>Ga0114997_10000939_pt1 | contig 24357 bp, 33 predicted proteins | sample ArcticOcean_MG_C_2_FD_87045 | JGI IMG/M metagenome (GOLD analysis project Ga0114997, IMG submission 87045) | Marine microbial communities from western Arctic Ocean - ArcticOcean_MG_CB4_136 | ecosystem: Environmental > Aquatic > Marine > Oceanic | place: Arctic Ocean: Canada Basin | collected... | reverse complement strand
TGTTGAAAAAATGTTGAAAAAATGTTGAAAAAATGTTGAAAAAATGTTGAAAAAATGTTGAAAAAATGTTGAAAAAATGTTGAAAAAATGTTGAAAAAATGTTAAAACTTAATAAATAGATTTAAAACTTTTTTAATGAATTATTTTATATGGATAGTATGTTTTGTGATGAAAAAACAGATTTTGAATATGCATACGATAATATGAATTATTTTATCGTTGGGACATTGGTATATAGTTTGGGATTTACCATAAGTGCTTGGTTTGTATCTAGATGTTTATGGGATGAAGATGTTTTGGAAGATTTTGATGATTTTGATGATTTTGAAGACGAAGTCGTAGAAGATAAATATGAAGATAAATATCCGTTACAAAAAGATTTATCAGGAAATAGACCGACCAATACTACTATTATAGAACATACGCCAGATGGTTCAGTAATTATGTCATACAATTATGATAACGAAGGATTTGAATATTGGGTAGATAATAAAAATATTAAATATGATTACCTTGAAACTGTTGCGAGAAAATTTGTTAAAATGAATTTCTGTTCAGATTTATATATTGATCGGAAAGATAATATTAAAAAGCAAAATGAGGAATTGGATCGCATTGAAACTTTTAAAAAAAGTTTGGCAAAAGAAAAAGCAGCAAAAGCAGCAAAAGCAGCAGCAAAAGCAGCAAAAGCAGAAACAGCAGCAGAAACAACTGCTGAAAAAGAATTTGAAGAACTTGAAGAAGAAGATTCTGTTTTTGTAAAAAGCAAATTTTGTGTTAAAGAAAAACAAAAAAAAGAAATAATTGACAGAACAAAAATTGCAGCAACAAAGGCTAATAAATATATTAGAGTGGGTAAATGCAACGAATTTATATGGTTAAAAAAAACAGAAATAAAAGCAAAAAAGAGAAAAATTTCATTTAATGAATTTAAAAATACGTTTTGTTAAAAGTGTTCTTTTTTTAGTGCGTTTTTTTTAGTTCGTTTTTTCAGTTATTATCCAGCTGTGTGTCTTCTTCCTCTGTAAAATATTTTTGTTGAATATAATACCGGTTTTTATATGTTTTTTTAATTTTACCTTTAATTTTATCCACTGTATCTAAAAATTCTTTGAGTCTGTTTGTTTCATTGTCAATCAACTCTGAGTGATTATCTTTAAATCTATTATAAGCTTTCGCCGGTTTTTCTTTATTACGAATAGAACAAATGACGTGTTCATCAATTAAAAGAATAAAATCTTTATCTTGTGTAATATATTTCCTACGTTGTTTTGTTTCTTGAGGTTTATAATCCTTATTTTTAAAGTAATACCGGGCGCTGATAAACATCTTTTTAATAACATCCCCATCGTACCCCGAGTTTTTTAGATAATTTGTCTCATCATTAATAACTTCTTTTTTATTGTCACAAAATGTCTCAAACGCCTCTTTGAAATCTTTAGCTGCATCATACTGGTGAATTCTTGAAAATTCCACCAAAGTATCAAGAAATTCTTGGCGAAATTTGAAACGGTAAATTTGAGAAGCCATCTTATTATTTTAATATTAAAATAATAAGTTTTTCTAAAATCAATTTATTTTTAAAACCTTATGTTATATGTATAAAATAAGCAAACAAACTCACTTAGATTCATTTACAAAATGTTACAAAAATATTATCGTCATCAATCTTGCTGATAATAATGACTTGGAATTAAAAAAACATATTAAAACTGTCCCAAGAAGTACTTTATCACCGTTTAAAACGTTTGATTGTTGTCGTGATGAAAGCCATTGCGTACAAGCATTTATAGATCAAGAAACAAATCAGTTTATACTTGTAGACAAAATAGAAAAAGTAATAAATATTTTAAATACTTTAGGTTATGTTATGGATTATGATTTAACCAAAATAATGTTAAAAAACAAAACAGATAGATCGTTATTATTTTATGCAATAAAGCGGCCAACATAAATTGAAATAAAAAACATAATAAAACATATGTAACATAATTAGATTTAATAATGGAAACGAAGGAAACGAAGGAAACGAAGGAAACGAAGGAAACAAATTTATCAACATATGGCTTTAATATTGAACAATATGATGATAAAGATACTGTGATTCGTTATATTGAATCTTTGACAGATTTGGAATGTAAAGCAATGAAAATCGCGGAAGATCATTTGGAAACCTCTTTTCATATAACGAAAAGTATTGGGTTTCAAAAATGGTTAAAAAAATAATGTAATCATATATTAATGTCACAAATAGTTGGAGAAATAAATATGGATCACGGGCAAAAAGGTGGGGTGTCCGGTGCCACTGCAGCTGTTGCCGCCGGTTTAATAGGTTATAAATTATATAATACAGAATTATTTAATATTGCAAAAATGATAAAAAAAGCCGAATGTAATATAATTAAAAATATAGAATTACAACTATTAAATGAAATGGCGAAAGAAATGGCGAATACAACGGATGATGAAAAACCCATACCATTTCTTCACAGTATACACGGTATTATGGTAACTTTTTATATAAAAAAAGTGATAGAGTTAAAAGGTGACTTACCTATACCTGAACCCAAACCCGATAAAGGTAAGAAAGAAGATCCAGAAAAAGAAAAAATAAGAAAAAAAAAAGAAGAAGAATTAAATAAAATAATTGAAGAATTAATTCAAACAATAATTCGTTCTTTAAAAAAAGAATTTGGAAAAGAAAAAAAAAAGAAATGTTCATCCGAACATTGGTGGGGTGAAATAAATGAAGTCAAATTGATGGAAATTTTGGGAATAGAAGGGGCCAATAGACAAAAAATAACAGATGCATTAAAAACCATTAAAAAAATCGCGAATGGTGAAATAGTTAACGAAGATGACATGGAAAAAATTATTAAGTTGTTTGAAATTATAAAGACAATTACAACAATTATTAAAAAAGTCATGGAAATAATAAATAAATTAAATGCCGAAATATTTTTAATAAAATTAATCAAAAAAGAAAACAACGGTAAATTAACTAAAAAAGATTTACAATTATATATAGATGACCCTGATGCTATATTTTATCATGATATGTGCGAAGTTAATTTTAAAAATCCACTAAATAGATCCTTTGGATTAGGGTTGCCATATGCTATTCATAATAGCTTAAATTTTTTAACAACAAAACTGAGAAAAACACGTGGCAAAATGCCTGCACTTATACATGTTTCCAATATTATTAAAGACCTAAAATTAATACCGTGTTATACTCTAATGGATGCAATAATTAAAGATATTATAGAACCAATTAAAATTAAAATAAACGCTATGGGTGAAAACTTGATCAAGTTGATTAACGGTTTGAATATTGCGGGAAAAATAGTGGAAATATTGACAAACACAACTAACTTTAAAAATAAGAATAAAATACAATCCGGTTTAAAAACATCCCAGAAAGGGAAAGTATTTTTTGATTCTAGTTGTTGTTTAGATTGGAAAGATGTTGCTATTTTTCCAAATGATGAAAAAGAAAAAAAAGAAGAACAAGGAGAACAAGGAGAACAAGACGACGAAGAAAATGTAGAATATAAAAGGGAGGAAGATATGGACCCAGAAGAAAAAAAAACACGGAGAGCATCAGCAGCAAAAAACAAAAAAGATCAGGAAAACTGGGAACTACGACATGGACATGATTTAGATAAGGAGAATATTGTGGTAAAAAAAAAAACCTCAAATCGTCACAATAAACCTAAATATAAATATAAGTTTAACAACGGAGACAGAGGAGGAAAAAAAAAAAGATGGAGAGGAGGAGCTTTAATTGGACAAGGTACATTTGGCTGCGTCTTCAAGCCGCATTTGTTGTGTAATGGTAAGCAAGACTTTAAAGACAGAAAACACGTATCAAAATTAATTGTAATGCGTAGCGGTGATGATTATCGTTTGGATAATGAATTGGACATTGGTCAACTAATCTTAAAATCAAAGAAATATAGCAAATACTTTTCACCTATTATTAGTACTTGTCCTATTGAATTTAAACACATTAGTGATCAAGATAAATATAAATGTAATTCGGCAAATAAATATATGGATAATAAAATGATATTGGCAAAATTAAAAAAAGTCAACGGTACAAATGTGATTGATACCTTTGATAATATTAGAGGAACAGAAGCTGTGTATATTTTTTTTGATATTTATAAAGATGCGTTGGAAGGTATTAAATTTTTAACACAGAAAAAAATAATACATTACGATATTAAATGGGATAATATATTGTATGATACTAAAGTAAAACGCGGTATCCTTATTGATTTTGGTTTATCATTTCAAATAAAATACTTAAAATTTGATTCATTAAAAAAATTAAAAAAATATTTTTACGTATTTGCGCCGCAAATGGATGTTTGGTGTATTGAAATACATTATATTTGTTATTTACTAAATAAAAACAATAACCCCGATTTATACGATATAACTGATATGGTGAATGAATGTATTTCAAATAATAGTTTATTTAAATCAGAAATTACCAGATATTTTGATCTTGATAAAAATACATTTTATGACAACAGTATTAGCGTTTTAATGAATTATCAAAAAGATTACCCAGACATTCTAAAAAGAATTAAATATATTGTAAACAAATTTTATAAAACTTGGGATAATTATTCATTATCTATTATGTTTTTGAAACAATATGATTTGATTCTAAGGGAAAAACCAAATAAATTTCCTAAATTTCATAAAAAAATAATAACAGATATATTATGGAAAAATATCCAACCCGATCCAAAAAAAAGATTGGCTGTAAAAAAAACAATAACAAGCTTTAATAAATTATATGATAATTTAAACTCATCAGAATTTTTAGAATTGTCTAAATATGCATAAATATTTAATTATTTTTAAATATTTATAATGTCTTAGCGGCGTTTTCTACGCTTCTTGGGGCTTCTACGTTTCTTTGGTCTTCTTTTTTTAGCTGTTTCGCGACCCTTTCTTTTACGGCCCTTGCTTTTACGACCCTTTCTTTTCCTACGTTTCGTTTTACCTATCTTTCTAACAACTTTACCAACAACGTTTCCAACAACCGATGTTGTTTTTTTGTATGTTTTTTTTGCAGCTTTCATAGCATCTCGCAAACTCATTCCCGGGTTTGAATTGCGTGTAGTAGTAACGTGTTGAATCCAAGCATTTACCATTATAATATACAATAAGATATTTATTTGAAAATAAATTGATAAAAATTAATATATAAAAATATTTGATATTACTATATTAAAAATGAATAAAGGAAATTCTTTTAAGAAAAACACGTATAAAACTCTGAAAACAAATGGAAGATGGAAAAATTTTCAAAAATCATCGGATAACGCAGATAACGCGGATAACCTGAAAATTAATTCAAGATTTAAAGATTTTAATTCATTAAGTGATTCATTCGGCGATAGAGGTGATGATAGGGGCGATGATAGGGGCGATGATAGGGGCGATGATAGGGCGACAAATAAAATTAATTCGAGATTTAAAGATTTTAATTCATTAAGTGATTCATTCGGCGATGGCGACAGAAGAGGTGGCGACTGGGGCGATGATAGAGCGACAAATAAAATTAATTCAAGATTTAAAGATTTTAATTCATTAAGTGATTCATTCGGCGATGGCGACAGAAGAGGTGGCGACTGGGGCGACAGGGGCGACAGGCGTGACAGGGGTGACAGGGGCGACAGGCGTGACAGGGGTGACAGGGGCGATAGAAGAGGTTTTGACAGGGGCGATAGAAGAGGCGGTTTTAGTAAAGGTGGATTTGGAAAAAAACGAATTTACAAAAGTAGATTTAATAAAGAAGAAACATTAGACTATTTTAAAACGCAAAAAAATGCAACACAACGAGATATATCATTATTTAACATTGCTATATCAAAAAATGATAAAAAAAAAATTAAACAGAAACATATTGAACAGCAGAAAATTGAAAAACTTGAAAAAGAAAAACTTAAAGAAAATGAAGAAAATGAAAAAATGACAGATCAAGAAAAACAATTTATTATAGATCAATATATGTATGAAACCGAAGATGAAGATATAAATGAAAAAGTATCCGAAGAAGCTGCTAAAGAAATTATTGATTTTTGAGTTTAAAAATTTAAGATAAAATAAACTTATATAATATTTATGGATTTAGATGAATTTAGATTAGACGATGAATTAGACGACGAATTAGACGGCGAATTAGACGACGAATTAGACGACGACTTGGACGACGAATTAGACGGCGAATTAGACGACGAATTAGACGACTCTTGGTTAACAAATTATTCAGTTGAAGAAGAAATATTTAATAAATTCTATAAAGATACTGTTAAAAACATTAAATTGTATTTTTTTTATATTGATAGTAAACGGGAAATAATAAAAGTATTGAAACAAAAAAAAGATATTAGCAATAATGTATTGCTTAAGGATGAAATATCAAAAATAGTTAATAAAAACCGTTGTATTCTAAATAAAAAATTCATATTGTCGCAAATTGTTAAGTATAATTTCAATATTGAAAATAGTAATATTAATAAATTTATTAATGACAATGAATTTCTTACCAAAATAAATGAAATTACCGATATTTATTGGGACAATACCATTCCATTTTTTTCTTCATTAAATTCTTTATATTTTATTTTTTATGAAAAAAGGAATAAAAATACAAAAAAAATTTTTTTGAAAAGAAAAAAAAAATCAAAAACAAAAAAACTTAAAATTAAAGAACTTCAAATAAGAAAATCGGATATAATTAAAATTGATTAATATTTAATAATAATATTTAATAATAATTATTATTAAATTATGAATTTCCAATCATTCGTTAATAATACATTAAATGAAGAACAAATTCGGCATAAAATTGTTTTAGATCCAGCAAATAAAACCGAATTAAAACAATATATTTACAGAGATACAGATGAAAATTTAAATTGCAAATGCCCGATAACAATGATTTTTTTCAAAAATGATGAACGTGTAACTAAACTCCAGTGTTGTCATTTATTTAATTCAGATGCAATTGAAGAATGGGTTTTAAATAGTCAAGCAAATTGTCCGGTATGTCGTTTTCAATTAAAAAATACAATAGAAATTAGACAGCTCCCTCAAGATAACTCACCTATAGACAATAATTTACCGTACGATGCAACACTAACAAATGAAACGATGAACTCGTTTATAAATTATATGAGCGATACATTATTGTATATAAACAATATACAATACAATCCAACCGAAATTTATGAAGACATTTCTGGAAATTTAATTGAAGACATTTCTGGAAATTTAATTGAAGACATTTCTGGAAATAACGATATTATATTAAATACATTAAATGATTATGTATCAACAATTAACAATATAATAAATAGAAGAATTGAAGAAGAAGATAATAATATAATACAAGAAGTAATTTTGGCTAGTTTGAGAGAACAATAAAATATAACGTATATTTAATGGTATTATATGTTATATTTGGTTACAAATTAAATAAACATAATAAGATCCATCCAATATTAAAAAAACGTTTGGATTTATTTATTAGTAAATATAAAAAGAGTGATAAAGTGATTTTATCGGGCGGAAATACACCCAAAAATACACACAAAAATACATACACCGAGGCATATATAATGTCAAAATATATAAGAAAATTTATTGATATTAAAAAAACACATATTTTAATAGAAAACAAATCAATGAATACAATTGAAAATGTCATTTTTTCTTTTAAAATAATTAAACAAATGAACATCAACAGATTAACAATTATTTCATCCATTTGGCATTTGAATAGAATTAAAAAGATAGTTAAATATATTTCTGAGAGAAGTTTGAAAGTAAAATATTTAGGTTCTGGGGAAAATTCCAGAAAAACAAAAAAACGGAAAAAACAGGAAAAAACCAGGAAAAAACCAGGAAAAAAACGGAAAAAACAAACGAAAAAACCAGGAAAAAACAAACGAAAAAACCAGGAAAAAACAAACGAAAAAACAGGAAAAACAAACGAAAAATATACACAATAATGTCTCTATAAATTCTCTCAGGTGAATATTTATAAAATCTTTTTATAATTGAGTAACCATATATTTCACAAAACATCAAGTAATGGGTTTTAATATAAAATTATTTTAATTGGATAAGATATATGATTAATTATGTTATAATTTTTTTTATTTTAGGATGTTTTTTTTATTTTTATAATAAACGAACCAAGGTTGAACCGTTCATATCAAGTGAAGGATTTAATGGTGCCAAAGGTGGTTATGTATTTAAAAATGACGATAAAGGGTTGGGATATTATATTGATAAAAAATATTGAATAATATATATAATGTCAATTATAAATGCTTTAAACGGTAGTAGAATGAGCTATAGAGAATTAATGACGACGGATAGAAAAAGTTATAAAATGTTACCAGTTGATTCAAAGGTATGGTTTAAAGAATTAGATTTTAAAAAAAATGTTAAAAATATTAATGAAATCAAAGGACCCGGTAGAGTTATAAAACAATATGTTAAATGGGATGATATAGAATATAGAATAGTATTTCCATTAAATTCAAATAAAATTGTTTTTTCAAGAGCATCATTGGTTTATTTATCAAAACCTTAAATTTCATCCCAATTGAATTCTTCTTCTTTAATTTCTTCTATTTTCTTTACTTTCTTATTTGCTTGTATAATTTTATTATTTTCAACGGATAATTCTTGTTGCGTAGACGACGTTCGGTCATATTGGAATGAATCCATATTATCTTCTTCGTTGACAAACTCAGGAAGAATACTTTTATTAAATCCCTTTGCAAGTTTTAGTTCGGGAATTTGGTTTTTATCATATGTGTACAATAGGTCAACTTTTGGTTTTTTTTTGATCGCGATAACTTCCCATTCGCGTATACCGACAAGTACCATTGTATCAATTGAACAATTATTATCTCGTTTATTTCTGCCCTTAAATTTTTTGCGAATAATACAAAGTCTTGTAACATTGTCATTGCATAGAACATCAACCATACCCTGTCCGAAAACTTTTAAAATGCGAGCATATGATTCTCCTGGTTGAGCATATCGCATTTTATTTTGCCGCGGTTCTTTGAACGACTTTGACGCCATTTTTTTATGACGACTTCCACCAGCTGCATTTTTTTTAGGCATTATATTATATTATTAATATTTTATATTTTTTTTTATATCAATTTTATTTTTTTCAAATGGTATATTTAGTATTTGAAAATATTTATATAAAAATTCCAATATTGACACATTTTTCAATTTTTTAATACTTTTGTTGCTTACTTCAAAGGGCAATTCATCCAATTCATAATTATAATGATCATAAAAATCTTCTAATTTATCATCATTTGGAAAAATAATATTTTTTTGATCCCATGTTACACTGTATTTATTATATTTTTCTTGCCAATATGGTGTGTTTTTTGAATAGTATTCCCAATCATACCAGAAAATGTCCGACATTGGTTTGTCAATATGGTGTCTCTCTAAGTTGAATATACCTGTGTTGTCATCTATGGTATATTTTCTTTGTTCAATCAAAATGTTAATTGAATGATGTTTTATATGTAATTTTTTAAAATATTGAATAAAATTATCTGAAAGATGTTTGTATCTTTTTCTTTTTCTTTTTAAAAGTTTTGTATTGATTATAAGATGATTTATTAGTTGTGCAAATATATCCGGTGATTTTGTGTTTTTTTTAAATGTTGTTGAATGATAATTTTTTATAAATATATTGTATTGTTTTATTGTCTCTTTCTCATCTTGATGAATTGCGGCTTTTAAATAGTTGAAAATATGATACATTTTTTTCGTTTTAAGCAGAGATTTAATAATGTTAAATATATTTTCAAAGTTATTTATTTTTGCTATTTTTTTATGTTTCAACATTTTGGTTATTATAAATATTTCGCAAGTTGGTTCATCTTGAAATAATATATAGAATATTCCCAACAAAGATTCAAAGTTTTTTGTTTTTTTAAATTTTATAACCCTGCTATTAATTTTGTAAAAAGGTACATTAAGAGCATAGAAATCATAATATAGCTTCCATACCAATTCTGATAATTCTCTCAGAAACCCACTATAAAATAATTCTGAAGACCAGAAAATAACTTTGTTAAAATCTTTTCTTTCAAGTAGTGCCATCATAATATTCACAACGACTTCGTCATAAGCATAAAGTAATCTGGTAAATTTTACCATCTTGTACGGGGATTATATAATATTAGGGATTATATAATCATAGTATCAATTTAATTCCCTCGTTTTCTGTTCAATTGTTTCATCAGTATCATTTGAACTATTAAACTCAGACATTTTTCTAGTATTTTTTAATAAAATTTTTTTTCTTTCTTTTCTCTTAACATTTTTAATTTCACCCACGCTTTTTTTTGTTGCAATATGTTGATTTGTCGACATATTGTTGTTTGTCGGTATATTGTTGTTTGGCGGCATATTGTTGTTTGGTGGTTTTGCTATTGGTATATTGCCATTTTCAAGATCTATCACCGTATCATTTTTTACTTTATTTTTGCAATGTCTATTACAACATTTTTTACATTTTTTTTGATAAATAAAAATATATAATAATACTGCTGCAATACAGGGTAAACCAATAGATAACATTATTATAATTATTATATCAACTTCGGATATTTTTCCCGAGAATGTTGAATTACTTTTAACTGATTCTGATGGCGCGTCAATTTCTTCAATTTCTTCAATTTCGTCATTTTCGTCATTTTCGTCATTTTCGTCAATTTTATTTGTTATTATATTTACGGGCGAAGGCGCGTTAATAGGCGCTGTCACAGGCGCTGTCACAGGCGCTGGCGCTGGAGCTGGCACAGGCACTGGCGAAGGTGCTGGCGCTGGAGCTGTCACAGGCGCTGTCACCGGCGAAGGCGAAGGCGCTGTCACTGGCGAAGGCGAAGGCGAAGGCGAAGGCGCTGTCACTTGTGAAGGCGCTGGAGCTGTCACAGGCGCTGTCACTGGCGCGTTGTTTGTTGCGGGCGTTTTTGAAAAATTAAATGTATTATTACTATGTATATCTATAATTGATTGATTTGATTGTTCAATCATTTTCTTACCATAAGGTACTATACAAGAGAAAATCTTAATAGAATAAAATGGCTCATTATTGATATTATTTGTCATATCCGCTATTTCGTGACAATTATGTAAGTTTTCCGATGTTGAATCATAAAATATAATATATAATAGAATAATTTGAATACTTTGAATACTTTTCATCTTATTTAAGGTATTGATATTACCTTAAATGGTTTTGAAAAATATTATTTGGAATAATATTTTTTTTGGAATAATTTATAAATTTAAAAAGCAGTTTCAGCTCTGTTTTCTACCCAATCTTTAATATTTGGATTATTGCTAACAGTATTTACAATATTTCTTAATGTTTTACACTGTTCAAAAGATTTTTTTACACCTTCTTTATTATCAAAGAAATCTACCAAAAATGAATAAATCACAATATCCGCCAATGATAATTTATTTCCTACTGAAAATCTTTCGGAGGATGTTTGGAAATCGGTATTTTCACATAATATTTTCTCAAAAGAAGATAATTTTTCGGGTAATGTTTCTCCAAACCACTTAGCCATAGCTTCTTCTTTATTTTCCGCCTTTCTAACCGTTTGATAAGCTGTTTTAAAGTCACGAATATATTCACAATAACTATCAATTAACGCCCCCTGTTCATCGTTTTCTCCCATTAAATCATATTTTCTTGCAAGATATCTCTCTATTGATTTGGATTGACTAATAACTTGCTCATCTACTTCTAAAAATGGTAACTTACCCATTGATTTCCATAATTTACCAGAAGCCTTATCCTCGCCAAATTCTTTACGAACCATATTATATGTCTTCCAATCAATAATTTCCAAAGGATAACGAAAATCTTTATATTTTTTATCAACAACGGCAAGAATTAAACGAGATGTATCTGCAAGACCACGACCGTTAAAATAATTTAGTTTTAACATTTATAATAAAAGTATAATAATATTTTTAAATTAAAAAAATATTATATATATATATATTATGTTACCGTGGTTTTATTATACATTAATAACGTCCATAATTTGGGGATGTATGTCTATTACTTCTGGTGCAATGGGGTTTCATATAGTTGAAGGTGCTGCCTTCTTAAAAGCATTATTTTATGGTTTATCAACAATCCCATTTTTTTTTATGTTTAAAAATGAAATAAAAAAAGACGTTTGGTTCATGGTAAAAAAGAAACCAAAACTATTAACAATAGCTATATCACTTATGATATTGAGTGGTTGTGTAGCACAATATTGTTATTTTAATGCCATAAATTTATCAAACAATAATTCACACATTGTCATTACTATTACACACACGTTACCCGTTGTTTTTGCTGCCATCGGTGCACATTTTTTATTAGGAGAAGAAATTAATAAAGAAACACTCGTTGGTATTGTTTTCGTTATTATTGGCGTTGTTATTATGAAAATGTTTGGACATAAACGAGATTTAAATAAAAATTAACAAGATTTATTTTCCTTAGATCTATTGTTTGCTTTTAAACGATTTAAGCGATCCATTTGCCCAACACGACCCTCCAACAGCGATTGGTCGCGTTTTTTTCGGTCACCTGTATTTTTAAGAACACAACCCGATAAGTCATATGTTTGACATTTTCTTGTTGAAATTGATCCAAAATTAAAGAGAGAATTCATAGTACTATTGGTATTCAAAAAATAAGAGTTGGTTTCCTTTGCTATGCGTTTTTTTGGATTTTTTTCAAGGGGGCGAGCAATTCCTATATTTTTAGCGGACATATAATATACAATAATATTTTAAATTGATTTAATTTTTCAATAATCATATATTATTGAAAAATTCACTTAAAAATTCACTTAAAAATTCACTTAAAAATTCACTAATGTCATTTGAACCACATTATATTAACACGTACATTATCTTGTTAACAATAATTACGATTATATGTATGATATTCTATAGAATGTTTGTGTTGTTTATGGATTCATTAAATAATGACGATAGTATTATGAATGACCCATATATCAAGTTACCAAAAAGAAAACAATAGTTTTTAAATACGATAATAATACAACATTTGGTAACCTTTCATAAAATTATTATAATTATCTTCAAATTTGCGCGATTTGAATGTTTTCCAACTTCTTAACGAATTTAATTTGTTTTTCCATTTAAATGGTGTAATTCTCGCATAAGAATAACCTTCAAACATATATTCTTTTTTATCAATCGTTAAATAAGCTGAAAAATGCTGATTATCATTATCTAGTAAAACTGCGCTATCCAATACAAATGTTCTATTTTTTATTTTTATTTCTTTCGGTTTTTTTTTATTTTTTAAATATTTATTTGATAAAACAGATTGAGTATCATCATTTGTAATTTTTAGAATAATAATATGACTATTGTACAATTCCTTTTCAACATAGTTTTTTATTTCGGGAATAGTATATTTTCTCATTAAATGGTCGTATAAAAGCGGATCAGACACAAATCTCTTTCTTACCTTTTTTTCTATATTTATATGATTTAATAAACCATTATAAAATCCTTCAACACTACCAGCTTCGTTAATATTGGGTATTAATCTTTTATTGACATCCAGAATATTTTTATAAATTTCTTTAATTAATATATTTGTATCTATTTTTAAAGCATATGTCTTATTGATTTTTGAATGTTTCCCCCTAATAATTGATTCAATATATTTATTAAATATAAATAATAAACGATGTAATTTTTTATTTATTGGATTCCCATCCAAATCTTTACCTGTAATCATAACTTTTCTTAAATGTCTAAAAAACTTATTACCCTTATCGCTAATAAAATATATTACAAAAAAACAATTCAGCCAACAATTGCCCATAACCTGTTTTGGCCCAATAATATCCTTGACATTAAATTTTCTGTTAGAATTTAAATTTTTTGATGCAATTTTTTTAGCCATTTGCGAATTCCACGGATAACATTTTTTCGTCTTTGAACTATATATTTCATCATCATTGCAAATAAATTCTTCATTTCCAATAATACTTCTCTCAGGAGAAAATGATCCAAAAGGTGTCATCTGCTGATGAAATGTAGGCACATAAGAGTTCTCTTTTTTTAGTTCTCTTTTTTTAGTATGAAAAGAAAATGTTGGCAATGAAGATAATCTTGCTTTAGAAGTAAACCTTTTTCTGGATTTTAAGGCTGATTTGGATTTTTTATATTTTTTTTTAGTTCTATTCATTTAAGTTATATATTAGAAAGATTAAAATTTGTTAATTTCAATGTATAAAACTAAAAATATATCAATAACGTCATTGGGGGACAAGTATGTATTTGAAATTTATGAATATATAAAATATAAAATCTTTTTTGATTCATTTTTAAATATTGGAAATATGGACGATGATAATTTAAAAATAACCGTTTTTGCAGATGAAATAAATACATTGGAGTATTTATTAAATAACTGTAAAATTACAGACAAAGATTGTGAAAATATTTTTTTGTTTTTATTAAAACAATTAAAACTTTTAGAAAAAAATAATCTAACAATTCCCGTTTATAATTTGAAAGATATATTATATTTTAAAATTGGAGATAATTATTCTTTTTATTTTTTAAATCGTTCATATATTTTTGACATTGATAAATCTAAAAATATAATTATAAACAAATTATTTATTAAAAATGAATTTGCATCCAAAGAACTTCAAAATTTATTTGAAATACCAAATACAAGTATTTTATCAACAGCATCTTATTGGTCATTGGCTAAAATAGTAGAACATTGTTTAAAACAAATAAAACTTACTTTATTAGATATTAAATATTCAAAATTATATTGGGCTTTAAAAAAATGTTTAGAAAAAAATCCAAAACATAGATATTTAATATTTATCTGAAAAATAAAAAGATAACTATATTATATATTACGATGTCTATGGTTGTTATGAGAAGAAAAGCGCAAGCAAAAAAATTATTATCTCAAAAAAATGCCTCATCTGGCACTTTTGCTTTAAGTTATACAAATACTGGTAAACACTTAATGGGAAGAACAGCATCAAGAGCTAAAATTTTACCGCCATTGCTCCGCGCATTCAAAAATAGAAGAATCCGAGATGATTCCCGCGGCGGTTGCTGTAGTAAAGAACCTAGTGAAACTGTTATTAAAAATGTCTGTGTTGGTTCGTCAACGGGTATTGAAAAAGCACCAATTAGTCAATTAAGTAACAGAAATCGTTTGAGACGGTTGGCGCTTAAATGTACAGATGGGAAATGTCGTGATTTAAACGCTAATCCTTTATGGCAATTAAGCCCTGAAGCACACGCAAGTTCATTGACTGAACGCTTAGCAGCAATGGCATTAAATAGTGAAAATGGTTGTATATTTAATTATAAAGTTACTGTTGCGAATAGTAAATTTGTGTTAGATGGCAATTCTGGTATGAATGTTCAGTTTAAAGTTGGAAACACATATATATTTGATGTATCGGATTCAACAAATGCTGGTGGGGTTGGCCACCCATTGAGATTTGCCCTGGACCCAATAACCGTCACCAATTTTGATTTAATAGAAGTATTGGGTACATCTGGGCAAAAAAATTCTAAAGTTATTTTTAAACCTAAAAAAAAGGGTACAACGTGGATGTATTGCACTTCTCACGGTATTACAATGGGTTCTTATTACAATGGGGCTTCGGGAATTACAGTATTGGACAGCGATGAAAACTTAATCAAAAATAGGAAATGTTCCGATGTTGAAAGAAGTCAAAACTCATTATTGCGTGGTCGCGTTGGTTGCGGCGTGATGTCAATGACAAAAGAAATTAAAAACGTAAGAGTTGCGATGGATTCCAGTGATTGGATTAAAAAAGTGAAAAGTAGAACATTGGGTGATAAGCGTATTACTTCAATAAAACCATTTAACAATAAAAAATGTACACCACCGGCATAAAAATAAATTGATATTTTTTAATTACATAATAAGATAATTAAAAAATATTTAAAACTTTAAGTAGTAAATACAAGAAATGTCCACAACAGTTTTGATGGTAAAGCTAATAAAGAAAGATACTGAAAGTGATGAAACATTCCATATGAGAGAAAAATTGTATAAAGCCGCGATTGAAAAGCATAACCAAATGGTATTTTCAACATTAAAAACAAGAGAGGCACGATTGAAGTTTGTTGGCATTGAATATAATAGAGTTAAATATACTCAAGACAATGGAACAGAAATTTGTTTTGAAGATACTTGTATTGAACGTGCTTATCGTCGTCAGCGGGGGGCCTCGAATGCGGAAGCGCAGAGAACCGGGGCCTTAATAGCTTGTGATTATAATCCGTATTTTGATTCTGGGTTTGATATTTTCCAACCACTTGGTAAAATGCATTCAATTTCTACCCCACGCGGCGAAACAAAAAGTTACGAATTAGAAATGGGTACTCATCTTATTGGTCTAGGTCTTAAGACAGCAATGTATTCTATTCCAATTCTCCAAAGAAGTAATTTGAAGGCGGAACTAATGAGACGAATTACAATCTATAATAATTTGAATAATATTACAGAAGAAAGCTTAGGCGACTATAGTACTAAAAGATTTAATATGGTTAGGAAAATTGAGTGGGGTAAATCACAAACACCGATTCCATACAAATTGCACCCACGCAGTTCTATTTATAAAAAGGCAATTAGACAAGCAAACTGTACGGGCATCATTGATTCGGGATATCGTGGTGAATTATGTGCCGCGGTAGATTGTTTAGGACAAGCATTCGGAAAACAAAGCGATACTTTAAGAACGTTGGAAAGCGGTAAAAGATATTTTCAAATTTGTAAAGCAGATTTACAACCATTTTATGCTGTACTTTTGAATGAAAATGATACTTTACCTTCAACAGAGAGAGGTTGTGGTGGGTTTGGTTCAACAGGATCATAATGTTTTCCACCATTTTTGTATTGTATTTGCTGATTTATTTTTCTGTTTATTAATTATTAAATAATATATTTGTGGATAGTTTTTATAAATATATTTTTTATAATCGTTAAAAAAAACATTATATTTTTTTTTATCCAAATACAATTGTCTGTAACATTTAGGACACATATAAATATAAAATTCATTAATTGTTGTCCCCAATATATTGTGTATTTTATAAATATCAAATAATTTCATTTTTGACGTTATTATATAACAATCAAAGCAAGATTGTAACCAACCATTTTCCGGCAAATGCGAATCTCTATATATAAATATTTGTTTAATTTTTTTTTTACTATAAGGCATAATTAATATATTTCATAATAACATTAAATTCTTTTATTTGTATTTTTATTTTTTCTAATTATTTTATATATAATGCGTAAAAAAAATCTTAAAAATCTTAAAAAAAATAAAAAAAATAAAAAAAGCAAAAAGGGTAAAAAGGGTAAAAATGGTAAAAATCGTAAAAATGGTAAAAATCGTAAAAATGGTAAAAAAAGACAAACATTCAAAATAATGAAAGGTGGGTCATTGGCTGGAAATTTTTTTAGATTTTTGGCAGGAGAAAACGATAGGGATAAATTGCGATTGAGCGAATTAAAAGAATTGGACGAATATAAAAAACAAAAAAAAAAGGAAAATAAAATAGAGTTTATAAAAAATCGTAATGAAAATATTAATAGAAAAGAAAGAATGCAAAATGAAAAATTAAATAATTATAAAAATAATCATAAAATTATTGATAGTATTGCCGATTTACACAAAGGTGTTTCCGAAGATAAACATATTGATGTACTTTCACAAAGCGGTGGGCACAAAAGCGGTGGATTGCTTGAGTCCATTAATCGTACAGAAAACGCAAATTTTAATAAATGGTTTACTGGTAGTACAAATTCTTATGAAAAAGTTGTTGCCAGGTATGACCCCAACAAAACAGAAACAGTTACAAATGACCAATGGGATAGACAAATTGTAAATGGAACACCTTTTCACCAGAAACCGATTGTAATCGCCGAATCACAGGGTGAAATCACCGGAGGTAGACGCCGAAAAAAATCAAGTAAAAAATCAAGTAAAAAATCAAGTAAAAAAGCAAGAAAAAAATCAAGAAAAAAAATCAAGAACAAATTAAGAATAAAAAATCAATAATAAAAAATCAATAATAAAATTGAAGTTTTTTAATATATTTATATAAAATATGAACCAATGAACAATGAAAAAAAAAATGAACAAAAATATTGAAGATGGTAAAAAAGCAATATTATTATGGAGAGAAAAAGAATTCACAAATGAAAATTTAAATCAAATAACCAAATATGATTACGATTGTATATTTAAAAATTTTGTTTTATTCTCAATTTTAAGAAAAAATAGAGAATTAAAACCATACCGTATTCAATATAAAGAAATTACCGGCAAGCCCTGGGAAAATGCAACAATTCAAGATATTTTCAAAGCAGAACTCGTCTGGTAAATTCACCGCAAACGTAGGACAAGATGAAGAGTTGCCTCCTTTTGAATATTATAATCGGTTAATGTACGACCATCTTCAAGTTGTTTTCCAGCAAAAATAAGCCGTTGTTGATCGGGTGGTATCCCCTCTTTTTCCTGAATTTTAGCTTTAATATTTTCAATTGTATCGGATGGTTCAACATCTAACGTAATTGTTTTTCCAGTGAGTGTTTTTACGAAAATTTGCATTCTTTATAATAATATCTTCTTTTTTTTTAAATAATTTTACAATATTGATAATTTAAGTTTTATAATATTGATGTAATGTAAATGAGTCTTTTTGAAAATTGTTATGAAGAATTGAAAAAGAAAACGTCCAATTTAGATATAACTCCCCAAACCATTATTAAAGTTTTGCAATTTTCTATGGAAATTGTGGAAGCTTCTGAAGCAAAAGGAGACGAACAAAAAAAATTAGTTGTTAAATTAGTAAAACAGGTTGTTATAGACGCACCCATAAGCGATTTTAAAGAAAAATTACTATTGGATATGATAGAAGAAGGTATTTTAGGTGATATGACAGCTTTGATTGTTTCAGCCACAAAGGGGGAATTAAATATTAATGCCATGGCTGAAGTTGCAGGTGTTTGTTGTAAATCTTGTTTTGGAAATGTTCTTAAAAAATAATTCGTTATATATTATAATTTTAAATAATATATAATTAAAATGACTGTTGAAACGACATCCCAAAATACCGCAAATACCGCAAATACCGCAAATACCGCAAATACTGCAAATACTGCAAATACTGCAAATACTGCAAATACCGCAAATACTGCAAATACCGCAAATACCGCAAATACTGCAAATACTATGGTTGGTGGTAATAAAATTAAAAAAACTTTTTTAGAAATATATAAAAATTGGATTAAAAAATATAAATATTTATTGTTTTTTATTGTTACATTAACTTTAACATTTATTGCTCATACGCAAAACACATTCATTGAAATTGGGAAAATATTTAAAAGGAATTAATTATTGGCATAAAATTGAGTCCATTCTCTAGCTGTTAAATCAAATTGTAAACGATTTTTTACATACATATCGCTTATTTCAATAACCAATGGATCGTCCGGATTTGGATCTGTTAAAAGAGAACTGATTGATAATAATAATTTAGAAACGGTTAACGCCGGCGACCAATTGTCTTTCAAAACATCCAAACAAATTCCACCAGACATATTAATGTTGGGGTGATAAATTTTCGTTAAAAATTTAACTTTGGGGGGTGCAAATGGATAATTTTTTGGAAATTTTATAGATAAATGAAACACACCACCTTCGTACACAGAACTTGAAGGCCCCATCAATGTCGCTTCCCAATTATAAATATCATCTGATTCCATCCCCGCCGAACAATTGCTGGGAGGATCTTTTTCAATTTCTTCCAATTCTGCTTTTATTCTATTTTCAGCTGACATTAATATATAAAATATGTTAATGTTTTTATATATTTTTTATTAATTTATATATGATGGAAAAACTTAATACTTTAAGGGGCCCAAAATTATCTAATAATAACATTTTTATTGTATTAAAGCTTTTATTTTGAAATATAAATATTTTATTGATTTTTAAAATATTTTATTGATTTTTAAAATATTTTATTGATTTTTAAAATATTTTATTTAAAACGCCTTAGTGTGATTTTTTTTTCCGATTTCTTGTCCTGTTACCCTGATTTCTTGTCCTGTTACCCTGATTTCTTGTCTTTTTCCGCCGATTTCTTGTCTTTTTTTCCGATTTCTTGTTTTTCACCATTTTCTTTTTACCAGTCCCATCCATAATTTGCAATATTGGTGTATACCCATCTTTGTCCAGCTGTCCCAATCTAAGATTATTCAGTTCATTTAATATTGCAACAATAAGACCTTCTTTTGCAACAAGTGTGGCACCTAATGTCAACACACCCCACTGAGCATCGTCCCATAACTTACTTGCGTCTGCGCTCGCAGAAAAAAATGTTGCTAGTATATCTTCCAAAGCTGCAACCAAATTATTATATATTAATTTTACCATATTCTTTCTAATTTCTATACCTTTGTCCGAATTAACCCTTTGTCTCTTCCATGACGCCCCCATTTTATCAATCTTTTTTAAACTACCACTAAACATAGATAACCAACCATATGTTGTTCCACCAGTCCCAACATCTGTTACTCTTCTAATTCTGGTTCCAATATCTGACATACCCTGTATTGCAATTTCGGAGGAAATTTTTTTTATGGAAATTTGCAAATTATTAAGCATTCTCATAATAACAGTTGGTGTTATGTGCGATAAACCGTCGCCGATTTCAATTTCAATAAATATATCTTCCAAATTGCTAACTTGCGATGATCTGATATTATCTACCAGTTTACCCTTAATGTGATCTGGTAAATGTACAGGCCCTCCTTCAGATTCTGTAAATGCCCTATCCAACTCTATGAGATCACTTGCTGAAAATTTATGCCCATTATTTATAATATCTCCTCTTGGTATTGCATTCGCAGAAGACACACTAGATGGAAGGGCAATTGCGTTTAAATTTTTCTTAGCATCTTTTAAAAATTGTCGCGATTTCATTTTTTTCGTCACAGGTGGGCCATAATCAACGTTTTTGCGGTCTTTTATAAAAGCGTCCTTTACACCTTTTACAATTGAATAACAATTCGTACCTTCCTTCAAATCTTTTGGATTGCACACACATCTTCTAATATCACCATCTGGTATCATTGTACCACCATTATTTTGACATTCGACTTCCTTCATCGCTTTGTGGATATCTAAACGATTGCCGAATTCCCTTTTCCACTTCTCGATAGCCTCATCGTTTAAGCCAGATTTCCTTAATTGTTCTTCCATATCTAGCCTTGCTTTATTTGCCGCTTCTTTCGTTTGTTTTTTTATATTTTCGGCTGCTTCAAATTGAACAGACATCGCCATTGCACCTTTCACCACAACATATGTGACAGCGGTGCCAATAGCTATCGCGGTTTGTTTAACTACAAACGCTGCGGCTGCTTCAGAAAGACCTGGTATATACACACCACCTTTTAAAATTTCGAATGATGGGCCTTTTGTACTTTTTTTTGGACCTTTTTCGTTTGGTGCAATATTATTTAAATCTCGTAAAAATTTCGGATTAATAGAAGAACTTATTATATAATACATTTTTTGGCAAATAATTTTTAATTTTTTAATTAATTTTTTTTTATTTCCTTTTGACTTTGTAAGTTTCTCCAAATCATTATATAAAATATCCATCAATTCTTTTCCGTTAGATTCCTTATAAATAGATTTACCTTCTTTTACATTTGATAAAGCCTTTTCTAGTACATTTATCAATTTTACAATATCTAATTTTCCTTTTCCTTTTCCTTTCCTACTTCTATTTTTTTTTCTATTTTTTTTTCTTCTTCCAGTCGATTTCGTCTTTGCCATATATATATACTCGCTAAAAAAAAATCATTATTTTACATTATTTTACATTATTTTACATTATTTTACATTATTTTACATTATTTTACATTAATATCGGTATATTTTTTACCACCAGCGGCGTGTCTTAATGTATACAAACTACTTTTTCTCCAATTAAAACCTGTTGTATATTCGCTCATCGCATATATTGTTCCGTGTTGTATATCTAAAGTAAACTTTTTACCCATTGGTTTTGATCGGTGAAACCATTGAAAACAAAGTGGCATCGTGCCTCTATCTCCATTTTCATCAGCTTCATTTAAACGCAAAGCTATAACCTTCAATCTTTCCGCATCTCCGTGATAACCAATCCCATTTTTTGTTCTATCGGGATAACGATTTCCTTCACCAATCAACCGTTGACCTTTTTCACCAAATATGTTTCCAAGTGAAGTTTTTATCTTTTCTAAATTTGGAAGTCTACTAAATGATACAATTCGCCCTTTTCCATTTTCATAATCAGGTTCTTGATCATTTTCATCAAAACATAAATTACTTCTCGCTCGTTTATTCAACACCCTTTGTCGTCGTGTATCCCAATATTTTGTATCCCAAGTGAGGGTATTCAATTCTGTTTCAATTTTATCTGCAAGTTCTTGAGAAAGAATATTTTCAATAATAATTAACGCGGTATCGGGGAGATACTCCAACATACCAATTGTTATATTTTCTGTTGTATTTTTCTCCCCAATATTATCTATTAATAATTCTTCAAATTATGAATAGTTACAATTGCTTCAGGATTGATAATTTTAACAATTTCCTTTGCTTTTTGAAAATCTTCAAGTGTAAAACCTTGACCTTCTTGCACTTTTGTTCCAATTTGTTGATTACCGACGTGATTCTCGCCCGAATCTCCAAATGTAACGGTAATAACGGATTTTTTTGACATTGTTTTAATTCTTTTTTAATAAAAAAAAGAATTAAAAAATCAATTTATTCATTCCTAAGCGCTTTTAAAAGTGATATATATGTTCCATTATGCGGTATTTGAAAAGCATCTAATGGGAGTTCTGTTTCAATTATTTTTGCCCCATATCGTATTTGTTGCGTCAACGTGCAACGATATCTAATGTTATATGCATTTTTCAATAATGCCGGTGGAAACAATGGGTCTTCTCCCTGAAATTCTGAATTTCCCAAACGTACTGCTGTTCTTGAATTTTTAAAAAAAATTATTATTGTATTATCCGCAAGAGAAAAATCATTTTTATAACAAATACGAAATTCTTGATTAATTGTATCCCAATTATAATGAAAGTCCATTCCAATGCGATTATCCATAATATCTGACCATTTGACATCAGTTGGGGGTTTTTTTTTATTTGCTAGTTTTTCCATTTAAGTAAATATCAATAATTATATTTAATATATACAACTATGTATTCTTCCAAAATGCTTTTTTAGGGTTGCAAAATGTATTTTGATTACCACGAAGTTCTTTTTGATAATCTTCAAAATATATTTCAGTTATTCTCAGATGACAAGACCATTTATTACCAAGTCTTTTTTGGCGGTTAGGTTGAATTATTACAAATTTATCGATTGGGATTTCTGCAGTTTGTTTGAATGGTTGAACAATAATTGCCTTACCAATGCATTTTTTATTACAAGAAATATAAACAGTATCACCTCTTTTAATTTTATTAATATTTTTCACAGATGAATTACCCCACGATTGGACCATATGTTTACCCTGTTCGGATGCTGCCGCAGCTAACATTCGTTCGGTGGCTTTATAAGATTTTTCATTCCAAGAAAGTTGCCAAGTTGATAACATTGCTGTATACAGTAATATAATTCATTATAAATACATAATCAATTTATTATAAAAAAATTCTCGGTACGGGGATTGAACCCGTGACCTTCGGCTCATAAGACCGATGCTCTACCAACTGAGCTAACCGAGATCCGTACTCCCAAAACTTATTAATACTTTATAATTATTTATATCCGACTACCTTCCACTGGGTCCTTATCTGCGAAGATAATGACTCAGTTTCAGCTTACTTTGTTGTTTCAACTTGTTGTTTCACTGGACTGTGTCCTTATCTGCGAAGATAATGACCCAGTTTCAGCTTGCGAGCAAGCTCCTTTTCGCCAGAAAATTAATAGGTTTTTATTTACTTTATATTATGACCCCCTCCACCTTATTCTTCTTATATTTCCCCCGTTCTCCCCTATCTGTTGTGAGAATCGAACTCACTTCTTCTACCTTACAAGTAGATGCTTCAACCATTAAGCTTAACAGATTATTCTCAATACGGGGTTTGAACCCGTGACCTTCGGCTCATAAGACCGATGCTCTACC
>Ga0114997_10000936_pt1 | contig 24362 bp, 21 predicted proteins | sample ArcticOcean_MG_C_2_FD_87045 | JGI IMG/M metagenome (GOLD analysis project Ga0114997, IMG submission 87045) | Marine microbial communities from western Arctic Ocean - ArcticOcean_MG_CB4_136 | ecosystem: Environmental > Aquatic > Marine > Oceanic | place: Arctic Ocean: Canada Basin | collected... | reverse complement strand
TAAGTAGTTTTTTAATAATTGATTATTATCATTGGTACTAAAGGGTATTTAGGATTTTATAGGATAATATGGGACTTTAAGAGTGTATTGCTCTTTTATCTACTGATAAAGCTGCTTCTTTTAAAGCTTCTGAGAACGTTGGGTGAGCATGACACGTTCTAGCTATATCTTCTGAACTAGCACTAAACTCCATTGCTACAGCTATTTCAGCAATCATTTCACCTGCATGTTGTCCTATTATATGTGCTCCTATAACTTTATCAGTTTTTTCTTCTGCAATAATTTTTACAAAACCTTCTGGTTCATCAATTGCTTTAGCTCTTGAGTTAGCCATAAATGGAAATTTTCCAACTTTATATTTTTGGTTTAATTTTTTTAATTGTTCTTCTGTTTTACCGATAGAAGCGACTTCAGGAGATGTATAGACAACACTTGGTATAATATCATAATTAACATGTCCCGATTGACCAGCAATAATTTCTGCAACAGCAATACCCTCTTCTTCAGCCTTATGCGCTAGCATAGGCCCTTCTATTACATCGCCGATTGCATAAATATTATCTATATTAGTTTGAAAATTTTTATTTGTCGTAATTCTTTTTTTATCATCTAGGTCAATACCTATTGATTCTAAATTTAAATTTTTTGTATTTGGTTTTCTTCCAACTGATATAAGCACTACATCAGATTCAAAATTAACTTTTTTTCCATCTTTATCTGTTGTTAGAATTATAACGCCATTTTTATTTTTTTTAATTGATTCTACTTTAGTTTGCATATGAAAATTAATTCCTTGTTTTTTTAAAATTTTCATAAATTCTGCTGAAATCTCTTTATCCATTCCAGGCGTAATATGATCAAGAAATTCAACAATGTGAACCTCTGCGCCTAATCTTGACCACACTGATCCCATTTCTAACCCTATGTACCCACCGCCAACAATTATCATTTTTTTTGGTACAGCCTGTAAAGATAATGCCCCTTTTGACGATACTATAATTTTTTCGTCAAAATTTATTCCTGGTAAAGAAACTGGCTCAGAACCTGTGCTAATAATAGTTTTTTCTGACTCAATAATGATTGTTTTTTTTTGATTTAGTATAGAAATTTGGTTTATCGATTTAAAGCTCCCAACTCCTTTAAAATAAGTAACTTTGTTTTTTTTAAATAAAAATTCAATCCCTTTAGTTAAAACAGTAACTGCCTTATCCTTATTTTTCATCATTTTCTCTAAATTAAGTTCAATTTTACCAACTTCTATTCCTAATTTTGAGAAATTTTTTACATTATGATATTTTTCTGAAAGATTTAATAAACTTTTTGATGGTATACACCCTATGTTCAAACATGTTCCTCCCAAAGATCCTCTTGACTCAATACACGCAGTTTTGATTCCCAGTTGAGACAATCTGATTGCGCAAACATATCCCCCTGGTCCACCCCCTATTACAACTGCTTGAAATTTTTCTGTCATTTTAAATATCTAAAAATAGTCTTCTAGGATCTTCTAAATTTTCTTTTACTAGTTTTAAAAATGATACCGAATCTTTTCCATCAATAATTCTATGATCGTAAGATAAGGCTAAATACATCATTGATCTAATTTTTATTTCACCATCAACTACTACGGGTCTTTCATAGATATTATGCATTCCTAAAACCCCTGATTGAGGCAAGTTTAAAATTGGCGTTGATAACATTGATCCATAAACACCACCATTGCTGATTGTAAAAGTTCCTCCTTGAAGATCGTCAATAGTCAATTTACCATCTTTCGCTTTTGCAGATATACTTTTTATATTTTTTTCAACATCAGCAAATGAGAGTTGGTCTGCATTCTTTAAAACAGGAACAACCAATCCTTTCTCGGTACCAACTGCAAAACTAATATTATAATAATTTTTATAAATAATCTCATCCTCTGCAATCTCAGCATTTACTGCGGGGAAATTTTTTAATGCAACGGTACATGCTTTCACAAAAAAGGACATAAATCCTAATTTAATCCCATATCTACCCTGAAAATCTTCCTGATTTTCTTTTCTCATTTCTATAATATTTGTCATATCAACTTCATTAAAGGTTGTAAGTATAGCTGCATTTTCTTGTGCTTGTTTTAATCTTTTTGCAATTGTTTGTCTTAATCTGGTCATTTTAATTCTTTCTTCATGACCATATTTAATTTTTCTCTCGGAAGGTTGAGGGATTTGTCCCATCATATTAATTAAGTCACCCTTAAGTATTCTTCCTTTTTTTCCTGATCCAGAAACTTCTTCAATGTTAATATTATTTTCTTGAACTATCTTTCTTACAGATGGAGAAAGGTTTTCATTTTTACTTTTTAATTTTATAGATTTTTCTTTTCGAACTTCCTTAGTTAAAACTAAAGGTTCACCATCAGACTTTTCTACATTTTCTTCTTCATCAAATATTTTTGGTAAATCCTTTTTTTTATCAATATCTAAACTAACTATATTGTTTTCTTTTTTTTCAGATGATTTTTCTTTTTCTTCTGGTTGTGCTGTTTGAGCTCCATTTTCACGAACTGATCCAAGCAACGCTCCTACTTCAGCGGTTTCACCACTTTTTACAATTATTTCTTCCAAAACCCCTTTAATTGGCGATGGTACTTCTAAACTTACTTTATCAGTTTCCAATTCGACAATAGATTCATCAGCTTCAATATTGTCACCTTTATTTTTTAGCCATTTTGAAACTGTTGCTTCAGTTATGCTTTCACCTAATACTGGTACTAAAATTTTTTCACTCATTTTATTCAAATACTTTACTAATAATCTCCTGTTGCTGAGAAAGATGTCTTTTTGCATGACCTGTGGCTGGAGATGCTGCGGGAACTCTTCCTATATAAAAAATTTCTTTATTATTAGCTTCAATATAACTTAATGTCCATTGGATATAATCTCTCACTGAAAACCAAGCCCCCATATTCTTGGGCTCTTCTTGACACCAATAAAATTTAGCATTTTTTGCATATACTTTTATCTCTTTTACCAAAGATTTAACTGGGAAAGGATACAATTGCTCAATTCTATAAAAAACTATATCGTCCTTCTTAAATTTTTCTCTAGCTTCCAATAGTTCAAAATATATTTTTCCTGAACATAATATTACTTTTTTTATTTTATCATTTTTCTTAAGTTTTATAAAATTTTTTTCTTCTGGATCTATAGCATGATCCCAAAGAACTCTGTGAAACGAATTTTGCTTGTTAAAATCTTCTAAATTTGAAACACAAAGTTTATTTCTTAATAATGATTTGGGTGTCATAACAATTAAGGGTTTCCTGAAACCTCTATGTATCTGTCTTCTTAATGCATGAAAATAATTTGCAGGTGTAGTACAACTTACAACTTGAAGGTTGTCTTGGGCACATAATTGTAAGAATCTTTCCAACCTGCCAGATGAATGTTCTGGTCCCTGACCCTCATAACCATGTGGTAAAAGAAGTACAAGACCACTCGCTCTAGACCATTTTCTTTCACCTGATGCAATAAACTGATCAATTATTACTTGTGCTCCATTTGCAAAATCGCCAAATTGAGCCTCCCAAATAGTCAACGTTCCTGGTTCAACTAAACTGTAACCATACTCAAATCCCAAAACTGCCATCTCTGATAATAAACTATCAACAACTTCAAAATTTTTTTGTTTTTTAGAAATATTATTCAATGGGATGTAGCGAGAATTGTTTGTTTGATTTCTTAAAACTGAATGTCTTTGACTAAAAGTCCCTCTACCAGAATCTTGTCCAACCAATCTTATTGGATGTCCTTCCTCAAGAAGTGACCCAAAAGCTAAAGCTTCTGCTGTTGACCAATCTATCCCTTTTTTTATAGTAACGCTTTCTTTTCTTTTTTCCAGAATTTTTATTATAGTTTTATGCAAATTAAGATCTGCTGAAGTTTTATTAATTTTTTCAGAAATTTTTATAAGTTTATTTAAATCTACTCCACTCTTTCCTCTTTTATCTTTTCCTTTTTCAGGCTTATATCTAGTCCATGTTCCTTCATACCATTCAATTTTTGGTTTATAATCTTTTGCAGTTTTAAATTGATTATCAAGTAGATTTTTAAATTCCTTCTTTAATTTATCAAACTCTTCCTTATTAATAATACCTTCTTTAATTAATTTATTTCCATATACATTTAGCGTTGTTGGGTGTTGCCTAATCTTTTCATACATTAAAGGTTGAGTAAAAGACGGTTCATCACCTTCATTATGACCAAATCTTCGATAACAAATCATATCAATTACAACATCTCTATTGAATTTTTGTCTAAACTCGATTGCAATCTTTGCGCAGTGAACAACTGCTTCTGGATTATCACCATTACAATGTAAAATAGGTGCCTCAACAACTTTACCTAAATCGGAGGGATAGGGACTTGATCTTGCAAATCTTGGGCTTGTAGTAAAACCAATTTGATTATTTACAATAATGTGAATTGTTCCACCAGTATTATGACCTTTCAATCCTGACATAGCAAAACATTCTGCAACAACACCTTGCCCAGCAAAAGCTGCATCACCATGAATTAAAATTGGTATAACCTGGTTTCTTTTAGAATCTTGATGGAAAAATTGCTTGGCTCTTGTTTGTCCCAGAACAACAGGGTTAACGGCTTCTAAGTGTGAAGGATTATCTGTTAAACTAACATGCACTGAATTATTATCAAATTGTCTATTTGATGATGCTCCTAGGTGATATTTAACATCTCCTGCAGAATCTGACTGGTCACTATCAACCTCACCAACAAATTCATTAAAAATTCTTTTATATGATTTTTGTAAAAGATTTGCTAAAACATTTAGTCTTCCTCTATGAGACATTCCAATTTTAATTTCTTTTACACCTAGTTGCCCTCCTCTTTTAATAACCTGCTCAAGAGCTGGTATTAAAGACTCTGCTCCATCCAAACCAAATCTTTTCGTGCCTACAAATTTTAATGCTAAAAATTTTTCAAATCCTTCAGCTTGAATTAGTTTTTGTAAAATTCCCTTCTTGCCACTATTGGTAAAATTTATTTGATTTTCTTTTTTTTCCATTCTTTCTCTAAACCATATTTTTTCAACTGGATTTGCCATGTGCATATATTCAACTCCAATCGACGAACAATAAATTGCTTTTAATAAAGGAATTATTTCATTAATTGACGCGTAACCTTTGTCTAAATATGAATGTAAAAAAATTTTTTTATTATAATCTTCTCTTTTAAATCCATGATCTTTCGGATGTAATTCATTAATATAATTTCTCTCCATCATATTAAGTGGATCTAAATCTGCTATTAAATGACCTCTAATTCTATAAGCTCTAATTAAAGCTATAGCTTTAATTGAATCAATTTTTAATTTTTCAATATCTTTATCATTTTTATTATTTAAATAAGGAATTTTTTCTTTTTCAACTTTTTGATGTTTTTTAAAGTTTTCTTCGATCTCACGTATATTAATTTTTTTATTTGCTGGACCCCAAGAAGGGCCGTTAATTTCTTTAACAATTAGATTTATCTCATCTCCTATTTCTTCAAAATAAAGCCTCCAACTCTCTGGCAAATCTGAATCATTATTAATAAATTTAAGATACATTTGTTCAATAAATGTACTATTAGATTTATTTAGAAATGAGGTTTTTTCATATTCAAGATTTTTTGATGATGGCATCTATTTTTTTAATATAATACTACAAAAATATTTTTCAATTAGACAATTTGTTAAATAAAGTTTTTCCTATTTCAGAGGGCGATTTTGCAATCGTTATGCCACATTTTTCCATTTTTCTTATTTTATCTTTTGCTCCTCCCTTTCCTCCTGAAATAATAGCTCCTGCATGTCCCATTCTTCTTCCAGCTGGCGCTGTAACTCCAGCAATAAAACCAACTATTGGCTTATTGATTTTATGATTTTTTATAAATTCTGAAGCTTCTTCTTCGGCTGTCCCACCGATTTCTCCAATCATTAATATAGATTCTGTCTCTTCATCATTTAAAAATAAATCCAAGCAATCAATAAAGTTAGTTCCATTAATTGGATCACCACCAATACCTATGCATGTTGATTGGCCCAATCCATTTTCAGTTGTTTGTGCAACTGCCTCATAAGTCAAAGTTCCTGATCTTGAAACTATTCCAACAGAGCCTTTTTTATGAATATTTCCAGGCATAATTCCAATTTTACATTCATCTGGAGTAATTATTCCAGGGCAATTAGGTCCTATCAATCTGCTTCTTGATTTATCTAATTTTTTTTTAACTCTCAGCATATCCTGTATAGGAATGCCTTCTGTGATGCATACAATAAGTTCAATTGAAGATTCTATTGCTTCAATTATAGCGGTGGCGGCAAATTTTGCAGGAACATAAATCATTGTTGCGTCAGCCCCAACTTCTTGTTTAGCCTCTGCTACAGTATTAAAAACTGGACGATCAAGATGTGTCCTTCCTCCTTTTTTTGGAGTTACTCCTCCTACTAAATTTGTTCCATATTTTATGGCATGTTCAGAATGAAATGTACCATGGGCACCTGTAAATCCTTGACAAATAACTTTAGTATTTTTATTAATTAATACAGACATATTATTTTATAGCCTCTACAATTTTTTTTGCCGCATCATCTAAATTTTCTGCTGAGATTAATTTTAACCCTGAATTATCTAATATTTTTTTTCCTTCTTTAAAATTTGTTCCTGCTAGTCTTACTACTAGTGGAACACTTATACTTATTTCTTTAGCTGCATCTATAACTCCTTGTGCAAGAACATCACACCTCATGATTCCTCCAAAGATATTTATTAAAATACCTTTAACATTTTTGTCTGAAAGAATTATCTTAAGTGCTGCAGAAACTTTTTCCTTTGAGGCTCCCCCACCTACATCTAAAAAATTAGCAGGTTCTTCCCCGTGTAATTTAATTATATCCATAGTGGCCATTGCTAGTCCAGCCCCATTAACCATGCAGCCAATGCTCCCCTCTAATTTTATATAAGCAAGATCATGTTTGCTTGCTTCTATTTCTATTGGGTCTTCTTCATTTAAATCTCTTAGTTTAATAATATCTGGATGTTTAAATAATGCGTTATCATCAAAATTAACTTTAGCATCTAAACAAATTATTTTTTTTTCTTGAGTTAAAATTAATGGATTAATCTCAATCATATTAGCATCAGTGCTTATAAACATTTTGTATAGCGATTTAATCAATGATATTGCTTTTATTTTAGCATCATTAGATAAGCTAAAAATTTCAATTATTTTTTCACAGTCAGCTTCTGATACCTCATGATTAATATCCATTTTTGTTGTAATGATTTTTTCAGGCGTTTTACTGGCTACTTCTTCAATATCAATTCCACCTTGATCAGAAGATATAAATGCTATTTTTGAAGTGGATCTATCAACCAAGCAGGATAAATAAAATTCTTTTTCGATATTAGAAGACTCTTCGACATAAAGTCTTTTAACTTCTCTGCCCTCAGGTCCTGTTTGGTGCGTTACAAGTATTTTGCCTAGCAATTCTATTGCCGCTATATTTAATTCTTCTATTGTGTTTAATATTTTTATACCTCCTGCTTTACCTCTTCCACCAGCATGGATTTGTGCCTTTAAAACAAACTTTTCTGTTTTTAATGTTTTTGCTTTTTCAACTAAGTCTTCAACTGTAAAAGCAAAAATTCCTTCTGGTACTGTTGCACCATATTTTTTCAAAATTTGCTTAGCTTGATGTTCGTGAATGTTCATTCTTTATTTAGAAAGATTTGTATCAATTACTGCAGCAGCTTCCCATAATTTCTTAACGGCATCGATTGAATTCATAAATTCTTTTTTTTCTTTTTCATCTAAATCTATTTCTTCAATTTTTTCTACTCCACTCTTACCAATAATTACTGGAACACCAGCATAAATATTATTTACTCCATATTCTCCATTAAGATGAACAGCACATGGTAATAATTTTTTTTCATCATTTAAATATGCTTTAGCCATTTCTACGCCTGATGCTGCAGGAGCATAAAATGCAGAACCCTTTTCTAGATACTTAACAATTTCTGCACCACCATCTCTTGTTCTTTGGTTGATTCTTTCTAATCTTTCAAAAGATATTTTTCCTTCTTTTACTAATTCCAATAATGGTTTACCTGAAACTTTTGTAAATCTTGGTAAAGGTACCATCGTATCTCCATGACCACCCATTACCATTGCTTCTATTTCTTTTACTGGAACATTTAATTCTAATGATAAAAATAATTTAAATCTTGAACTATCTAAAATTCCAGCCATGCCAACAACTTTATTTACAGGCAATCCAGAATATTTTTGAAATGCCATCACTATAACATCTAGTGGGTTTGTAATACATACAACAAAAGCATTTGGTGCATTTTTTTTAATGCCCTCTGCTACTTGTTTAATAATTTTTAAATTTATACCTAACAAGTCATCTCTACTCATTCCTGGTTTTCTTGGAACGCCTGCAGTTACAATAATTACATCAGAGTCTTTGACATCTTCATAATTATCTGTGCCTAAAAATCTAACATTAAAGCCATCCACTGATGAAGATTGAGCTATATCTAAAGCCTTTCCTTTTGCTATTCCGCTTGCAACATCAAATAATACAACTTCATTGGCTAACTCTTTAAGTCCTATTAAGTGAGCTAAAGTGCCTCCAATTTGACCAACTCCTATTAAAGATATTTTTTTCACAATTTACTCCTTATTTCATCGTTGGCATGACAAATTCTGCATTTGATCTTATTCCAGAAGGCCATCTTGATGTTATTGTTTTAAGTTTAGTATAAAATCTTACTCCTTCAATTCCGTGCATTGCACTATCTCCAAACAGTGATCTTTTCCATCCACCAAAACTGTGAAAGGCCATTGGAACTGGTATTGGTACGTTAATCCCAACCATACCAACCTGAATTTTGCTAGCAAATGTTCTGCCAGCATCTCCATCTCTTGTATAAATGCTTACTCCATTGCCATATTCATGATCATTAATTAATTTTGTTGCTTCTTCAAAAGTTTTAACTCTTATTACAGATAAAACTGGTCCAAATATTTCTTCTTTATAAATTCTCATATCTTTTTGAACGTGATCAAATAAGCACCCCCCAATATAAAAACCATTCTGATATCCCTGAAGTTTTAAATTTCTTCCATCAACAATTAGCTTGGCTCCTTCTTTAACACCTAGATCAACATATCCCCTTACTTTTTCAAGATGTTCTTTGGTAATCAATGGGCCCATTTCAGAATTGTTATCCATACCTGGTCCTACTTTTAGAACTTCAGCTTTTTTTGATAAACGTGAAACAAGCTCATCTCCTATATTTCCTACAGCTACTGCAACTGATTGTGCCATGCATCTTTCTCCTGCAGATCCATATGCTGCTCCCATTAAGCCATTTACAGCGCCATCAAGATCACAATCTGGCATTACAACTAAATGGTTTTTAGCTCCACCCAACGCTTGAACTCTTTTTTCATTTTTTGCAGCATTCTCATAAATATATTTAGCTATTAGTGTTGAGCCCACAAAACTTACAGCTTTGACGTCTTTATTAGTTAAGATTGCATCAACAGATTCTTTATCTCCATTAACTACATTAAATACCCCATCAGGAAGCCCAGCTTCTTTTAATAGTTCTGCTAATTTTAATGCACATGAAGGATCTTTTTCTGATGGCTTTAAAATAAATGTATTACCACATGCTATTGCAATTGGAAACATCCACATTGGAACCATTGCAGGAAAATTAAATGGTGTTATGCCAGCAACTACTCCTAATGGTTGACGCATTGACCAACTATCAACATTTGTGCCAACATTTTCTGAAAATTCTCCTTTGAGTACTTGAGGTATACCGCAAGAAAATTCCACAACCTCTAGCCCTCTTGTTAAAGAACCTTTTGCGTCTTCATAAACTTTTCCATGTTCTGAAACTATTAATTTTGTAATTTCATCAACATTCTTTTCTATTAATTCTTTAAATTTAAACATTACTCTTGCTCTTTGAGGCGCAGGTTTTAATGACCAAGTTTCAAAAGCTTTTTGTGCAACTTTTACTGCTTGATCTAAGTCAACTTTGCTTGCTAACCTCACCTCAGATTCCTGTTCTCCAGTAGCTGGATTAAAAACTTTGCTTTTTCTATCAGATAAGCCCGAGATTAGTTTTCCACCAACATAATGTTCTAATAAATTCATGAATGGATTTATTTAAATAGGTAATTAGCTTGTTGCAAGCATTTTCTTTAATTCAGCTATAGCTTTTGCTGGGTTTAGCCCTTTTGGACAAGCACTTGTACAATTCATAATAGTATGACATCTATAAAGCTTAAGTTCATCTGCAACTTTTTTTAATCTCTCTTTTCTTTCATCATCTCTACTGTCTACTATCCATCTGTACGCTTGAAGCAAAACTGCTGGGCCAAGATACTTATCACCATTCCACCAATAGCTTGGACATGAAGTTGAACAACATGCACACATTATGCATTCATATGCGCCATCTAATTTTTTTCTGTCTTTTTTTGATTGAATAATTTCTGTATCTTCAACTTTTGTATTTGTTTTTAACCACGGCTCAATTGACGCATACTGTTTATATAGTCCACTTAAATCACCAATTAAATCTTTCTTTACTTTTAAATGTGGTAATGGATAAATATTTATATCTCCCTTTATTTCCGCATGTGCTTTAGTACATGCTAATCCATTTTTTCCATCTATATTCATTGCACACGATCCACATACTCCATGAGAGCATGATCTCCTGTACGCTAACGAGGAATCAATTTCATTTTTAATTTTGTTTAATAAATCTAGTACTTTAGAAGGACAATTGTCCATGTCCATTTCGTATGTATCTATTCTTGGATTTTCTCCAGATGAAGGGTCCCATCTATAAACATTTACTTTTCTGATATTTTTTGAATATGTTTTATCTTTATAGTAAGTTCCCTTTTGAACTTTTGAGTTTGAAGGTAAATTAATTTGAACCATTTAATATACTCTTTCCTGTGGTGGAAAATACTGTACTTCACTAGTTAAAGTTAATTTATGCACAGGTCTATATTCAATTCTAGTTTTTTTTCCATCGCACCATATAAGAGAATGCTTCATAAAGTTTTTATCATCTCTTTTGGGAAAGTCTTCTCTTGCATGAGCTCCTCTACTTTCTTTTCTGTGATATGCTGAATCCATCGTCGTAATTGCTTGTCTTATTAAATTATCAAATTCTAAAGTTTCTACCAAATCAGTATTAAAAATAAGAGATTTATCCTTAACTGAAATTGAGTTCATTCCATCAAATGGTTTTCTTACATCATCCACTCCTTCTTCAAGAGTTGCATTCGTTCTAAAAACAGCACACTTTGATTGCATAGTTTTTTGCATTGATAATCTTAAATCAGCTGTTCTATTTTTTCCATTACCATTTCTAAGTTTATCAAATCTATCCAAACATTTTTCTGTTTCAGATTCTCCTATATTTTCATGGGGTGTTCCAGATTTTACTAATTCTGCTGCTCTTTTAGCAGCAGCTCTTCCAAATACCACTAAATCAATTAATGAATTAGATCCAAGTCTATTTGCTCCATGAACAGAAACGCATGCTGCCTCGCCTATGGCCATTAATCCAGGAACTGTTTTTTCAGATCCATTAACTGTTAAAACTTCAGCTTTATAGTTTGTGGGTATACCACCCATATTATAGTGAGCTGTTGGAACAACTGGAATCGGTTCTTTTGTAACATCAACATTAGCAAATAACTTTGATGACTCTGAAATACCTGGAAGTCTTTCTTCAATCACTCTTGGGTCTAAATGACTTAAATGAAGATAAACATGATCTTTTTCTTTACCAACGCCTCTACCTTCATTTATTTCAATTGCAATTGATCTACTAACTACATCTCTTGAAGCCAAGTCTTTTGCCTTGGGGGCATAACGTTCCATAAACTTTTCACCTTCCGAATTAACTAAATATCCACCTTCCCCTCTAACGCCTTCTGAAATTAGTGTTCCATGACCATATATTCCTGTTGGATGAAACTGAACAAATTCCATGTCTTGTAATGGAAGTCCGGCTCTTAAGATCATTGCATTACCATCTCCTGTACAAGTGTGTGCTGAGGTTGCTGAATAATAAACTTTACCATACCCACCTGTTGCAATTATTGTAATATGTGATCTAAATCTATGAATGGTACCATCGTTTAAGTTCCATGCTATCAATCCTTTGCATTCGCCATTTTTCATTAATAAATCCAATGCAAAATATTCTATAAAAAATTCTGTATTATGTTTTAAAGCTTGACCATAAAGCGTGTGAAGAATTGCATGTCCAGTTCTATCTGCTGCTGCACAAGTTCTTTGGGCTGTTCCGTTGCCATAGTTTTTAGTCATACCTCCAAAAGGTCTTTGATAAATTTTTCCATCTTCTGTTCTACTAAATGGAACTCCATATTTTTCTAGTTCAATTACTGCTCTTGGTGCTTCTTTACATAAATACTCGATACTATCTTGATCGCCTAGCCAATCAGAACCTTTAACGGTATCGTACATGTGCCAACGCCAATCATCTTCACCCATATTTCCTAAGGCAGCAGAAATGCCCCCTTGTGCCGCAGAGGTATGGCTTCTAGTTGGAAACACTTTTGAAATACATGCAGTTTTTAAACCAGCTTCACTCAAACCTACCGCCGCTCTCAGACCTGCCCCACCAGCTCCAAGGACAATAACATCATACTCATGATCAATAATTTTATATGAATTCATATTTTTAAATTAAATATAACTACAATTGTAATTAACGGTATCATTATAGCAAAAATATTTAGTGCTTTGTTTGCGGCATTTTTGATTTTTTCATCCTGTATATAGTCCTCAAAGACTTCACTAATACTCAATGCAGAGAAAAAATATGCAACTATAAGCAGTAAAGAAAATAGAAATTTTGATGGTTGTGTTGAAAAAAAACTAACAACTTCAGCATAATCTTTATCAAAAATTGATGCTAAATTTAAGATAAACCAAATCATTAAAGGTATTAATATTGCCGAACTAATTTTTAAGAATATCCATTTTCTAGTTGCATTATTCATATTAAATAAAATATTTTTCTGAAAAGTAAATCAGGATTGTTAGTAAAAATGATCCGATGATTACAATTAACCCTGTTATATTTGTTGTTTTTAATTCAAAACCATACCCAAAATCCATAATTAAATGTCTTATTTCACTTAATATTTGAAAACTAAAAGACCAAATTAAACTCAAAATTATAAATTTTCCCAAGATAGATTGTAAAAATATTCTAATAAACTCATAACTAGTTTGACCTAGTAATAAAGAAGCTATCCAAAAACAAATTATTGTTATAGCGATAATATTTATTATTCCTGTAATTCTATGAGAAATGGAAACCAAAGAAGATATGTGCCATCTATAAATCTGAATATGTGGTGATAGGGGATTATTATTTTTCATTAATGTTATTTTTAACTAAAGTTTCAGCAATTTCTACAGAGTTCAAAGCCGCACCTCTAAGTAAATTATCTGAAACAATCCAAAGATTTAAACAATTTTTACATGTTTTATCATCTCTAATTCTTGATATGTAAGTATCAAATCTTCCTTCTGCTTCTATTGGTGTTACATAGCCTCCGTCTACTTTTAGATCAACAACCTTACATCCCTCAGCAGATTCTAAAGCTGAATTAACTTTTGCTAAAGAAAATGGGTTTTTAAATTGAATATTTACTGACTCTGCGTGTGAAACTAAAACTGGAACTCTAACACAGGTAGCTGTTAATTCTATTTTTTCATCGATAATTTTTTTGGTTTCATTAGCCATCTTCAATTCTTCTTTTGTATATCCATCGTCAGAAAAAATATCTATGTGGGGTATTACATTAAATGCTATTTGTTTTGTAAAATTTTTTGATTTAATTTTTTTATTTTCTAAAAATAATTTTGTTTGTTCAATTAATTCATCCATGGGAATTTTACCTCCACCTGAAACGGATTGATAAGTAGAAACAACTACTCTTTCAATGTTAAATAAGTCATGCAATGGTTTAAGGACAATTACTAATTGTGCAGTAGAACAGTTAGGATTTGCTATTATATTTTTTTTCATTTTCTTAATAGCCTCTGGATTTACCTGAGGAACAATTAATGGAACATCCGGATCCATTCTAAAGAAGCTTGAATTATCAATTACAGTCGAATATTTTGCTGCTTTTTCAGCATATTTTTCAGAAATTTTTCCTCCTGCTGCAAAAAAAGTAATTTGAGCTTTAGAGAAATCAAACGTTTCTAGATTATAGACTTCGTAATTTTTACCTTTAAAATTTACTTTTTTTCCTGCACTTCGTGGTGATGCTACTAAATATAATTTATTGATAAGAAATTTTTTCTGCTCTAATACTTCAAGTATTTTTCTTCCAACATTTCCTGTTGCTCCTACTATTGCTATATTCATGATATTATTTAACTTTTATACTAGATGAATGGTAAATCGCAAACTTTTCCATTAAAAGTACTGTTGTTTATCTCAATTTTTAAGAGTTGCGAGATATTCCAAAATGGCTTGCTCATCATTGCTATGCCAATAACTTTGCCAAAGTGAGGAGAATAACAGGCCGATCTTAATTCACCTATTGTATTATTTTTTTCATTTTTTATATCTAAAGAGTTGGATAAATTAATTTCTTTGGCTTCAATTTGAATACCCATTAATTTTCTTTTAATTCCTTCTGATTTAATTTTTTTTAATTTTTCTTTTCCTAAGAAAATTATGTCAGAATCTAAGTTTACAAATTTATCAAAACCGCACTCAAATGGATTGTCATTATTATCCATATCATTTCCATAAGATAGCAGTGCACTCTCAACTCTTTCAATAAGATTGGGACATCCCGGTTTAACATTAAATTCTTTTCCTATTTCAAAAAGATGGTCATATAGCTTTAGACCTGACTTTGTATTTTCAACATAGACTTCATACCCACCTTGTTTAGACCATCCAGATTTTGCAATTAGATGTTTGGTCCCTTTAAAATCAAAATAATCAAAACCAAAAAATTTCAATTTTGTAATTTTTTCTCCAAAAACTTTTTCCATCAATTTAAATGATTTAGGTCCTTGAACAGCCATAATATCTACATTTGGCTCAATTATTTTTACATCAAACTTGTGTCCTATAGCTAGCCCTTTAGCAAATAAAATTACATCTGAATCTGCAATAGATAACCACCATTTATTTTCACTTAACCTAAGTACTATTGGATCATTAATTAAACCAGCTTGGTCATCTATAATTGGACAATAATAGCATCTTCCATCTTTTGATTTTGATAAATCCCTACAGGTCATTAATTGAACTAATTTTGCTGAGTCTTTTCCTGAAATTTCTACTTGTCTTTCACCAGCAACATCCCAAACCTGTACATCATTTTTTAAGTGGTTATACGAATCTTCTAACGACCCAAAAGCGGCTGGTAATAACATATGATTATATGTTGTGTAAGCAGTAACACCCTGTTTTTCTATTCTTGAGGTATAAGGTGTACTTCTAATTCTTCTTGATTTTGCTATTGAATAATTTTTCATTTTTTTAAAAATTCTGAAATCTTTTCCCTCATTTCAAAAGCTTTTTCAAACATAATCATATGTCCACAGTCTTTTATTACTTGTGTTTTTGAGTTTGGGACAAGAGATGCAAATTTTCTACCTTTTTCTACATTAACCATCTTATCCAGCTCACCAAAAATAAATAGTGTTGGGCAATTAATTGCCTTTAAGGCTTCAGATCCATTTTTATACTTATTGCAGGCAATAAGATCTACTGCTAATATTTCTCTAATATCCTTTGGAGAGTTTATAATTTTTTCCACAGGATTTCCTCCAATAAATTTTTTAGAGTTTTCATAACCCCATTTCATCATCAGTTTGACTGCTTGATCATCACCAGCTTCTGCAAGATCTATTAAATCTTGATTAACGGACATTTTATAGGACCCACTAACAAATATTATACTTTTTATTTTTTTTGGATATTTGAAAAAATATTCTATTGCTTCTAGACAGCCTTGTGAATGTCCTACTATTATTAGCTCTGAAATATCTAGTTGATTAAAAACTTTTTCTAGCCAGTCTGAAATTTCTTCTATTGATTTTAAAGACTCACCCTCAGAGTTGCCATGACCAGGTAAATCAAGTGCTAAAACATTATAGTTTTGATTTGATAAGTATTGCTCCGCTAAAGACCAAACAATATGTGAAAGACCACTTCCATGTAGAAAAACTATTGTAGATTTATTTTTATCAATATTCTTACCTGCATCTGAGGCAAATACTTTTTTTTTATCTACTTCAAAAATCAACTCAATTCCTTGATTTTTTTTCTAAGTTCAAATTTTTGAATTTTACCAGTCGATGTTTTTGGTAAATCACAGAAAACTACTTTTTTTGGAAGCTTAAATCCTGCTAAAGTTTCTTTACAAAATTTAATTAATTCTTCTTCAGTAGTTTTTTTATTTTCAATTAATTCGACAAAAGCGCAGGGTGTTTCTCCCCATTTTTTGTCAGGTTTAGCCACCACAGCAACCAATGATACAGCAGGATGTTTTGCTATTGCATTTTCTATTTCAATTGATGAAATATTTTCACCCCCTGAAATTATAATATCTTTAGACCTATCTTGAATTTTTATATACCCATCTGGATAAATTACAGCTAAATCCCCAGAGTGGAACCATCCTCCGGACATTGCCTTGTCGGTAGCTTCTTTATCTTTATAGTATCCTTTCATTACAATATTTCCTCTTATCATTATTTCACCCATTGTTTTTCCATCTTTTGGTACTGGCTTCATTGTTTCAGGATCCATAACAACCGCGCTTTCAGTATTAGGATACCTTACGCCCTGTCTTGCTTTAATTTCATTTTTTTTATCTTTTTCTAAATCATTCCAATTATCATTCCAAGCACACTGAAGCATATGACCATATGTTTCTGTTAATCCATAAACATGCATTACATCAAAACCCAGATTATCCATTTTTTCAAAAATGATGCTAGGTGGTGGAGCTCCTGCGGTTAAAACATTCACTTTTCTTTTTAATTTTTTTTGATCTTCTTTAGAAGCATTTGCCATCATGTTTAAAACTATTGGTGCTCCTCCAAAATGAGTAACTTCATATTTGTCAATTAATTCAAAAATTTTTTTAACATCCATAGCTCTTAGACAAATTATACGAGCATGCAACATTGATAGGGTCCATGGGTAGCACCAACCATTACAGTGAAACATTGGAACAGTGTATAAAAAGTTTAATTTATTTGGCATATTCCATGCAACAGCACTTCCTGTTGCCATTAAATATGATCCTCTATGATGGTAAACTACACCTTTTGGATTTCCAGTAGTGCCAGAAGTGTATCCTAGTGAAATTGCTTGCCACTCATCTTTGGGTTTTTTCCATTCATAATTTTCATCACCTGTATTTAAAAAAATTTCGTACTCGTATTCTCCAATTTTTTTAAAACTAGTCGTGTCTATATCTTTGTCATCGATATCAATAATTATAATTTTATTTTTAATATTTTTTAAAACTTTATTAATTACTTCGTGAAATTGTCTATCAACTATTAAAACTTTTGCATCACTATGTTCTAAAATATAACTAATTGTGTTTGAGTCTAACCTTGTATTGATTGCATTTATTACAGCTCCAACCATTGGAATTGAATAATGTGCCTCAAAAATTTCTGGAGTATTAAATGCCATGATTGAAACTGTGTCTCCAACTTTGATTCCAATCTTATCTAATGCACTCGCAAATTTAACACATCTTTTATAAATTTCTCCCCAAGTATAGGATCTGCTTTCATAAACTACCGCTTCATAATTTGGATAAATATCTTTTGTTCTTTCTAAAAATGAAAGAGGAGATAGTGGAACATAATTTGCTTCATTCTTATCAAGGTTTTTATCGTAATGACTCATATTAATTAAATTTAAAGTTCATTATATAATCACTACCAGTTATTGCTGTTTTAAAATGACCCTCTGCTCTTGGTAAAACTCTTTTAAAATAAAAATTTGCAGTTTGTATTTTATCTTCATAAAAACTTTTATTATTATCATAATCTTTAAAACTTACTTCTAAAACTTTCATCCACGCATGAGCTATGGCCACAAAGCCCAGTGCTTTTAAATAATCATTACAAGCTGCACTAGCATCATCTTTTGAATTTTTTATTTTTTCTTTAATCCAAGTAGTAAAGTTGGATAAAATATCTATATGATAATTTAATTCTTTTACAAAAGGTTTAGTTTTCTCATTTTGAATGTTGCAATCATTTTTAATCAATTCTAAATATTTGTTAATTATATCGCCATTTTTATTTACTAATTTTCTAAAAACTAAATCAGCTGCTTGAACAGAATTTGTGCCTTCATAAATTGAGGTAATTCTATTATCTCTGTATAGTTGTTCAATTCCTTGATCTTTTGTATAGCCATAGCCGCCATGAACCTGCATTGCTTCGCTTGTAATTTCCATTCCCATATCGCTAAACATTGTTTTAACCACAGGAGTCATCAAAGAAACAATGTTTGCTGCTTCCAGTCTAATTTTTTCATCATAATGATTAAGACTAACTTCTGTTTGTTGAGATAACCAAAAACATAATGCCCTTTCACCTTCAATAATTGACTTCATATTAAGTAATGATTTTCTAATATCTGCATGACCAATTATATAGTCTGCACCGTTAGTTACTTTACTATTGTTTGTTTTTCCCTGTTTTCTCTCTTTGGCATAGCTTAATGAATTTTGGTAGGCAATTTCTGAAATTCCCAAACCTTGGATTCCAACAATAATTCTTTCTAAATTCATCATCGTAAACATTGAATTAAGACCTCTATTCTTTGGTCCAATCATATATCCAACTGCATCATCAAAATTCAGAACACAAGTTGCTGACCCTTTAATTCCCATTTTATTTTCTATTGATCCTGTAGAAACTCCATTTCTTGCTCCAATAGAACCATCATTATTGACTGTAAATTTTGGCACCAAAAATAAACTTATGCCTTTCGTTCCTGAGGGAGAATCTGTTGCTCTAGCTATAACTAGATGAATAATATTTTCAGTAAGATCGTGATCTCCAGAAGTAATAAATATTTTTTGTCCAGTAAGCTTGTAGGTTCCGTCAGATTGTTTCTGTGCTTTAGTTTTTAATAAACCTAAATCAGTTCCACAGATCGGTTCTGTAAGGCACATAGTTCCACTCCACTTGCCTTCTACTATTTTAGGTAAATATTTATCTTTTATTTCCTCTGTTGCGTGATGAGAAATACAATTATATGCACCAATACTTAATTCACTATAAAGCTTAAATGAAAGACTAGCAGATGATAACATTTCATCAAAAAAAATACTGACCGTTTTAGGCATCCCTTGACCGCCATATTTGAGGTCACAAGAAAGGGATGTCCATCCATCTTCAATATACTTAGAGTAAGCTTCTTTATAACCTGGAGGTGTTCTAACAATTCCATTTTCTAATATAGTAGGATTTTCATCTCCAGATTTTGCTAAAGGTAATATTATATTTTGATTAATTTTTGCTGCTTCTTCTAGAATGTTTTTTACTAATTCAGAACTAACTTCTTTATATTTTTCAATATCATTATAATTTTTATTATTTCTTAGCTTGTTAAAAAGAAACATCATGTCTTCTACCGGTGCATTATAAGTTGGCATTTGGGCAGTCTAGAATAAATGATTAATTATTGCAATTTTGAAATTATAGCAGTGCCCATTTCAGACGTTGATACTTTTTTCATTCCTTTAGATAAAATATCCTTAGTTCTAAGCCCATCATTTAATACATCCTGAACAGCTTTTTCTAAAGCATCTGCCTCACTATCTAGATCTAAAGAATATCTCAATGCCATTGCAAAACTTAAAATTGATGCAATTGGATTTGCAATTCCTTTTCCAACAATATCAGGGGCTGACCCATGTATAGGTTCATACATGGCTCTCATTTCTCCATCTTTATTTTTAGCACCAAGAGATGCTGACGGTAATAAACCTAACGATCCAGTAAGCATTGAAGCTTGATCCGAAAGCATGTCTCCAAACAAATTGTCAGTAACAATTACGTCAAATTGTTTAGGATTTTTTAAAAGTTGCATTGCACAGTTGTCTGCAAGCATATGGCTCAATTCAACATCTTGATACTCTTTGTCATGTAATGTTTGAACTTCCTCTTTCCAAAGCTGGCCTGCTTCCATTACATTTGATTTTTCACATGAGGTAACTTTATTTGATCTTTTTTTAGCTAAATCAAAAGCAACTTTTGCAACTCTAACAATTTCGCTTGTGGTATAAGTGTGAGTATTAATGCCTTTTCTTTCTCCATTATCTATTGGTTTAATCCCTCTAGGTTCACCAAAATAAATTCCTCCCGTAAGCTCTCTTACAATCATAATATCTAGTCCTGAAACTATTTCTGGTTTAAGAGTTGAGGCTTCTACTAATTGTTCAAAACATATGGCTGGTCTTAAGTTTGCAAATAGCTTTAATTCTTTTCTTAATTTTAATAATGCTCTTTCTGGTTTTTTTGAAAACTCAAGATCATCCCATTTTGGTCCACCGACAGCACCAAGCATAACAACTTCACTTTCTAGAGCTTTGTAAAAAACTTCATCTGTAATAGGTGTTCCATGTTTATCATAAGAGCAACCACCAGCAAGATCTTGGTCAATTTCAAAATCTAAAGATTTATTTGTATTAAACCATAAAATAATTTTTTTTACTTCCCTAATAACCTCAGGTCCGATTCCATCTCCTGGTAAAAGTAATATTTTTCTTTTTTTAACTTTTATCATTAAATATCCATGGTTTATTATTCTTTAAATTTTTTTCAAAAGATTTAATTTTTTCTATTTTTTCTAATGAAAGCGCAATATCATCAAGCCCATCTAATAAACATTTTTTCTTAAAAGGGTCAATGTGAAATTTAATTTCATTATTACCAAAAATAATTTTTTCTTCCCTTAAATCTATAAAGATTTCCTCTTTTCTATTGGAATATTCAGAAAGTTCTTTAATTTTTTTTTCTTCTAAAATAATTGGTAAAATTCCATTTTTAAAACAATTACTATAAAAAATATCTGCATAACTAGAACTTATTATACATGTAATTCCAAAATCTAATAATGCCCATGGTGCGTGCTCTCTAGAAGAACCACATCCAAAATTTTTACCTGTAATCAGTATTTTTGACTTATTATAAGGTTCTTGGTTAAGAATAAAATCTTTTATTTTGTTACCATTATCATCATATCTCATCTCAAAGAATAAATTCTTACCCAAGCCGGTTCTTCTGATTGTCTTAAGAAATTGTTTTGGAATAATCATGTCTGTATCAATATTTACAATTGATAAATATGCTGGAATACTTTTAAGTGAGCTAAATTTTTGCATTTTAATTTTGATACTTTCTAACGTCATCAAGATTGCCTGAAATAGCAGCTGCTGCAGCCATGCCTGGGCTTACCAAATGAGTTCTTCCACCTCTCCCTTGTCTTCCTTCAAAGTTTCTATTTGATGTTGATGCACATCTTTCTTCAGGTTTTAATTTGTCTGCATTCATTGCTAAACACATTGAACAGCCTGGTTCTCTCCATTCAAAACCTGATTCTAAAAAAATTTTATCTAGTCCTTCTTGTTCTGCTTGTTCTTTAACCAGACCAGAGCCTGGAACAACCAACCCCTGAACATGGGCGGCTTTTTTTTTATCTTTTAATATTTTTGCAACTTCTCTTAAATCTTCAATTCTTCCATTTGTGCAACTCCCTATAAAAACTTTATCTATTTTAATATCCTTTGCTAAAGTACCAGCTTTTAAACCCATATAATTTAGCGACCTTTCAATAGAGTTTTTTTTATCTGGGTCTTTCTCATTTTCTGGATTAGGTACTTTACCTTCAATGGTGATAACATCCTGGGGAGAGGTTCCCCATGTAATCATTGGTATAATATCTTCTGCAACTAAATTTATTTCTTTATCAAATTTTGCTTCATCATCTGTTTTTAAATTTTTCCAGTATTTTATTGCTTTTTCCCAATTTTCATTTTTTGGAGACATTGGTCTTCCTTTTAAATAATCAAAAATTTTCTGGTCTGGCTCTATAAGTCCTGCTCTTGCTCCACCTTCTATAGTCATGTTACAAATTGTCATTCGCTGTTCTACTGATAAATCTGAAATTAAACTCCCCGCATATTCAATAACATAACCTGTTCCACCTGCGGTTCCAATTTTACCAATTATTTGAAGAATAACATCTTTTGAAGTAACTCCAATAGCAAGCTTACCGTTTACATTTATTCTAAAATTTTTTGCTTTTTTTTGAACTAGTGTTTGTGTTGCCAAAACATGTTCAACTTCTGAAGTTCCAATGCCAAAAGCTAAGGCACCAAATGCACCATGGGTCGCTGTATGGCTATCACCACACACTATTACAGTTCCTGGTTGGGTAAAGCCTTGTTCAGGTCCAACAATATGTACGATTCCCTGTCTTTTATCTTGCATGCCAAATAATTTTATCTCAAATTCTTTACAATTTTTTTCTAAAGTTTCTACCTGGATTCTGGAATCTTTATCATCAATACCTTTTGATCTATCTGTTGTTGGTACATTGTGATCCGCAACGGCTAAAATTAAATTAGGCTGTCTTACTTTTCTGCTTGAATTTCTTAATCCTTCAAAAGCTTGGGGGCTTGTCACTTCATGAATTAAATGTCTATCAACAAATAATAATGCAGTACCATCTTGTTGTTGATGAACTAAATGTTCCTTCCAAATTTTATCGTAAAGTGTAAATGACATCGAAAAAAAAATTATTTTTTTTCTTTAGAACTTTCTTTTTTAGGTTCTGTTTGAATTTTTGTGCTTATAGCTTCGGTTGCATCTGGTGCTAAATTTTCTTCATCCACTTTCTTAGGGCTAGTTTCTAAGTCTATCCCAATTTTTTTCTTAATTTTTTCTGCAATTCTTGAAGATTTACCAGTTCTGTCTCTTAGGTAATACAATTTGGCTCTTCTAACTTTTCCTGATCTTATCACTTTAATTGAATCAACTACTGGTCCATATAATGGAAATGTTCTTTCAACGCCTTCGCCAAATGAAATTTTTCTGATTGTAAAAGATGAATTAATATCTCTACTTTTTTTAGAAATACAAACCCCTTCAAAGTATTGAATTCTATCTTTTTTACCTTCTGTAATTCTAACTCCAACTTTAACTATATCTCCTGGAAAAAATTCAGGTATTTTTTTTTCTGATAATATTTTTTTTATTTTATATTGGTTTATTTCTTCAATTGTTTTCATTTTAATACTTATCAAGTTAATACTTCTTATATTTTTGCCATAAATCAGGTCTTCGGTCGCGTGTTATAGCCTCAGATTGTGATAAACGCCAGTCTTTAATTTTAGCATGATCGCCAGATAATAATACATCTGGAACACCTTTTTTCTCCCAAATTTGAGGTTTTGTATATTGTGGGTATTCCAATAATCCATTTTCAAAACTTTCATCATTTTTAGATTGGTCATTTCCTAGTATGCCAGGCAATAATCTTAGAACACTATCTATAACTACAAAAGCTGCTGATTCACCACCAGATAAAATATAATCACCTATACTAATTTCCTCTATGTTTCTTGTCGTCAATATTCTTTCATCAACTCCTTCAAAATGTCCACAAATTAGATTTAATGATTTTTCCTTTGAAAATTCTTTTGCAATTTCTTGATCAAATTTTTTTCCTTTTGGTGATAGATAAAAAATTTTTTCTTCAGCTTTTAAATTTTGATCAATGGATTTTGCTAAAACATCTGGTTTCAATAGCATACCCGACCCTCCTCCAAATGTTGTGTCATCAACTGTTTTGTGTTTATCTTCTGCAAAGTCCCTAATGTTTACAATTTTTAAATCCCAAAGTTTTTTTAATAATGCTTTTCCATAAAGCCCTTTAGATAAAGGACCTGGAAAAATTTCAGGGTAAAGTGTAAATATCTGCGCTCTCCACATAAATTAAATTATTTGTCTTCTTTCTTTGACGCCTCTGCTGCTTTAGGTGCCTCTGCTGCTTTAGGTGCCTCTGCTGCTTTAGGTGCCTCTACTGCTTTAGGTGCCTCTGCTGCTTTAGGTGCCTCTACTGCTTTAGGTGCCTCTGCTGCTTTAGGTGCCTCTGCTACTGGTGTATCATCTTTTTTCTTTCTATCTTTCTTAGGAATAGCTTTTTGTGG
>Ga0114997_10000935_pt1 | contig 24366 bp, 20 predicted proteins | sample ArcticOcean_MG_C_2_FD_87045 | JGI IMG/M metagenome (GOLD analysis project Ga0114997, IMG submission 87045) | Marine microbial communities from western Arctic Ocean - ArcticOcean_MG_CB4_136 | ecosystem: Environmental > Aquatic > Marine > Oceanic | place: Arctic Ocean: Canada Basin | collected... | reverse complement strand
CAAAGGAGTTATTGCTTGGAATTTAAATGATGGAACTATCCATAGATTCAGATCTCATATTACAATTATAGCAACTGGGGGATATGGAAAAGTTTATTATTCAGCAACAGCAGCTCATACTTGCACAGGAGATGGTAACGGCATGGTCTTAAGAGCAGGTTTGCCTCTACAAGACATGGAATTTGTTCAGTTTCATCCTACAGGACTTTATGGAATTGGATGTTTAATAAGTGAAGCGGTAAGAGGAGAAGGTGGATATCTCTTAAATTCTAATGGCGAACGTTTTATGGAAAAGTATGCTCCAAATGCAAAAGATTTAGCTTCGAGAGATGTAGTTAGTAGATCAATTGCAATCGAAATTAACGAAGGCAGAGGAATAGGAGAACACAAAGATCATGTTCATCTACACATAAGTCATATCGATAAAAAAATAATCCAAGCACGGTTACCTGGAATTTCAGAGTCAGTAGAAACTTTTGTAGGAAGAGACGTAACTAAAGAACCAATACCAGTTGTTCCAACAGTTCATTATAACATGGGAGGCATACCCACCAACTACAAAGCTGAAGTATTGACGGTTAATGGTAAAGATCAAACTGTACCTGGTTTAATGGCTATAGGAGAAACTGCCTGTGTATCCGTTCATGGAGCTAATAGACTTGGATCGAATTCTTTAATTGACTTGGTTGTTTTTGGAAAATCGGCAGCGCAAAGAGCAATAGAATTAGTAAAGCCTAATACACCACATGAAAAAATTTCTACAAGCGAAACGGATAAATGCCTGGATAGATTTGATAGACTAAGAAATGGAAATGGTCAAAACAAAACATCAGAGTTAAGATTGACAATGCAAAAAACAATGCAATCTAAATGTGCGGTTTTTAGAACTGAAAAAACTCTTAAAGAAGGAGTGGATAAAATTAAAAAAACTTATGAAGGAATGGAATCAATCTCAGTTAAAGATAAGTCATTAATATTTAATACAGATTTAATGGAAACTTTAGAATTTGATAATCTTATTAGACAAGCAATCACAACTATGGAATCTGCTTATTCAAGAAAAGAAAGTAGAGGAGCTCATGCCAGAGAAGATTTCCCAAAACGTGATGATATTAATTTTATGAAACACACATTAAGCTGGCACAAAGATAAGGAAGTTAAAATTAGTTACAGACCAGTAACTTTATCCACTATGAGTAATGATGTTCAGTCATTTCCACCAAAAGAAAGAGTTTATTAATGGTACAGTTTAGCCTTCCAGAAAAATCAAAAGTTTTAAAAGGTAATTATTTCAAAGATACTTCTGGATCAAAAAATATAAAAAAAATTAATATTTATAGATGGAGCCCAGATAAAAATGAAAATCCTAAAATTGATACTTTCGAAGTAGATATAACAAAATGTGGAAATAAAGTATTAGATATTTTAAATAAAATTAAAAACGAAATAGACCCATCTGTTACCTACAGAAGATCATGTGCTCATGGAGTTTGTGGTTCATGTGCAATGAATGTAGATGGAATAAACACACTTTCATGTATGAAATCTCACAAAGATATTAAGGGTGATATTAATATTTATCCTCTCCCACACTTAAAGGTAATAAAAGATTTAGTGGCAGATTTAAGCACATTATATCGACAGTATGAGTCAATTGAACCATGGCTTAAAATTAAAGAAATAAAATCTAAAAAAATTGAAATTACACAGTCAAAGCAAAATAGAAAAAAACTTGACGGATTGTATGAGTGTATTATGTGCGCATGCTGCTCAACATCGTGTCCAAGCTATTGGTGGAATGGTGAAAAATATTTAGGGCCGGCTGTTTTGCTCCAGGCATATCGTTGGATTATTGATAGTCGAGATGAAGAGCGAAAAGAAAGATTAAAGACAGTGGGTGATAAACTTAAATTATATGGATGTCATACTATTATGAACTGTACCAATTCTTGTCCAAAAGGGTTAAATCCTGCTAAGGCTATAAGTTCGCTCAAGAAAATGCTTGCAACAAACTAGAAGCTTAATTAAACCATTTTGATAGGTTATGAACATAATAAATCATTTTGTTGACGGCAAGGTTTTTGAAGGCTCTTCAAAAAGATCCGTTAATATTTTTAATCCTGCTACAGGTGATTCAAGCTATAAGGTAAATTTAGCTTCTAAAGCGGATGTAGATCTAACAATTGAAAAAGCAAAAAAAGCATTTTTAAATTGGTCTAATAAGCCACCTGTTATTAGAGCTAGAGTTCTTTTTAAGTTTAAAGAACTAATAGAAAAAAATTCTGATGAGCTAACTAAGTTAATAGTTCAGGAGCATGGAAAAGTTTATGACGATGCAAAAGGATCCTTAAATAGAGGATTGGAAGTTGTTGAGTTTGCATGCGGCATACCTCAGTTGCTTAAAGGTGAATTTACAGAAAACGTAGGAACAGATGTAGACAGCTGGTCAATAAGACAACCCTTAGGAGTTTGTGCGGGAATAACCCCATTTAATTTTCCAGCAATGGTTCCAATGTGGATGTTTCCAATGGCTATTGCTTGTGGAAATACTTTTGTATTAAAACCATCTGAAAAAGATCCTTCTTGTTCAATTAAATTAGCCCAATTATTTAAAGAGGCTGGGTTGCCAGACGGAGTTTTTAATGTCGTTAATGGAGATAAAGAAGCGGTTGATGCTTTACTAACAAATAAAGATGTAGCAGCAATAAGTTTTGTTGGATCTACGCCAATAGCAAAATATATATATGAAAACGCAGCAAAAAATGAAAAAAGAGTACAAGCTTTAGGTGGTGCCAAAAACCACTGCGTAGTGATGCCTGACTGTGATCTTGACCAAGCGGTAAATGGTTTAATGGGGGCTGCGTATGGGTCTGCTGGAGAAAGATGTATGGCACAATCTGTTGTTGTTGCTGTAGGAAATATTGGAGATAAACTAGTATCAAAGCTTTCACAAAAAGTTGAAGCGCTTAAAGTAGGTCCAGGTTTAGATAAAGCTTCAGAAATGGGACCATTAATTACAAAGGAACATTTAGAAAAAGTTAAGGGTTATGTAGACCTAGGGGTAAAGGAAGGAGCAAAACTTGTTGTGGATGGAAGAAATATTAAGCTTCAGGGTTTTGAAAAAGGATTTTATATGGGTGGCTGTCTTTTTGATCATGTAAAGTCAAGTATGAAAATTTATAAAGAAGAAATTTTTGGTCCTGTGCTTTCTGTTGTTAGAGTTAATGATTTTGAGTCAGCAGTAAAACTCGTTAACAATCATGAATTTGGAAACGGTACAAGTATTTATACACGTGATGGAGATATTGGAAGAACATACGCAAATAAAATACAAGTCGGTATGGTAGGCGTTAACATACCAATTCCTGTGCCAATGGCATTTCATAGTTTTGGTGGATGGAAAAGATCGTTATTCGGAGATCAACACATGCATGGTCCTGAAGGAGTTAGATTTTATACAAAATTAAAAACTATAACTTCTAGGTGGCCATCAGGACTAAGAGCAGATCCTGAATTTACTATGCCAATTATGAAATAAAAAATATGAAAAAAAAAATTACATTAATAGGAGCAGGGCAAATTGGAGGAACTTTAGCTCATTTAATAACCATAAAGGAATTAGGAGATGTAGTACTTTTTGATGTTGATGAAGGAGTAGCTAAAGGAAAAGCGCTTGATATAGCGCAATCAACAGCAGTTGATGGGTATGATATAAATCTACAAGGAACAAGTAATTATAAAGATATAAAAAATTCAGATGTAATTATTATTACAGCCGGCGTTCCAAGAAAACCAGGTATGACAAGGGATGATTTGCTTGGTACAAATTTAAGAATAATAAAACAAGTCGCTGGGGGCATAAAAAATAATTCTCCGAACTCTTTCGTAATTTGTATTACAAATCCTCTAGATGTTATAGTAATGGCGCTACAAAAATACTCAGGCCTACCAGTAAATAAAGTAGTAGGAATGGCTGGAATTCTAGATACATCAAGATTTAAATACTTTCTTTCACAAGAGCTTAAAGTTCCAGTAAAAAATATAGATAGCCTTGTTCTAGGTGGACATGGAGATACTATGGTGCCTATGTTTCGTCATACCTCAGTAAATAAAAAACCATTAACTGAACTTATTCAAAAAGAAAAATTAGATTTAATTGTCGATAGAACGCGAAAAGGAGGAGCTGAAATAGTTAAGTATTTAGAAAAAGGTTCAGCTTTCTATGCTCCCGCAGCGTCTGGAGTTGAAATGGCAGAATCTTATGTTAAAAATTTAAAAAAATCTTTACCTTGCGCAGCATACTTGAATGGTGAGTATGGAGTTAAAAATGTATATGCAGGAGTGCCTGTAATCATAGGAAGTAAAGGTGTTGAAAAAGTTATTGAAATTAAATTAGAAAAAAAAGAATTAGAAAATTTTAAAGCTTCAGTAAAAGCAGTGGAAGATCTTTTTTTAGCTGCAATTAAAATTGATAATGATTTAGATAGTTAAATAATTTTACTTAATAAAAAAAATAATACTTTTCATAAATTTCTAATCAGATAGCTCTTTTTTCAATTTGTTTAAAAAATTATTTATTAACAATGCATCTTCAGGAGTAAGGTAACTATCTTTTTCAATTGCACTTTTTATTTCATTTCTCATTTTATTTTTTACAATTTCCACATTTTCTTTCGATTTAAACTTATCTAATTTACTGTTTATCTCTCTGATTTTTGATCCTATTGTTAATTGAAATAACAAAAAAATACACACAAATACAAAAAGTGTCTTATAAACAAATATTCTCATAAAATTAAAATATCATTTTTTTTTAAAAACTTCATTAATAATTATATTTCCTCTTTTTAGCGTAAATACTTTTTCATAATTGCGTGGAATTAAATATTTTTTTGAAATTTTGGGATCTTTTTCATACATATAGTTTGTAAAAATGTAATCATTATTAAGTTGGTCATTCCCTAAAAAATTAATATTTTCAATTTTTTTATCATTAATTATATACTTGCTATAGCTCAAAGGAGTAAAACTTGCTGTACCAACATTGATTTTTTTGTTTGATTGTGCATCTTTTATAATTTTTTTAAGAGCATGTGCATTACCAGACCCCCAATAATCTACTTCAAATAAATAATTTGCTTTTTTTTCAACTAAATAATTAAAATAAACATTTTGATAAGGATGGAATTTAATTAAATTATAAAAGTTTATAAAGATAAATATAAAAATAATTGAGTAAAAAAAGTATTTAAAATTTTTAAAAAAATCAAAACTTAAAATATATTTTAATCCAAAAATACTAATATAAACTAGCGCAGGATAAATAAAATATAAGTGTCTCCATCCATTATACAATGTGGAGCCAAATGCAATTACTGCCACGATTGGGACTAGAAAATACATTAAAATAAAAAGATCAATTTTATCGTTATGACTATACCATAACTTTTTAGAAAAATTTTCAGGATCAATATTTAAAAAGTTATTAAAAAAGTTAAAAGAAATTTTGAAAGAACCAAGTACAAACAACAAAGAATAAATTATTGGTAATGTTATTACAATCCATACAAGAGAGTAGTGCCAAGGTAGATGTTGAGCGCTAACATACTCACCCAAGTAAAGTACTGACCCACCCCATGAATAGTTTTTAAATGATTGAAATGAAGCTAAAAAATTATCAAGTGGATTTAACCATAAGTGAGGCCAAAATAAATACATAAATAAAAAATATGAAAAAATTAACAACGAAAATAGAGTAAAATTATTTTTTAAAAAACTATTTTTTTCTAAACATTCTAAAATAAAAAAAATAACAAACAAAAGTATTAAAAAAATTCCCATTGTTCTTACATCTGTTGCTAAAGCAGCAAATAATGAAAATAAGATAATATTTTTAATTTTATAATTTTTTAGTAATTTAACTGCAAAAAAAACTGCAAAAAGTGTAAATGACATAAAAATTATATCCTTACTATTATAAAAAGATTCAGCAAAAACTCTTGGTGAAGTTATATAAAAAAGAACTCCAATAAATGATAAAAAATTATCTTTAAATCTGTATTTAATTAATTGAAAAAAGCAAACACTAGAAGAAAAAAAAATTAAAAAATTTAGCAAATGCTTTTTTTGATAAACATTTTCTAAATTAAATATATCTTCAATAAATACTGCAAATAGATCAAAAATTACCCCGTACTCTAGAAATAGACCATTTTTAAACCCTTGTGACCACTCCATCTTGTTGAAATTTATTTTTAGAAACTCAAAATTTGTATAATCACTAAAAAAATTACTTATGATCCATAAATACCAGTAATATCCAGAAGTTCTCTGAAATGGTTCATCTGTAGTTATTCCATAATCTTTATAAATTTTAATACCTATTATAAAGTATGCACAAAAGAATATATAAATTAAGTAACTAATTATTTTTGAATTAGAAAGTGATAAAGATTTAGGGTTTATTCTTAGCATTTATTTATTTAGGAAAAATAAGATGAATTATAATATTAAAATTTTATAAAGATAGAAAAAAATTGATTTATTATTAATATACACTTAAAACCTTATTAAAATAGATGAAACATTTAAGAAAACTATTAATTTTTTTTTTTAGTGTTATTGATCAATTCTTTCACCAAAAAAGAATTAAAAGATTTATTGAAAGCCAAAAGATAAAAATTCGAACATTCGTCGATGTAGGATCTTTTGAAGGGAAGTATACAGATCTTATTCTAAAAATTGAAAAAAACTGTAAAATTATTATGATTGAACCGCAAGATAAATATTACAGTTTAATTAAAGAAAAGTATAAAAATAATAATCAAGTCGAAGTAGTACAATTAGGCCTTTCAGACAAAAAAGACACACTTATTTTAAAAATTAACAAACATGAAATTACTTCTACTTTTTCTGAATTTCAAAGCACAAATAAATATTTAAATATGAAAGCATTTTTGTTTGAATCAAAACTAGAAAATATGACTATCAAAAATCAAGAAATTGACGTCATGCCATTAGATGACCTAATAAACGAAAAAAATATAAATTTTATAGATCTAATTAAAATTGATACAGAAGGTCATGAATATAAAGTATTAAGTGGATCACAAAGATCTCTTAAAAAAATTAATTTTATACTAATAGAGTTTCATGTTGATAAGATTTATAAAAACTATAACCCAGAAGAAATTCACCAATTTTTAATCGATAACAATTTTATACTTTTAAAGAAATTTCCGTTCCCTTTTACTACATGGGAAGATCGTGTTTACAAAAATTCTGATTACAAAGGGTAGATATGAATATTCATGAATATCAAGCAAAAAAAATTTTAAAAGAGTTTGGGGCTTCTACACTTAACGGCTTTGTGATTTTAGATACTAATGAGATTGCAAAAAATATTAAAAATTTAAATTCCGATAGTGTTGTTTTAAAGGCCCAAATTCATGCCGGTGGAAGAGGGAAAGCGGGTGGAATAAAAAAAGTTAAAAAAAAGGAATTAGAGCAAGAAGCTAAAAAAATGCTTGGCAAAATTTTAGTTACACCGCAAACTGGTAATAAAGGTAAAAAAATTAATAGGCTATACGTGGAAGAAACATGCAATATTTCGAAAGAATTTTATTTATCATGCGTAGTAGATAGAAAAAGTTCTAAAATTGCCTTTATTTCTAGTACGGAAGGTGGAATAGATATTGAAAATGTAGCTAAAAATAGTCCTGAAAAAATTATTACAGTAAAAATTAATTTGACTAATAGCATTAATGAAGAAGATGTCGGTAAAATAATTAAAAACTTTTTATTACCTGAGGAAACCAAAAAAAAAGCTTCAAATCTTATTAAATCAATTTATAAAGTGTTAATTGAAAAAGATGCAAGCCTTATTGAAATTAATCCACTAGTTTTAACTTTAGAAAATGAATTAATATGTTTAGATGCTAAAATAAGTTTTGACGACAATGCATTATTCAAACATCCAGATATTATATCTCTGAAAGACTTTAACGAAGAAGATCCAATTGAAACAGAGGCAGCCAAGTACGATTTATCTTATATAAAATTAGATGGTAAAATAGGGTGTATGGTAAATGGGGCTGGGTTAGCAATGGCGACAATGGATATTATTAAATTATATGGTTCAAGCCCCGCTAATTTTCTTGATGTCGGAGGTGGAGCTTCTAAAGAAAAAGTTTCTGCAGCATTTAAAATTATATTATCAGACAAAAATGTTAAAGGAATATTAATTAACATTTTTGGAGGAATTATGAGATGTGACGTCCTGGCAGAAGGTGTAGTTATTGCAGCTAAAGAACTAAATTTGTCAATACCATTAGTAGTTAGATTAGCAGGTACAAATGTTGATATTGGTAAAGAAATTTTAAAAAAATCTAATTTAAAAATTATTTCAGCAAACAATTTGTCAGATGCTGCAAAAAAAATCATACAGGCAATAAAATAAAAATGTCTATTTTAATAAACAAAAATACAAGAGTAATTTGCCAAGGTTTTACCGGAGCTCATGGAACTTTTCACTCTGAACAGGCAATATCTTATGGAACTAATTTAGTAGGAGGGGTAACGCCAACAAAAGGTGGTCAAATCCATTTAGACAGACCAGTTTTTAATACAGTAAGTGAAGCTATAAAAAAAACTGAAGCTAACGCAAGTATGATTTATGTGCCTGCAAAATTTGCAAAATTAGCAATTATCGAAGCGATTGAAAATCAAATCCCTTTAATTGTTTGCATTACTGAAGGAATACCCATTTTAGATATGATAGAAGTAAAAGAAAAACTAAAAAAATCTAAATCTCGTTTAATAGGACCAAATTGCCCAGGTATTATTACCCCTGATGAATGCAAAATAGGGATCATGCCAGGAAATATTCACAAAAAAGGATCATGTGGAATTGTATCGCGATCAGGAACGCTGACATACGAAGCAGTTTCTCAAACTAGCGAAAATGGAATAGGTCAATCAACGGTAGTAGGTATAGGAGGAGATCCGATTAACGGAACAAGTTTTATTGATTGTTTGGAACTTTTTTTTCAAGACCCAAAAACACAATCAATTTTAATGATAGGAGAAATCGGAGGTTCTTCTGAAGAGGAGGCAGCAGAATTTATTAAATCATCAAAAATTAAAAAACCTATAGTTGGATTTATAGCAGGAAAAACAGCACCCCCAGGGCGGAGAATGGGCCACGCAGGAGCTATTATTTCTGGAGGTGAAGGTAAAGCGGAGGATAAAATTGAAAAAATGAAATCATGCGGCATTTTAATGGCAGAGTCACCCGCAGAAATTGGAAAAACATTACATAACAAACTTGAAAGATAGTTTGATCAATTTTATAATAAAAATTATATAATTTACTTTTCATGGAATCTAATAAAGATAACATAGTTTTTGAAAAAACTTCATTTCTGCAGGGAATAAGCAATCCTTTCATTAAAGAACTTTATTTCAAATACTTGAATGACCCAAATTCTATTCCTGAAAGCTGGGTAAAATTTTTTAACGGATTAGATGATGATAAGGAAACTATAACAAAAGAAATGCTAGGACCAAGTTGGGCTCCAAAAAAAATAAATCAAACTAAGGTAAATTTTGAAAAAAATTCTCTAGAAAAAAATAAAAATATTTCTGCAAAAAATATATCAATTTCAAAAACGAAAAACGAAAAAGAGAAAGAGAAATCTGTAAAAGCTATTGCTCTTATTAGAGCTTATAGAATTAGAGGTCATCTTATAGCAAAACTAGATCCACTTGGTATGATGGAGCGCAAATATCTTAAAGAACTACACCCAAATGATCATGGATTTAAAAAAGAAGAATTTAATGAAAAAATTTATCTAAATGGATATTTGGATCGAAATTATGCAACAGTTAACGAAATGCTTGTTTTTCTTAAAAAAACTTATTGTTCAACTATAGGAGTTGAGTATATGCATATTTCTGACCCTATCGAAAAAGTATGGTTTAGAGAAAGAATGGAAAAAAAAGAAAATAAAATTTATTTTACAAATAATGGAAAGAAAGCAATTTTAAATAAATTAATACAAGCTGAAGGTTTAGAAAAATTTTTGGCAACCAAATTTTTAGGCACCAAACGTTTTGGAATAGATGGAGGAGAATCTTTAATCCCTGCTTTAGAACAGCTAATTAAACGTGGAGGTCAATTAGGTGCTAAAGAATTAAAGATTGGAATGCCACACAGAGGTAGATTAAACGTATTAGCAAATGTTCTACAAAAATCCTACAAAAGAATGTTCAATGAATTTGCAGGTGAAGTTGAAAATTTAAACTCTAACTCTACAGGTGATGTAAAATATCATTTGGGAGCTTCTTCAAATAGAAAGTTTGATGATAATCTGGTGCATATTTCTTTGTCCGATAATCCGTCACATCTTGAAGCTGTAAATCCGGTCGTTCTAGGACAAACACGCGCTAAACAATTTTTTCATAAAGATAATAAAAGGCAGCAAGCTATCCCAATTTTAATACATGGTGATGCTGCTTTCGCAGGCCAAGGAGTTGTGGCTGAATGTTTTGCAATGTCCGGGCTTCCTGGACATAACACTGGAGGAACTATTCATATAATAGTTAATAATCAAATTGGATTTACAACTAATCCAAAATTTGCAAGATCTTCTCCTTATCCATCTGATTTAGCGAAAATGGTTGAAGCACCTATCTTACATGTAAATGGAGATGATCCAGAAGCCGTAGTTCATTGCGCTAGAATAGCTATGGATTTTCGACAAAAATTTAATAAGGACGTAGTCATAGATATGATTTGTTACAGAAGATTTGGTCATAATGAAAGCGACGAACCTTCTTTTACTCAACCAATAATGTACAAAATAATTAAAAAACATCCAACAACACTTAACGTTTATGCTGAAAAACTTATAAAAGATGGAACAATTACTAATCAAGAATTTATTAGTAATAAAAAAGATTTTAAAAATCTTTTGGACGAGCAGTTAAAAACTGCCAAAGAATATAAACCAAAGTTAGAATGGTACGAGGGAGTTTGGTCAAGGTTTAAACCAGAAAAAGGTAAAGATAAAAGAGGTAATACTGCTGTATCAATAGGTAGGCTAAAAGAAATAGGAGATAAGTTAAATTTGATTCCAAAAAACTTTAATGCTCACTCAAAAATAATAAAAATTTTAGAAAAAAAAAAGAAAATGTTTAGTACTGGAAAAGGCTTTGATTGGTCTACAGCTGAACAATTAGCATTTGCTACGCTATTAGAAGAAGGGTACCCAGTAAGACTTTCTGGTCAAGACTCTGGACGAGGCACATTTAGTCAACGTCATTCTGTACTCAGGGACCAAATTGATAGTAGCTACTATACTCCCTTAAATAATATTTCAAAAAAACAAAAAAGATATGAGGTGATCGATAGTTTGCTTTCAGAATTAGCTGTGCTTGGATTTGAGTATGGATATTCATTATCTGAGCCAACAACATTAGTTATTTGGGAAGCTCAGTTTGGAGATTTTGCAAATGGAGCTCAAGTTGTAATAGATCAATTTATTGCACCAGGGGAAAGAAAATGGACGAGAGCAAGTGGATTAGTGATGTTGTTACCTCATGGCTACGAAGGACAAGGACCTGAACATTCATCAGCCAGATTAGAAAGATTTTTACAACTTTGCGCCCAAGAAAATATTCAAGTGATTAATTGTACCACTCCAGCAAACTATTTTCATGCACTTAGAAGACAAATACATAGAGGATTTAGAAAACCTTTAATAATAATGACACCAAAATCTTTGTTAAGAAATAAAAGGTGTATTTCAAACATCGAAGATTTTAGTGAAAAAAATACATTTCATAGGGTACTAACAGATCTTGCTGATATTAAAGATTACAATTTAATTAAACTTAAAGAAGACAAAAAAATAAAAAAAGTTGTAATATGTTCAGGAAAAATTTATTTTGATTTAATAGAAGCAAGAGAAAAAATAAAAAATGATAGTGTTTATATATTAAGAATTGAACAGTTATATCCATTTCCTGCAAAAACACTTGCAAAGGAATTTAAAAGATTTAAAAATGAAGCTAAATTTTTTTGGTGTCAGGAAGAACCTCAAAATATGGGAGCATGGAATAGTGCAAAAAACTATATTCAATGGACATTAAACTATATAAAAGCAAAGGAAAAAGAAGTTTTTTATATAGGAAGAAAGCCAGCCGCTTCACCAGCGACAGGATATTTAAAAAAACATCTTGCGCAGCAAAAAGAAATAATAGAAAAGGTACTTAGCTAGAAATGTCTAATGAAATTATAGTACCATCTTTAGGAGAATCAGTCACAGAGGCCACAGTATCTAAATGGCTTAAACAGGTCGGTGAAAATGTGAGCACTGACGAACCATTGGTAGAATTAGAAACGGATAAGGTCAATGTTGAAGTACCCTCACCTTTAGCTGGAACTCTACATTCAATAGAAGTAAAGGAAGGTGAAACTGTAGAAGTGGGAGCTTTATTAGGAGTAGTTAGTGATGAAAAAAGTTTATCTGAAAATAAAGTACAAGAAATAAGTTCAGAAGAAAAAAAATATATACCACCAAAAAGAAATATAAATAATTTAAAAAAAAAAAATTCCACTAAATTAAAATCAGAAAACATTAATGAGCTCAAAACAAAAAATATAATTGAAGAAGAAAATTTTTTAAATTTGAATAATACAAATACACATGAAGATACCAATGAGGCATTGGTTTTAGATACATTAGTAGAAGAGAGCTTGGATAATATTGAGAAAGAAAAATTTACTACCTCAAAAAATAAAGAAAATTTATCACCATCTGTTAGAAAAATTATTAAAGAACAAAATATTAATATAACAAAAGTAACAGGAACAGAAAAAGATGGAAGAGTTTCAAAAGGTGATTTAATAAATTTAATGGGCAATCCTCCCGAGCCTTCAAAACGAAAAATTACATACGGTATTGAAGAAAAAGTAAAAATGACAAGACTGAGAGCTACCATCGCAAAAAGACTAAAAGAGGCTCAAGATAATGCAGCAATGCTAACAACTTTCAATGAAGTAGATATGCAAAATATCAATCAAACTAGATTAGATTATCAAGAAGATTTTACAAAAAAATATTCTGTAAAATTAGGCTTCATGTCTTTTTTTGTTAAAGCTTCTATTGTTGCTTTAAAAAATTTTCCTGCAGTCAATGCAGAAATAGAGAAAGATCATATAATCTATAAAAACTATTATAATATATCGATTGCCATTGGAACTGATCGTGGATTAGTAGTACCTGTTCTTAAAAACGCTGACGAATTATCTTTTGCAGATATTGAAAGAAATATTTTTTTACTTTCTGAAAAAGCAAAACAAGGCAAAATAACTATTAACGATCTCCAGGGTGGAACATTCACTATTAGCAATGGAGGAATTTATGGATCAATGCTTTCAACTCCGATTTTAAACCCTCCACAAACTGGTATATTAGGTATGCATAATATTGTCGAAAGGCCAGTGGTAAAAGAAGGAAATATTGTCATAAGACCAATCATGTATTTGGCGTTATCATACGACCATAGAATTATAGACGGCAAAGAGGCAGTTTCATTTTTAAAAACTATTAAAGAGTGTCTTGAGGAACCAAGAAGATTATTCTTAGATCTTTAATAATGAATAATAATTTTGATGTAATAATAATCGGCTCAGGACCTGGAGGATATGTTTGTGCAATCAGATCTGCTCAATTAGGTTTAAAAACAGCTTGCGTTGAATCTAAAAAAACACTAGGAGGAACCTGTTTAAACGTTGGTTGCATTCCATCAAAAAGCTTACTTAACGCATCCGAAATGTATCATAAGGCAACAAGTGAGTTTAATAATTTAGGTATTGAAGCTCAAAACATTAAGATAAATTTGTCCAAAATGATGCAAAATAAAAATAAATCAGTATTAACTTTAACTAAGGGAATTGAATTTTTGTTCAAAAAAAATAAAATTACTAGATTAAACGGAAAAGGTTTAATAATAGATAAAAGCACAGTTAGTGTTACAGATGATTCAGGCAACGTAACCAAATACACAGCAAAGAATATAGTAGTTGCAACAGGATCAATTCCAACATCTTTATCAGAAATTAAAATTGATGAAAAAACAATTGTTTCTTCAACTGGAGCACTATCTTTTGAAAAAATTCCCAAAGAATTAATTGTTATAGGAGGTGGTTATATTGGTCTAGAATTAGCAAGTGTTTGGAAAAGACTGGGTTCTAATGTTACTGTCGTTGAGTATTTAGATCATATTATCCCAGGAATGGATAATGATGTTTCAATAGAGTTTTTAAAAATTCTTAAAAAACAAGGAATTAACTTTAAACTTGATTCAAAAGTAACAAATGTAAGTATCATAAAAGATAAAGCAGTTGTTGATTTTACAAACAATAAAAATAAAAAAAGAGAACGGATTGAATGCGATAAAGTTTTGATTGCTGTAGGAAGAAAGCCCAATGTTGGTAAAGATATAGTCGATCTAGGTATTATATTAGGTGATAAAAACAAAATTAAAATTAATGAAAAGTATGAAACCTCAATTAAAAATATTTATGCAATTGGAGATGTTATCGATAAAGGTCCTATGCTAGCCCACAAAGCCGAAGATGAAGGAATAGCAGTTGCAGAAATAATTTCTGGACAGGCTGGCCATGTAAATTACGATATAATACCATCAGTAATTTATACCTCACCAGAAGTAGCCCAAGTAGGGAAAACAGAAGAGCAGATTAAAACCGAAAATATAAAATATAAAATTGGAAAATTTCCTTTTATGGCTAATTCAAGGGCAAGAGTAAATAATGAAACAGAGGGATTTGTTAAAATAATAGCTGATGAAAAAACTGATAAAGTTTTAGGCGTTTCTATTATTTCTAGTTTAGCAGGCACAATGATAGCCGAACTAGCTGTTGCTATGGAATTTGGAGCATCCTCAGAAGATATTGCTAGAACAGTTCATGCTCACCCAACTCACACAGAAGCTGTTAAAGAAGCAGCGTTAGCTGTAGACAAAAGACCAATTCATTTTTAATATTTAATATAATAATTTATGATTTCAAAAGCAATGATCCTCGCTGCTGGATTTGGTAAACGATTAAATCCACTTACATTAGAATGTCCAAAACCATTGCTAAAAATAGGGAATGAAACATTTTTGTCAAATACAATAAATTTTCTAGAAAAATTAGCAATAAAAAAAGTAGTAATTAACACTCATTATTTAGCAAATCAAATTACAGAATATCTAAATAAAAAAAATTTTAATTTAGATATTGAAATAATTAATGAAAAAGAAAAAATTTTGGATACTGGTGGCGGAATGCTTAATGCATTAAGATTCTTTAAAGAAAGTTTTTTATGTATAAATCCCGATACCATTTGGAATATAAATTATGTGAAAGAAGTAAAAAAAATGGAAAAAGATTTTTTTTTAAAAAAGAAATGTCATTTACTTGTTGTTAATAAACTAAAAAGTTTTGATAAAAGTATAAACGGAGATTTCAATTTAAGGGAAAATTTGGTAACTAGGCAAGAAGACGATAATTTAAAGTATGTCTATACAGGTTTACAGATTATAAATCCTGAAGTTTTTTCTAATATTAATGAAGAAATTTTTTCAATAAATAAAGTTTGGGATGATTTAATAATGAAGAAAGAGTTGTTTGGCCAAGAAAGTAAAATTGATTTTTTACACGCAAGCACTCTTCAAGTTTACAAGAAGTTAAATTTTAAATAATATTTTTTTTGCTCTTTTATTATCAAGATATTTATATTTGGACACTTGTAGATTTTTTTTAAAATTTATTAACAGTGGATTTCCAGTTGGAATTTCAAAGTTCGTAACTTTTTCTTTAGATATGCTCAAAATTTTCATCAAAAGTGCTCTACAGCTATTTCCATGAAATACGATCAAAACGTTTTTTTCCAGCAATAGTAGTGGTTTTATTTTTTTATTAAAATATGGAACAACACGATCAAAGGTATCTTTTAAAGATTCACCCAAAATATCTGATTTTATTTTATTTTTGTAGGGATGATCGGATTCCATTTTTGGAGGACGTATATTAAAACTTCTTCTCCAAACTTGAACTTGTTTATTTCCATATTTGTTTATTGTTTCATCTTTATTTAAACCCGTTAGTCCACCATAATGTCTTTCATTTAACTCTAGAGCTTTAGTAACTTCTACATTCGATTTATTTAAAACTTTTAATATTATTTTTAAACTATTGGATGCTCTTTTAAGTTTTGAAGTAAAATGTGATTGGAAATCAATATTCAAATTTTTTATAAGTTGCCCAGCATACTTGGCTTCCGCTTCACCTTTTGGTGTTAAGTCAACATCATAAAATCCAGTAAAACGTCGTTGCAAGTTATATTCTGATTGACCGTGACGAACTAGAATTAAATTACTCATTTTTTATAAAATATATATGTATAATTATAACTATTACATATTATAAAAATGATCAAAGTTTTAAAACTAATATTTCATTTGAGTGTATTTATTTTGATAATAGTGTCACTCTGGCCAGGCAACTTGATAGGATATTTGTTGTATGGAAGACAAGAAATCTTACTTGAATTATTTGAAAAACCCCTAGGGATTTCAATCAATCACTTTGCCTCCTACTTGTGGATTTCTTTACTAGGATTCGCTCTTTATTATGAAAATAAAAATTTTAAAAAATTAGTCTTTAGGTTGTTTTTTCTATCAGCAATATTAGAATTTTTCCATTTTATAATTCCTAATCGTAGTTTTGAAATTCAAGATCTCATCTCAAATATTTTTGGGGTAATGATTGCTTATCTCGTAATAAAGATTTATTTATCTTTCTATAAAGCGTGAATAATAAATTTACAGGAAGAGATTAGAAAACAAATAAAAAAGGCAATATTGTATGCAAAAGAAGATTTTAAACAAAAATATAATTTATCTTATTGTTTTATTTTTGTTAGCTTCATGTAGCTCGGTTCCTAAGCACCCTCAAAATGCATGTAAAATATTTGGTGAAAATTATCTTTGGTATAAATCAGTTAAAAAAAGTTCTGAAAAACATGGAGCACCCATTCATATTATTTTAGCTTTTGTTAATAAAGAGTCAGGATTTAACAGGTGGGCCAAACCTCAAAGAAACAAGTTGTTTAAAGTAATCCCATATAAAAGACCTTCGAGTTCATATGGATATTCCCAAGCAGTAAAGAAAACCTGGGAGCTTTATAAAACAGAAACTAATAGTCCTTTAGCGTTAAGAACACACTTTAAAGATTCTGTTATGTTTATTGGTTGGTATATAAAAAAAACTAATAAAATTAATAAAATTCCATTAAACGATTCTTATCGGCAATATCTAAATTATTATTTAGGTTGGGGAAGTTATTCTAAAAAAGTTTATAAAACCGATAAAAATGCAATTATTTATGCAAAAAGTGTAGAAAGACAATCTAAAATTTACAAAAGCCAACTTAAAGAATGTCAGAAAAGTTTAAATAGAAATAAATATATTATTTTTTAAGCTCTTTGCTTAATTGAATATCAATTATATCAATTCTTTTGGTATTTTTTGTTAAAATAACGTACATGGCTGGTGTTACATATAAAGTAAAAAATGTACTAATAAGCATTCCACCGAATATTGTAGATCCCACAGCTAGTCTGCTCGCTTCACCAGCGCCTGGTCCAATATTACCAATTAACAGAGGAACCATTGCAATCATCGTTGAAAGAGAAGTCATAATTATTGCCCGGAATCTCCTTCTACAAGCTTCTAACACAGCGCTTTGAACATTTTTTCCAGCTCTTCTAAGTTGATTAGCCCAGTCTACTATCAGTATAGAATTTTTTGTTGAAATTCCTATCAAAATTACCAGAGCAATTTGTGAGAATATATTTATGCTTGAATTAAATAATAAAATAAAAACAATTCCTCCAAAAACACTCAAAGGTACAGTTAACATAATTATTAGTGGATGAATAAAACTATTAAAGTTTGCTGCCATAACAAGAAAAGCTGTTATTAATGCTAATGCAAATATTATAAAAAGTTCGTTACTAGTTTCTTTTAATTCTTCTGATTTCCCTTTCCACTCTAATCTTGCTTCGGGAACGTTTTCGCCTACTGTTTTTTCAAGATATTTTATTGCTTCTGTAAGGGTATAATCCCCAACTAATCTTGCACTGATAGTAACAGCGCGTTGCCTGTCATATCTAGCTAAGATTTTAGCAGAACCAACTTCTTCAAATTCAACAAGGTTAGCTAACGAAATTAACTTCCCAGTAGTATCTGATCGCACAAATATTTTGCTTAAGCTTTCACTTTTTCTTCTATTTTTAATGTCCGACTGGAGTATTATTGGATACTCTTTACCAAGTTTATTAAATTTTGTAACTATTTTTCCTGAATATAAAGTTTCTATAGTTTTTCCAATAGATTCAATTGATACTCCCAAATCTTGAGATTTTTTTCTATTTACAACTAGTTTAATTTCAGGTTTATTTTTAGAATAGTCAGATTCAATTGCAGCCAAATTTTTATTTTTTCTTAATTCCCTCATTATTTGTTTTTGCCATCTTTCAAGCTGTTCATAGCTTTTCCCTAACAGAACCATTTGAATTGGCTTGTTGTAACTGCTAACTCTTATACTTTGAGGAGAAATTGGGAAAGCAAGCGCTTGTGGGACGGTAACAATTTTACCGATAGCTTTTCTCATTATGTTTACTGCACCTTCACTTCTATCACTCCAATCATCTAGCAAAGCAATAATAATAAAACTGTTATAAGATTTACTAGCTCTACCAAACCCGGGAACTCTCATAATCATTCTTTTATAAGATTCTTCTTCACTTTTGACTAATGGTGTTAATCGTCTTTCTATTTCTTCAGCTTTATCAGAGGTATATTGAAACGAGCTTCCTTCATCAGTCTTACCAATCACTAGATACACCCCCCTATCTTCTTTGGGAAGGAGTTCTTTAGGCGCAAAAATAAACAACAGTACTGAGATAGCTATCAACGAAAACATAAAAACAATGATAATTCTATGTTTTGTTATCCAATAGTTCAGTGTTTCAAAATAAAATTCAGAAAATATTTTATAATATTTTTCAAATTTTAAAACAACTTTAGTTTTTTTTGTATTTTTTTGTAAAAACTTACTTCCAAGCATAGGAGATAGAGTTAAAGCCACAAAAGAGGAAACTATAATTGCGAAAGTTAAAGAAATTGCTGTTTCTTTAAAGAGAGTTCCAGATAGCCCTTCAATGAAAATTAATGGTAAAAAAACTGCTATCAAAACCAAAGTGGTAGAAATAATAGCAAAGGTAATACTTTTGGAGCCTTTAAAAGCCGCTACTAAAGGGGTTTCTCCATTTTCAACTCTATGGTAAATAGCATCAGTCATAATAACGCTGTCATCTGTTATTATTCCAATAGCTAGTATAAAACTTAATAGAACAAAGATATTTATAGATAGATCAAAAATCCAAAGCCCTAAAAAAGAACTAATCAAACTCACTGGAAGCGCTATAGCTGGGACAATTACAGCTTTTAAATTACCTAAAAAAAGATAAATAATTACCACAACTAAAATGAAAGCTATTACTAAGGTTTTATAAACTTCAGATATTGCAGCATTTATATAGGTTGCGCGATCAAAAGAAACACCTAAACGAAGTCCTTCAGGTAGACTTTTTTGAACTTCAATTATTCTTTTTTTTACTTTTTTGGATAATTCTACTGTAGATGCGCCAGATTTTGCATAAATTCCAATCCCAACAACTTTATCATTAGATTTACCAACTTTACTAATTGATTTAAAAAGAGTTTTTTCTGATACGGGTCCATATTTTACGTCAGCAATATTTTCTAAACGTATAACGCTATTTTTATTATTTTTAATTGGTAATTGTTTTATAGAAGACAAATCTTTGTATGCCTTATCAAGGTTAATAGTTAGATCTATATTATTTGCTTCTAGACTTCCAGCTGGAAGACTAATGTTTTCTTTTCTTAAAGATGCTTCGACCTCTTGAATTGTCAGATCATTTGCTGCTAATTTGATTGGATCAATGTAAACTCTAACGCTTAATTCCCTAAGGCCACCCACAAGAATTCTCCCAACACCTTTTACATTAGAAAAACTATCGACCAAGTATCTTCTTGTATAATCGCCGATTTCTAAATCAGTCCAGGTAGAACTCGAAACACTAAGCCACATACTTGTAGTAAAGCCAGCACTTTGTTTTAGAATTTCAGGAGGCTTTGAATCTTCAGGCAAATTATCGGAAACTCTTGATACTCTATCTCTTATATCGTTTGCAGCAGAATCCAAATCAATATTAGTTTCAAATTCAATCTTAATTGTACTTCTTCCATTTTCTGATATTGAATCTATATTCTTTATCCCTTCTGCTCCTCCAATTACATCTTCTATAATTTCAGTAATTTCACTAGCTATAACTTCTGCCCCAGCGCCTTGGTAATCAACTTGAACTTGAACTACTGGAGGCTGAAGGCCCGAAGGTAATTCTCTAACAGGTAACTTAGAAAAAACAAATAAACCAAAAACAACAAGTATAATCGAAAAAACTGCTGCAACTACTGGTCTCTTAATACTAAGTTCGGTTATGTACATTATTATTTTTTATTACTATGGTTTAGTAATAGGTTTTACTTTCATGCCTGGTCTAACTTTTGTCAAACCTTCTGCTATTATTTTATCTCCCTGAACTAGACCGTCTAAAATTTCAAGGCTACCTTGATTTCTAATTCCAGTTTTTACTTCCACTTTTTTAAGCATATTATTTTCAATTATTTTATAAACAAATTTTTTTCGTCCTTCATACATAACACTTGTATCAGGCACACTTAATGCATTTTTAACATTATATAATATTTCAATTTCCAATAGAGACCCAGGAATTATTTCAGAATTTTCATTTTGGATTTGTGCTCTTGCTAATATACTTCTAGTCTGGGCATCTACACGCGAGGCAACTGATTGGATAATGCCATCATAGCTTTTATCTCTATAAGCTGAAAACTTTGCCCTGACCTTCAAATCTTTTTTTAAAATTGCAGCATAAACCTCAGGTATTTTTAAATCACATAATACTTTTCTGGAGTCATCTAAAGTTAAAATAATCGTGTTCTCTGAGCCTAAACTACTGCCACTAATACCTCTCTTACCTAAAATACCAGCAAAAGGAGCTGAAATATTTTTATTTATTAATTTAGCTATTAGATCGTTTTTTTTAACTTTTGCATTAAATTTGATTGGTTCTAATAATTCATTTTTTTTAATTTTATAAGATATTGTTTTGCTGCTTAAAGAGGTGCAATAACTTTCTAGAGTTTGGTTAAAATTTTTATTAACAACAATCTCAACAATTACACCTGGTGGTGGACGTTTAGAAAATTTTTTTTTAAAATAAAGACCAACAGAATAACGTCCAATAACAATTACAGCTACAATAATAAAAAATGTTATAATTCCAAAAGTTATTTTTTTTGATCTTTTCATTTATTTTTTTCCATATTCAGCCCAACTACCAATATATATTTTGGCTACATAATCATCATTTATTATGGAATATGCAAGTGCTAGACTTGACGCTGAAACGGAACTGCCACAGCTCATTACCAAATCGTCATTACCAGTTACTTTTGAAACAAATATATCCTTTAATTTTTCTTTATTAAAAAATGTATTATTTTTTGTATTTACTAATTCACTTAAGGGCAAAGAATACGATCCCAGTATAGAACCGCTTTTAACACTAGATCTTGGCTCAGGCTCTAAACCTAAAAATCGATTTTTACTTCTAGCATCTAGTAATGTAAATTTTTTTTTTTTTATATTTTCGTCTATTTCAGATTTAATTTTAATCATGTTTTTATTTTCTTTAGCTCTATATCTGCATGGAGTTATTTTTGTTTGCATATTTATAACTTCTTTTCTTTCTAACTTCCATTTTTTTAATCCACCATTTAATACTGAAACTAATTTTGGATTATGTCCAAAATAAAGAAATTGAAACCAAGCACGACAGCTTGAAATTAAATCACTATTACAATAAATAATAACTCGGTCAGTATTTAAGATTCCCATTTCAGAAACAGCTTTTTCATGATCATTGATTGAAGGTAGAAAGTGACCATGAGGTAAGTCTTTCCTTTGATCAGAATTTTTATCCAAATCAAAAAATATTGCATTTCGTATATGTTCTTCGTTGTATTCCTCTAATGCGTTTCGATTTTTAACTAAATGCCACGATGCATCAATAATTTTAACTTTATTTAAATTTTGATTGAGCCAATCTGTTGAAACTAAAGTCACTTTTTACTTTGTTTTTCAAAATACTTTTGATGATATTCTTCAGCTTTACAGTAATTTTTTTCTTTTTTAATAGTTGTAACTACCTTTCCATTAAGTTTATTATTAACCTCATCTAATATTTGTTGAGCAGATACTTTTTCATCTTCAGTTGTATAAAAAATTTCTGACCTATACTGATTACCAACATTAGGACCTTGTCGATCAAGAGTAGTTGGATCATGAATTTTAAAGAAAAGTCGAACAATATCTTTGTAGGAAATAATTTTAGGATCAAAAAATACTTTAACAACTTCTATATGTTCTGTATCACCACCGCAAATCTGTTCATAACTTATTTGTGGACTTTTACCTCCACAGTACCCACATTCTGTAGAAACTATACCTGGAATACCCTGGTATTCAGTTTCGTCCCAAAAGCAACCAATTCCACCTATAAATATTTGCATAATGTTTTTTAATTTAATGTTAAATATAAATTAATTTATCAAAATGATCAAAAACCAAAATCATCTCGGCGCTCTTTGCATGGTATTAAGTGTTTTATTTTTCTCATTTATGGACTGTTTAATTAAAATAACTGCTACAGACTTTGCTGTTGGGCAAGTAATGTTTAGTAGGGCATTATTTGGTTTAATACCAATATTTTTTTTAATACCTAAAAATCGCCTTAAAGACTTTTATAAAACAAAATACATCAATCTTCATTTTCATAGAAGTTTTTGGGGAGCGATTGCCATGTATGCTATTTTTGTAGGCATTAGAAATTTAGGTTTAGCAGAAGTAACGTCAATGGCATTTTCTGGACCTATTTGGGTAGTTATATTTTCTATTTTATTTTTGGGTGAAAAAATAAAAGCTAAACGTTGGATCGCTGTAGGTTTGGGTTTTGTCGGGGTTCTTATCATTTCTAAACCTGGGTTTGATAATTTGAATTTTTATTACATTTATCCTGTAATATTTACATTAGGATTTGCGAGCGTATCTATTTTTATAAGAAAATTGACTTTAGTAAATGAGCCTATTTATTTGATTGCTTTTTATTTTTCAATCTGTTCTGGCACAATGGGCCTTCTAACTTTACCTTTTGGTGGATGGGTTTTCCCTTCAATTTATGAGTTAAGTTTATTAATTTTAATAGGTCTTTTTGGGAGTGTAGCAAATTTGCTTTTAACCCAAAGTTATAAATTGGCTGAAGTTTCTTTAACAACACCCTTAAAATATCTATCACTGGTATTTGCAATTATTTTTGGATTTTACTTTTTTAATGAAAGCCCGACTATTTACACTTTATCGGGCGCAAGTTTAATTGTTATTTCTTCTGCCATAATATTTATTAGAGAACACCAATTAAAAAAACCCATTACTCTACCTAGGCAACAATGAAAAAACCTCCATCATACTGGCATAAGGCAAAAAAAATATTATCTAAAAAAGATCCAGTATTAAGAAAAATAATTAAAAAATATAACAAAGGTTTTTTAACAACAAAGAATAAGCCTTTCCTTTCTTTATGCCGCACAATTGTAGGTCAACAGATTAGTGTTAAAGCTGCAGATTCAATTTGGTTAAAATTTGAAAAAAAGTGTAAAAAAAAAATAAAACCAAAAACTATATTAAAGTTATCTTCTCGCACTCTAAAGACTGCGGGTTTATCACGTCAAAAAGTTTCTTATTTAAAAAACATTGCAAAGAATTTTAATAATAGATCTTTTGATATTAAAAGACTTAAAAAAATGAAAGACATAGAGGCCATAAATTACATAACGCAGCTGAAAGGTTTAGGAGTGTGGAGTGCGCAGATGTTTCTAATGTTTAATTTAAATAGGGTTGATATTTATCCTACGGCGGACATAGGATTGCTTAGAGCTATATCAATAAATTATAAAACAGGATATCCACCAAGTAAAAGATTTTTAAATAAGATTTCTAATCTTCATTTAGGTTATAGAACTGTTTTAACTTGGTATATGTGGAGATCAATAGATCCGGT
>Ga0114997_10000932_pt1 | contig 24384 bp, 22 predicted proteins | sample ArcticOcean_MG_C_2_FD_87045 | JGI IMG/M metagenome (GOLD analysis project Ga0114997, IMG submission 87045) | Marine microbial communities from western Arctic Ocean - ArcticOcean_MG_CB4_136 | ecosystem: Environmental > Aquatic > Marine > Oceanic | place: Arctic Ocean: Canada Basin | collected... | reverse complement strand
GACGTTAAAAAAATTTCACCAAGTGTAATTAAAGTTTTAGGAAATAATTGCTTAGCACCAATGGTTCTTAATAAAGGTTTGCCAGAATTAATTAAAGCAGCTAAAGAAAATGGTGTAGCTGTTCTAGCAATTAATAATTCACATCATATGGCCGCTATGTGGCCTGAAACAGAAGCTGTTGCAGAAGAAGGTTTAGTTGCTTTTGCTTGCACTTCCTACAAACCTTCAGTAGCACCTGCGGGTGCAACAAAACCTTTGTTTGGAACAAATCCAATTTCTTTTGCCTGGCCACGTCCTGGCAAAACCCCAGTTGTTTACGATATGGCTACTGCATCGATGGCAATGGGAGAAGTCCAAGTTGCTAAAAGAGAAGGACACAAAGTTCCCCTTGGAACGGGTCTTACAAAAGATGGACAAGAAACTACTGATCCTGCAGAAATAGCAGACGGTGGAGTATTACTGCCTTTCGGTGGGTATAAAGGATCAGCGATAGCAATGATGGTAGAGTTATTAGCTGGAGCTTTAGTTGGAGATAATTTTAGTTTTGAAACAGCAGTTAAAGATAATAATGATGGTGGACCTCCAAGTGGAGGAGAATTTATACTAGCATTATCACCTAAAAAAATAGCTGGATCAGACTGGGAAAAACATGCTGGTAAATTTTTTGAAAAAATGTCTGGAATGAATGGTGTCCGTTTACCAGGTGAAAGAAGACATAAAAATCGTTTGGACAAAGGACCAAGAAATATTAACTCAGACTTAGTTAAAAAAATTAAGAGTTTAATTAATTAACATTAAGCCGATTTTGTTTTTTTCTCGTAGACAGGCAAATCATCCTCTGTAATCTGATCTTCTTCTTTAGCGTTTTTAGGCTGAAATGCATAAAGCACATGTAGTTGACAATATGGAAATTTTTCCATTGGTTTTCTTCCACAAAAATAAAATTGTTTCTCATATGGGTGACCTATAGGCCATCTACAAGTTTCATCTGTTAACCCTTCGAGATTTACAGGATTTTCTGGTTCAAAGCTTTTATCTAACAACAAAGCTTTAAATTTTGCTTTTCTTCCAAGTCTTTGAGTTTTTATTTCTGGTTTAGTGCCATTTTCCGTATTTGCTCTATCTACTACTGTTTTTTTTGAAATAGCTCTAGCTTCTAAATTCAACCTATGTGCTTTTCCAATAACAGCATTTCGTGTTGCTCCACCAAGCAAGTTGGCTATTTGACTAGCAGTATGACCTTTTTTCCAAAGATCTTTTAGTTTTGCTTCTCTTTCAGGTGTCCAGCTCATTTTTTATTATTTTTGATTAAAGCTACTATATATTGTATTTGCAATAAAAAAAAATACCTCATGTGGATATGTTATTAACATTAATAAAAAATAGGCATTCTTTTAATATATAAGCTCCCCATGAATCAGATTGATAATAAATACAGAATTTATGAAAAAAAATTTGGAAAAGTTAACTGGGTAGGGTTTTTTACTTTATATAAAAAAGAAGTCCTTCGATTTTTAATTGTTGTTATTCAAACTGTTATATCCCCATTAGTTACATCTCTATTATTTTTGCTAGTACTATCATTAGCTATTGGAAATGATAGGGGCAATGTCTTAGGGTATCCATTTATCTCCTTCTTGGCACCTGGTTTAATTGCAATGCAGGTTATTCAACAAGCCTTTTCCCATTCCGCTTCATCCCTTATGATAGGAAAAATTCAAGGAAATATTATTGACATCTTATACGCACCACTGAGTCCAGCAGAAGTTACTCTAGCTATAAATTTAGCGGCCTGCACAAGAAGTGTTATTATCGCCATTGTATCTATTATAGTTTTTCAATTTATCGTTGAAATGCAATTTTATAGTTTTTTTTACATTTTTATTTTTACACTCTTAGGTTCGTTTCTTTTAAGTTCTATCGGTTTTATTATTGGTTTATGGGCAGAGAAATTTGATCATATGGCAAGTGCTACAAATTTTATTATAGTTCCACTTTCTTTCTTATCAGGAACATTTTATTCAATTGAAAAACTTCCTGGTATTTTAAAAGATATTAGTGAAATCAATCCTTTTTTTTATATTATAGACGGTTTTAGGTATGGTTTTTTAGGTATTTCTGATGGGTCAATAAAATTTGGAATGAGTTATCTTATTATATTAAGTTTTTTTACTTGGTTTGTGGGATATATTTTATTTAAAAAAGGTTATAAAATAAAATCCTAATTTATTTATGAGTTCAGTTCTTGACACATATGCAAGAAAGGATGTTTCCTTTGTAGAAGGCAAAGGGTGTTATCTGTTTACTCAAAATGGAGAAAAATATCTTGATTTTGTACAAGGAATAGCAGTTAATATTTTAGGTCATTGTCATGAACATTTGGTAAAAACAATCCAAGAGCAAGCAAAAAAATTATGGCATACATCAAACGCTTTTATAATTCCAGATCAAGAAAAACTAGCTAAAAGACTAACTGACTATACATTTGCAGATTTTGTTTGTTTTCAAAACTCTGGAACAGAAGCAACAGAAGCAAGTATTAAAATTGCGAGAAAATATTTCCATAAAATTGGAAAACCTGAAAAAAATAGAATTATTACTTTTAAAGGTGCTTTTCATGGAAGAACGCTAGCAGCTTTATTTGCAGCTAATAACCCAAAGCATACAGAAGGATTTGGTCCAAAAGTAGATGGATTTGATCAAGTTCCATTTGCAGACCATGAAGCAATAAAAAGAGCAATAAATAAAAATACTGCTGCGATTATGATTGAAACTATTATGGGAGAAGGAGGAATTAAAGTTGTACCCGATTATTGTCTTAGAGGCTTGAGAGAACTATGCGACGAACATAAAATACTTTTAATTTTAGATGAAGTGCAGTCAGCTTATAGAACAGGAAATTTCTTTGCGTTTGAAAAGTCTGGAGTAGTTCCAGATATTGTTCCTATCGCAAAGGGAATTGGAGGAGGTTTTCCACTTGGGGCATGTTTAGTTACAAAAAAAGTTTCTATTGGAATGACACCAGGCACACATGGAAGTACTTTTGGAGGGAATCAATTAGCTATGTCAGTAGGTAATGCAGTTTTAGATGTTATTTTTGAAAAAGATTTTTTAGAAAAAGTAAAAGAAAAAGGTAGCTATTTTGATGACAAATTAAATAAAATTAAAAAAAAATATCCACAAATTATTGAAGAAATAAGAGGCCCAGGTTTAATGAAAGGAATTAAAATGTTAGTTGATAATGTAGAGTTTATGAAAAAACTAATGAATCATAAAATGTTGACAGTTAAAGCTGAAGAGAATGTTATTAGATTATTTCCTCCTTTAACAATAAGTAATAATGAATTAGACGAAGCAGTTACCAAGATAGAGTTAGTCTGCAAGGAAATGTGCAAATAATGAGAAACTTTATAAATATAGCTGATATAGATAAAAAAGAACTAAGGTTTATTATTAATAACGCCAAATCAAAAAAAGAAAAAAGATTTAGTTTAAATAAGAATGCAATCGATCCTGACGCCCCATTAGATGGAAAAATTCTAATTATGCTTTTTGAAAAACCATCAACAAGAACTAGAATTTCTTTTGATTTGGCAGTTAAACAGTTAGGTGGTAAATCATTAATTTTAAGCCCAGATGAAATTCATTACGGAACCGGCAATGAAAGTTTATATGATACTGCAAAAACTTTATCTCAGTATGCAGATATTCTAATGTTAAGAACTCATGCTCATAAAAATGTTGTAGAATTCTCTAAATATTTAGAAATACCTATAATTAATGGTTTAACAGATTTAAGTCATCCATGTCAGATCATGTCAGACATAATGACATTTGAAGAGCTTAGAGGGCCAATAAAAAATAAAAAAATAGCATGGTTAGGAGATGGAAATAATATTGTTTATTCATTAATTGAAGCAGCCGTAAAATTTAATTTTGAATTAAGAATAGCCTCTCCCAAAAATCTTGAGCCGAATAATTATATTTTAAAATGGGCTAAAAAAAATAAGGGTAATATTTTTTTAACAAAAGACCCTATAAAAGCCGCAAGAAATGCAGACTGTGTAATGACTGACAAGTGGATTTCAATGGGCGATAAAATAAATAAAAATAAAAAGAAAAAAATTTTAAAGCCTTATCAAGTAAATAAAAAAATAATGAAAGTTGCAAACAAAGACTCAATTTTTATGCACTGTCTTCCAGCTAGCCGTGGAGAAGAAGTTACAAATGATGTGATAGATGGGAATCAATCTGCAGTATGGTTAGAAGCATTAAACAGAATTCATGCTCAAAAAAGTATTATAGAGTGGTGTTTGAAATAGATATTTAGTTCAATGGCAAAGGATTATTTGTATTTTCATTCATATACAAAATTACAGCAGCTCTATCTTTCAAATTTTTTAATCCTGCAAAAGACATTTTAGTTCCTTTTATCCAGTCTTTTGGTTTTAATAAAAAACTATTCATTTCTTCAAATGACCATTGTTTGCCGTGCTCTACAATCGCTTTTGAATATTTATAATCTGTAAGACTTCCAGCTTTTCTTCCAAGAACCCCCCATAAAGCCGGACCAATTTTATTTTTGCCTTCTTCAGCAATACTATGACAAGCAGCGCACTTTTTGAAAATTTTACTACCTTCTGATGCACTTGTTGAAGCAAATACTGCCATTATACTTTTGGATTCTGGATTTTCTGAAATAATATCATTATTAATTTCTGCATTATTTACAGAAGCAACTTGATAAGCAGATTTTTCTGGTTTTTCCACGCTATATATAGCATCTGTAATTTTATTAATTCCTAAAATCAGTACTATAGCTAATACAATTGAAACAATAATTTTATTCATTTTAAAAACGCTTATAAATTTAGTACAAATAAGCTCAAAGATATATCATTACTTATGATTAAAAAAATGAACTTAATAGGTTTATTTTGCGACGGTTAGACGCATAATTCTGTTATTTATGAAAAATACTGCAATAATAATTCCAACTCGATTAGCTGCAAAGAGATTTCCAAATAAACCTTTGGCCAAGATAAATAACATACCAATGATTATTCATGTTCTCAATAGAGCAAAAGAGGCAAACATAGGAGAGGTATTTGTGGCCACACCAGATGATGAAATTTTTAATCTTGTAAATAAAAATGGAGGCAAGGCTATTCTAACTAAACAAGATCATTCATCAGGTAGCGATAGGGTTTATGAAGTTTATTTAAAAGAGTTAAAAAATAAAGTTGATTTAATAATTAACTTACAAGGGGATATGCCTAATATAAAGCCAGAAACAATTCTAATGTTGGAAAAGTTTATGCGAAGTAACGATTGTGACATAGGAACGTTAGCTTCTTGCATAACAGATAAGCATGAGATCGTTGATCCAAATATTGTAAAAGTTAATTTAGATAAACCTTTAAAAACAGATGATTTTTTAGATGTAAAAGATTTTTTTAGAATAAAAAAAAATATAGATAATGAACAAATATATCACCATATCGGAATTTATGCCTTTACAAATATTGCTCTAACAAAGTATGTAAAGCTAGCAAAATCTAAATTAGAAATAAAAAGAAACTTAGAACAAATGAGAGCAATGGAAAATAATTTTATAGTAAAAGTTGGTTTATGCAAGTCACAAACATTAGGTGTCGACTCAGAAAAAGATTTAGAAAAAGTTAGAATGGAGATGAATTAGTATGAATAAAAAAATAAAATTAGCTTTTCAAGGAGAAAAAGGAGCCTATTCACATTTAGCCTGTTTACAAGTTTTTCCAAATATAGAAGCACTAGCTTGCCCAACATTTGAAGAAGCTTTTCAATTAGCAAATAAAGACTCTGATTACCGAATAGTTATACCAATAGAAAATTCTTTAGCTGGAAGAGTGGCTGATATACATTATTTGATTCCCAAATATAAACTGCAAATTCATGCCGAACATTTTCAAAAAGTTACTCATAATTTACTTGGAATAAAAGGTTCAAAGTTAGAAGATATTAAAACTGTTAGAAGTCATTCTCAGGCTATTGGACAATGTAGTAAAGTAATTTTAAAAAATAAATTAAAACCAATAGTTTCAGCTGATACAGCTGGGTCTGCAAAATTTATTGCTGAAAAAAAAGATAAAAGTGAATCTGCAATTGCATCTGGTCTTGCTGCTAAAATTTATAATTTAGAAATTTTATTATCTAGTGTGGAAGATGAATTTGAAAATGTAACAAGATTTCTTATTATGGGAAAAGATTCTCAACATCCAGATTTTAATAATGAAAAATACATTACAAGTTGTATTTTTAAACTCAAAAGTACCCCAGCTGCCCTTTACAAAGCTTTAGGTGGATTTGCCACAAATGGTGTTAATTTATCAAAGCTGGAAAGTTTTTCAGTGAGAAATACATTTGATCAAGTAAACTTTTATATAGATATTCAAGGACATATAGAGAACCCATCTTTAAAAAAAGCCCTTGAGGAATTGGGGTTTCATACTGAAAAATTGGATATTTTAGGGGTTTACGAAGCAAATAAGTTTAGATTTAGAAATAAATAAACAACTTATACGTATATTGTAGTTTTTATTTTGTTACTGATATAATAAAATGGGGTTGTCGGGTGGAGTTTGTAGAACAACCAGTTCAGGCTAGAAATAGAGCAGACTTAACTACAATTTTCAGGTCGCACAGCCCCTAAGTAATTATGGAAAAAGTTGCACATAAAGTTTTAGCATTAAAATATAGACCAAGGAATTTCCAGGAATTAATTGGTCAAGATATAGTTGTGGAGACTATAACCAATTCAATAAAATTAAACAAAATACCAAATGCTTATTTATTTACTGGCATAAGAGGAGTTGGAAAAACTACTACTGCTCGTATAGTAGCAAAATCATTGAACTGCAAGAATGGAATTGAAAATTTATGTACTGATAATATGTGTGAGCATTGTGAAGGAATTACAAATTCAAATCATCTTGATGTGTTAGAAATGGATGCGGCTTCAAAAACGGGAATAGATGATATTAGGGAATTAATAGAATCATCAAAATATAACCCAACGAGTGCAAAGTACAAAATAATTATACTCGACGAAGTTCACATGTTATCAAAACAGGCATTCAACGGGTTACTTAAAACATTAGAGGAACCACCTATTCATTTAAAATTTATTTTTGCAACTACAGAAGTAAAAAAAATACCAATTACAATTATTTCCAGGTGCCAAAGATTTGATTTACATAGGGTATCAGTTAAAGAACTGTTAGAAAATTTGAAAAAAATTTCAAAAAATGAAAATGGAAAAGTAACAGAAAAAGCGTTAGTTTTAATTTCAAAAGCTGCTGAAGGCTCTGTAAGAGACTCACTTTCACTTTTAGATAGAGCGCTAGTCAGCCAAAACATAGCAGGGGAAGAGGTAGATGAAAAATTCATAAGAAAAATGTTAGGTATGGCAGATAGATCTAAAATTTTAAATCTTATAAATTTTATTTTTTTAGGTGATCAAAATAAATCTACATCTCTATTAAGAGAAATGATAAGTGAAGGTATTGAACCAGAAAATTTTTTAAATGATTTTTTAGAGATAGTATATTTTATTCAACAAAACAAGAATATTGGTAATATTGAATCTGATTTAACTATATCAGAATCAGAATATTCAGTTATTTCCAAACTTTCAAATGATGTTACCACTCATACATTGATAGTTTTTTGGCAGTTTATTCTAAAAACAATAGATGAATTATCTATTGTTTCGAATCCTATACTGTCTCTTGAAATGTTAATTATTAGGTTGGTTCATTTAAAGGATATGCCATCTTATGAAAGTGTTTTAGAATTATTAAAAAAAAATAATCTTGAACAAGAAAATAAAAAAGAAAATTTAGAAGTCGATGTTTCAGATATTAAAAAAAATTTAATTAAAGAAGATAATGAAATTGTAAAAAATACCAAAAATCAAATAAAAAATATAGAACAACTTAAACCAGCTGTATCATTTAATAATAATGAAAAATTAGAAAAAAACACAGAACCAGAAAAAGTTTTATCTTTTGAGGATTTAATTTATCTATCTTCAAAAAAAAAAGAGATACAATTAAAATATGATCTTGAGCATAATGTAAATTTAATCAAGTTTTCAATAGGCAAGATTGATATAAGTTTTAATGAAAAGTTAGATAAAAATTTTGTAAGAAATTTGTCAGAAAAACTTCTTGAATGGACAAATATTAGATGGGTAATAACATTAGCAAAAGAAACTGGGCAAAAAACTTTTTCTGAAATGAAAAAAGTTAAAGAAAATCAAATACTAGATAATGCAAAACAAGGACAAATCTATAAAAAATTTAAAGATATTTTTTCAGATATAGAGTTAGTGGAAGTTAAAAAAAAAAATTAAATTATGACTGATTTTAACGATTTAATATCTCAAGCAAAAAAAATGCAAGAAAAAATGCAAGAAACACAGAGTGTGCTTAAAAAAATTGAAGTTGAAGGTGTTTCAGGTGGAAGTGCTGTTAAATTAATTATGAATGGAGATGGAGATTTAAAAAAAATTATCTTCGACGATGCTGTTTTTAAAGAGTCAAAAGAAATTTTTGAAGACCTAATAGTAGCGGCACATAATGATGCTAAATCAAAATTAAAGAAAAAAACATCTGAGGAAATCTCTAAAATTACAGGCGGCATAGACTTACCTCCTGGGTTTAAGCTACCGCTCTAGGTAAAAAAATGGCAGATAATAATATAAAAGAAATAGAAGATTTAATTAAAATAGTATCTAAATTACCTGGTCTAGGACCAAAATCCGCAAAAAGAATTGTATTAAAACTTATCAATAATAGGGATGAGTTAATTAAACCTTTGGCAAATATATTGGCTCAAGTTTATAAAAGTGTGATTAGATGCAATTCATGTGGAAACTTAAAGTCAATAAACTCAAATTGCATTTGTATAACAAAAAAATATGACCAAATTTGTGTTGTAGAAAACATTGCAGACATGTGGGCAATACAAAGTAGCGGTATATATAAAGGTCATTATCATATCTTGGGAGGAACATTGCCGTCATTCGAAGGGAAAAATAGTGGCAATAATTTATTAATTGATTCTTTGGTTGGTCGTGTTAAAAAAAATTCACTTAAAGAGGTAATCCTTGCAACAAGTGCAAGTATTGAGGGGGAAACAACATCTCATTATATATTTGATAGCTTAAAGGATACTAAAGTTAAAATAACAAGATTAGCTAAAGGTGTGCCTGTGGGGGGAGAAATAGAGTTTTTAGATGATGGTACTTTGTTTTCAGCATTTAAAAACAGAGGACCACTAACTAGTGACTAAATTTTCTTTAGCAATCTGTTTAAGTGAAGAATTGGTTCAGTGTAACCAGAGGGCTGATTTCTTCCATGAAAAACTAATTCACATGCAGCTTTAAATGCTATAGATTTTTCGTAGTTATCAGACATAGTTTTGTAAGAAGCATAGCCTTTTAAAGCAGGATCTCTAATATTTTGTTTATCTACAATCTTTGCCATTTTTTTCATAGTTTTTAGCACCCTCTCTCTACTACAAACTCCATGATGAAGCCAATTAGCAATATGCTGTGATGAAATTCTTAAAGTTGCTCTATCTTCCATTAATCCTATATTATTAATATTAGGTACCTTTGAACAACCAACCCCTTGATCTATCCACCTGACAACATAACCAAGAATTCCTTGTGCATTATTCTCTAATTCTTTAGCTATTTCTTTTATAGACCAGTTAGGTTTAGACACTACTGGAATATTCAGAATATCTGAAATTTTTGAAGTAGTTCTATTTTTTAACTCTTTGTGTTTTGAAAAAACATCAACCTGATGATAATGCATAGCATGTAGTGTAGCAGCAGTAGGTGACGGAACCCATGCACAGTTGGCTCCAGATCTTGGATGATTAATTTTTTGAGCAACCATATCTGCCATTTTATCAGGCGCTGCCCACATTCCTTTTCCAATTTGGGCAACTCCTGAAAAACCACATAATAGACCTATGTCAATATTATTATTTTCATAGGCGGTAATCCATTTAGAGGTTTTCATATCTCCTTTTTTTATTACTGGACCAGCTTCCATAGATGTGTGTATCTCATCTCCAGTACGATCTAAAAAACCTGTGTTAATAAAAACAACTCTATTTTTAACAGCTCTAACACATTCTTTTAGATTAACTGTTGTTCTTCTTTCTTCATCCATTATTCCAATTTTAATTGTATATTTTTTTAGTTTTAAAATCTTTTCAACTTTTTCAAAAATTAAATCAGTAAAAGCAACTTCGTCAGGTCCATGCATTTTAGGTTTAACGATATAAAGAGAGTTCTTTCTTGAATTTTTTTTATTTTTAAAATCGTGGATTGCTGCAGCAGTTGTAATAAATGCGTCCATTATACCTTCTGGTATTTCTGATCCATCTTTCAACAGAATAGAAGGACTAGTCATTAAATGTCCTACATTTCGGTTAAGCATTAAAGCTCTTCCATGTAATTTAAATTTATTTCCATCAGGTGAAATGTATTCTCGATCAGGATTTAGTTTTCTTCTTAGTTTTTTTCCATTTTTTTCCCCCTTATATTCTAGATCACCTTTCATTAATCCTAGCCAATTTTTATATCCATGCACTTTGTCTTCAGCATCAACTGCCGCAACAGAATCTTCGTGGTCCATAATTGTAGTTATAGCTGACTCTAAAATTATATCATATATCGCTGCCTTATCTTGAAGGCCTCCTGCAGCTTTATCTTTAAGACCACCAAGAGTTTTATCAGGATCAAATTTAATATCTATATGAAGATTATTATTTACTAGCAAAAGTGAAGCTAGGTGGTTTGATTTTTTTATATATCCAACAAACTGCTTAGAGTTTTTTAGTTTTAAGTTTAGCTTATTTTTTTCAATTTTTGGGATCTCAGAAATATCTTTCCAGCTTCCTTTTTGTAATGGAACATTAATATCTAAAAATTTACGGGCATATTTAATTACCTTTTCACCTCTTAGATAATTATATTTTTTTCCACGTTCTGCTCCATTTGAATCTAAAATTACATCTGTTCCATATAAAGCATCATACAAACTTCCCCATCTTGCATTAGCAGCATTTAGAGCATATCTAGCATTCATTACAGGGACAACCAATTGAGGTCCAGCAATTGTAGAAATTTCATTGTCTACATTTTTAGTTTGAATTTTAAAATTTTTTCCTTCTTTTTTTAAATAACTAATCTCTTTTAAAAAATTTGTATATTTTTTATTATTAATTTTTTTACCCTTATTATTTCTATGCCATATATCAATTTTTTTTTGTAAAATTTCCCTAAACTCTAAAAGATTTTTATTTCTTGTGAAGAGCTCATGTACACATTTATCTAGCCCAACCCAGAATCTTTGTTTTTTAATACCCGTTCCTGGTAAAAGCTCATTATTAACAAATTCTAACAATTCAGACGCTATCGATAATTGACCAAGTGAAATATATTTTTTTGCCATATTTCTTTATATTATATATATAATATACATGATGAAAAGTTATTTAGAATTTGAGCGTGATATAAAAGGTTTAGAAGAGGAACTTGATAAATTAAAGGACCCTTTTAATAAAGAGGGTTTATCTGAAGTTAAAACTGACAAAATATCGCAAATTGAAAGAGAGATAGAGATTAAATTAAAAGATTCGTATGCAAATTTAAATGCATGGCAAAAAACTCAAGTTGCCAGACACGACGAAAGACCAAAAGCTAAATTTTTTATAGAAAAAATATTTACAAATTTTATTAATTTGTCAGGTGATAGACATTTTTCTGAAGACGAGGCCGTAATAACCGGTTTTGCAAAAATTGAAGATAAATCGGTGTTAGTTATTGGTCAAGAAAAAGGTGAAGATCTTGATAACAGATTAAAAAGAAATTTTGGAATGATGAGACCTGAAGGTTATAGAAAATGTATACGATTAATGAAGCTTGCAAATAAATTTAGTATTCCAATAATAACATTTATTGATACACCAGGCGCTTACCCAGGTATTGGTGCCGAGCAAAGAGGTCAAGCAGAGGCCATTGCTAGCTCCATAGAATGCTGCATGTCTTTAGAGGTTCCAATAATTTCCATTATTATTGGAGAAGGTGGATCTGGTGGAGCGATAGCTTTGGCATCTGCAAATAAAGTTATTATGCTAGAACATGCAATTTATTCTGTAATATCACCTGAAGGTTGTGCTTCTATATTATGGAGGGATCCAAGCAAATCTTTAGAAGCAGCTAAAGCAATGAAGCTGACTGCTAAAGAACTTTTAAAAATGAATATTATTGATGAAATACTTATAGAACCTATAGGCGGTGCTCATAGAAATAAAGAAGAGACAATTCTATCTACTAAAAAAATATTAATTAAGTATCTTGTAGAATTTGAAAAAAACAGCAAAGAGGAAATACATAAGCAACGAAAGGAAAAATTCTTAAGTATAGGAAAGCAAAAAACTTTTACATTATTTTCTGGTGAAAATCATTGGGTTTCAAAAAATAATATAAGAGAAACATTTAGAGAGGTTTTTTTTAGATTTAAAAAAGAAATAATAATTGTTGGTCTTTTAATACTTTTTGGATTTTTATTTTTATTTAAATAAATTATAAAGCACCATGGCAGTGTTTATATTTTTTTCCTGATTCACAATAACAAAGTTCATTTCTTCTCATTTTTTTGGGTTTTATTAGTTCGGTTTTCTTTGATTTAGTAGATTCATTTTGAGAAATATTCTCTTTTTCAATTACCTCTAGATTATTTAAAAAAGTAATGAAATCAGTTTTGATTTTAACTAATAGAGATTCAAAAAGTTGAAACGCTTCCCTCTTAAATTCTTCAAGTGGGTCTTTTGCAGCATAACCTCTTAGACCTACAACTTGCCTTAAATGTTCAAGATATTGTAAGTGTGATTGCCATAAAAAATCAATAGTCTGCAATAACACTCTTTTTTCAAGTTCAAAATTAGTCTTTTCGTTGACAGCTTTAATTCGCTTATTTCTAAACTTATTAAATTTTTCTTTTATAGAGTTTTCAAATTGTTTATTTTTTAATTTAATAATATCCACTAACTCTTCTTCATTAGCTGATTTTCCTACCAATGGCTTTAGTTTTGCTTTAAAAATATCGATTTGATTTTCTCTTTCATGAATTTTTTTATCACTAGAAAAACTTAATATTAAATCATCTAAAAAAGAATATATTATTTCATTTATATTCGGAGATTTCAAAACTTCTTTTCTTTGTTCAAATATTACTTTTCTTTGATCATTCATTACATCATCAAATTTTAATAAAGTTTTTCTAATATCAAAATTTCTTCCTTCAACTCTTTTTTGAGCTCTTTCTAATGCTTTATTGATCCATGGATGATCAATTGATTCACCTTCTTTTAAACCAAATTTTTTCATGATAGTGTCAATTGATTCTGATCCAAAAATTCTCATAAGATCGTCCTGCAAACTAATATAAAAAATAGAATTACCCTGGTCTCCCTGTCTACCTGATCTTCCTCGTAATTGGTTGTCGATTCGTCTACTTTCGTGCCTTTCTGTTCCAATTACAAATAGTCCTCCAAGCTCCTTAACTTTATTTTTTTTTTCATCACTTTCACCGTTTAAGCTTTGGCCACCAAGTTTTATATCAGTTCCTCTCCCGGCCATGTTAGTGCTGCAGGTAATTGCATTAAGTTTTCCAGCGTCGGCGATTATGTTAGCTTCTTTTTCATGATTTTTAGCATTAAGTACTGAATGTTTAATTCCTTTATTAGAAAGCAATTTTGAATAAATTTCAGATTTGCTTATACTTGTTGTTCCAATTAAAACAGGCTGACCTTTTTTATTACACTCAATTGTTTTATCAATTATAGCTTTATTTTTTTCATTTTCCGTTCTAAAAATTTGGTCATTCCAATCTTTTCTAATCATTTCTTTATTAGTTGGAACTGTAACCACTGCAAGGTTGTAAATATCAAAAAATTCTTCAGATTCAGTTGCAGCAGTACCAGTCATACCTGCAAGCTTTTGGTATAAACGAAAGTAATTTTGATAGGTAACAGATGCCAAAGTTTTATTTTCACTTTGAATTTCAACATTTTCTTTTGCCTCCAAAGCTTGGTGTAGTCCATCAGAAAATCTTCTTCCTTCGAGAATTCGTCCTGTGAATTCATCAATTAATTCTACTTTGCTATCCCTGACAAGATAATCTGTATCTCTAAAAAATAGTAAATTTGCTTTTAATGCTTGATTAATATGATGAACCAAATTTATATTTTCTGGGTCATAAAAATTATTTTTTTTTAATATTCCATAAGTTTTTGATAGTTGTTCAATTTTATCTATACCTTTTTCTGAGAGCATTACATTTTTATTTTTTTCATCTAATTCATAATCTTCTTTAATTAGTTTTTTAATAAATTTGTTACAAACATAGTATTGATCCGAATTATTTTCTGTAGTTCCAGAGATGACTAGCGGCGTTCTTGCTTCGTCAATCAAAATACTATCAACTTCGTCAACTATACAAAAGAAATGTTCACGTTGAACCATTTCTTCAATATTATATTTCATATTGTCACGTAAATAATCAAAACCAAACTCACTATTAGTTCCATAAGTAACATCACAATTATAATTTTTTTTTCTTTCAGTGTCGTCCATTTCATTTGTTACACAGCCTACAGTCAGTCCTAAAAAGTTATATACTTTTCCCATCCAAGAAGAATCTCTTGTTGCCAAGAAATCATTCACAGTTACAACGTGGACACCTTTTTTTAATAATGCATTTAAATATACTGGCAAAGTGGCTGCTAAAGTCTTCCCTTCACCTGTCTTTTGCTCAGAAATTTTTCCTTGATGTAAGATAATTCCACTTATTAACTGTTCATCAAAATGTCTTTCTTTTAAGGTTCTTTTTGCAGCTTCTCTAACAAAAGCAAAAGCTTCTGGAAGTAATTCGTCTAAACTCTTGCCACTTTTAAGTTTTGAAATAAATTCATTAGTTTTTAATGGGAATTTTTCGTCTTGAATTTCTTTAATTGTAGACTCAAAACTATTAATTTGTTTGACAATTGTCTTTAATTTATCAATATCTCTTTGGCTTGAGCTTTTTATAAATTTACTAATGATTTTACTAATATTTAACATAAAAAATATATATTGTTTTATTACAAGACTTATATAATCAATAACAATAAATTTTAAATAGCAATGACATTAAACTTAAAAAATTTACTTAATCCTAAAGCCAAACCTTCAAAAATGGGTGAATTTCAAGAATTGCAACCAATTGAGGGTCTTGAAATATCAGCTGTATCAGCAGATTTATACGGTGACGGAAGAGATGATTTAACACTTTTTTATTTTAAAGATGGCGCTAATTTTGGTGCTGTTTATACAAGCTCAAAAGTAACCTCGGTAAGTATTAACTGGAATTTAAGAATAAAGAGACATTTTGTAAAAGGTATAATGATAAATACAAAAAATGCTAATACGTTTACGGGAATTAAAGGCGCTCAAGGATTAAAAGAAATTGCACATGCTTTGTCAAAAGCTCTTACATTAAAATCATCACAAAACGCAGATGGTGTAAGTGACATAGTAAAAATAACAGACTTACTTTTTGCTTCAACAGGAGTTATTGGGGAAGAATTTCCGTATTTAAAAATAAAAAATAGAATTCCTGAGCTAGTAAAAAAGTTAAGAATTGAACAAAATAAATTTGTTTGGTTTAAAGCTGCAAGCGCGATAATGACAACAGACACTAGACCTAAAGTTGCTTATGAAGAATGTAAAATTGGAAACAAGTTAGTTAAAATATCTGGAATAGCAAAAGGCTCAGGAATGATAGCTCCTAATATGGCAACCATGTTATCATTTATATTTACCGACGCAAATATACCATCTGTTTTCTTAAAATCTATATTAAAGAAAGTTATTGCAACAACATTTAATTCAATAACAGTAGACAGCGATACATCAACTAATGATATGGTTGCTATATTTTCAACTGGGAAGGCTAAAAATGCAAAGGTATATAATGTGTTAGATCCAAAGTTACAAGATTTTGAAAAAGCTTTACATAGACTATGTTTAAATCTTGCTAAACAGATAGTTGTGGATGGAGAAGGTGCAAAAAAATTTGTTACGGTAAATATCGTAAAGGCTCGGTCAGCGACTATGGCAAAAAATGTTGCTTTTTCAGTTGCAAACTCTCCATTATTTAAAACTGCAATTGCAGGCGAAGATCCTAACTGGGGAAGAATTGCTATGGCAGTAGGTAAGTCGGGAGAAAATATTGTGGCCAACAAAATGCAAATAAAAATTGGAGATTTTTTAGTTGCTGAGCAAGGTAGAGTTGCAAAAGATTATGATGAAAAGAATATAAAAGAGTATATGAAATGGGACGCAATTGTTATTGAAGTTAACTTAAATTTAGGGACAGCAGCACATACTGTTTACACTTGTGATTTTACTCATGAATATATTGATATAAATGCTGACTATCGAAATTAATAGTGTTTTTTTTTAAACTTCAAGTAATATAAATTAAAATGATTAAATATAATTTAATATGCAAATGTAAAAAAACTTTTGAAAGTTGGTTTCCGAGCTCATCAGAATATGAAGAGCAGAATAAAAAAAAACTCATTAGGTGTATTTTTTGTAATTCTGCATCAGTAAAAAAAACAATGATGGCTCCTAATTTGCTAAGTAAATCAAATAAAGAAAATAATAAAATTAAAACAGAAAGAAATGTAAAAAAACAACTTTTAGATATCCGCAAGTATGTTGAAAAAAACTGCAAAGATGTAGGGGATAATTTTTCTACCGAAGCAAGAAAAATTCATTATGACCAAAATACATCTAAAGGAATATATGGCAAAGCTACTGAAGAAGAAACTTCCGAACTAATCGAAGAAGGAATAGAAGTTGCTACTATTCCATGGATTAACAAAAATACAGAAAATTAATTTTTTAAAAAAGTAGAAATATAATTTACTGAAGTATCTGTACTTTTCATCCATTTTTTAGAAAATAAATTAAATGTCATACCCACAGTCAAATCAGAAATAAATTTTTCTTTTTTTATTAAAACTTCCAATTCTTGTGGTGTTAGAAATTTATTCCAATCATGTGTACCAATTGGCAACCATCTCAAAAAATACTCAGCTCCTAAAATTGCAAACAAGTATGATTTTAAGTTTTTATTTATTGTAGCAACAAACATAATACCATTTTTTTTAATTAATCTTGAGCAATTTTTAAAAAACAAACTTAAGTCTAGTACGTGTTCGACAACTTCCATATTAAGGATTACATCAAATTTTTCTTGTAAATTAAAATTTTCTGGCGAGCAATGCACATAATTAATTTTTAGATTCATTTCTTTTGCATGAAGTTTTGCAACTTTAATATTATTAATTGAAGCATCAATTCCGGTTAATTTAGCACCAAGTCGAGTTAAAGGTTCACATAATAATCCACCACCACATCCAATATCTAAAATTTTTAGTTCTTTTAAAGGATTTTCATTACTTGGATTAAGTTTAAAATGATCTATTAACCTTTCCCTTATAAAATCTATTCTAGCTGGATTAAAAAGATGCAATGGTTTAAATTTTCCTTCAGGACTCCACCAATCCTTGGATAATTTAGAAAACTTTTCTATTTCTGTTTTATCTACTGTGCTCAAAATATTAATAATTTAGATATACTTGTGCATTTTTATAATTAAGAGTATTTATTATTAAAAAATATATAAAGTAAACAAGATATTTTATCATGAAAAGATTAGTTCTTAAATTTGGCGGAACATCTGTTGGCAATATAGAAAAGATTAAAAAAGTTGCTCATATAGTAAAAAAAAGACATGAAGAGGGTAACGAAATTATTGTTGTTGTTTCAGCAATGTCAGGCGTGACTAATGAATTAGCAAAAAAAGCTAGTTTAATTAGTAATAACTTTGATAGTAAAGAATTAGATGTTTTATTATCTTCAGGCGAACAAGTATCAAGCTCACTTTTATCTGGAGCAATAATTGAGTCAGGAATAAAAGCACGCTCCTGGTTAGGTTGGCAAATTCCTATAGTTACCGATTCTAATCATACAGCTTCCCAAATAATTAAAATTAAAACTGATCAAATTTTAAAATTTATTTCGGAAAAAGGAATAGCAGTAATAGCAGGCTTTCAAGGCATTGCTCAAGATGGTAGGATTACAACTTTAGGCAGAGGAGGTTCTGATTTATCTGCAGTTGCAATTGCAAAATTTTTTGAAACAGATTTTTGTGAAATCTATACAGATGTGGAAGGTATTCTAACTACGGATCCTAATATGCACAAAAAGGCAAAAAAAATTGAAAAAATATCTTATGAAGAAATGTTAGAAATGGCATCCTTAGGAGCTAAGGTGATGCAACCAAGTGCAGTTCAAGCATCAATGATAAATGATATTCAAATTCACGTTAGATCATCTTTCTCTGAAAAATCAGGTACAAAAATAATTTCTGAAGATAATATAGATCATCATAAAGCAGTAACAGGTATAGCTTATTCAAAAAATAATGCTAAAGTTTCTATAGTTGGAGTTGTAGACAAGCCAGGTGTTGCGGCAGACATTTTTGAACCAATAGGAAAAAATAATATAAATATAGATATGGTAATTCAAAATACATCTTTAGATGGAAAAACGGCAAACATAACTTTTACTATTAAACAAGAAGATTTAAATAAAACTTTAGATATAATTAAAAAAAATAAAAAAAAATTAAATTATAAAAAAATAATACATGATGAAAAACTTGCAAAAATATCAATTGTTGGGGCAGGTATGATAACTAGCCCTGGAGTAACTCATAAAATGTTTAGATCTTTAGCTGATGAAAAAATTAATATTTTAGCTATCTCAACATCTGAAATAAAGATTTCAGTTTTAGTCCAAGAAGATTTGACACAAAAGGCTGTAAAAATATTACATGAAACATTTGAACTTAATTAATAATTAAATGAGCATTAGACCATTTAGAGACATTAAAAGAAAAAAAACTAGAAAAATAAAAGTTGGGAAAGTAGATGTAGGAGGCGACGCCCCTATATCAGTTCAATCTATGACGAATACTTTAACAACCAATATAAAAGATACAATAAAACAGATTAAACAATTAGAAGATGCAGGAGCTGATATAGTAAGAGTTTCATGCCCAGATAAAGAGTCATCTTTATCTTTGAAAAATATTATAAATCAAGTTAGCATTCCTATAGTAGCTGACATTCACTTTCATTATAAAAGAGCAATAGAAGCGGCAAAATCAGGAGCTCATTGCTTAAGAATAAATCCAGGAAATATAGGTTCAAAAGAAAATGTACGTGAAGTTTTAAAAGCTGCCAAAGATAATAATTGTTCAATAAGAATTGGTGTGAATGCTGGTTCTTTAGAAAAAAAATTGTTAGAGAAGTATAAAGAGCCATGTCCAGAAGCTTTAGTAGAGAGCGCACAAAATAATATTAAAATTTTAGAAGATGAAAATTTCTTTAATTTTAAAATAAGTGTAAAATCATCAGATGTTTTTTTAGCTACTAAAGCCTATAGATCTTTATCATTAGTTTGCGACTATCCATTACACCTAGGTATTACTGAAGCTGGAAGCTTAACACCAGGAAGCGTTAAATCTGCAATTGGAATTGGTATGTTATTAAACGAGGGTATCGGAGACACAATAAGAGTTTCCTTATCAGCTGACCCCGTTGAAGAAGTAAAAATTGCGTATGAGATTTTAAAATCTTTAAACCTAAGACATAGGGGAGTTAATATTATTTCATGCCCTTCATGCGCTAGACAAGCGTTTCCAGTTATTAATACTGTAAAAATTTTGGAAAAAAAACTTTCTCATATAAAAGAGCCGATAACTTTATCAATTATTGGATGTGTTGTTAATGGCCCTGGAGAAGCATCTCAAACACAAATAGGGATAACAGGAGGAGGCCAAGGAAATCATATGATGTATATTTCTGGTTTACCACATCATAAAGTCGTCAGTGACAAAATAATCGAAGAAGTTGTTGATCTAGTAGAAAAAAAATCAAAAGAATTTAAAAATCATTAAAGATACAAATGATACCTATAGAAAAAATTAAATCAATTGTAGACAGGTATAATAGTATAGAAAAAGACCTTTCGTCGGGTAGCATTGACAAAAAGGATTTTGTTAAAAAATCTAAAGAATATTCAAGCATTGGAGATATAATTAATGAAGCAAAAGGATATATATCTTTCCAAAAAGAAAGAGAAGAATTAGTTAAAATGATTGAGGAAAAAAATAGTGACCAAGAAATGATTAACTTAGCTAGCAATGAATTAAATGAATTATTAAAAAAAAAAGAAGATTATGAAAAGAAACTTAAAATATACCTCTTACCAAAAGATGAGGCTGACGGAAAAAATGCTATATTAGAAATAAGAGCAGGAACCGGGGGTTTAGAAGCCACACTTTTTGTTGCTGATCTTTATAAAATGTATGAAAAAGTTTGTGCACTAAAAAAGTGGTCATTGGAAATTATTAATATTTCTAAAAGTGAAGCTGGTGGTTTTAAAGAAGTGATCTTGCTTATAAAAGGAATAGATATTTATTCTTTTCTAAAATATGAATCAGGTGTTCATAGAGTGCAACGTGTACCTGAAACAGAAACTCAGGGCAGGGTTCATACATCAGCTGCAACAGTTGCGGTGCTTCCTGAAGCTGAGGAAGTAGATATAAAAATAAATGAAAAAGATTTAAGAATTGATGTCTTTAGATCTGGTGGACCAGGAGGACAATCAGTAAATACAACTGATAGCGCAGTAAGAATAACACATCTTCCAACTGGTACTGTTGTAAGTCAACAAGATGAAAAATCACAACACAAGAATCGTGCTAAAGCTATGAAGATTTTAAGATCGCGAGTATATGATGCCGAAAGAGAAAGAAAAGATAAAGAAAGATCGCAGCATAGAAAAAGCCAAATAGGATCTGGAGATAGATCTGAAAGAATTAGAACCTATAATTTCCCTCAAGGCAGAATTACAGATCATAGAATAAATTTAACTTTACATAAACTCGAAGATTTTTTAAATGGAGATGCGTTTGAAGAGTTAAGTCAAAGCTTAAGAATACAAGACCAAGAAATAAAACTATCAAATTTAAAAGAATGAAATGAATATACAAAATACAATTCTACAAGCTTCAAAAGTCTTAAAAAATAATAATATTAATTCACATATTTTAGATGCAGAAATTTTACTGGCAAATGTAATGGGAGTTGAGAAAAATTTTATTATTACAAATAGTAATATGAAAATCTCTGAACAAATAACAAAAAAATATAGCTTTGCAATAAATCGAAGAATAAATAGTGAACCAGTAGCTTATATAGTTGGAAAAAAAGAATTTTGGAGCGAAGATTTTTTTGTCAATCGATCGACTCTTGTTCCAAGACCAGAGACAGAAATTTTAATATATAAAATTATAAAATTGTTTAAGAATAAAAGGGTAAATATTTTAGATATAGGCACAGGCTCAGGATGTATATTGTTATCTATTTTAAAAGAACTTAATTTGTCAAGAGGGACAGGTATAGATATTTCGCACAAAGCTATTAAAGTAGCAAAGAGAAATGCAAAAAAATTAAAACTACATCATAGGTCTAATTTTAGGCATGCTGATTTAGAAAAATTTAATTTAGAAAAATATGATATAATTGTATCTAATCCGCCCTATATTCCTACCGGGAATATAAAAAATTTAAGCAATGATATAACTAATTATGAACCTATAAGAGCTTTAGATGGAGGAGCTGATGGCCTTGACCTAATAAAAAAAGTTATTTATAAATCTAATAAATTATTAAAAAAAAATAACATACTTGCTTTAGAAATTGGTAATAACCAATATAAAAATGTTTCCAGTATACTGAAACAACAAGGATATAGAGAAATTAGTAGAGAATGTGACTATAATAATAATATACGTTGTATATTAAGCACAAAGGTTAGTTTTTATTAAATTTGAAGATAATTATTTTGACAAAACAAGTTATAAGTGAACATGATTAAAAATCATTCATAAAATTAGTAATAAATAAAAGATTTCAATAAAATATATGTTTCCACGCAAACCAAGAAGATTTAGTAGACATCGACCTACAAATGGCAGAAGTCAACATTCTCGTAGTAACGGTCATATGCAACCAAGATTAGGTTCTAATTCTTTTTCAAGCAACCAAGAAAGAAATAATTTTAGACCAACGCAGAGTCCTGAAAAATTATTAGAAAAATATAATACTTTAGCCAAAGAAGCTATTTCTGCTGGGGATAAAACTTTGGGTGAAAACTACCTTCAACACGCTGATCACTTTATGAGAATTGTTGATGATAGAAATAAAACTAGAAATCAAAGTAATATTACTAAAACCCCAGAAGTTGAGAATGAATTATCTACTAACAATGAGTCTAACAATGAGTCTAACAATGAGTCTAGTCAGGAAGATATAAGCAACATTAAAAAGTAATTTTGTAAGTATTATTTTTTCTTATCCAATAGTTCTGCAATCAGTACATCTGTTTTAATTCTATGAATTTCAAATTTAGTTCTTTCTTCATTTTTTAAAACTTTACCAGACGGAAGTTTTAATTTTTGAGAATTAACTTTTTTCCCATTGACAATTACTTCGTAGTGCAAGTGTGGTCCAGTAGACATACCTGTTGAACCTACGTAACCAATAATTTGCCCTTGCCTAACTTTTTTTCCAACTTTCATACCTTTAGCAAAATTTTTCATATGAGCGTAAATAGTTTGATAAGTAGAGTTATGTTTTATTTTTATACAGTTTCCACCACCACCACACCACTTAGCTCGGGATATAATTCCACTACCTGAAGCCATAATAGGAGTTCCCATTGGTGCTGCAAAATCAGTTCCATTATGCATTTTTGTAAATCCAAGTATTGGATGTTTTCTTTTACCAAAAGAAGATGATAATCTTGCTCCGTTAATAGGAGTTTTCATTAAAGCTTTCTCAACACTTTTTCCGTTTAGGTCAAAGTATCCATAACTTTTGTCGTCTCCAAATTTATAAAGAGATATTTCTCTACCATTAACATTCATGTGAGCATAAAGTATAGATCCACTTTTTATATATTCTCCATTTTCATCAAGATATTTATTATAAATAATTCTAAAGTAATCATTTTTTCGAATGTCTCTCTGAAAATCAATTTCAAATCCAAATATTCTAGCAAATTCTATAATAGTATCAGGATTTATTTTTGCTTCTACAGCTGATGAATAAAGATTCTTGCTAATTATATTTTCTGCTAAAACTTTTTTCTTATACAATTTAGTAATTATTTTTTTTGACTCAATTTGATTTAAGGAATTTTTTTTAATCTCTACTGTTGTACTTTTGCTTATTGGAATAGAAAAACTAAGTATATTATTTCCATCATTAATAGAATTTTTTTTAATAGTAATATCAATTTTATTTCCCACTGTAAGCTGATTTGGGTTTGCATATTTTTTATAATTATTAATAACACTTTGTATCTCATTATTTTTTACTTTATTTTTTTTCAGAATTTTTTCGATAGTATCGCCATTTTTTATTTCATATTTTAGATTTATAAAAGGAGACTTAATTTGGTCTAAAACAAATTTTTTAAATATTTTTAGTTCTTTATTTAATACTAAAACATTAATGCGGTCAGATTTTTTAATAATCCTATTATCACTTTTGTAAGTAATCGCTAGCATAATTAGAAACGTAATAGCTATTCCAAATAGTAACAAATACTTAGATTCTTCTATTTTTTTTTTTAAAAATTGATACATACTTTTTTGTCTAATTCAGAATTTAATATTATATTTTGTAAATTTTAGAAATCAAATTATGCAAAATTAACACTTAAAACACCTTATTTTTATAGGTTTTCCTATCTATTTTTTACTATTATTGGCCTTGATTTATTCACTAATTAGCTTATAACCGAGCGTCCAACCCCAAAAAAAGCTTAGTTTATTAGCTTAATTATGGAGTTGTTAATAAATTAAAATGTTAACGACTAAAACGAACTTTCGTTTATCGTGGAGCATTTTTAGCTTTTTTAAATTGTGAAAAAAGAAGAAGAGAAGTGTGGACGGTTAGGTTACCAAAAATTTGTCGTACACACTTCAACAAGTATAAATAATTTTTTTTATTTATATGAAGCTAGTGTGCGCCGTTATTAAACTTGAGAGTTTGATCATGGCTCAGAACGTACGCTGGCGGCACGCCTAACACATGCAAGTCGAACGAAGTAGCAATACTTAGTGG
>Ga0114997_10000931_pt1 | contig 24390 bp, 18 predicted proteins | sample ArcticOcean_MG_C_2_FD_87045 | JGI IMG/M metagenome (GOLD analysis project Ga0114997, IMG submission 87045) | Marine microbial communities from western Arctic Ocean - ArcticOcean_MG_CB4_136 | ecosystem: Environmental > Aquatic > Marine > Oceanic | place: Arctic Ocean: Canada Basin | collected... | reverse complement strand
TCTAAAAACAAAACATTTTCATTGTTTAAATATTTAATAGCATCTTTTGCCGAAACGCTTTCTTGGTTCTTGCAGGAAACGCAAAAAACTAAAATAACTAAATAAAATGTTGCTTTTCGCACAGTTAACTAAAAATATCCTAATTCATTTAAAATCATGCTCAAACCAAAACCTGATAAAACAATACTCACTGGTACAAAAAAAGATTGTACACCATAGTTGCCACCACAAATAATTGGATTAGTGCTCATATTTAAGTTTAAAAAACGAACCCGAAAGTAAAATAGTTAAACAGTAAGCTTTGTAAAATCTTTAATTTTATAGGCATTAATCAGAACTTTAATTATTTGAAAAATAAATTACTTTTATAATTTCAAATTTAAGTCTTATTTGTATTACTATCACTCGCAAGTTAAGTGACATAATTACATTACTCAAAAAACAACATGCTCAAAATTCTATTTAACAAAACTTTTTTATTATTTTTTCTAGGTAACATTATCTCTCTAATTGGGTTTGGTCTTAATCTGATTGCATTTAGCTGGCTGGTTCTTGAAGAAACTGGTTCTGAATTTGCCTTGGGCAAAATAATGGCTGCTGCAACAACTCCCGGGTTAATTCTTGCTCTGTTCGCTGGCGTAATAATAGATAAAGTTAATCGGAAGTGGCTTTTAGTAATCTTAGATATTTTTAGAGTATTTGTAATTACAATCTTCATTTATAATTATAAATTATATGGTTTTAATTTATTAACACTTTACCCTGTAATGATGTTAATGGGTTTAGGCAACTCACTTTTTTGGCCAACTGCTCAAGCTTTTGTTCAAGAGTTAGTAGATGAAAAAGATTATTTCCCTGCAAATGCACTGTTATCAGCTAGCTACCAAGTTGGTTCGCTGATTGGTGCCGGTGCAGGTGGATTTATTGTCCATATTTATGGACCGATAGCTGCTTTATATTTTAATGCTGCAGCCTATTTTATTTCAGCTATCTTTATTGGCCTCGCGCCATTTAAGAATGACAAACCCAGAGAAAACTCTGAGAATATATCTACAGCATTATCAAAAGGTTTTTTATTTTTGAAGGACAAAGCGGGTGTTCTATTTTTGGGGCTTACAACTATTATGTCAGACATAGCAATTTGGGGCGCGCTCAGCGTCCTAACAATTACTATATCAAAAGAGATATTTAATAAAGGTAGTTGGGGTTATGGTTTAATGGATGGGATGTACGGCGTTGGAGCATTGATTTCAACAGTTGCAGTCGCAATAATTACTAAAAGATTTGGGCGTAAAAAATCTTTAACGGCTTGTTATAGCATAGCTGGGCTGTGCTGCTTTATATCACCATTTGCACCAACAATTTATGTTGCTGGAATTGCCTATCTTATCATGGGATTGCATAATAATTCAGCTAGAATAATTGTCAGAACACTTTTTATGGAAATAATTCCAAATAATATAATGGGCAGAGTACAAACTATTTTTGGCGTATACACGAGGATAATGATGTTAGCTAGCGTATTAATAGCTGGATGGATTACTGAAAACTTAGACACTTACGTAGGCATGAATTTCGCAAGCGCTCATTATTTTGTAGCTTTAGCAGGAATAGTCATAATAAGTAATTATTCAAATTTTAAAAAAGAAATATTTAATAATAAAAATAATGCCTGAACTCCCGGAAGTACAAACAGTCGCAAATCATATTAAGCCATATCTAATTGGTAAATATGTATTATCTATAAATCCGATTTGGAAGAAGGTCTTAGATAATTTTAATCCTAAAGATATCAATGGCAGAAATAAAATCATAGATATTAGCAGGAGAGCAAAGTTTATTATTATTAATTTTGAAAATTTTTTAATTGCTGTACATCTTAGAATGACTGGCAAACTTTATGTTCTAAAAGACTCTAAAGTACCTAAGCACACAAGCGCAATAATTAAGCTCGAAAGCGGCGAAAACCTAATTTTTGAAGATACAAGAAAGTTTGGAAGAATTTATAAATATGATAACCTTAATCTAATAAATGAAAAACATGGACCTGAACCACTCGAGGATGAGTTCACTAGTGATTGGTTATTAAATAGCTTAAGAAGTAAAAAAAGAAATATCAAGGCTCTTTTATTAGATCAATCATTTCTCTCAGGCCTAGGCAATATCTATGTTGATGAAAGCCTTTGGGCTAGTAAAATTCATCCGAATTCAATTTCATGCTATATCCCCAAAAAGAAAATTATACTTCTTCACAAAAATATACGTGAAATATTAAGAGAATCTATTAAGCAGCTTGGAACGACCTTCATAAGTTTTACGTTCTTAAATGGGCAGTCAGGAAACTATTCTAACGAACTAAAAATATTTGGAAAACAAGGCACTTCTTGCATAAAATGCTCAAATATTATTGAAAAAATTAAAGTAGCTGGTAGAGGAACTCATGTGTGTAGAAAATGCCAAAAAACCCACACTAATTAAACTACATTTTCATGTATAATGCATAAATAAGACAATGAATATCAAAAAACTATTTAATTTTAATTAACTATGTTTTATCAAGAGTATCAAAATAAATGACTGCCGTAAAATCATTTTATAATAATCGATGGGTTAAAAGAGAGAGTATTTGATATGATAGATCAATACAAATACACTTGGAAAATGGTAAAACCCTTAATCCCAATTATATTTTTAGCTCTATGGGTCCTGTTATTCGAAGAAAAGATATGGCCTGATTGGGAAAATGAAATTCCAATAAAAACTTTTAGTAAAGGAGAACTTCAATGGGAATATGCAATGGACCCTAATATTGCAAATGACAACTATCGTTTTCAGTTTGTTGAATTTTCTGGCAAAGTAGATACCTTTAAAAATGATACCTTGATTATTGATAAAACAACATTTTGTAAAATGGAAAACTTTGATACTACTCTCTTCAAAAACATTATAGGGAACACCGTTATAATTAAGGGAAGAATATTAGGCTATAATAGATTCTCTAAAAAGTTGAGACTAGATAAATCTTTCATTTTATAGACTACCAGGTTTCTGAATCATTCCCCTTAAAAGAAAAGGCTCTGGATATATTGAAGCCTAAATATAATTTTCCAGATGAAGGATCACCATTAGCCTCTTCTATAAAAGTAAACTCATATGGGCCTTGCGCATTGGAGAGCATTACTTGAAAAACATGACCTCCAGTTTCATAGTCAAAACCTACGGCAAAACTATTTTTATAATTACTATCTCGATTATCTAAGGGAATAAAATAGTCTGCATTGATTGAAAACTGGTTCGTAATCTTATACCTGCCCGCGAATCCAAGTGAAGCTAGTTGATGTTTCTCATCAGGTGTTAAAACAAGGTTTCTATGTATGACAGTTGGTAAAACCTGTAATGAAAGATTACGATTAAATTTTCTGCCAATGATTAATTGATTTATGTAGAGCAACCGATTTGAAAAATTTTCTTTCAGCGCGGGTGTTTGTTCAGATTTACGGTTTGTCTTAATTCCGATATCATTAAACAGAACAACAGAAATAGGAAAATTTTTAACACCCTTAGATTGTCTTAGTAATTTTGTTTTAAGAAATATATCATATACTTTATCAAAACTACTTCTACCTGCTCCTAGAGCAAAAACATCATTAAATCCATAACTAAAATCATAACGTATTGCTGCATAATCAGTACCAAAAAGGTCATAGAATCCATTTTCGATCGATCCAAAACGATGTTGTATCATAAACTGTAGAACCTTTGGCGCAGGGATCTCTAATGATTGCGCATTGGCCACTCTAGTCCCTTTAAAAGCTGACTGAACGTATTCGACATTTACTGCTCCATCATTCAAAATATCTAAAAGATCATCTTGACTGTATGAAAAACAAATAGAAAAAGCTAAAAATATATACTTCATTTCTTTTTTAGTTCTACACTGACGTTTACTTTTATTATCTCTGCAATATTTTCTCTGACGATCTTAGGCACTTTTACATTGTAATCTACTAGATTAACATTAAAAACACATTCCCCTCTAATCGAACCAGAAGATAGCCACATTACACCAGACTGCTTTATCTGATTTGTTTCGCCATGCATTGTTAAGTCACCTTCAATAAAAACTTCTAATGAGTCCTTTGACAGTTCAATTTTATCCCAGCCTAATACTTTGCCTTTAAATACCGCTTTCGGGTAGATGTCTGATTCAAGATAACTTTCATTAAAATGCTCCTGCATTAAAGCGTTTTTAAACGCAAAAGCTTTTATTGGGATTTGAAATGCGAATTGTCCATTATTTTTATCTAAAACACATGAGACCTGATTATTAATTGCTTTTATATCTTCAATAGGAGTAGAAGAAAAAAAATCTATATTACCAGAACGTGTTATATATAACTCTTTTGCAAATATGGATGATAAGAGAAAGCTTATAAAAAAAATCTTTTTCATATTAATTCTTGTTACAGGCATAATTGTTCAGCAAAATTTTGTAGAACCTCAATACTCTCTTGAGATAGCTTCTCTGAACCAAGCGGCATAAAAAGAGGATTAGATGTATCCATAATTATTCTACTTAACACATGCCCATTCATTATGCCATCGATTGCAGCATCATAGCTATCAAGCGCAAGGTTACCACTTTTATGTGAAGACGAATGGCATGCTGTACATTGGTTGGCTAATATTGGAGCGACTGATTCTTCATACAACGATTCAAGTACTTCACAATCATATGTTACGTAATCGGATTCAATATTATTTTCACAACTCGTAACGACTAGAAGGAATAAATAAATTATTATTTTCATATCTTTGCTATTTATTTAATTAATTTGTCTATATATAAACGTAAGCAATAAACATGACAATGACTATAATTGTCGATGATGGACAATAAAAAAATATTAACCCGACTTTCTTTTTTATTTTTGATAATAGTTTTTGCTATTGCCTACTTTAGCTTTAATAAGCCTCATAAAGATTTCAATAAAGCTTCTATCGAATACACAATTAAGTCAACAGATCTTTTTCAAAAATATCAGCTTGATGTATCAAATGCAAATGCAAGGTTTCTTGATAAAGTTTTATTAATAAATGGTACGATTAAAGAAATAAACTCTGATATGATTATCCTTAATGGCAACATCGTTTGCTCTTTTGATGCTTCTCAACCTATAGATATTAAATTAGAACCAACAGATAAAATCTCCATTAAAGGGCGATGCCTTGGTTATGATGACCTTTTAGAAGAAGTCAGAATTGATAACTGCTCTCTCATGAAAAACTAACTGACTTAGTCTTTTTAACCCACTCCCTTAGACTAACCATTTTATCGATATTAATATTATATACTCCAAAGGATGCTTCTACTTTCCCATAAACGATAAATAATGTTTCCCAATGACTGAGATCACCAAATTCAGCAAACACTTTTGGAAATAGGATGCACTCATACGTATCTGTTTCATCTTCTAAAGTTAAAAACTGCATTGGCTCATTCTGATTCGTTTGTGTTTCTTTACCGGTGACGTAGACACCTAAGAGATAAATATATTGACCTAATTTTTTCGAAATATCTCTTGCAAAACCAATCCGTTTACTAACAAAAGAACGATATGGCTCTAGGGGATGGAGACTAACAGAGTACCCAAAGGAATCAATTTCTAACTGATACATTTCATTTTTTGTGAGCAGTGCTTGAAAAGGGGCACAGCTCAAAGGCTCGTTATGATCTTTTCCGTTAAGATGGAATTCAGCAACTATATATGCAATTTGCCTATGACTTTTATCGTGACATAGTTTTTTAAAACATTGCCCATTTGTTAAAGCCATTGCGTCGGATAAATCGATTTTTACTCTAAATAAAAAATCATCTAACGATAGAAAATTTCCAGACTTCCGCTTTTCTAATATTGCTTTTACTGTGTTTTTTTTTAAGCGCTGGATGCTCATGAAGCCCATTAAAATTTTATTATTTTCTCCTACCCATTCGTATTTACTATCATTGATGTCTGGTGTCTGTATCGCTACCCCAAAACGTTTTGCCTCACTCATATAAGCATATGAAGAGTAATAACCACCCTGATTTGATATTACCGAGGCAATAAATTCTGCAGTAAAATGCGTTTTAAGATATGCACAAGTAAAAGCAAGCATCGCATACGAAGCGGAATGAGGCTTACAAAATGAGAAACCTTTGAATGAAGATATCATTTCCCATGTTTGATTAATTGTATCAGGTTTATAACCTCTTTTGAATGCTTTTTTGAAAAATATGTTTTCCCAATTATTTATTTTACTGTTATCAGAATTACGAGAAATAACTTTCCGTAAATTATTTGCTTCCGCATAACCTAAACCTGTCATTATCATAACCACCATAGATACTTGCTCCTCGTAAACCATGATACCATATGTTTCATTTAAACAAATTAAATCCGGATGAACCAGATTCCACCTCTGCCCATGTATTCGTTCCAACATTAGATTGGTGAAACGATTAGCTGCAGGACGAATAATTGATGAAAAAATTACAATATGTTCAAAGTCGACAACTTTCGCCCTTGCCATTAACTGCCGAACGGAAGGGCTTTCAATATAAAAAACACCCATTGTTTTCCCAGCTATCATCGTTTCCTTTGTTCTAATATCTTCTAAAGGTTGTATTTTATGATAATCGATGTATAGGTTTTTGCTTGTACTCGATTGCAGATTAATCCGTTTTATTGTATCTCGCACAACTGATAAACTACGATTACCGAGGAGATCAATTTTGAGCAATCCTGAATCTTCGATTTGATCCTTTTCCCATTCTACGATTTGTATTCCTTTTGGTGCTTTCAAAACAGGGACATACTTAGATATCTCATCCGGTACAATTACAACCCCTCCGGGATGCACAGATGAATATCTGAATACACCTAATAGGCTCTCACTGATTTGCAATACATCTTTCAAATTGTTATCAATATCAAAAACAGGATTATTCTTCTTAACTTTTTTTACTATTTTTTTATTAAAACTGAATGATTTTATTCGTTTTGTGACACTTTTGATCTGCTCATTAGAAAGGCCGTGAACTTTTCCAACTTCGCGAATCGTTGACCTTGGTTTTAAAAAAACCTGATTTGAAACCATTGCTGTACGTTCATTTCCATATTTCTTAAAAACATAGTCAATAATACTATCTCGCTCGTCCCAAGGAAAATCGATGTCAATATCCGGCATATCAATTCTTTCTGGATGGATAAAACGATCAAATGATAAGTTATATTTTACAGGGTCCACCTGCGTAATAAATAAACAATAGCTAACAACCGATGCTGCTGCAGAACCTCTTCCAATAGTTGATTTAGTTTGAGAAACAATATCCTTTACAATCAAAAAATAAGGAGCAAAACCTTTTTGCGTAATTAATCTTAATTCAGACTCAATGCGAGAGGTCAAATCATCTGTTATCTTTTCATAACGTATTGCAGCTCCTTGATAAGCATATTCTTTTAATTTTTTATTCGCTTGAAAAGTATCTTTCAATGAAAGCCCTGGGAAGATAGTATTAATAAATGACCATTTATTTTTACATCTTTTAGCTAGATAGTAACTATTATTAATTGCATCAAGACTATTTGGGAAAAGATCTAACATATCCGTTTCTTTCCTATACCAATGCTCTATACTTTTATGGTCACAGGCATTCAAACTATTTAAAGTACTATTAAGATCAATTGCCCTTAAAGTTTTATGCGATAGATGATCTAGAGGTGTTTTATAGTAGACATCGCCCGTTGCAATTATTTCAAGTTTGTATTTTTTGGATAACTTTCTTGCAAATGATTCTTCAACTCCTGGTCTAAGCTCAATGAAAAGACGATCTTCTGGTATTATATTTTTTAAGCGTTCAATCAATAATGATTCGTAGGCTAACACAAATACCCCTTCTGAATTTTCTTTTATTATATCAACAACTGAGCAAGCGGGATTTGCGTAGTAATGAGTTATTGCGCGGCACATGTTTTCATATCCGATATCATTCTCAACAAGGACGACGACCTCATCAATACTTGTTATGAGGTTTACTCCAGCAATGGGTGCAACTTTATTTGATTGAGAAAATTGAACAAAATTTATAAAACCTCTAACCGTATTAACATCCGTCAAAGCAATACTATGTTGAGATTCACTAAGTGTAATTATATCTTTAAGTGAAAGCGTACTCTGCATTTTTGAATACACTGAATGAATATTTAAATTGATAAACATAAAAAAATAAAGCCCCGGATTACATGACAAATATTAGCAGCTACCCCAAGGCATGTAATACGTTCGCTTTTTTTATAATTGTGATACCATATTTACGACGTATTTTTTCAACTGCTCTTGATATTTCCATATCACGTGACGCAGAGTCAAAAAATAAATTCTTCTGCTCGGTATAGGGTTTGAATTGACTCAGATCTAATAAAATACTCCTTATTGAAACACGCCTATGATTTGCCTTTCCGAATAATTTTTTACACTCTTTACTAACAGAAAAATCATCTGGATAATCAACACTTCCAATTGTACTAGAACTATAGCCATCAACATAATGGACTTCTAGCCTAATTCTTTTTGCTATTTGTTCACGCTTTCTTAATTGAAATGCTATTTTTTCTGATAAATCTTGCACAGCAGATAAAAGAACATATTGATCATTTGTATTCCTAGGCAAAATTAATTGTTCTAGCAAATGATCTTTAAATATAGGCGGCCTCACTAATGATGTGTCTCTCCCCACTGCTTCGTTCGCTAATTGAACAGCATTAACTCCAAATAATGTTCGGAAATCTTCAGCACATTTAGTCAAAGTTTGTAGCTGAAAAATTTTATCTATTAATAAGAAGTGAAGTATCCGATATACAGGTTTAAGCTTAGCAGTCGGTAAGACACTAAAGCTTAAAGGAGCAAGGAAATGGTCTTCTGATCCATAGTGAACTTCATGAACACTCTCATGAACAACACTAGTAATTATTCTACTAATAAGCTTATTCGCACTAATGCCGACTGCTGAAAAGAGACTAATACGGCTCTCTATTTTTTTTATAACAGACAAGCCAAAATCTTTTATACTATCTCGAGGTTGAACCACCCCTTTCATATCCATATAGAAACCATTCATCCCGTTTGGTTCTATAACAGGAGTGAAATTAGAAAGAGTATCATATGTATATTTATTTACACGTTGATACAAAGCACGATTATATGGTAAAAATTGAACCATTTGTTTTTTCTTTTTTGCGATAGAAACTTTCATTCCTTGGTACAAGCCCTCCTCTTTTGCTTCACTTGAAAGAGATATAATTGTACCACTGCTATCTGCAGAAGATATGATAGCAATAGGGCGTGTTTTTAAAGTCGGATCAACTGTCCTTTCAGCTTGTAACTCTATCGAATCTAAATTTAGATAAAATACTTCAGTTAACATTCATGACGTGTATTAACTAGGGTATTCTCGAAAAGAATATAAAAGCACGCCGTTTATATTAAATCTATCTGTCTCTTTAATGGTAATAACTGGAAAACTAGGATTGCGAGGGTGCAACTCTATATGATTTGATTTAGGGACATAACACTTCAAAGTCGCTTCATCATTAATGAGAGCAACAATAATTTGTCCCGATCTAGCAGTAGCTGTTTTTTTAACTACAATATAATCCCCATCTTGAATTTGCTCATCTATCATTGATTGCCCTCGAACCTGCAAGACAAAATTATCAGGATGAACTAATGAAAGTGGCACTGTAATACTATTTGGTGTTTCTAATGCTTCAATGGGCTCTCCTGCAGCGATCAGACCCAATAACGGCAAACAAGCCTCGGGATGCGTGGCATGCTCTTGAGTTAATGTTAATGCCCGTTTGCCGTTAGATCCTTTTGTACGATATAAATGTCCTTCTTTCTCAAGCGTTTTAACATACCAATCCACTGTCCCCAAAGATTTAAAACCAAGCCCAAACATTATCTCATCATACGCAGGCGCTTCGCCTTGCGTGAGAGTAAAATTCTTTATGAAGTTCAAAAACTTCTGTTGCTTTAGGGACAGCGGTTTCATGACGTTAAAGAATGGCTTCCTTGTTGCCTGCCCAATGAATCATTGGCTCGATATAAATGGTTTTCACTCGTCTCATACCTATTGATACGATTGATTGCCCTTAGGACTATAAGTGAATTTTTTCTTTGTTTTTTACTTTTTAATCTAAACATATTAATTACTCGTAAGTTGCTCGTAAGTAGTTTATAAAAGAAAAGTGTTATAAGTCAACAGTTGATATGGTTTAAACTAAGCTATGATTGATTAGATCGTCGATTTCACTATGCTCAGGGAATCGCCCCAGAGACTTTTTTGAAAAAATGAGCTGATCTTCAAGGGTTACTTCAAATACGCCCCCGCCACTTGATATAAGCTCTATCTCAGCATTATACTTCCCTTTTAAATATTGCTCCAGACTGGAGGCTTTAGGTAAGTAGTTTCAAACGTTACAATATTCTATAGATATTTTCATAATTCTTATTTTTATACATAAGAATATTAATCAAAACTTATAGGATAGGCGAGTTTTAATTTTGCCAGCTGATTGCAATGACAACGAAACATTGACATTTCTATTACCCGTGTGCCATTTCGGAACAAGCATTCCAATAGCGCCACCGACAATATAACCTGTAAGCAAATCTGAAGGAAAATGCTTTCCAGCATCATAACGATAGTATGCTGTATAAGCAGGAATCAAAAATGCTGAGGTCCATAGATAAGATGAGAATCTACTATCTGGGTTATAATCGTCATACATACTTGCCATTAAAAACCATGAGACGGCAGCTATGGAAGTATGCCCTGAAAAGAAACTTTTTTTATTATCTTTCTTTAATTTGTAATCACGAGGAGCCCTGTCTCCGTAAAGATAAGGTCTAGGACGACCAACTAATACCTTAGTGAAATTTGTGATACCTACTGTTAGAAAAAGACTTTCTGCCCAGATTAAAGAAAAGTTGCGATAATCACTTCGAATTTTTTTATCTGCCATCAATAACCCCGGTATCCCAATACTAGAGAGAAGCAAGATATCACTCATCTTTATGCTTTCCAAACTCCAGTTATCTATTGCCTTAGAATCATATTTTGGAATATTCTCCGGATTTAAATTTGATATATTGTCAAGATCCATTGAAGCATAATCCATTAGTACGGAACCTAATAATAAGCCACCGCTAATTCCTGCAATTTTCAGATCAAGCTTATTTGAAAATGAATAAGGTGAACTGTTTTCGTTTTGTGAAATTGATAAACTTGAAATAGCCAGAATAATAAAAAAAAGACGAATAGGAAAAGTATATATAGCTTTAGTCATTCTTGGTCATTTTATTAAATATATATTACGAATTAGGGCACCATGAACAATAATGAAATCTAAAAAAATACTATATCATCATAGATTATTTAATTTTTTATGTTTCATAAGTTTAAATCTTGTACTGCCTTAATAATATCAATTGTCATATCTACTAATAAAAAAATAATAAACAGATCCATAAGAGCTCTTATATTTATTGTTTAGCTCTCCAAAATAATTTGAGTAAAATAAGCGCTAACAAATAAACATACAAAAATGATTAATCACCCATTATCCGAGCTCCTATCGCAAACAAAATTTTTAGAGAATATCGCTGATCAATATGGAACACCTGTATATGTTTACTCAAAAAGCAGATTAGAAGAGAATATTAATAGGTTATTTAATGCGATAAATAAGAGCTTCAACAACTATCAAATTTATTATGCAGTAAAAGCTAATAGTAACATTCAAATTATAAGAACGCTCAAAAATGAGTTTAATGATTTAGGATGTGATTGTTCTAGCCCCGGCGAATTATTTGCCGCAAAAAAAGCAGGGCTAGATATGTCTGATTGCGTTTACACTGGTAATTACGAGTCATTAGAAGACCTACAGATCGCATATGATTCAGGTGCTGAAGTCAATTTAGATGATTTAAACTCGTTTAAAAGACTCGAGACTATTGCCGTGCCTGATTATATAAGTTTTAGATTAAATCCAGGCAAAGGGCACGGACAGTTTAAAGGTATTATCACTGGTGGTAAAAACTCAAAGTTTGGAATCCCAAAGGAAACTATTGTAGAAGCATATAAGGCCGCAAAGGAATCAGGTGTTAAAAGGTTCGGGCTTCAGTGTCATGCTGGGTCTTCGACACTAGACGCAAAGACGTTCAGTGATATAACCAACCAAATATTAAAATCTGCTAGAGAAATCGAAAATAGTTTAGGACAAAAATTAGAAAAAATAAGTATCGGAAGCGGGTTTGGTATACCTTACCGCGATGAAGAAGAACCATTAGCTTTAGAACAATTATTTCAAAATATAAAACAAACCTTTACGGAATCCTATGGCCAGGATGATTCAGAGTGGCCAACATTATGCGTTGAACCTGGAAGAATACTTGTAGCTGATGCGGGTTTTATTATATCAAAGGTGACCGGAATTAAATCATCATACAAGCAATTCGTAGGACTTGATGCTGGAATGGAAACCTTAATGAGACCTGCTCTTTACGGCGCGTTTCATAGAGTTAAAAAAATTGGACACGTTGATGAGGAGGATATTATCAGGTATGACATTACTGGAAGAATCTGTGAGAATACTGATCGAATATCTGAACGATACAAGATGCCAAGAATGAAAGAAGGAGAACTATGCGCAATTATGGATAGTGGTGCATATGGATATTCAATGTCACATAACTTTAACACAAGACCTCGAGCATCTGAAGTTTTAATTGATAAGAACGAGGTTTCGCTAATAAGAAAAAGAGAAACTATAGAAGATTTATTTAGAGGTTGCGATGTATAGAATATTATTTTTTTATTTGTCAGTTCTCTCTTTTTTATTATCTCAAAACCATCAAAGCATACACCAACAACAGTTAGAATATTATAACACCAATTATATTATGCCAAAAAACACGGATACTACTGTAGTTATAAATTCGATATCGCCAAGGTCTAGGGTGCCTTCAAAAGAAGTTTTTGGATATCATCCGTATTGGATGGGAACAGCATGGATAAACTATAATTTCGACTTAATATCTACACTTGCCTATTTCAGCGCTGAAATAACGCCGACAGGCCAAATTAGCAACTTGCACGGCTGGCCCGTAGCTAGTTTAATTAATGAGGCGCATGCTCATGGAACGAAGGTTGTATTATGTGCTACCCTTTTTAATAGCAGTAATATTACTACGCTACTGAGCAGTGCTGAAAATCGCCAAAACCTAATTGAAAATTTACTCACACAAGTACAAGCAGGAAACGCCGATGGTGTAAATATTGACTTTGAATCTTTCCCCTCATCGCAACGAAGTAATATGGTAACCTTTATTACGGACCTTACTGAAACTTTTCATTCTTCAATCCCGGGTTCTCAAGTAACCTTGGCAATGCCCCCTGTCGACTGGAGCAATGCCTGGGACTATAATGCTTTAGCTTCTATTAGTGATGGGTTGTTTATTATGGGCTATAATTATCATTACAGCGGCAGTTCAACTACAGGACCGAACTCCCCATTATCTGGCCCTGGATATACACTTACATGGTCTGTCTTAGATTATTTAAATAAAACAAATTTTCAAGCAGATAAGCTAATTCTTGGAGTTCCTTATTATGGATTTGAATGGGCATCGTCTTCGAGTGCTGCTGGAGCAAATACAAGCGGAACAGGCAGTGCAAAGTTCTATTCAGAAATTGAGGGTTTATCGCAATCTTATGGAAAATTATGGCATTCCAGCTCTCAAACCCCATGGTATAATTATAATAGCAATGGCTGGAATCAAGGCTGGTACGATGACAGCCTCTCGCTTTCATTAAAATATGATTTTGCAATGTTTAACGACCTGAAAGGTGTTGGGATTTGGGCCCTTGGTTATGATGATGGCCGCCCTGAGCTTTGGGAGTTACTGTATGCTAAGTTTGGTGAGAGTGCACCACCGACAAAGCCATCTAACCTTTTCATGAAGAACATTGGCCAAGGATCAATCAAAATTGATTTTGAAAGCTCAGATAATTCATCAGAGTTTATAGTTTTAAGAGAATTTCTAGAAGTCGTCGGAGGACTAGACACCGTTGGGGTTTACTCTGAAAAACCTATCATCATTGACAATTTAAATGAAGGTGAAAGTTATTTTCTTAGTGTCGTCGCAAAAAACTCTCTTGGGAATAGCGAGCCAACAGAAATGCTTGGTATAGTTCCTTCAAATAATGAAGTGAACGTTCTTATCGTTAATGGATTTGATAGAGTCAGTGGAACTAATAATACATTTGATTATATCCGCCAACATGGCAGCGCATTTAATAATCATGGCCAGGCGTTTGATGCCGCGTCAAATGAAGCAGTCACCAACCAACAGGTTGATCTACTAGACTATCAATTTGTTGATTGGATACTTGGAGAGGAAGGAACTTCTACTAGCGTATTTTCTTATTCTGAACAAAATTTAATTACTGCCTATTTAGAATCAGGCCGATTTTTGTTTGTTTCAGGATCAGAGATAGGTTACGACCTTGAAGATCAAGGGAGCACTACAGATAAAGATTTTTATCAAAATTATTTAAAAGCTGATTACATATCAGATGCAGCCGGTGGACACGAAGGTGTCTATAGCGGCTATGGCTATAGTGGCTCAATCTTTGAAGGAATAAATATTATTAGTTATGATGATGGAAGTCATGGCACCTATAATGTTGATTGGCCCGACGGCATAAAGCCACTTGGTGGCGCCTCATTCTGTGCTGCATTTTCTGGCGTAGATCAAAATAGCTCTGGCGGAATGGGTATTCAATATATTGGCTCTTTTGGGTTAAGTAATCTTACAGGTGGACTAATTTATTTATCTGTTGGGTTTGAAACAATCTACCCTGAAGATAAAAGAAATGAGATTATGTCAAAAATAATAACATCTTATGAATCACAACTAAAAATAGAAAATTCTAATAGTATACAGCCAAAAAGCGTAACCATAAAAAATATTTATCCAAATCCATCAAACAGCTCAATTACTATTTCATTTTCCGTATTATCATCAAATACTGCTGTTGATTTAAGTATTAAAAATATCATAGGCCAAGAAATATATAGAACTTCTATTAAGCCAGCATCGATTAATGAAGAATGGACATGGAATGGCATTCAAAAGAATGGCTTTATTGCTCCTTCAGGAAATTATTTTATTTTAATCAGTCAATCAAATGAGATTTCAACAAGAAAAATAACATTGCTAAAATGATTCTATATTTGAAAATATTTTTTTATTTGTGTTTTATATTATTACCAATCAATTGCCAACAGAATAAAAAAACCATAGGAATCCATCAAGCGCAATCAATGTATTTTCAAAATAAAAGGAAACCAATTAGTGAAAAAATAATTGTTCTTAATGGTATTGATGTGCTCCTTGAGAAAAAATTGCATTTCATACAATCAAGAAAAATCGCTTTAGTAACAAACCATAGTGGAGTTGATAAAAACTCTGTTGCTAATTATAAACGACTAATGGAAATTGATGACGTAGAATTAAAAGTTATTTTTTCTCCAGAGCATGGCCTTTTTGGAGAGTCTGAAGCTGGGGAAAAAATAAATTATACTGATATTGAAAAACTGCCTAAAGTCATTAGCTTGTATGGTGGAACAAGAAAACCAAGCGCTGAAATGCTCGAAGGCGTGAACCTTATCATTTATGATATTCAAGATATTGGAGCACGTTTTTACACTTATATATCCACACTAGGACTTGTAATGGAAACTGGTGCAGAGTTAGGAATTCCTATATTAGTTCTCGATAGACCAAACCCAATTCGTGGAGATATAATTGAAGGCCCTACTCTTGACCTTGCATATCGTTCATTTGTTGGGCACTACCCAATCCCGACCAGATATGGGGGGACTGTTGGTGAACTCGCCATTGAAATATTGAAAAATAAATGGATAAACCCGTTACCAGAACTTGAAATAATAAAAATGGAAGGATGGCAACCAAATGCTTGGTTTGATCAAACAGACCTACCATGGATACCTCCTTCACCAAATATTCCAGATCTTAAGACGGCCATAATATATCCGGGAATGTGCGTATTCGAAGCTACAAATGTCAGTGAAGGTCGAGGCACACTGAATCCTTTTAAATGGATTGGTGCTCCTTGGATTGATGGAAAAAAGCTATCGCAAGTTTTAAACAACTTTAAACTTCCTGGCGTTGTATTCGTTCCCAAAACATTTACACCAAAAACTATCACAGGGAAATCTGAGAACCCAAAATATAAAAATAAAAAATGTAGTGGCATTGAGGTATGGATAACCGATCGCGACAAGTATAGAAGTATTGACGTTGGGGTTTTGACCTTGTTTTCTATTTATAATATGTATCCCAATAAAATAGAAATTAAAGAAAGCGGGCTCAATAGATTGTGGGGAAGTAGCGGTCTCTATAAAAAGCTAATACGCGGAGTAACTGCCGATGATATTTTAAAATATTAGTTTAATGGCTGACTCACTTACTTTCACTTCTATATTTTTACTAGGATGCTTACATGCCTTAGAGCCTGGCCATGGCAAAACTTTTTTATTAGCATATACTGTTGGAGGAAAACTAGATTTTCAAAAAATCATCCTACTGACCCTTAGTTTATTGGTATCTCATTTTTTAGTACTAAGTATTATTGCTATAATATTTAATATAATTTTGGCAGAGGTCGCCAGTTCTTTTCTACATGAATTTTCTCATTGGATTGCGCCTGCAATAATTATCAGCTTTGGTTCTTATATTCTTGGAAAAGCCATATATAAAATGCGACATGTTCATTCAACTGATTGCGGTCATAATCATGGGAATTTTGGCGATTCAAAAATAGAGAACCCCATCACAGTTGGCTTACTAACAGGCATGTTACCATGCGCTTCTTCCCTTGCCGTTGTAATGATGACAGGGATGACACCCTCTATACCTTCGATTATTCGCTTTATCGTTGTATATGTTTTGGGAATAGCACTTGTACTATTTTTAATCGTATTGACTTTTAATTTCGCTAAAAATATGATTGTTGAAAGATTTAATAATCTTAAAATAAATATTAATCAAGAGGTTCTAAGTGGTTGCCTAATCCTTGGTGTTGGCTTTATCTACCTGACATATAATTTTTTAGGACACTCACATTAAGTAATTATACTATTTTTTTAATAAAATAACCTTCAAGGCATCAATATCGTTAGATGAAGCCGATTTTGCAATATAGATACCTGAACCTAATTTTTTGCCACTAAAATCTTTACCGTCCCAAAAAAGAGTTAATCTTCCAGAAGCCGCATTGTTTCGTTCGATCATATTAACTTTTCTGCCTAGAATATCATAAATATTCATTTTGAAATCCATTTGATCTATTAAATCAAAATTAAAAGAAATTGAATTGAAAAAAGGGTTTGGGTAGGGAGATTTAAAGATTGAAATAGGCGGTATTTCAAAGAAAGACTGAGTAAAATCGAATATTTCAGCTCTGAACCTCGGAAGATCTATCGATACATTATCACCAGGGCAAGCGGTTGTACCAAAATAATCACGGTGACCTAGTAACAAAGACGGATTTTGTCCGTATGTGTCTGAGATCCAAGAAAAAAGTTTGACTATCGACTCCCTACTTTCTGTCGTTATTTCTTGTAAACATGATATCTCTGGAGGATGGTAACATCCTAACAAACAAACACCAATGTTACCCGTATTTGCTCCACCCACATGAGCGCCGATAACAGTTTCAGGACGGCCTTGATAAATATTCCCAACTCTATCTACTAAAAAATGATAACCAATATCATTCCACCCTCTTCCGTTTTGATGAAAATCCTGAATCCAATAAACCTGGTTTTTACCTTCTTCTATATCATCAGCACTACAACAAGCAGCATGATGAAGAGTTAGTTTATCAAAATAAGGATGATAGCTGTACGATGATTTTGGGTCTTCTGCTCCCCATTCCTCCCTGCTAATAATTGTAGGCTTTGGAACTGTTCCAGATATAGTTCCTAGCCCTTTTGCTAATCCTGGGAGTTCTATATCTATTGGGAAAATGATAATGGATTTTAATTGTATTCTACTTTTTGCTAATATTTTGTATGAGAAATAAATTGGCGCGTCTTTTATTTCTTTTAAAAATGTTCCAATCGTATTTTCGTCATTTGGTTGATTAAATATCCTACCAAGAATTTTGGAAGAATCTTGGCCATCTTGAAATATTTTAAAAATTATTTCCTCTATTTCATCACCATAAATATTAAGTGCTGCACCTTCGATATCTCTTTCAAATAATGGAGACTCTCCTTCTATGATAAAATAGTCCAAACTATCACGGGATGAGAAAGAAGGATCAACTTGGAGCGTGACTCCGACATCATCAAGCTGAGAAAAAATTAAAGGAGGAAATAATACAAGAGAAACTATAAAAAACGCTCTATTCATTATAGAGAAGTTCACAAGTACTATATGTATTAGTAATTAAAACTGATCGATACTCTTTGAACTATCCCTAAAGGGCCAAAATCTGCTGACGTATAATCAATTGTGAAGTTATTCGTAGAGTTCATGATTGGGTATTTAAGACCGAAACCAAAAGACAGACCTTCAATTGCATCTTTCTTACCAATGCTAGGGTAACCAGCACGAATAGAAAACATATTATTTACATTTGTCTCTAACCCAATGTTTATATATTCATAATTATCATTTGGATGAACTGCATCAAAAGCTAAGAGCACATCTAAATTTTCTTTTTTAACAAGATAACCTCCCAATCCGACTCTAAAAAGTAACGGTAATGGAAAGGCATCCGTCTCGTACTGCGCATTTACAAATTCAATATTTCCTTGATTTGTCGGGTCAGGATCAACACTCAAATTCATATCTCTACCTGTTAAGGAAATATCATTGCCAAAGTTTGCAATACTGGCACCAAGGATCAAATTTTTAATGGGTGTATTATACTGGACGCCAATATCGACACCAACTGTCTGACCAGAAGAATGCCATATGCGTTGTCTAATATTTTTAATTGTCGCGCCTAATGAAAGATGATCTGTTAATTTTTTACCAATGCTTAAGCCTATTGACATATCTTGAGAGTTAAATTTTTCACCCGTGCCATTTGGGTTTTCGACAGTTCTAACTAAGTCATCTGGTGTCGTCAGCATTGTAAGTGATAATGAAAAAACACCTACTCTAGGCCACTCAAAACCAAATGAGCCAAAATTATAATCAGTACCAGCTAACCAACCATTATTTTCAAAGTATACTTGAATTCCTTTTAAGTGTGCTAAACCAGCTGGGTTCCAAAAACCGCTTGATAAATCATTTGCGATGGCAACATTCGCGTTACCCATTGCCAACCCTCTAGATCCTGCACTGATTTTTAAAAATTGAGCAGCTGTTGTTCCAACCTTAGAAATATCTTGACTATTTTCTAGCTGAGCTAGACTAATAGAAGCAGCAAAAATTACAAGCAATACTATGTTTTTATAAAATCTCATTATTTTATGATCGCAAACCTTCCTGTCGATTCGTTTCCATCTTCACTCTTAACATGATATATGTACATACCAAATGAAACTGGAAAATTATCTGACGTTGTAAGATCCCAATACTTTATGCCATCTTCAATTGCACTATCATGTTTTAAAGACTTTACTCTTTCACCCGATATTGTATAAATATCGATTGTACAATTTGCTGGGATATTCGCGAAATAAACTCTTCGAGGTCCCCTATCTAAGGGGTTTTGAAGATCTAAAGGTTCAATATTACTTGAAACGACATAAGGATTAGGCACTACATAAATATCATCCATATTATCTTTTTCAGCTACCTTATCTTCCTTTGAAGATGAAGTGGTGAATGTAAATTTATCGTCTGAAAATGACCTAGTAGTAAATATAGAAAATATGTCCCCGGATGAAGGTGAAACTGCAGCTTCTGTCGTGTCAAAAGTCAGTTCCCAAGAAAATGAGTTCATTGTAGAATCTTGAAGAATTATGATACGCTCACCAGGGTTCCAGATGCTGTCAAATGGAGCAGATTCGATTAAAACAAACGGTAATTGCTTTGCCTCGAAGCCTCTAGTGGTTTCCCAAATTTCAAAATTTGCTTTGACATATTCATATCCAGGACGATAGTTACTACTAACTGCATCTTTAAACCAACGAAGTTCGTAGTCAGCTGGAAATTTATTAGCCCCAAGACTATTAAATGGCTTAACGGTTGACTCCCAATTAGTGGGACTACTAGTGTTCCAACCTATTTTTTGATTTTCTAAAGCCAAACTTTGATTTTGAATAGACATACTCATACCATCAAAAATCGCATTGCCTTCTTCTAAGTTTAACTTTTTACTGTTCAAAATGGGGTAATAAATAAACTTAGCAATTATTTCTTCTGATTCGGCTATCACGCCATCGGCATAAATTAAAATTTGACCATCATTATCCAATAAATCATAATCAACACCACTAGTAAGCAATGCACCATTAGAACCACTAAGCTTGAAGCTTAAGCTATCTATGTTTTTATACGATAATTTGTGATAATTACCCGGACGCGCAATCAATGTATCTAATACTTCTTTTTCATCTAATACACTATAACTAAGCCCATCTTCTTCATTAAAAACAATCTGAAAACTGTTTTGATCTTGTATTGAAGAAGGATCAATGATCTCAAGATTGATTAATCCAGTACCATTACCTTGAACTTGACTTGGAGTATCATTCGTAATTGATGAAGCGACATAACCTGCTGTCATTGTTCTTGGAACAACGGCTACAGTGTTGACATCTAATAGAATTTCCCCAGTTTCAGGGTTCACTGTAATTGTTTTTGAACATTCTACAGGAGCAACTTCTAGTGCCGCATCCCCATGATCATAAGAAACAACAGCATAGTAATATTTTTGCCCATTGACAACATTATTAGAATCAACGAATACATGACGAAGGCCAGTATTGCTTCCTAAATTATAGCTAACACCTCTTCCAGAATATGGTATTTGACTAAGGCCAGTATAATCATTTACTAAATCAAATTTAGCCGATGCTCCGTCCACTGTTTTTAAAGGTTCAAATAAAAATTTAGAGCCGTTTGCATCAGTGATTGTTTGCTGATCTAAGAAAGAAGGATCTGTTGATCTATAAATTACATAACCCTCGAAATCATAGGTTTCTGTAATTGGATCAAAGCTAGACTCTGCAACATCATCCCAGTACAAAGTTACTTTTTGATCACCAGGAACCACAGTAACATTTGGTTTCTCTGGTGGCTTAGCAAATTGATAATTTTTTTCATAAATATCTTGTGCTGTGATCGCATTCAATGTCAAATCATCATAGTCTTGACCGACAATCAATGCTATACTGAATCTTCTAGACTCATTTTTTGGTAAGCTAATAGGGCCTGAACTATAAATAAATATATAGTCTCCAGCTTGAACAGAATTAGCAGAATCAAAGACACCAGGTGTTAAATAATTTTCAAAAATGAATTGATCATTTGATATTCTATTTTGACTCGTAAATGGTGGAGAAGAGAATCCAGTTAGACCGACCATGTCAGACTCATCTAAATCTGTCCAATCTATGTTTGGTTCTCCTGGCTTTCTTAAATCAAATTGATCTCCAGGAGTTGGCAAACCATCATCTTCACCTTCATCTCCTGTATTTGGAATGCCATCAATACCGACATCATGCTTTTCAACGTCCCAGTCTCCATCTTCATCTATGCCATTGTCTTGCCTCTCATCAAGTAAGCCATCATTATCATTGTCAATACCATCGTATGGCTGCCCAGGACTCTCTAAAAATTTGTAACCAAAATAGCCAGGTTCTTTCCCTGAAACATCAGAAATTCCATCTGCATCCCAGCAATAAACCATATTTAGGTCACGATCAAAATAAGATAAATCATCTTGCCAGTTAGAAGGACCGCCCACATGAGGATCTCCCCACATTCCAAAAGTAACCTCTTCCAGGTCTTTATCACTTTTATTAGTCACTTTATAAATTAGAAAAATTATATCTTCAGCTAATGGGTTAGCCCATTGGTAGTATCTTGATTCGATTTCAATCCCCAGACCACGCTTTGAAGAATCGCTAGTAAAAGGGTAATAGTCAAATTCTCTATTTGTTCTATCATCCACTACAAAGAAAGACTCTAAATCGGAGTTTGAGGCACCTTGCCGAAGTGCACCGGGCCACACGTAATCCTTTAAATTAGGATTATACCAACCAAACGGCCAGCTGTCAGGCTTGCCATCACCATCTCTATCTAAATCATTACTAGTTGGGATATTCTCACTATTGGGGTCGCCATAAGGAACCGTTAAATCATCATTAAATGCTAGAGGCTCCCACCCATAAAATTCTAATCCATCAGGCGAAACCTCTCCTCCTAGAGAAGTCAAACCATCACTAATCATTCTAGCATACCAAGTAGTATCACCATTTGATACTTCATAAAATGCATCTTGGTGGTCATCCGATAATAAAGGAACTTTTGCACAAATGAATGGTCCGAACTCATATCCATAGCCTAGCGTCTCCCAGACAATGTCTGTAACTCTATTCCCGGGACTACTAATTGACCCGTAATTCCAAATTTCAGTAGTTATCTTATTACCGTTTAAAATAGCTTTTTGTCTTGGTAAAATTTGCTCATCGGCCGTTTCAGCTTTTCTGGATGCTGAAAGTCGATCTCTCCACCTATAGTACCGATCGTGATCACGCTTAGTCCAGTTTTTCTTAGGACCATCAATATACCACTCAATATCTTTTCCAAAAGGCCATTGACCATATAAATTTGAGATTAGAGACGCAATACAAAAAGAAATTATTAATATTTTTTTATTCATCATGCTAATCTATAAATCCAGACTTAAGCCTACTTTAAAAGACCTAGGTGCAGAATAATAATTCGGCCTTGTAACATAGTCTTCCCATGTATGAAGACCGGACATTCCATAATTTTCAATCAACTGCTCAGACTCTTGGTTACTACGATATTCATATGTGTACTTAGCTGTTCCAGTATCATCAAATACGTATCGTTCATTACGAATATCAAGTAAATTATACACCCTGATAAATAATGCTACTCTGTAGCCCCTAACAGAAACCCTAGTTTCTAACTTAGCATCAACATTTTTTTGAATAGGTTTTCTACCACTATTGGGCTTAGGAATAAAATTCGCATTTGGAATGGATGGAGTATAAGGCCAACCGGTTGATATCTTTCCAATGATACCAAGTGTTGTTTTTGATGGATCTCCGATAATCAAAGTTGTATTCAATAAATGAGACTGATCCCATGATAATGGTACAATAAGCTTCTCTTCTTCTGCCCCGCTAAGAGCACTAAAGTAGAAAGCTCCAGAATTAACAGAGTTACCTTCGGATTTCTGGTAGGTATAGTCTACCCATAAGCTCGTTCTTGATACGGGATCATATCTTTTGGTCATAGATAGTGTCAAACCCCTGGCACTTCCGTAATCCTTATTTAAATATATTGAATAATTTGAAGGACCATAGTTTGGACTATTATATCGAATACTCTGTAAAGCTAGAAGTTCTCGAATATCTTTATAAAACACATTAAAATCCATTCCAATTAGATTGCCAAACTGTTGCTGAAAACCAAATTCATACAAAACAGTTTTTTCTGGTTTGAGGTTAGGATTTCCAACAGTTGGCGCTAGACCTGCGCCAAAATAACTTTCTCTATATAAATTTCTTAAAGTTGGCATTTGATAAAAATGCCCATAAGAAAAGTGAAAAATACCTTTATCAGTTATGGGTAGGGAGACACCAACCCGAGGAGAGACCATTGTTTTTATTTTAGCTTCTTTTTGATCTGCCTCTGGATAAAGCAGATTAGCAATAGTTGAGTCATTTGGAACAAATGCATCATAGCGAATGCCAATGTTCATTATCATGGAGCTGTATTCCATTTTATCTTGGATGTAAGCTGAATATTGAACAGCATCTTTATCATAAAAAATATGATAAGGAGATTTATTTTCAGCTAATACTGTTGGCTCATCAAAGTTTTGATCATAAAGCACAGTAAGATTCCTCTCTACTAAGTTATCATTTCTAAAACTAAAACCGGTTTTTATCTCATGGTTAGAGCTTACCTGACTAGTGAAGTCAAACTTGCCTCCAACAGATTTTGAATTTCTATACGTATGCCCCATTTGCGTGCCGCCAAACAAAAAGGTAGCTGTTGTTGGCTCAGTATTTATGTAATCAGTATTGACATATC
>Ga0114997_10000930_pt1 | contig 24393 bp, 24 predicted proteins | sample ArcticOcean_MG_C_2_FD_87045 | JGI IMG/M metagenome (GOLD analysis project Ga0114997, IMG submission 87045) | Marine microbial communities from western Arctic Ocean - ArcticOcean_MG_CB4_136 | ecosystem: Environmental > Aquatic > Marine > Oceanic | place: Arctic Ocean: Canada Basin | collected... | reverse complement strand
CAGATGTGCCATTTATGAGATCAAAAAAATTATCAAGTAGTAGTGCAGGTGAATGGGAAGTATGGAGGGATTTTATAAAAAAGAAAAATTTTAAAAATAAGGATGATGTAATTGTCATTTTGCCTACCACGTCTCCTTTTAGAATAAAAAAAGATGTAGAAAAATGCATATCACTCTATAAAAAAAAGAAATTTGATTATGTGATGGTTATTGCTAAAGCTGCACATAATCCATATTTTAATATGGTTAAAAAAAATAAAAAAAACTTAGTTAAAATTTGTATGCCATTAAAAAAAAAAATAGTTAGAAGGCAAGATGCACCAGAAATATTTAATATTACAACTGTATGCTATGTCGTTTCTGCTAAGTTTTTGTTGAGTAAAAAATCAGCATTTAAATCAGGTAAAGTAGGCGCTATTGAAATTCCATATGAAAGATCCCTAGATTTAGATACAGAATTTGATTTAAAAATTGCAAATTTACTTACTTAACAGATAGATATATGATGAACGGTAATTTGATTAATTTAAAAAATAAATATTGTTTTGTAACAGGCTCAAATGGCTACGTAGGTAAAGCAATTTGCCAGAAATTAATCAAACTTGGTGCAATAGTTATTCATACAGATATAAAAAAAAATAAAATTACCTCTAAAAATTCTTTTTTTTTCAAAGCAGATTTAAAATCTAAAAAAGAAATAGATATATTAGTAAAAAAAATAAAAAAAAAATTTAAAAAAATCGACGTTCTAGTTAATAATGCTGCCTATGTTGCAACAAGTGATTTAGCTAAAAATAATAATAAGTTAAAATATAATGAAGAATACATAAAGCTTAATTTAAATAATACAATTTATTTAACTGATTTGATAATTCCAAGTTTAAAGAAATCAAAACAAGGATCTATTATAAACATTTGTTCAATATATTCATTTTTGGCATTTGATTATAATCTGTATAAGAAGACAGATATGAAAAATCCATTAGCCTATGGTGTGTCTAAAGCAGGACTAATGCATTATACAAAAATGCTTTCAACATCTTTAGCGCCAAAAATTAGAGTTAATTCAATTTCTCCTGGTGGAATTTTTAGGAATCAACCAAATAAGTTTGTTAAAAAATATTTATTAAAAACACCTTTAAATAGAATGTGTAATGAAAATGATGTCACAAATGCTGTGATATTTTTTTCAAGTAAACTTTCCAGCTACATAACAGGTCACAACCTAGTTGTTGACGGTGGTTACTCGCTAGCTTAACAAATTAATTTCATATTAATTCTTAGAAAAAAGGGTCTTTTTAAAAGAGAATTACCAAGCATTTTTAACTCTAGTTTAATTTTTTTCTTTTAGAGTTTTTATTATTTTTTCATGTCCAATAATACCTTCATCAAAACAATGATATTGAGATATGTATTTATCATAATTAATAATTTTTTTTTCTACTTCATCTAAAATAAATTCTTTATTTTTTAAGTAATCTTTTTCAATATCTAAATATTTTATTCCAAATCTCTCTACCTGTTCTGTGAAATATTTATTTTCACTTAATCCCATACAGCTGTCCAACTTTAAAGCAAGAATTCTTTTTTTAAGCAATATTGCATCAACTACTGCAACAGTATCAATCAATGTTACCATAAATGATTTGTATATGTATTCACTAGTTTTAAATTTAATAACTTCAAAATTTGGAAAATATTTTTCAAATTTTTTAAGATCATAACCAGGATGAATACATACTTTAACCTCCTTATTAAAATCTTTTGACAATTTTGATAAAAATTGATTTAAAAAAAAATAATGTTTTTTTAATTTTTGTTCATCATATTTTCCTCTAAAAGCAACTAATTCTGGGTGATCAAAATCTTTATCAAGATGAACTATATAGTCTTCACTTATATCTAGTGTATTTTTTTTATATAAATCATAACTTCTACTATTTACTAGCTTGATTTCTTTTGCAAAAAAAAGTTTATTTTCATATAATTTTTTCTTAAATGGATTATTATTTATTTTATCAATAATATGTTTGCTACTTATAAATCTTACTTCAATTTTTGGAAAAATTCCTAAATTTGAAAGCAAAACTGCAATTTTTTTAAAAATATCATGTTCAAAAAAGAATTTAGCTGCTCGAAAAGGTTTTAATTTAAAATTATAATCTTTTTGAACATTAAAAAATCCTAAATTTGAAATTTGAAATATTTTAATTTTTTTTCTTTTTAAAAAAAAATTAATCTTTATAGAATTTAGAGATCTCCCAAAGTTACTAATTATAAAAAAATTTTTGTTTTTTAAAAAAATATTAAACTCTTTAAAATTTTTAGGATTTACAAAGTGTATATTAGGTAATTTTTTTATATCTTTAATATTATCATCTATTTCATTATCTCTAGGAAAAGCTAAATTACCAAAATTTACAAAATAAATATTTTTAAAGTTATATGCTAACTGATTTATTAGTTCTCTATTTACATTCATCGTAGCAGACAAAGTTCTAAACCCAGTTATAAATAGTACATCTTTCATTTCATAAAATTAACTAATTTAATTTATCTTTAAATTTTTGATAAATTAAATTGTTTAATAAAATAATTAATACTATATAAACTTTAAAAAACTAGATAAATGAATAAAATTTTCTCAATTGCTGAAATAGGTATTAACCACAATGGTGATCTCAAAATTGCGAAAGAGATGATTTCTCATGCAAAAAATTGTGGATTTAATTCTGTTAAATTTCAGAAAAGAACTATTGATTTAGTCTATTCAAAAGAAATTCTTTCACAATTTAGAGAAAGCCCATGGGGCAAAACTAATCTAGAGCAAAAAAATGGCCTTGAGTTTAATGAGGATCAATACAAAGAAATTGATAATTATTGTAAAGAATTAAAGATTGAATGGTTTGCTTCAGCTTGGGATATTAAAAGCTTAGAATTTTTGGATGCTTTTGAATTGAATAAGAATAAGATAGCTTCTGCAATGATTGTTGATTTAAATTTTTTAAAAGAAGTTGCTAAAAGAAAAAAACATACCTTTATATCTACTGGAATGTCTACAACTAATGATATTGATAATGCAGTAAAAATTTTTGAAGAAAATAACTGTCCTTACGAATTAATGCACTCAGTATCTACATATCCAATGAAAATCAAAAATGCCAACTTGATAACTATAAAACATCTAAAAGAAAGATATAAATGTAATGTTGGATATAGTGGTCATGAGTCTGGTTTAGGAGTTTCATTGGCTGCCGTTGGTTATGATATAAGCTCACTAGAAAGACATATAACTCTAGATAGATCTATGTATGGTTCAGATCAATCGGCATCCTTAGAGCCAAAAGGAATGGACCTGCTAATGAAATATATAAATGAGATGCAAATAGCAAAAGGTGAAAATTCTCTAGGTAAAATTCTTGACGAAGAGCTGCCGATTGCTGAAAAATTAAGAGCTCATATATATAAAAAATAAATATGAAAGAGAATCAACTAAATAATTTTCTTGATCACAGAATTAAACAATCTATCCAAATAACAAAAAGTATTAAAAAAGATAAAAAAAAAAATATTTTCTTTAACTTCTAAAATCACAAGTATACTTGATAATGATGGAAAATTATTTATTTGTGGAAATGGTGGATCTGCCGCAGATAGTCATCATATAGCAACTGAGCTTTTAGTAAGACTTAAACCAAAAAATAACAGAAAATCAATTCCCATAATCCCTCTTGACATAGGTGTGGCAACAATAACCGCCTGTGCGAATGATCTTGGTTTTAACGAATTGTTTGCAAGAAATTTATCTTCACTTGGTAACAAAAAAGATATGCTGATTGTAATGACAACATCGGGTAATTCTAAAAATATTTTAAAAGTCTTAAAACAAGCAAAAAAGATGGAAATTTTTTCAGTTGGCCTTCTTGGAAATGGAGGCGGTAAAGCAAAAAGTTTATGTGATATGCATTTAACAATAAAAAGTAATGATACAGCCAGAATTCAAGAGGCACACAAATTTATAGGTCACATAGTGTGTGAGCTTGTAGAAAAAAAGTATTTATAGATTTTTTAAATAATTTAAGATTTTCTAAGATAATATCTTTAGCAAAAATATTGATTTTATGGAATAATTAGAATATTAAAAGTTAAATAATATCAAAAAATATCTTATAATTATTATGGACATGGACCCCAAATGGACTGATGGTAACGAGTTAAAATATCTTAAACAGGTTTTAGAAAATAAACAAAGTGTAAGAGATAATCCATTTACAGATAGATTAGAACAGAATTTTAAAAAAAAATATAAATGTAAATTTGCAATTGCATTAAACTCTGGCGCTTCTGCTCTTCACTGCGCAATGTATGCTGCTGGTGTAGGACCTGGGACAGAGATTATAACTTCGCCATATTCTGTTTTGTGGGATGCGGAAATTGCGTTAATAATGGGAGCAACAGTTAAGTTTGCTGATATAAAATATAACACTCACAACATAAATGCTAAAGAAATTGAAAAATTAATTACAAAGAAAACAAGAGCCATAGTGCCTGTTTCGTATCACGGACTACCTTGCGATATTGATGAAATTAATAAAGTTGCAAAAAAATATAAAATACCAGTAATTGAAGATAACGCACAAACAATGCTGGGTGAGTATAAGGGAAGACTTGTTGGAAAAGATTCAGATATGTCAATGTTTTCACTGGAGAGAACTAAACATATCAGCTGTCATGAAGGTGGAGTTCTTTTAACTAATAATGAACGTTATGCCAAAATTGCAAGAAAATTTGGTGGTGGAGGTTTTACAAATTTAACTTCTGACAAAAGTAAACTAATAGCAATTATTCCCTCAGAGTTTCAATCTCCAGATCATAAAAGACATGACTCTTTAGGTTTAAACTACAGAATAAGTGAGTTTCAAGCAGCTGTTGCTTGCGCACAGTTTGAAAGAGTGGATGAAAAGGTCTTTTTAAGAAGAGAAATTGCAAAAGTGTATAAAGATGTTTTTTCTAATTTTAGTGAATTTACACCACAAGATGAACCAGCTGGATACAAAAACTCTTACTTTTCATTCTGTGTAAAGACGCCTTTTCAAAAATTAAACAAGTGGAAGAGTTTTTACAATTATCATTTGAAAAATGGTGGAGACTCATTCTATGCTATGATGTCCATCGTTTATCAGGAAGATATAATGAAGAAATTGGGATATGCAAAAAAATATAAAGGAAAATGTGAAATAGCCGAACAAATACAACCGAACTGCATGTTATTTAAAACTAACTATAGATCTGTAAAAGAAGCAAAAAAAAATATTGATATTCTTTTTAAAAATTTAAAAAGAAAATTATAAAAATTGTCTTAAAAATCTTTCGGTTGATTTAAATTCATCAATATTATCGATATCAGAATTAAATTCACTATTTATAAAGCATCCTACAGATTTTCCATGAATAAAACCTTTAAAAATATTCTCAGTTTTAATGATGTCACCATATCCATTTGGAATAAATGTTTTTGCAAAAAGTTGTCTGGCTTTATTTAATTGATCTAAATTGAATGATTTTAAAAATAAACTATATAATTTTTTTTTCTTTATTATAACAGTCCTATAACCAGGATTTTCTAATTCAGTAACACTTCTTAAAGAAGAAAATTTTTTTTTATTCTTTAAAAAATAATTATAAATATTTTTTAAAGTTTTTATTTCTCTTAATGGTGTTGTTGGTCTCAAATGTAAAAAAAATTCAGGAATTTTTTCTTTATTTTTAATTTTATTAGCAACATATTCTTTAAAAACTTCATAATCTGTTGAGTGATCTTTGGAAGTTTTTGAACTTCTAAAATGAGACTCGATATCTGCATATTTGTTGGCTATTTTGTGATATTTTGCAGAATCACTGGAAAATACGATTTTTTTTATAAATTTTAATTTTTTTGCAGTATTCAAAGAATAATAGATTAAAGGAAGACCATTTAATTTTTTTATATTTTTGTTTTTAATTTTTTTTGATCCAGCTCTAGCCGGAATAAAGACCCAAGTTTGATTTTTAATTATATAGTTTTTTGGCAGTTTCATTTACTTATTTTTTATGTTTACGTAAAATTATTTCATTTGTTGATATAGAGCAGTCAAAATCTTTTTTTGGGAATTTAATTTTGGATTTACAGTGTTTTATAAAATAATTGACACTTTTGTCCAGTGATAGCTCATAATCTTTTATTGATGATATTTTACTGCTTAAAATTTTAGGTGGTTTAATAAAAAAACCTTTTTTGTTAAATGTTTTAGTTGGTCCATTGACGGATATTTCATTATTATTTTTTTTAACAAAACCATTTTCAAACATTAAAATTGCATTATCATGAAGTGATGAGTTATATGTTGAAAAGATATTTACAATAGCTTTGTTTGTTAATTCGATTTGTGTACTTGATGTATCATAAGAATTCCCAATTTTTGAAAAATTTTCTAAACTATTATTTTTAATTTTCTTAATTTTATATAAATAATTTATCAAGTCAATGTCGTGAATTGAAACAATTTCAAAAACTCCTTTCTTTGCTGATTTTATTTTTGATCTCCAACTTCCTATATATTTTTTGGTTTGTGCTAATCCATGAGATAATATGAAATTTGCATAGAGCAATCTCCCAAAATTATATTTTTTAGTATTTCTCAATATTAACGAAAGATGAGAAAACCTCTTATTAAAATTAAAATATATATTGTGCTTGTTAAATTTTTTTAATTTTACTAAATCTTTTAAATTGTTAACAGGTGGTTTTTCACAAAATAGATACCTATTTTTCTTTAATTTATTTAGATAATAAAAGTGCGTATTATTTGGTGATATAATAAAAATAATTTTAAATTTTTTTAGTTTATTTAGTTCTATATTATTCTCAACGGGATCACGTAGTTTTTTGTACAAAAAAAAATTAATTTTTTTCTTTTTTAAAATTTTTTGTATTCTTTTAGAATGATGACCTTTTCCAACAATACCAACTTCCATTATTTATACGTTACCCCACACCTATCGCATGGAACAGTTTTATTTCTTAAATTATTAATATGCTGTTCTCTTAGTTCTTTAATTTTATTACTTTTCCACACACTTGATATTGTTTCTTTGCTAACATCTCCAAATGATAAATAGCTTTTATAATCTGCATCACAAGGGTTGACTTTACCATCATACCACACATACATTCTGTCCCATAAACGTTCACATGGATCAGTTATTTCTGTATTTTTTTTATTCTCATATGTATTCCATCTTTCCAGTGGAAAAGTTGCGGTTACATGATCTGATCTTTTTATCCAAAAATCTTTAAATTTTTTTCTATCTAAATTTTTATCGCTATCTACTCCAGATATTCTAATTTCAGTAATTGAGTCAGGATAATGTTTTTTTCTAATCCCAAAAAATTGATCTACATTTGCTAAAATTGTTTCAAATTTTGCGTTAAGTCGAAGTCTTTCATAATCATTTTTTTCATAATGGTCAGCCGATATTACAACCTGATTCACTTTGGATTTAAGAATAGTATGACAAAGTTCTTCTGTTAAGAAAGAAGCGTTAGTATTAAGTTTTATTTCAAAAATATTCTCTTTTTTAGATAAATATTCTATCATTAAATTTAGTTTTTTATGCATCGTAGGTTCACCTCTGCTAGCCAATGTTATTGCACCTGTGCCTAGCTGATTAGCTTCATCAACTACTTTTTTAAAAAGGTCAAACTTCATGACACCCATATTGCCCTTTACTGTAAAAGTTTTATCTGATTGAAAACAAAATGGGCATCTTAAATTACATGCACTTACAGGCTCGATTAAAAGATATGGTGGATAATCTAGTAGTATTTTTTTTTCACCTGCTTGTCGAAACTTATGTCTAAATATTAAATATTTAATTATCTTAAGTGGATTGTTCAATATATGATTGCAGTATATTTGTTCATGTTTATTAAGTTCGAATATAATTTTTTTAGATTTTTTTAAATAATTAATAAACTCTTTAGCAAGCACATCATCTATAATTTCTTTTATAAAAATTTCATCAAAAATGACTTTTAAGATTTTTTCTGTAATTTCATTTTGATTTAGATCTTCTCCGATAGAAATTTGCTCTTTATCACCTCGTCCTAATTTTTTTTTGTTTTCAATCATAATATTTAAAAAATATTAAATACTTAAATAAATTTTTCTACAATTTTATTTGTTGGATAAATTAGATTTACACAATCGCTACATGTTTTGTCCAAATAAAATTTTCCCTCTTTATGCATTTGCCTAATATTATTCATCTTTTCTGAATGCCATGCATCATAAATCTTTGTAGAATGAATTGATCCTAATATTAAGTTTTTATTAAAGCTTACACAGCAGGGTCCAATTTTATCATTTTTAATTACCACTCTTTGAAATGGTTGTACACATTTGAATTCATCTATTGAGGGTTCGTTCATTTGTTCGGTTGAGTAATATTTTTTATATTTATCAGGTGCCTGGCCATTTGAGTTTGGAATTGGTGGAACAAACCTTTGAATAGCAACTATATCAACTTTATCTTTCCAAAAACTAACAAAATCTTCTACCTCGTGTTCATTGTGACTCATAACACAAAAATTTACACCTACAATTGGAAGTTTGTAGTTTTTTTTTTCTTTTAATTCTAGAAAGTATTCAATATTTTTAATTACTTTATTCAAAGGTATACTTCCAACTCTTACTTTTGAATATGTTTCTGGTGTAAAAGCATCTAAACTAAATCTTAATCTAGTTAAGCCTGAATCTAGAATTTGCTCTGATCTTTTTTTTGTTAAAGCTGAACCATTATTATTTAACATGATATCAATAAATCCTTTTTTATGTGCGTAATAAAAATATTCATGTAAATTTTTTGTTAAAAAAGGTTCATTATTTCCTTGAGGTTCAACAGAGGGGCAATTGTATTCTGAACCTTCATCAATAATTTTTTTAAAATCTTTAAAACTTAAATAGTCCCCATCATAATATTCTTCGACTTCTTTTGGTGATCCAATAATACAATGTGGACATTTATAATTACACTCTTGATTCATATCTAAATGTAAAAATAAGGGAAATTCTGTCACTAACTCCATTCTATTAGCTTTATCCCAGTCTTCTCTATATTTTGTAAATTTTGGACCTATTATTTTAGCAAGTTTAATATTTATGTCTTCTTCATTTGATAAAAGAGTTACTTTACCATCAGTAGTATAGGATTTATCAAGTTCTATTTTAGGAGATTCACTCATAATAAATTTTCACTGTAATGGTTTTTTTAAAGTTATCAACAAATTAAGACTTATGTATCAAAAAATTTCCTTATTAAAGCTTTTATTTTATTTATTGAGAAAATATTCATTCTAACCCAGAGTATAGTATATGAAAAAGTATCTAAAATTTAAAAATTAATTATTTTAAATTTTTTTTCAGATTTTGACAAAACTCAAGAGTTTTAATTCCATTCATTATATTAAAGTCTTTATTAATTTTTTTATTTTTTTTAATATGATTTAAAAAAAAATTAACTTCATTTAAAAACAAATCATTACGGTTAAATGAAAAGTTTTTTTTAATTATTTTATCTTGAGTGAAAATTATTATAATATTTTTATTGAAATCTACTTCTATTTTAGATTTTTCAAATATTAAAATTAATGATTTTTTTTTTGGTCTTTCATAAAAATTCAGATTTAAGTTTACCGTAAGTAAGTTTGATTTATTTTTTAATTGAAAAATGGAACTAACCGTATCTTCAGTGTCTATATCCAGTGTTGAATTTTTTGAAATTATTGAATGTGATTTTATAATTTTATAATCTTGAAATAGATTTATAAAATAGTCTATTTCATGAATTTGACTTAATAAAACCCCGCCACCAAGTGATTTTTTTGATGTATAGCTCTTTTTATAATTTTCATACAGATGAAAATCTTCAATATTTTCTCCATTATGAATATTTGCAAAATTTAATTTTCCATAAGAATTTTTTTTTAATAGTTTTTTTAAAAACCAAATAATTGGACTAAACCTCATTTGAAATCCAATCATATGAATAGCTTTAGTTTTTTTCACTACTTGCTTGAGAATTTTTAATCTTTTTAAGCTTGACCCCAATGGTTTTTCAACGAAAGTATTTATATTTTTCTTTAATAAAGTTATAGATTCATCAATATGAAAAGCTGAAGGAGTACAAATAAATGCTGCATCTAATTTTAATTTATCTAAATTTTCTAAATTAGGGATTTTTTCTATCTTGTATTTTTTTATTAAATTTATATTTATTGGCTCATTTTTATTATTTAAAGAGGGAGTTGTGTATTTTCTTCTATATGCAAAAAATTTTGTTTTAGGGTAAAGTTTGTATATATTTTTTAGGTGTCTTTGACCAATTGATCCAAGACCTATAATTAATATTTTCATTTATATATTTTATTTAACCGTATAAGTTAAGTAAATAATAATTTAAGTTAATAATATGTCAACAATGTTTAAAGATTTAAGTAATAAAAATATAATTGTAACAGGTGGCTTGGGTTTTTTAGCCAGTCAATTTACAGAAGCGCTAATAGAGTGTAACTGCAATGTTATTTTGGTTGATATAAAAAATATTAAAAAAAAAAATAATCTAAAAAATTTATTTTATTTTAAATGTGATATTACAAAAGATAAACAAGTAGCGCTATTATCTAAAAAAATAAAAAAAAAATTTAAAAATATTGATGTATTAATAAATAATGCAGCAAATAACCCAAAACCCTCAAGTAAAAATAATTCTTTTGAAACATTTGATGTAAATGAATGGGACAATGACCTAAATATAAGTTTAAAAGGATCTTTTCTATGTACAAAATATTTTGGTAAAATAATGAAAATTCAAAAAAATGGTGGAAATATTATTAATATATCATCTGACCTTGGAGTGATTGCTCCAGACCAAAGAATTTATAAAAAAATTGGATATAAAAAACCAGTTACTTATTCTGTTACAAAGCATGGTATAATTGGACTAACAAAATATACAGCAACTTATTGGCCTAAAAAAGTTAGATGTAACTCAATATCCCCTGGTGGAATGGCAAATGGTCAGAGTAAATTATTTTTAAATGAAGTTAAAAAATTAATTCCACTCGGGAGATTAGCAAAAAAAAATGAATTTAACTCTCTAATTTTATTTTTAGCTTCAAATGCATCCTCTTATATTACGGGATCAAACATAATAATTGATGGTGGAAGGACTTCCTGGTAAAATGTACAAACTATATGAAAATATTAATTTTAAGTTTTAAATTAATCAGAAAAAATATAGTTGTAGATGGTAGATTGTCTTGAAAATAAAATCAGTATGAAAAATAGTTCTAATAAAATTTGCATAGGGTCTGCAAATTTTGGCTTAAATTATGGCTATAAAAAAAAAAGATTAAGTAAAAAGGATGCAAAAAAAATAATTAATTATTCATATAAAATGGGAATAAATTATATTGATACAGCAATAAATTATGGTGACACACATAAAATTTTAGGAGAATTTAACTTAAAAAAATTTAATGTTATAACCAAACTACCTACACCACCAAAAAACATAAAATCGATTAAAAAGTGGTGCATTTCAAATGTGATGCAAGCAAAAAAAACACTTAGAATAAAGTGTATTTATGGATTGTTAATTCATGATACTAAGATTCTTCAAAATACAAATAATGCAAATGAAATTTTTGAAGCTTTAAATTTTTTAAAAAGTAAAAAAATTATTCATAAAGTTGGTCTTTCGATTTATGATCCTAAAGAACTTGATAATTATTTTGATAAATATAATTTTAAGATTATTCAATTTCCCTTTAGTATTTTTGATAGACGAATTTTGAACTCTGGCTGGTTAAAAAGACTTTCAAAAAAAAAAATTGAACTTCATGCTAGATCAATTTTTTTACAAGGTTTATTATTGATCGAATCAAAAAAAATTCCTAAAAAATTCAAAAAATGGATTAAATATTTCACTAAACTAGATCTTTTTGTTAAAAAGAAAAATATTTCAAAAAAAATAGCCTGTGTCTCTTTTGTAAAAAAATTTAACAAAATTGACAAATTTGTAATTGGTGTGAATGATATAAATCAAATTAAAGATAATTTGGCGCTATTTATCGACAAAGCTGTAAAAATTCCGACACATTTAGAGGTTAAATCACAAAAATTAATAAATCCTAAAATGTGGTAGATATCAAACTTATCACAAATAAAACTGGTTTATTTTATATGTTACAAGAAAGATCTATAGATAGTAACACATATTAAGAGTTTAAAATGGTAGAACACTTATAAAAAAAAATGATAAAGGTTTTTAAAGATTTAAAATTATTATTTACCGAAGATACTTATAAAATGTATTTGTTTTTGGCTGCTAGTATAATCAGTACATTTTTAGAGGTTTTGAGTTTAGGTTCCATTCCAGTCTTTGTCATGATAATTACAGACTTAGATTTAGTATTATCTAAAGTTTCTCAAATAGATTATTTAAAATTCATTTTAAATTATGAGCACTCACAAATAGTTATTTTTGCTGCAATCTCTTTAATGTTTATGTTTTTAATTAAAAACGCATATCTTTTTCTAGTTATATTCTTTCAAGGAAGCTTGATTAAAAAGCTAAGAGGAAAACTAACACACAATATATTTAGTCACTACATTTTTATGTCTTATGAAAAACTTATCAATAGAAATCCGGCAATATTAATAAGAACTATTGATACAGATATTGGAAATACTTTTGCTTATTTCCTGGCATTTTTAGTTTTTATCAGAGAAGGTTTAATTCTTATATCTCTATCTTTACTATTAACTTTTACTAATTTTTTTGTTTCTTCAATATCAATTTTAACTTTAGGGCTGCCAGTTATAATTTTTTATTACATTTATAGAAATATACTTAAGAAAAAAGGAAAATTACTTCAATTAGAAAGTGGAAAAAAATTAAAGATAATAAATCAAGCTCTCGGTTCATTTAAGGAGCTTAAGATTATGAACCGTGAAAATTTTTTTTTAAACAAGTTTAAAACTACGATTTTTAATTTTGAAAAACTTAATCTTTTTAGCTACATTGTTGCAACAACGCCAAGGCTTTTCTTAGAGGTGGCAGCTTTGCTGTCTATACTTTTGATTTCAGTCTTGTTGTACATATCTGAAGATAATACTAGATCAATTATACCATTGATATCTTTATTGGCAGTAACTGCCATAAGGTTGATACCATCACTTAATTCAATAACTGCTTCAATTACAACTATGAGATTTAAAAAACCTTCATTTGATACAATTATTGGTGAAATTAAAATATTAAAAAATAATAAAAATTTTCAAAAAAATAAATTTTTAAATAATGAAGATAAAATAAACAACTTTGAATTTAAAAATGAATTAGTTTTAAAAAATGTCTATTTTAATTATTACAATACAAACAAAGTAGTTTTAGAAAATATTGATCTTAAAATATCAAAAGGTTTATGCGTGGGTATTATTGGAAGATCAGGAGCTGGAAAAAGCACTTTGATAGATTTAATTTTAGGATTACTAAAACCTCAAAAAGGTGAAATATATGTAGATAATAATAAATTACAAAATGTAACTAAAAATTGGCAAAAACAAATCGGCTATATTCCTCAAGATATTTATTTATTAGATGACTCTATTAGAAATAATATTTCCTTTGGTATGGAAAAGGATGAAATAGATGAAAATTTAATTCTTAAAGCTCTAAAAATGGCACAACTGGAAGATTTAGTTCTTTCACTACCAAATAAATTAGACTCAATCGTGGGTAATAGAGGTGTAAAGCTCTCTGGTGGAGAAAAACAAAGAATAGCTATTGCTAGAGCAATTTATAATAATCCACAAATTTTGATATTAGATGAAGCAACTAGCGCACTTGATATCGAAAATGAAAATAAAATTCTAGATGAAATTAAGAAAAATTTATCAGATAAAACAACAATAATTATATCCCATAGAAATAATACTGTTAAAAATTGTGATATCATTTATGTGATGGAAAATGGAAAAATTATTGATAATGGTATGTTTGATGAAGTAATGAAGAGAAATAGTTTTTTAAAAGAAACAAAGTGATAGTAAAAATCATTAATAAAATTTTTAGAAAGTATAGTCCGAGTATTAATTTTTCTATTGGATTGAGTCACATTTTAAATATTAGAGATAAATATAAAAAAATAAGAAATATAAATGATTTAGATTATAAAGTGTTCTCTCAAAATGGTGAAGACGGTATAATAGATTATTTTTTATATTCATTAAAAATAGATAAACCAAAATTTATTGAAATTGGTGTTGGAGATTACAGGGAGTGTAATACACGATTTTTATTTGAAAGAACTAGTCCAAAGGGTTTAGTAATAGACTGTATTAAAGATTTAAAAGTAAAAATATCAAAAAATATAAAATTATGGAGAGGAGATATTACAATATTAGAAAAATTTATATCGCCAGAGAACATAAATTTAATATTAAAACAAAATGGATTTAACAAAGATATTGATCTTTTTAGCCTTGATGTGGATGGGATTGATTATTGGATTTTAAAAAAACTCCCAAAAAATTTTACTAAAATCGCTATTATCGAATTTAATTCAAATTTTGGATCTAAAAAAGAAATTACAGTACCAAAAATAAAAAATTTTGATCGAACAAAATATCATTATTCTAATTTATGTTATGGTGCATCATTAAAAGCAATAATAAATTTGATGAAAAAAAAGAACTTTACATTTTTGGGTACAAATATTCATCGTGTAAATGCTTTTTTTGTTTCAAAAAAATATATTAAGAAAATTAAGCTTAATATTCCCAAAAATAAAGATTTAAATAAATTTGTTTCATCAAATATAAGAGAAAGTAGGTCTAAAAAAAAAGAATTAACTTATCTGTCTGGGAAAAAAAAAATTGAAATAATTGGAAATTGTAAGGTTGTAGACGTATCATCCAAGAAAGAGAAAAATTTATTTCTTAAAGATTTATTTTAGAAAATAAATGAGATTAAAAAATTCTTTAAATATCAACAATTTATCATCTTTGATAAAGACAGTATTCAGTTTATTAATAATTTTTTATAAAATTAGAAATAGTAAAAAAAAAATTATTTTTTTTTATTTTCCAGTTAAAGCTTATTATAAAAACATTATTGAAGTCATTGATAGCCTTAGACAAAAAAAAAATTTTGACTTGTACATACTTTATAACAAAAGTAGCAAAGAAATTCTTAAAAAAAACTATCATTCATTTTTTTTTGATTTTAATTATTTAAAATTCATACCATTTAATAATAAATTACTTAAAAAAGTGAACTTATTTATAAGCAGTTATGTTAATTATGTATTTCCACCTAATTCTAAAAATATCTATATTTGCCACGATATAGCAGATGCCCCAATGGTTAATGAAGATATAGAAAAAAAAATATTTATATCTTTATCAAAATTAAATTATATTTTTTTGTCATCAAAAAATGTAGTTAATTATTTTTATAAAAAATTTTTAGAATTTGGTCATAATCCAAGAAAAATTCCAAAATTAGTTAATACTGGTTATTTAAAACTTGATAAAGTTATAAAAGAATTAAAAAAGGTTAAAAATTTAAAAAACTATATTTTAGTTGCACCTACATTTAGCGAACAAATGAAGAATTATAATATGAGTAATAAACTAAAGGTTATAATAGAAAGCATACTTTTAAGAGGCGAGAAGGTCATTTTCCGGCCACACCCTATGGATTTAACAAACAAAGGTAATCCTCATATTATGGAGAAAATTCTAAATAAATTCAAAAAGTATGATAATTTTTTTTATGACAATTCTGCATCATATATTGATAGTTATTCAAAAGCCAAATTATTAATTACTGATTTTTCTGGCACTGCCTACACTTTTGCCTACTCAACATTAAGGCCTGTTATCTTTTTTTCCAAGAATGAGAAAAAATTTAAAAAATCTAAAATTATAAATTTATTTTATTTTAAAGATAGAGAAATAGTAGGAATTATTGCAAAAAATTTAAATCAGCTTTTGAGCTCCATTAAAAAGATTAACAAAAAAAAAGAATATAATAAAAATAGAATTTTCAATCTTAGAAAAAAAAGGATAAAATATGTTAATAAATCATTAGAACAAACTAATATGCAAATCTTAAAAATCTGTAAAGAATTATGAAAATAGCGATTCTTTTTGAAGGTAATCCCAAAAAACCAGGTGGTTTCTATCAAAGTTTACAATCTGCATCCATATTGAGTAAAATTGTAGATGAAAAATTTGATTTAGAATTTATTTGTTTAGAAAAAGAGACTTACAGCCTGTTAAAAAAAAAAAAATTAAAAGTTAGTTTATTTAATAATGGTTTTTATAAAAAGATATTCAATTTTTTTTTAAATTTTCAATTTTTTAATAATTTAATTTTAAATTATGGAATTAGACATCCATTTTCTGCTTTTTTAAATAAAAATGACTACAGTCTTATTATTTTTTTAAGCCCAAGTGTTCTGGCATATCATTGTGGAAAAACAAACTTTATTATTAATATATGGGACCTAGATCATAAAAAAAATAGCCCTTATCCAGAGCATAGAATAAACTATAATTTCATAAAACGTGAACAATTAATAAACTATTCTATATTTCATAGTGTTAAAGTTATTGCGCCTGATGAAAAAACTAAAGATGAATTAATCAAGATTTATAATTGTGATAAAAGTAAATTAATAGTCCAATCTTTTATACCATACTTACCAAAACTATTTGAAAATAAAAAAAGTGACACTGATTTCAAAAAATTATTTAATAAATTTGAAATCCCAAATAAAAAAATAATTTTATATCCAGCTACATTTTGGCCACATAAAAATCATAAGTATTTAATTGACGCTTCAAAAATACTTAAAGATAAAAATAATAATGATTACATTTTTGTATTTTGTGGTCCGGATAGCGGTAATTTAAATTTTATAGAAGATGTAATAAAAAAATTTTCATTAGAAAAGTCCTGCTTAATATTACCTTTAGTAAATGATTTAGAACTTATTTCCTTATATTTACATTCCTATGCAATTGCAATGCCTACTACAGGTGGCCCTACAAATTTACCTCTTTATGAGTCATTTTATTTTAAGAAGGTTATTTTTTATAGTGATCACTTGATTGAAGAAAAAGAATTATCAGAAAATCTAGTTCCAATTAATATTCAAGAACCAAATGATTTTTGTAAAAAAATTATTAACCTTAAAGATGAGGATATAAAATTGATAACTAAAAGAGCATATGAATTTTATCAGAAAAGGTGCTCTTTTGAAAATGTTAAAATGACATATCTTTCAATTATCAATGATTTCTTAAAAAACAGATCTAAATGGAATTAAAAAATATAATTTGAAGACTTAAATTATATTTTTATTTTTTTAATCTGAATTTTGTAGCCAGTTTCAATTAAGCTTGTAAAATTAGGTGGATGAGGAATAAAACGAGTTGTTGCTAAAGATATAAATATTCCTAATGATATTTTTATATAATTCATTAATAATATTATACAAAATAACTATAATTATAAAAAAATAAAATTTATTTTTTGTAGTAATAAAATGGATCTAAAATAGCCTTTGGTTTTTTAGAATTAATTTTTTTAAATAAATTTTCATATATTTTTCCTTTGGATAAGAAAATTATAACATCAAAAGAGGTTATATTTTTTATTGTATTGTTAGATTTATATTTTTTATCAACAACAAAGGGATCAAAACAAAAAGTTCTTCTATTAATTTTTTTAATTTTTTCGAAAATTTTAAGGTTAATTGAGTTTCTCGTATCGGCAACTCCATATTTATAAGATAAACCAACTATTAGGACTTTATAATTGCTTTGTTTAAAATTTTTGGTATTAATAAATTTTTTAAAGCTATCAAGAACATATTCTTCCATATTGTCATTTGTTTTACGTCCGGCTAATGTTACAATTGTTTTTATCTTATTTTTTTTAGCTACATGAGATAAATAAAAAGGATCTACAGGAAGGCAGTGTCCACCAACAAGACCAGGTTTAAAGTTAATAAAATTCCATTTAGTATTAGCTAATTTAATTACTTCTGAAAAACTTATTTTGAGTTTTTCACAAATCATTAAAATTTCATTAAAAATTGCAATGTTAATATCTCTCTGGGTGTTCTCTATAGCTTTAGCAGTTTCAGCTTCTTTAATATATTTTGTTATAATAAGCTCTTTACATAAATTTTTGTAAACATTTTTAACAATATTAATAATTTCTTTATTTTCAGTGTTAATTGCAAATATCTTATTAATCTTGCTTAAATTATTTTTTTTATCTCCTGGGTTAATTCTTTCAGGGCTATAGCATAAGTAAAAATCTCGATTGCTCATTAATTTTGTTTTTTTTTCTAAATATTCTTCAAATCTAGATGTAACACCTGGGTAAACTGTTGATTCCAAAACAACTATATCATTTTTTTTTAATATTTTAGAAATGGTATCAAAACTTTTTTTAACAGGATTCAAATTTGGAATTTTTTTTTTAGTTATTGGTGTTGGGACACAAATTATATAAAGATTACAAGATTTAATTTTTGAAATTTGAGACGTAAAACTTATTTTTTTGTTTTTAAATTCATTTTTCTTAAACTCATTATTTGTATCGTTATGATTAATAAGATTTTTAACTCTATTCGCATTTATATCAAATCCAATAGTTTCAAATTTTTTTGAAATTTGCATAGAAATTGGAAGGCCAACATATCCAAGACCAATAACACAGATTTTTATCATTTTAATAATGTATACTTTTTTTAAAATAAATTGATATACATATCATTATGAAAATTTAAATAATAAGTGAAGCTAGCTTTATAGGCTTTAATTTTTCAAAATTCTTATTAGAAAAAACTAACTATTAAATTATAAGTGTACATAAAATTAAATAAATTTACAGATATTAGATTTGCAACTGAAAGTATTGTAATGTGTTATAAAAAAAACTGAAATATCCTTAAATAAAATAAAGGTCAATTTTGTGAATAAAATTTTAATTATCGTTCCTGTCTATAATGAGGAAGGAAATATTAAACCACTAATTAAGAATATATTTAAGTATTTAAATAAAAATAAATCAATCTTATTTGTAGATGATAACTCTAAAGATAAAACTAGGGTAGAAATTCAAGAGTGCCAAAAAAAATATAAAAAAATTTTTTTAAAAGTAAGAAAATCTAAACTTGGAATTGGTTCTGCTCATAAATTTGCATTAAAATGGGCGTATAAAAAAAATTATGAAACTATAATTACAATGGACAGTGATGGAACTCATCACCCAAAATATATTAGCCAAATGATAAAAACTTTAAAAAAAAAAGAATTTGATATTATTAGCACAAATCGTTTTTTAAAAAAAAATTCCTTAAATGGGTGGAGTCTGTGGAGAAAGTTTTTAACAACATTAAGATTTAAAGTTATAAACAAACTACTTAATATTCAATTTGATAGTTCGGGTGCATTTAGATGCTATGATGCCAAAAAAGTAAAACTAAAAGATTTATTAGAAGCAAAAAACAATAGCTATTCTTTTTTTTGGGAAAGTACTTTTTTATTAAATAAAAAAAATTATAAAATATTTGAAATACCCATAAAATTGCCAGCAAGATTAACGGGTTCTTCCAAAATGGAATTTAAGGATATAATTTTTGCGTTAACATATTTATTAACGTTTTATTTACGCAAGCTTTGAAATAATTCCTTAGCAGCAATAAAAGAATTTTTTTTGATACCCCATTTTAAAATTTTTTTTGCAAAATTATTATTTCCAACTGGGTTTAAATATTTTTTATCTTTTATTTTATTAAATTTAACTTTGTTATTGGTAAAATTAAGTAAATAATTAATTATATCATTTATAAAAGTTCTTTTATTAGAAGAAAGTATTAATTTATCAGGATTATATTTTGAATTAGATAATTTATATATTCCACTACAGATATCATCCGCATGTGAGAAATCTCCAGAAATATTTTCATTAAATATTTTTTTTAGAGGTAGAAAGTTTTTTTTTTTAATCAAATTAACCATTCTAGGCATTAAAAATTTTTTATTTCTATGGATTGAGTCATGGTTAAATAGTATTGCCATCGATGCCTTGATTGAATTTTTTTTCTTAATTTTTTGCATGTAGTTGTATGACTTGACTCTAAATCTTGCATATGCATTTTGTGGTTTAAAATTTGTATTTAAGTTTATTTGAAGAATATTTTTATTATACATCTGTGAAGAACCAATTAATATAATTTTTGTTTTTTTTTTGTATGTTGAAAAAAAATTTAAAATATTTTTAACAATAAGATAATTTTCATCAAATAAATATTTTTTTGTTTCAAGAAAATTTGGATTATCGGTTCCTAGGTGTATGAAAATGTCAGGTTCAATTTTATTTAATGTTTTTGATAGTAAGGTAAAATTATTTAAAGGTATCTTGTAATATTTGATACCATTAATTTTTTTTTTAGTATTTTTAATAATACCAAACACTTTAAATTTATTTTTAATAAATATTTTCGATAAAATAAGTCCATCTTGACCTGATGCACCAGTTATTATTACATTTTTGTTATATTTTTTCATTAGGCTATAAAAATTTATAATGATATTTATATCATGTTTAATCTTTATAAAATTATTTTATTAATATAAAAATGTTAAATATAGACTACCAATAAATAAATATCATAAGATTTTTAAATAATATTACATGATAGATAAAAAAAAAATTAAAATTTTTATTACGGGCCATAAAGGAATGGTGGGAAGCTCTCTTCTTTCTTATTTAAAAAAAAAAAATTTTGGTAAATTGTTGTACGCAACAAGATCTGCATTAAATTTAGAAAACTCAATAAAAGTTGATAATTTTATTAAAAAACATAAACCGGATGTTGTTGTAAATTGTGCAGGAAAAGTGGGGGGTATTTTAGCAAATTCAATATATCCAACTGAATTTATGAATGAGAATATATTAATCCAAACAAACTTAATAAAATCGGCTTATAAAAATAATATTCCACATTTTATTAATCTTGGGAGTTCTTGCATTTATCCCAAACACTCAAAACAACCAATAAAAGAAAAATATTTACTTTCAGGAAGTTTAGAAAAAACAAATGAAGCATATGCAATTGCAAAAATTGTAGGATTAAAATTATGTGAATATTATAATAGACAATTTAAAACATCATTTTTAACATTGATGCCATGCAATCTTTACGGTCCTAATGATAATTTTGATTTAAAAAATAGTCATTTCATTCCAGCTCTAATTAGTAAAATTGTAAAAGCAAAAAAACTTAATAATAAATTTGTTGAAATTTGGGGTACAGGCAAACCAAAAAGAGAAATAATGTACGTTGACGACTTATCTTCTGCAATTTTTTTTATTATTAATAAAAAAGTATCAAACAATAAAAGATTATTAAATTACATAAAAAAAAATTCTTTAATTAATATTGGATCTGGAAATGAATATTCTATTAAGGAATTTGCATCAAAAATAATTAAAATAGTAGATGTAAAATCAAAATTAAAATTTAACAAGAAATTTCCTGATGGCACATTAAGAAAAATATTAGATACAAATTTTATAAACAAAATGGGATGGAAATCAAATACTACACTTAATAAAGGATTAAAATATACAATCGATTGGTACATGAATGAATATAAATAAATTAAAAGTAGGATTTCATAATAAGCAGAACATAATAATGTTATTATTTTTTTCTAGAATAAGCTTTATGAAATTTTATAAAAATTTTACTGAATCATTTAAAACAATTAAATAAAATAATTAATGAAAACATTGGTTATATTTTTTCCATCAATTGAATCTGCAGGTGTTGAAAAAAATTTTTATTATTTGATAAATAACCTTTCATCAAATTTTGAAAGAGTAATAGTGATTACTTCCAGTAAGATAAAAAAAAAAATATTTCCTAAAAAAGTTGAATTTTTAAATCAATATTCATCATTTTGGTGGAATAAAAATAGATTTATTAAGTCAATAATTTGTTTTTTTTTAGCTTTAAAATTGTTTAAAAAAAAAAACATATTGATATTGTCATTTCAGTCAAATATTATTTCAATTATTATTTCTGTAATTTTAAGGTGTAAAATTATTATTAGATTAAATACTTCTCCAGAAAAATATATAAATACAATTATAAAGAAAAATTTTTTTTATTTTTTTTATAAATTTAGTGATGAAATAATAGTTAATAGTTTTGAGTTTAAAAGAAGATTAAAAAAAATTTTAAATTTAAATAGTTCTGTTATTTATAATCCAATTGGACTTCCAAAAAAATTTAGAAAAAAAAAGATTAATTTTTTTAATCAATTTAAAAATTTAAAGATAATTAGCATAGGAAGGTTGACCGATCAAAAAGATCACCTAACATTAATTAAAGCACTACATTTATTGAAAAAAGAAAGTATTAAGTTTAAAGTTTATCTTATTGGACAAGGAAGTAATTATAATAAAATATATAATTCAATTAAAAAATATAAGTTAACAAATATCGTAAAATTAGCCGGGTTCAAAGAAAAAGCATATGAATATATTAATTCAGCAGATTTGTTTATTTTGACTTCAAAATATGAGGGCTTGCCAAATGTTTTATTAGAAGCTCAATATTTGGGTATCCCAATTATCTCCTCAGATTGTTCGACTGGTCCTAAAGAAATTTTAATGAATGGAAAGGCTGGAACTTTATTTAAAACAGGAAACTATTTTGATTTAAGTAATAAAATAAAATCTTTTATAAGAAATAAATATCTTTTTATTAATCAAGTAAAATTTGCTAAAAAAAATTTAAATAGATTTGAAAATAATATTTTTCTAAAAAAATACAATAAAATACTCATAAAAAATTTTAATGAAAAAATTGATAAATAAAAAAATTTTAGTAAGCATTATTATCCCATATCATAAGAAAAAAGATTTTTTTACTTCAACAATTAAATCTATAAAAAATCAAATATTTAAAAATTATGAAGTGATTGTTATTTATGATGATAAAAATTTAAATGAATTATCTTTTGTTAAGCACCAATTAAAAAAAATTAAAAATAAAAAATTAATAATAAATAAAAAAGTTATAGGACCTGGTTTGTCAAGGAATATAGGAATTAAACTTGCACAAGGAAAATATATTTCATTTTGTGATGCTGATGATACATGGAAAAGAAATAAACTCTCATATCAAATTCATTTTATGATTAAAAATAATTTAAAATTTAGCCATTCAAATTATAATATTATTGATTTTAAAGGAAATAAAATTGGAAATTTTATGGTTAAGGAAAAAATTAACTATGAAAATTTGTTAGAATCCTGCGACATTGGTTTGTCTACTGTTACGGTTGAAAAATTTTTTTTAAGTAATTATAAATTTTGTAACCTTAAAACAAAGGAAGATTATTATTTATGGTTAAAACTAGTTAAAAAGTTAAAAGTTTTGCATGGCATTAAGAAATATTTGGTTAATTGGAGATCCTTAAAAAATTCACTTTCTTCTTCAAAAAAACAAAGAATTAAAGATGCTTATAAATTATATAATTATTATGAGAATTATAATGGTTTATTGTCTTTATATTATGTATTAAGACTTACTTTTTACTCTTTAATAAAAAAAATAAAAATATACCTTTAAAAATGAAAAAAAAAATTGCACTTATTACAGGAATTACTGGACAAGATGGATATTATCTAACCAAACTATTATTAAAAAAAGGTTATGAAGTTCATGGAATTAAAAGAAGAACTTCATTAATTAATACTCAAAGAATAGATGAGTTTTTTAATGACAGAAATCTTCATGATAAAAGATTTACACTTTACCATGGGGATATGACTGATAGTTCAAGTTTAATAAGTATTTTAAACAAAATTAAACCTGATGAAATTTATAATTTAGCTGCACAAAGCCATGTTCAAGTTTCATTTGAAATTCCCGAATATACTGCTAATTCAGATGCTATAGGTGTATTAAGATTGCTAGAAGCAGTCCGTTCAGCAAATTTAATAAAAAAAACAAAAGTTTATCAAGCATCTACCTCAGAGTTATATGGGAAGGTTCGGGAAGTTCCACAAAACGATAAAACTCCCTTTTATCCAAGAAGCCCCTATGCCGTTGCAAAGCAATATGCATATTGGATTATTATAAACTACAGAGAAGCTTATAATTTTTATGCATGTAATGGAATATTATTTAATCATGAGTCTCCTTTAAGGGGAGAAACTTTTGTTACAAGAAAAATAACAATAGCT
>Ga0114997_10000927_pt1 | contig 24433 bp, 22 predicted proteins | sample ArcticOcean_MG_C_2_FD_87045 | JGI IMG/M metagenome (GOLD analysis project Ga0114997, IMG submission 87045) | Marine microbial communities from western Arctic Ocean - ArcticOcean_MG_CB4_136 | ecosystem: Environmental > Aquatic > Marine > Oceanic | place: Arctic Ocean: Canada Basin | collected... | reverse complement strand
ATCAAACTCTCAAGTTTAATAACGGCGCACACTAGCTTCATATAAATAACATTCAAATTATTTATACTTTTTGAAGTGTGTACGACAAATTTTGGTAACCTAACCGTCCACACTTCTCTTCTTCTTTTTTTACAATTTAAAAAAGCTAAGAAAATTAATAACAAAACCACACCTAGGGTTAAGTCATTAACATTCTAATTAACAACTCCACAATTTAGCTAAAATATTAACTTTTTTGGGGGTTGGAGGATTGGTTATAGGCTAATTAATGAATAAAGCAAGACGAATATTAAGCAAAAAAGTCATCAATAATAAGGATTTATTGGACAAATTGTCAAATAATTGAGATATAAAATTATCTAAAATTAAAATATATTTAATCTTGAGGCTTTAAAAAATGTACCAATTTTTGAACAAAAATATCAAAAAAACAGGCCATTTTATCCTACTTACGGTAGTTACTTTATCCTTAATTATATTAACGTTTGTGTTTAAAAATGATCAAAAAGTTAGCGGAAATATTAAAGTTTTTCCTTTTCAAAGCAGTGATATAGAGCCAATTAAAAAATTTTTACTTAAACAAATAAAATCACCATTCACTAATATAAATTACAAAATAAAAAAAGGCGACACTATACAAAAAATTCTTCAGAAACTTGAAATTAGAAATAATGAAATACAAGCTATTATTAATCAATTTAAGAAATATAATAATTCTGGAAAACTACAAGAAGGTAATCAAATTGATATTGTGGTAGAAGAAAAAACTTCTGGAAAAGATAACTTAATAACCAAGTTCAGCGTTCCTATTACAAGTAGTACTACTATAGAAATATATAAAGATGATGATAGTAAAATCACATCAAAAAAAATTATTACCAAACTTTTTAAAAAAAAGGTTATTGCTGAAAATATAATTTCAAAAAACCTCTACTCTTCCGCAATAGAAGCTAAAGTAAACCCAGATACAATTGTTGAATTTGCAAGAATTTTTGGATTTGAAATTGATTTTCAAAGAGACATTAGAAAAAATGATTATTTCAAAATTCTTTATGAAAAATATTTTGATGAAGATGGTGAATTTATAAAAAGTGGTTCAATTCTATATGCCTATATGTCAGTTAATGGAAAAGAAATTATGCTTTATAAATTTGGTGAAGATAAAGATTATAGTTATTTCGATATAAATGCAAAAAGTGTTGAGAAAGCTTTAATGAAAACACCAATTAATGGTGCAAGATTATCTTCTCCTTTTGGTAAAAGAAAACACCCTATACTTGGTTATACAAAATTACACACAGGAACAGATTTTGCGGCGCCATCTGGGACGCCTATCATGGCTTCAGGGTCTGGAACAATTACTAGAGCTAAATGGTGTGGAGGTGGAGGAAATTGTATAAAAATAAAACACAACTCTACTTATGAAACTATTTATGCGCATATGAGAAATTTTGCGAAAGGCATGAAGGCGGGGAAAAAAGTTAAACAAGGACAAATTATTGGCTACGTTGGTTCAACAGGAATGTCTACTGGTCCCCACCTACACTATGAAGTACTAATAAATGGAAAAAAAGTTAACTCTCAGAAACTAAAACTACCTTCAGGAAAAGTTCTGAAAGAAAATGAAAGAGAGAAGTTTGAAATACACAGAATTAAAACTGATGTATTAATTGCAGAAATGACTGCAGAAAAATAAAATTTCTTTAAAGTTTTTTTTCTTCTTTAGCAGATTCACTTTTTATTGGAGGATCTTTTTCTTCTTTAGCAGATTCACTTTTTATTGGGGGGTCTTTTTCTTCTGTTTGTAAATTTTCAGCATTTAGATTTTTATTTTGAAGTTGATTTTTATTTTTTTCTTCAATTACTCTCATATAGTGGTCCGCATGTTGTAGATAGTTTTCAGATAAAGTTTTATCACCTGAAGTCATAGCTTCTTTTGCTAAAGTGCTATACTTTTCCAATAATTTTTCTGCGCTAAGTGTTGGTCTATAATTATTTCTGTTATGTCCGTTTGAGAATGAATTAGAATGCATTCTGTTTTGAGAACTTCCATTTCTGTGTGGCGAATGCCTTCTTCCGTTTGATCGTCCGACAAATCTTTTTGGTTTACGTTGAAACATATATTTTATTGAATTACCTTAATAATAATTAAGGATTTATATTATCTTTTTCATTTATAGTTTGGTTTGTCAAAATAATTATTTTTTAAATTTAAAAAAATCTTACTTTTGTGCTTATTATGCAACGTACGTTTTGATTATAATCACATTCTTTACTAATTTCTTTAAAACCGTTGCTTCTTAGTATTTTAGAAACCTGTAAGTATTGCTTATATCCGATTTCTATAGCGAGCAATCCATTTCTTTTTAAAAGATAATTTGACTTATAAATAACTTTTTTTATAAGGTCAAGACCATCTATTCCTCCGTCTAGAGCTATTAAAGGCTCATAATTGATTATATCGTTGCTTAGGTTCTTAATGTCTTTGGTTGGGATGTATGGTGGGTTAGATACAATTAAATCATATTTACCTATATTAAATTTATTTAAATCAAAGACTTTAAATTTTGATCTATTTAGCAAATTAAGGTTTTTAGAGTTCATTTTTGCTATTTTTATTGCATTAGAGGCTATGTCTATGCCTATACCTTTTGATAAATTTAATTCCTTAAGAATTGAAAGTAATAAACACCCTGACCCAGTTCCAATATCTAGTATATTTATTCTTTTATTTTTAAAAAATTTTATTATTTTATAAATTAGTAGCTCGGTTTCTGGTCTAGGAACAAGTGTTTCGTGTGTAACAAAAAAATTGTCATTCCAAAATTCTTTTTTTCCAATTATGTAAGCAACAGGCTCATTTTTGATTCTTCTTTCAATAGCAATTTTATATTCTTTAATAATGCTATTTGGAATAAAATTTTGATTATTTACTATTAAAGTTTCTTTATTTACTTTCATTATATTTGAAAGAATTACTTGAGCGTCTAATTCGTGTGAAACAATATTATTATATTTTAAAGTTTTGGAAGCATTATTTATTATCTTTTCTATTATCATTTTATTATTTTAAGTTTGCTAATTTAATCTCTTGATCTTGCAGTCTTAAACTTTGGCTCATTTCCTCAAATGCATCGCCATCTAAAAATTCTTGCAGTCTGTGTAATGTTAAATTTATTTATGGTCTGTAATTCTTCCTTGAGGAAAATTATACGTTCTAATTCTTTCCGATCTATCTCCTGATCCTATTTGATTTTTTCTATCTTTTGATCTTTCTTTATCTTTTCGCGCTCTTTCTGACTCGTATACTCTTGATCTTAAAATTTTCATAGCCTTTGCCCTATTTTTATGTTGTGATTTTTCATCTTGCTGACTTACAACAGTTCCTGTTGGAAGGTGAGTTATTCTAACAGCACTATCAGTTGTATTTACTGATTGGCCTCCGGGTCCACCAGCTCTAAATACATCTATCCTTAAATCTTTTTCATTAATTTTTATATCTACTTCTTCGGCCTCAGGAAGAACAGCGACTGTTGCTGCCGAGGTATGAACCCGTCCTTGCGTTTCTGTTTTTGGAACACGTTGAACTCTATGAACACCTGATTCAAATTTTAAGAATGAATAAATATCAGTTCCTTTAATTAATAATATAACTTCTTTAAAACCACCAGCTTCACTTTTTGATATATTTATAATTTCTAATGACCATTTTTTTAATAAGCATACTTTTTCATACATTTTATATAAGTCTGAAACAAATAAGGTAGCCTCTAAACCACCTGTCCCAGCTCTTATTTCGAGTATAGCATTTTTTCCATCCGCTTCGTCTTTTGGTAAAAGATAAACTTTAATTTTATTTTCTAACTCTTCCTTTTTTTCTATTAAATCAATCAACTCTTTCTCAGCTAACTTTGTCATTTCTTCATCACCATCTTTATCCTCTATAATTTTTTCTAAGTCTTTTTTCTCTTTCTCAAATTTTATGTATTGATTTGCTTCAGTTACAATTTCTCCAATGCTAGAATACTCTTTGGATTTTTTAACAAAATCTTTTTTATCAATGTTTCCAGACGCTAATTCTTTTTCTAGCATTTCATAATTTTTGGCTATTAATTTAACTTTTTCTATTGGGATCATCTAAATTTTATTACTCGCTAACTCTTTTGATTTTTTTTCAACTAAAGTGATTACTTCATTAATTATTTTTTCACTTGCTACTTTATGATGGGGTAAGCCAGAAAGATAAATCATATGATTATCATTTCCACCTCCTGTTAGTCCTATTTGTGTTTGTGAAGCTTCTCCCGGCCCATTTACAACACAACCTATTATTGACAAAGTTATTGGTTCTTTTATATGAGATAGTCTTTCTTCCAAAACTTTAACTGTGTCGATAACTGGGAATGCTTGTCTAGCACAAGAAGGGCAAGATATAATGTTAACACCTTTGTGTCTTAAGTTTAAAGATTTTAAAATTTCATAACCAATTTTAACCTCCTCAACTGGATCGGCGGATAAGGAAACCCTTATTGTGTCACCTATACCTTCATTTAATAGCATTCCAATACCAAGAGCAGATTTAACACTTCCTGTTGTTAAGCTTCCAGCTTCCGTAATACCTAAGTGCAATGGATAGTCACAAACTGCTGATAGAGATCTATAGGCTTTGGTTGCTAAAAAAACATCTGATGATTTTACGCTTATTTTAAAGTTGAAAAAATTTTCATCTTCTAATATTTTTATATTATTTAGAGCACTTTCAACCAATGCTTCAGGACATGGTTCTTTATATTTTTCTAATAAATTTTTTTCTAAAGATCCAGCATTCACACCAATTCTTATTGAGCAGTTATTATCATTGGCAGCCTTTAAAATTTCTTTAACTTTTTCTTTGGAACCAATGTTTCCAGGATTAAATCTTAGACAATGAGCTCCTGAAGCTGCAGCTTCAATTGCTCTTTTGTAATGAAAATGAATATCAGCAACTATAGGAACATTAACTTGTTTTATAATTTTTTTTAGAGCAAATGATGACTCTTGGTCTGGACATGAAACTCTTACTATGTCAGCCCCAGCTTCTTCCAATTCTTTAATCTGCTTTATGGTACCTTCTACATTTGTTGTCAAAGTATTTGTCATAGATTGAACTGATATGAGAGAATCTCCTCCCACTTCTACGTTGCCAACTTTAATTTTTTTAGTTTTTTTTCTTTTAATATCTCTAAATGGTCTAATATTCATTTAATTATTAATTAAGTTTAAATGCTTCATGTAATATTTTGACTGCTTTTTGAGTCAAATCTTGCTGAATTAATACAGAGATTTTTATTTCTGATGTTGAGATTGCTAAAATATTTATTTTTTCATTAGCTAAAGATCTAAACATTTTATGAGTTACTCCAGGACTTGTTGTCATGCCTGCACCAACGATGGATACTTTTGCAAGTTTTTCATTATGTATTATTTTCTCATAATTTATTTTCTGTTTATTTTTTTCTATTATACTTAATGTTTCCTTCAAATCTTCTTGTTTAATAGTAAAAGTTATATTGGCTATTTTGCCATCTAGAGAAGTATTTTGAATTACCATATCAATATTTATATTATTTTCCCCAATTGGTTCAAAAATATCTGCTGCAACACCCGGCTTATCTATAACTCCAACTATAGAAACTTTGGCATTATTTTTTGAGTAAGCTATACCTGTTACAGCTTTTTTGTGATTAATATCTTCATCTGAAACAATTTTTGTTCCAGATTTGTTAGAAAAAGTTGATCTAACGTGAACCGGAATATCATCAATCATTGAGGCTTGAACTGCAATTGGTTGCATTACCTTGGCTCCTAAAGATGCCATTTCTAACATCTCTTCATAGGATATTTTATCAATTTTTTTTGCTTTTTCATACATATTAGGATCGGTTGTTAATACACCTTCTACATCTGTATAAATTTCGCAGGAGTCTGTTTCAAAAAACTTTGCAATTGCTACTGCTGATAAGTCGGAACCTCCTCTGCCTAAAGTTGTAATTCTTTCATTTTCTGTAATTCCTTGAAAGCCTGCAACTACCGCCACTCCACCCGATGAGATGAATTTTAAAATTTCAGCAGTTTTAATTTTAAGAATTTGTGAGGTCGTGTGGTTGTCATTAGTAACGATGGGTATTTGCCAGCCCAACCATGATCTTGAATTAATTCCTAAGTTTAAAATAGCAGCAGCCAAAAGAGAACTCGATATTTGTTCGCCTGAAGAAAGTAAAACATCTAGCTCTTTAGGATCAAAGTTTTTACTAATTAACTTTGATTTATTTAATAAATCTGTTGTGACTCCAGACATAGCTGAAACGACCACAACAATCTTATTACCTTCGTCATGTTTTTTCTTAATAATTTTAGCAACATTCTGTATTTTTTCTATACTTCCTACAGATGTTCCCCCAAATTTTAAAACTATTCTTTGCATACGTAAAATATCTTGTTTACATTATTCGTTATTTGATAATAGATACTCTTAATTATAAAAATTCTCAAGTGAATCTAAAAAAAAAACGTTTTGAATACAATTGATAAAAAAGAAATAGAAAAATTTTCCAAATTAGCCAAGGATTGGTGGAATCCAAATGGAAAATTTAAACCTTTGCATCTTTTCAATCCCACTAGAATTAAATATATTAAAGAAAAACTTTCTTCTCATTTTAATCTTGATCCAAAATCTCCACAACCACTAAAAAACATAAGTATTTTAGATATAGGTTGTGGTGGAGGGTTATTGTGTGAGCCTTTAAAAAGATTGGGAGCTACGATAACTGGAATTGATGCATCAAAAAAAAATATTGAAATAGCCAAACTTCATGCCAAAGAAATGGATTTAAATATAAATTATATTTTTGGTGCAACAGAAAGTTTAAAATTTAAAAAAAAATTTGACGTAATTTTAAATATGGAAATAGTTGAGCACGTTTCTAATGTTGAGATATTTATAGAAAATTGTTCAAAACTAATTGAAGAGAACGGCATGATGTTTGTGGCCACTATAAACAAAAATTTAAAATCTTATTTGTTTGCAATTCTGGGAGCTGAATATATCTTAAGGTGGCTACCAATTGGAACTCATGATTGGAATAAATTTCTACCACCAAATGAGTTGAGGGAAATATCTAATAAAAAAGGTTTTAAAGTTGATCAAACCATTGGTGTAAATTTTAATTTATTATCTAATAAATGGTCAACCAGTAATGATGCGTCTGTTAATTACATTTCTACATTTATAAAAAATTAATTTTCAACCTTTTTAATCCAAGGAATTGTTGTGACATCTATACCTTCATCTAATAACTCTTCGGTTTCTTCGGGGGTGGCTTTGCCATAAATAGCTTTAGAATTTTTATTATCATAATGGATGCTTCTTGCTTCTTGTGGAAAATTAGAACCAACATCTTCATAATTTTTTTCTATATATTTTTTAAATTCCACAAGCTGTTTTTTAATATTTTTTTCTAATTTATTTCTTTTAATATTTTTATTTGACCTAACTGATAAATTGGGGGCCATAATAGTTTTCTGAATTTTAGTTGAGTTACAATAAATGCAGTTAATAAGTTTTTTTTTCTTTAACATCTCATACTCGGATGAGTTTAAAAACCAGCTTTCAAATGTTTTTTTACATCCACAAATTAAGTTATATTTAATCATTAAAATTATATTATTAAATTTTATTTAAAATAAACAACTATTAATTTCTATAATCTGCATTTATATCTATGTAATCATGGGTAAAATCACACGTATAAACGGTATGAGAGGCATGACCAATATTTAAATTTATCTCAATATTAATTGAATCCCATTTCATGTATTCTTTTAGTTTTTTTTCATCATATGTTTCTGCGACCTTATTATTCTCAGCTACTAAAAAATCTCCAATTTTTATTTGAATTTTATTAAGAATAATATTTTCTCCTGATTTGCCAATAGCCATAGCTATTCTTCCCCAATTTGGATCTTCTCCAGCAATAGCTGTTTTAAACAAAGGAGAATTTGCGATAGAAAAGGCAATATTTTTTGTCATAGAGATTGTTTTGCCTCCAATTACATTTATTGTTATAAATTTTTTGGCCCCTTCTCCATCAACAACAATTTGCTTTGCAAGGTTTAACATTAATCTATGTAATGCTTTTTCAAACTCTATTAATTTAGGATCCAACACATTATATATTTTTGGATTTTTAACTTTTTTAGTTGAAAAAATTGCAACCATATCATTAGTAGAGGTATCACTATCAACGGTAATTGAATTAAATGTGGTTGCTGAAACTTTTCTCAAAATTGCTTTTAAAAATGCTGAAGGTATATTCGCGTCTGTAAATATAAACGAAAGCATTGTTGCCATATTGGGAGCTATCATTCCCGAGCCTTTAGCAATTCCAGAAATCTTAACTAGTTTGTTTCCTATTTTGCATTCTTCGTAAGCTAACTTGGGTCTTGTGTCAGTTGTCATGATTGCGCTAGCCACTTTGAACCAAACAAACTTATTTTGCTCAGATCTTAACTTCTTTACCAGCTCAGGAATAGTATTTTTTATTTTAATATGTGGAAAATCTTCACCTATTACTCCTGTTGAAGAAAATAATAAGTCTGTGATTTTAACAACCTCGCTTACACCCTTCGGTGATTGAGATGATTTTAATGTAAGATTTTTTGCCAACGCATTAGCAATTTCTTTTAACCCTTGAGCACCTTTTATTCCTGTAAATGTATTTGCATTTTTAGTGTTAACTAGAAGTCCTTTAATAAAATTTTTTTTAATTTTTAAATTCCAATTTATGCAAGCTGAAGTAACCTTAGAAGTAGTATATATTGCCGCAAAGTTTGCTCCTTCTGGAAAATAAAATAGTGTTAAATCATCCCTTCCGTCGCCATAAAGATCTGCAGAAACTGCTGAAACTTCTAGTCCCTCTATAGGCTTTAACTCTTGAAATTCACCCATTTTTGACATCTTAACTTTTGGGTTAAAAAAATTTTTGAGGTTTACTGTCATAGCTATTTAAAATTTGTTGTTATTGATTATATAAGTCTTTATTGATCTATTATAATTTATACTAAGTTGCAAAAAAAAATAACTAATTATGCTAAATATAGCTCAGATTATCGGTAAATTTGTTAAAAATTCAAGCCAAAGAGAGATTGGACGTCTTAAAATAATTGTAAAAAAAATTAATGATTGGGAGCCAAAAATTAAAAAAATCTCCGATGAAAGCTTCATTACCAAAACAGTTGAGTTTAAAGAAAAAGTTAAAAATGGAGCGCAACTAGATGATGTGTTGCCAGAAGCCTTTGCTTACGTAAGAGAGGCCGCTAGAAGAACTCTTGGTGAGCGCCATTTTGACGTACAATTAATGGGTGGCATAATTTTGCACGAAGGAAAAATTGCTGAAATGAAAACAGGTGAAGGAAAAACTTTAGTTTCCACCTTACCAGCATACTTAAATGCCTTGATGGGCAATGGAGTTCACATAGTAACAGTAAATGATTATCTGGCGAAAAGAGATTCAGCTTGGATGGGTAAAATATTTAACTTTTTAGGTTTGTCAGTAGGATGCATTACTAACGAACTAGAAGATGATGAGAGGAAGAAAAGTTACAATTGTGACATAACTTATGGAACTAATAACGAGTTTGGTTTTGATTATCTTAGAGACAATATGAAATACAATATAGATCAAATGGTACAAAGAAATCATTTTTTTTGTATTGTTGATGAAGTGGATAGTATTCTTATAGACGAAGCAAGAACACCTCTGGTAATTTCAGGAGCAACAGAAGACAAATCTGATCAATATTTTGTAAGTAACAAATTCATCAAACAGCTTGAAAAATCTGATTACGAAGCAGATGAAAAGGATAAAAATGTAATGCTTTCTGAAAAAGGTATAGATAAAATTGAACAACTTTCAAAAACATATGGAATTTTAAAAAATAATAATTTTTATGATCCACAAAATATTAATTTGGTTCATCATATAAACCAAGCCTTAAGAGCAAATTTATTATTCTTAAAAGATACAGACTATATTGTTGTAGATAACAAAGTCCAAATTATTGATGAATTTACAGGAAGGGTACTCGAGGGCAGAAGATTTTCCGATGGACTTCATCAGGCTCTAGAAGCAAAAGAAAATGTAGAAATTCAAAGTGAAAATCAAACCTTAGCTTCTATTACATATCAAAATTACTTTAGACTTTATAATAAATTATCAGGAATGACGGGTACAGCACTTACTGAAGCTGAAGAATTTTATGATATTTATAAACTTAAAACTATTTCCATACCAACTAATAGATTAATGGTAAGAACTGATTTAAATGATCAAATTTTTAGAACAGAAAAAGAAAAATACAATGCAATAGTTAACAAAATAGAAGAATGTAACAAAACTAATCAACCAGTCTTAGTTGGAACAACAAGTATAGAAAAATCTGAAAAGATTTCAAAATTACTTGAAGAAAAAAAAATCTCACACAATGTATTAAATGCCAAAAACCACCAACATGAAGCACAAATTATTGCTGATGCTGGAACATTGGAAGCAACAACTATAGCAACAAATATGGCGGGAAGAGGAACTGATATACAGCTTGGGGGAAATAAACATAGCTCAGATAAATCAGAAGATAAACTTTTACAAGAAAAGAATGAGGTTATTAAAAAAGGTGGATTGTTTGTTATTGGAACAGAAAGACATGAAAGTAGAAGAATAGATAATCAATTAAGAGGTAGGTCTGGCAGACAAGGAGATCCAGGTAATTCAATATTTTATATAAGTTTGGAAGATGATTTGATGAGAATATTTGGCTCAGAGTCTATAGATGGAATAATGAAAAAATTTGGATTAAAGGAGGGAGAATCGATAGACCACCCGTGGATAAATAAAGCCTTAGAAAGAGCACAGCAGAGAGTAGAATCGCGAAATTTTGATATAAGAAAAACCTTATTAAAATTTGATGATGTGATGAATGATCAGCGACAAGTAATTTTTGAGCAAAGACAAAAAATACTTAAATCTGAAAATATTAGTGAAATTATTGATTCTTTTGTCGAAGATCTTTGTGAAAATTTTTTACAAGAAAAAATATCTTATGAGAGAGAAAATCAAATTGACTCATTTAGAACTAAAATTAAACCAATTTTAGGTAAATCAACTCGAGATGAAGATTTGGAAAATATATTAATTCTAAAAGATGAAAAGTTTAAAGATGAAATAAAAGTAAAAATTAATGAATTTAGGAATAAAAGAAGTTTGCTTTTAAATGAAAAAGCAAATCTAGAGTTAGAAAAAAGAATATTTTTACAAACTATTGATTTTTTATGGCGATCACATTTGCAATACTTAGATCATTTAAGGCAAGTTGTAGGTTTAAGAGGTTATGCCCAAAAAGATCCATTGGATGAATTTAAAAAAGAAGCTTTTAAATTATTTGAAGATTTGCTAGATAAAATTAAAATTGACTATATTACTTTTTTAAATAATCTAGAAATCAAACCTCAAGAAGAAAATGAAAGTATTAAACCTAAAAAAAACATACCAGAGATATCTAAAAAAATGAGAAGAAATGAGCCTTGTCTTTGTGGATCAGGAAAAAAATATAAACATTGCTGTGGCGCTTTATAATTTAAATTTTCACAAATAAAACTAAAATAAATAGAGTTAAAAACATAAGCAATAACTTATTTTTATGTTGTAAAATATTTTTTTTTGTTCTTGATATAAAATTATATTTATTTAATAAATTATAATCATTTTTAGAAAAAACTGTAAAACTTTTTTGTTTTCCTATGCTTAAGAATTTCTTTTTTCTTTGATCAAATACTTCTTCTCTACTTAAATTTTTTAATTCATCTAAATATTTTTTTAATGCCAAGTTAACAGAAGATACCATTTTATCTTTATTTCTATGAGCACCACCATTAGGCTCGATTATAATTTCATCTATAATACCAATTCTTAAAAGTTCATTAGCAGTAAGCTTCATAGCTTTTGCTGCCTCTAAAGACTTACTTGGATCTCTCCACAATATGGAAGCACATCCTTCTGGAGATATTACAGAATAAACTGCATTTTGAAGCATCAATACTTTATTTGCTGACGCAAGTGCTATTGCTCCTCCCGATCCACCTTCTCCAATAATAATTGATATGATTGGAACTTTTAATGACATGCAACATTCTATTGAGCTTGATATGGCTTCTGCTTGACCTCTTTGTTCAGCTCCAATTCCAGGGTATGCTCCAGGTGTATCCACAAAACATATTACAGGAATATTAAATTTATCTGCCAATCTCATTAATCTAATACATTTTCTGTAGCCTTCTGGTCTCATCATTCCAAAATTTCTTTTAAGTCTACTTTGGAGGTCGTCTCCTTTTTCTTGTCCTATAACTAATACTGACTTGCCTTCAAATAAAGCAAACCCAGTTATAACAGCCTCGTCATCACCAAAACTTCTATCTCCTGATAAATTTATAAAATCTGAAAATAAATTCTCTATAAAAAATTTCGACTTAGGTCTTTCTTCATGTCTTGCAACTTGAGTTTTTTGCCATTCATTTAAATTAGAATATAAACTTTTAAGCTTACTATCTACTTCAGTTTGTAACTGATATATTCTTTTTGTATCTACTTCTGATATTCCCTCTTTATTAAAGGGGTCTTTTAATTTTTCAATTTCCCCTTCTAAAGTTTTTATATCTTTCTCAAAATCCAGGTAATTTTTCATATAGCAAATTAGTTAAAACTTAGTTAAAAATATATATATACATAAGTATTATATCAATGAGTAATGTTATAAAAATTAGTGGCAAAAATTTGTCTTTATATGGATTATATTTCTCGAGGTAAATTGTCTATAGCTGGGATCTTGTTAAGATTTGTAAACAATGATCTTTTGCCAGGAACAGGTATCAGCCCAAAACAGTTTTGGGAAGGTTTAGATAAATATGTGCACGAACTAACTCCAAAAAATAAAAGTCTTTTAGAAATTAGAGAAAATCTTCAAAAAAAAATTGATAGTTGGCATAGAGATAATAAAGAAAAAAAAATTAATACTAAGAGTTATATAAATTTTTTAAAAGATATTGGTTATTTAAAGAAAGAAGGGAAAAAATTTAAAATTCAAACTAAAAATGTAGACAATGAAATTTCTACAATTGCCGGGCCGCAGCTGGTAGTCCCAGTAATGAATGCGAGATACGCCTTGAATGCAGCTAACGCTAGGTGGGGAAGCTTGTATGATGCCTTGTACGGAACAGATGTTATTTCAGATTCTGGTGGGGCGGATCGCGGAAAAAAGTATAATTACATACGAGGTGAAAAAGTAATTGCATATGCCCGAAATTTCTTAGATGATAATGTTCCTCTTCAAAAAGGTAGTTGGAGAAATATCTCAAAAATTCCCAAAGTCGAAAAAAACCAACTAACCTTAAAATTAAAAAATCCAAAACAATTTGTTGGTTATACAAAAAAATCAAATCATTTATCTTCACTTTTGTTAATAAATAATAATCTCCATATTGATATTAAATTCGATCCTAACCGGACGCTTGGAGGGCTTAAAGATAAATCTGCTGGGGGCCTCCAAGATAAAGCCTCTATATATGATATAATTTTAGAATCAGCTATTACCACAATTGTAGATCATGAAGATTCTGTTGCGGCCGTTGATGCTGAAGACAAAGTGCTTGGGTATAAAAATTGGTTAGGACTTATGAAAGGCAATCTTCAAACAAAATTGAAAAAAAATGGAAAAAAATTTACAAGAAAACTAAATTTTGATCGATATTATATTTCTTCTTATGGAAAAAAAATTAGATTGCATGGAAGAGCTTTAATGTTAAATCGAAACGTGGGACATTTAATGACTAGTCCTTCTGTTTTGTTAAAAGATGGATCGGAAATTCCAGAAGGTATAATAGACGCTTTTATAACATGTGCAGCGGCGATGCATGATTTTAGAAGTAAAGGAAATTCTAGAACTAACTCTGTTTATATTGTTAAACCAAAAATGCACGGACCTGATGAAATCGCGTTTACTAATTTAATATTTGAAAAAGTTGAAAAAGTTTTAGGTTTAAAAAAGTATACGATTAAAATTGGAATAATGGACGAAGAAAGAAGAACAACAGTAAACCTAAAAGAATGTATTAGGGCTGTAAAAAATAGAGTTGTTTTTATAAATACTGGTTTTTTAGATCGAACTGGGGATGAAATGCATACCTCAATGGAATCTGGACCAATGATAAAAAAAGGTGATATGAAATCTTCTAAATGGATTTCTGCTTATGAAAATAATAATATTGATGTAGGCTTAATGTGTGGATTTTCAGGTGTCGCACAAATTGGAAAAGGAATGTGGGCTGCTCCAGACAAAATGGCAGATATGGTGACACAAAAGATTAATCATCCAAAGTCAGGTGCTAATTGTGCTTGGGTTCCTTCGCCAACTGCAGCAACCCTTCATGCTTTGCATTATCATCAAGTAGATGTTTTTGTTAAACAGAAAGAATTAAAAAATAGAGCTGCAGCAAAATTAATAAATATTCTAAAAATCCCGATTACGATTAAGCCAAATTGGTCTAGAAAAGAAATTACCAAAGAGTTAGAAAATAATGCACAAGGTATTTTAGGTTATGTGGTTAGATGGATTGACCAAGGTGTAGGATGTTCTAAAGTTCCTGATATTAATAATATTGGTTTGATGGAAGATAGAGCGACATTGAGAATTTCATCTCAACATATTGCTAATTGGCTTCACCATGGAATTTGTAGCAAAGAACAAGTTTTAAAAACCATGAAAAAAATGGCAAAAATTGTAGATAAACAAAATATTAAAGATCCAGCTTTAAAGGGTTATGCTTCTTATAAAACGATGTCCGATAACTACGATAAATCTATTGCATTTAAAGCTGCTTGTGAGTTGGTTTTTCATGGTAGAAATCAGCCATCTGGTTATACGGAACCTATACTTCACTTAAACAGACTTCTAAAAAAAATCTAATCACTTATTACTGGACCTCTATTTTTAAAAGCTGAGAATAAAGTTCCATCATCTAAAAACTCTATTTCACCACCCACCGGCAAACCTTGTGCTAGTTTAGAAATTTTTACTTCAACATTTTTTAAAATATCTTGAATATAATGTGCTGTTGTTTGTCCTTCTATAGTCGCACTCGTCGCCAATATTACTTCTTTTATAGAATTTGTTTTAACTCTATTAATTAAAGATGAAACTAATAAGCCATCATCTTTTTTACTGTCTGATACGGGCAGGGTTCCACCTAAAATATGGTAATGTCCTTTATAAATTCCGGTGCTTTCAATCACCCACATATCTGCAATATTTTCCACAACACAAATTTGATCATAAGCACTACTTGAACAATGGCATTTTGAGTTTAAAGATTTTAGATTACCACACGTTTTACATCGAATCACATTTTTGTAAACTTGGGCCAAAGTATTAGCCAGAGGTTTTATTAAATCTTCTCTGTTGTTTATAAGTTTTAAAACAATTCTCTTTGCGGATTTTGGACCTAGGCCTGGTAATTTAGAAATTATTTTTATTAAATCTTCTATTTCTTTTACATTTTTATCTGTCATTTGTTGCCTTAAAAAGGAAATTTAAAGTCTGGTGGTAGGTTGATACCGCCTGTCACTTTTGAAATTTCTTCAGATGTTTTTTTTTTTAGTTTTGATTTAGCATCATTGTGAGCTGCAACAATAAGGTCTTCAATAATTTCTTTTGTATCTTTTAGTAAATTTGGGTCAATAAAAACTTTTTTCAATTCTCCGTCACCATTCATAATTATTTTAACAGTATTGCCTCCTGACAATCCTTCTACTTCAATTTTTTTAAGGGCTTCTTGAGCTACTTTCATTTTTTCTTGCATCTCTTTAGCTTGGGATATTAAATCAGTAAAATTTTTCATAATTTAATCTTTCTTTAAAACTTCGGTTAACTCAGCATCAGAAAAAACATCTTTGAACTTTTTATAAACCTCACCTTTTTTTTCATTCTCAAATAAAAACTTTTTTTCTTCAGATTTAGTTTCAGAAAAACTTCTTTTTCCAATTTCTTTTGTCAAAGTTATTACCCACCTTTTTCCTGTCCACTCTAATAATTTTTCTGAAAGATTTCTTACAAAATTTTTACCAAGTTTATCATTTAAATTAATATCTATTTTTCCTTGAGAAAAATTAACTAAATTTACATTTCTTTCTAAGTCATATTTTAATTCGATTTCCCTTTTTTTTGATGATATTTTAATTAAATCTTCAAAACTAGAAATATTTTCTAGCTTACTATCGTCTGTTAAATTTTGAGTTTCTAAAGGAGGTATGTTGGGTTTTCTTTGTGTAGTATTTTTTATTTGATCTTTTGTAGTTTTGCTGTTTTGATCTCTTTCAATTAAATCTTTGTCTAAGCTTTTGTTATTTTCGTCTAAATTAAAATTACTTTTATTTAATGAATTTAGGACACTCTCATATGATGGCATATCTTTTAAATGAAGAAGTCTGATTACTAACATTTCAGTTGATAAAATTGGATTCGAAACTATTGAAAGTTCTTCCATCGCTTTAAGAACAAACTGCCAAAAAATCATTAAAGTTGAAGTCTCTACAGTTTTTGAAATTTGATTAATCATTTCTTGTTCTGATTCTGATGCAGCTAAATCATTATTAACATCTCCTAAATTTTTACTTTGCAATAAAAAATATATTATTTCTAAAAGATCATTTAAAAAGTTTTCAGGCTCTAAACCTTCATCAAACATTAATCTTAAATTTTTTATTGCGATTTTTTGATCTCCATGGAATATAGAATTCAACAGTTCAACAATTTTTGTACGGTCTGCTATACCCAGCATTTTTCTTACAAAGATTTCATCAATTTCTTTATTTATAACTTGTTGGTTAACCAGAGCTCTATCAAGCAGAGATAGTGAATCTCTCACAGACCCTTCCGCTACTTTTGCGATTAGTTTTAGTGCTTCGCTTGATATTTTACCTTTCTCATTAATAGAAATTTTTTTTAAATTCTCGATCAAAACATTAATATTTACTCTATGTAAATCAAATCTTTGACATCTCGAAATAATTGTTAATGGTATTTTTTTAACTTCGGTGGTAGCAAAAATAAATTTTAAATGTGGAGGTGGTTCTTCTAAGGTTTTTAAAAGTCCATTAAAAGCTTGCCTTGAAAGCATATGTATTTCATCAATAATATAAATCTTATACTTGGCGCTAGTAGGGTTGTATCTAGATGAATCGATTAACTCTCTTATGTCGTCAATTCCAGTTTTTGATGCAGCATCCATTTCTAATACATCAAGATGTTTAGAATTACTTATTTCTTCACAACTGCTACACCTGCAATACTCTCCAGGTTTTGCTTCAATAAAATTTTTATTACAATTTATAGCCTTAGCAATTAGTCTTGCTGTGGTAGTTTTGCCTACACCACGGATACCAGTCAGTAAATAAGCATTGGGTAATTTATTTATTTTGATTGAGTTGGTTATAGTTTCAACCATTACATCTTGCCCAATTAATTCTTTGAAATTTTTAGGTCTGTATTTTAATGCTAAAACTTTATGTTCGGTATTATTCATATAATTTTATTCTTAAAAAATTTTTAAAGGAGACTGAACAACAACCTGAAATATTTTGTTACGGCTGCTACGTTTCCATTCTGACCGGATTGTGCAAAAAATTCCACCTGCTGCCAGCCTCCTATTTTATTATATCAGTATAAAATTAAGAACTGCAATATACGTATAGGTTGTTTATTAACTTTTAATTCTGAACTTATTAGCTTCATAAACACCCAAAATATCTAATTTTTCAGTATGAAAGCCTAGCTCTTCAAGCGCTTTCTGTACCGAAAGGTCTTCAATATGACCTTCTATATCAATAAAAAAATTAAACTGATCAAACGTATTTTTAACAGCATAGCTTTCAAGCTTACATATGTTTACGCCATTAGTAGCAAACCCACCTAATGCCTTGTATAGAGCGGCAGGAATACTTTTAAGTTTAAATATACAGCTCGTAATATATTTTTTTTTTCCAAAATCGGGATGTTTTTTTTTTTTTCCCATAACTAAAAATCGTGTCACATTCCCAACTTCATCTTCAATATTTGTTTTTAATATTTGTAAACCGTATATTTTAGCAGCAAAATCAGAAGCTATAGCAGATTCACTTTTATCATTTTGTAAAGATATATATTTTGCAGATCCTGCTGTGTCTGCTGAAACTATTGATATTAAATTATTTTCATTAATTGTTTTTTGACATTGCCCAATAGCCTGTCCATGACTTCTTACTGTTTTGATATCTTCTAACTTTGCTCCTTCAATTCCTAATAAATTATGATTAACTTTTTGAAAATGCTCATCATGAATTTGGAGTTTATATTTTTGTATTAAATGATGTATGTCAGCAACCCTGCCTGCGATAGAATTTTCTATAGGAATTAAAATATTATAATCTGAGTTTTCATATGCTAATTTAAAAGTTTCCTCAAAAGTTACGCAGGCTTTTGGTTCTATATTTGGAAAAACTTCAACGCACGCTAAGTGAGAATAAGCTCCTTTTTCTCCCTGAAATGCAACTTTAATTTTTTTGTTCATATCAACCCATTTCCTTAATTACTTTATTAAGATCTTCCTCTGTATCAACTCCTAATGCGTTAAATTTACTTAACCCAACCATGATGGTCATATTATTTTCCATAGCCCTCATTTGCTCTAGGTTTCTTTCTATTTCTAACTTAGACCTAGAAAGCTTTACATACTGTGTTAAAGCAATATTTGTAAAGGCATAAATTCCAATGTGATGGTATATTTTATTTGATTTTAAATCTTTTTTTATACGAAAAAAATCTTTAGCAGCTATAAAATTATTACTTTTCAAGTTTTCCTCAACCTCAACCTTGACTATATTGTTATTATTAATTTCATCTTTATTTTTAATATCTGATGCTAGTGTTCCAATGTCAGATTGACTTTCTCTCATAAATTTAACTAACTTTTTAATAGATTCTGTTTTTATATTTGGCATATCGCCTTGAAGGTTAACAATTAAATCTGCACGCTCCTGTAGCTCTTTAAGATAAGCTTCGTAAACTCTATCACTTCCGGAGAGGTGGTCTTTGTTTGTCATAATAGTTTGTCCACCATTTTTTTTTACCACATCAATTATTTCTCTATCTGAAGTTGCCACAAATACTTCTCCTACTTTAGATTCTTTTGCTCTATTAAGAACATGAATAATCATTGGCAAATCATTAATTTTTAGCAATGGTTTATTGGGCAATCTTCTAGCTTCTAGACGTGTTGGAATAATTATTGCAGTGTTTTTCATAAATAATAAAATTATGCGTCTAACGGTCGCAAAACAAACTTATTATAACTTAATTTTTTTGCTCTAACTCATGATATATCTTAGACTGAAGTTGTACTAAATTTATAAAGTTTTTTAAAATGAATAAAATTATTGTTTCAATAATATTTGCTGTAATTCTAGTTCTTGGAATTAACAAGATTACTGATGCTGTGTTCTATGTTGAAAAACCAGAAAAATCAGCCTATCAAGTTGAAAGCATGGCAACTGTTAGTAGCACAGACACTTCAGGGGTAAATTCAAATGATTTAGAATCTGAAAATATAATGGCTTTATTCGCCTCAACAAGCGCAACCGAAGGATTAAAAATTTTCAAAAAATGTGCAGCATGTCACAGTATAGCTCAAGGAGGAGGAAACAAAATTGGTCCTGCTTTATGGGGTGTTCTTGGAAGAAAAGCTGGTTCTGTTTCTGAATATAAATATTCAAAAGCAATGGTAGCTCATGGGAAGCCATGGACATTTGAAGAAATGAATAATTTTTTAATAAAACCAAAAGATTGGGTAAAAGGAACTAAAATGTCTTTCGCGGGAATAAAAAAAGCGAAAGAAAGAGCTGCTGTAATTTTGTATATGAATGAAAATACAGATAACCCTTTACCGATAAACTAAATATTTATTTAATGCACCACTCTATAATGCTTTTTTGTGCGTGAATTCTATTTAAAGCTTCTAGCCACACTGCAGACTGCTTACCATCCATTATATCATTAGTAACTTCTTCTCCTCTGCTGGCTGGAAGGCAGTGCATAAAAATTGAATCTTTATTCGCGACTTTCATTATTTTTTTATTTACTTGATAAGGTTTAAGAGCTTTTTTCTTTTTGTTTTTATTAATTTTATCGCCCATTGATATCCATTTATCAGTCATAATACAATCAGCGGAGCTGGCTGCTTTTATAGGATCTTTTGTAAGTATAATATTTCCATTATTTTTTTTGGCCCATTGAAGAATATTTTTATTTGGCTCATATCCTTTGGGAGAGGCAATTCTTAATTCAAAATCAAATTGCACAGCCGCTTCAATTAATGAATAGACAATATTATTTCCATCACCTAACCAAGCAATTTTTTTATTTTTTATTGGTCCTTTTAGTTCTTCAAATGTCATTATATCTGACATAATCTGGCAAGGGTGGCTTAAGTCTGTTAAGCCATTAATCAAAGGCACTTCTAAATATTTCGAAAATTCTACAATATTCTTATGTGCGTGTGTCCTTAACATTACAATATCAGCATATTGTGATAAAATTTTCGCAGTATCATACAAACTCTCATTTCCAGTACCATAATGAATCTCATCTGGATTTAAAATCAATGATTTTCCACCTAATTGTTTTACAGCTAAATCAAAAGAAATTCTTGTTCTTGTTGATGGTTTTTCAAAAATCATAATTAAAATTTTTCCATCTAACGGTGCATCTGGATCAATTGCATTTTTACTTAAAGCAGATCTTTTTTCTTTTCTTGATTTGGCGTTATCAAGAATAAGTCTTAATTCTTTTTTATTTACGTCTGCAATATTTATAAATTTTCTCATAATTAACTCATATCCTTGCAAACTGCTTCTATCTTATTAATTGCTTCATCTAATTCATTATTACTTACTATAAGTGGAGGAAAAAGTCTTATGACGTTTTCTTCAGCCTTAACAGTAAGCATTTTATACTCCATAAGCTTTTTCATAAATTTTGCATTGTCCACCAACAACATTAAACCTACCATTAAACCAGCCCCTCGTGTTTCTCCAATAATTTTGGGATATTTTTCTTTAATTTTATTTAGTTCCTGGAAAAAATATTTTCCTTTTTGTTTTACATTTTTTAAAAAATCTTTTTCAAAAAGAATATCAAGAACAGAATTTCCTACCGCCATAGCTAATGGATTTCCTCCAAAAGTGCTTCCATGCGTACCAGCAGTCATGCCAACTGAAACTTTTTTTGTAACCAAACAAGCTCCAAGTGGAAATCCTCCTCCTATACCTTTGGCTATAGGTACGATATCTGGCTTTATTCCTGAGGGCTCAAAAGCAAAAAAATTTCCTGTTCGATAAGCACTTTGCACTTCATCTAAAATCAAAAGTATTCCATGTTCATCGCACAATTCTCTTAATCCCTTTAAGCAATAATCAGGCACCATTTTAATACCTCCCTCTCCCATTATGGTTTCAATCATAATCGCAGCAGTATTTTTATTGATTGTTTTTTTTATAGCCTCATGATCGGCAAAAGGAACTTGGTCAAAGCCATTGACTTTAGGGCCAAATCCTTCGGTATGCTTAGGATTATTAGCAGCAAACAAAGCAGCTAAAGTTCTCCCATGAAAAGCGCCCTTAAATGTTATAATTCTATTCTTTTCTGGTTTTCCAATTTTATGAAAATATTTTCTAGCTATTTTTATGCTAGCTTCAGTTGCTTCGGTGCCTGAGTTTTGAAAACAAACGAAATCTGCAAATGTATTATCTGTTAATCTTTTTGCCAATCTTTCTTGATCGGGTATTACAAAAGCATTAGAAACATGCCATAATTTTTTAGATTGGTTTTGTATAGTTTTAACTAAATGTTCGTGACAATGTCCTAAAATATTAGTGGCAATACCTTGGACAAAATCAAGATATTTATCTCCATTTTCTGTGAAAAGATAACTTCCTTTTCCCTCAGTAAATGAAATAGCTTTCCTTGCGTATGTACCAAGAACTGAACTCATAAATAAATTAAGATTTTATTTTATAACCTTTTTTAAACAAAATATATGCCACAAACCAAGTAAGAAAGCTAAGTATTGTAAGAAAAAAAAGCCCAAATTTTATTGATCCATCTGATACTCCTAAAAAACCATATCTAAAACCATCAATAATATAAAAAAATGGATTGGCTCTACTAATAGCTTCTAACACGTCAGGTAATCTTTCTACGGAATAAAAAGTGCCCGAAAGAAAAGAAAGTGGAACTATTATAAAATTAGTTGCACTTGCCATGTGGTCAAATTTTTCAGCCCACAAGCCAATAATAATTCCAATCGAACTTAGAATAAAGGAACCTAAAAAAGTATAAATAAAAATATAGAAAAAGTTATAAAAATTTATATCAACAAGAAACTGAAAAACTACAATTGATACTGCTGCAATCATGATGCTTCTAGTGCAGGCAGCTAAATTTATTGCTAAAGTTATTTCCCCAGCAGTTAATGGAGAATATAAAATATCAACAATATTGCCTTGAATTTTTGCTATCATGACTGAAGAGGAAGAATGAGAAAATCCTTGCTGAATAACTTGCATTGCAATTAATCCCGGAGCAAGAAAAGTAATAAAAGGGAAACCTAATACATTGCCTCTATCATTGCCTATAGCTAATGAGAGAACAAGTAAAAATAAAAGTGAGGTTACCAATGGTGATATTACGGTTTGAATAACAACAATTAAAAATCTCAACACTTCTTTTTTATATAAAGTCCAAAAACCAATCCAATTAACATAACCGAATTTTTTTTCGTAAATCCTATAATTTTTTTCAATTTCAACCATGAGTATGCTTATATATAGTAAAACACCCAGAAATAAGAGTGCTATACTTTTAATCTTCCTGTTAATAACATATCCACATAGGGTATTTTTTTTTATTGCAAATACAACATATAGTAGCTTTAATCGCCTTAAATAAAAATGAGTTGGACAGCTGAAAAAGAAAAAAAATTAAAAGAGCTTTGGACAAAAGGCCATACAGCCAGCCAAATAGCCGGTTTACTTGGTGAAACTACTAGGAATGCTGTGATTGGTAAAGCTCACAGATTAAATTTAGAAGCTAGAGCGGTATCTAGAAGAACATTATCTAATAAAACAAACAACAATATAGAGCAAAGTAGTTCGCCAGACATAAAAAATAAAAAACTTGGTAGAAAAGCAAAATTTCAAGCTTTATTATTAGATAAAAGTTTTGAGCCAGAAAATCCAAAAACACTTGAAGAACTAACCGATGAAACTTGTAAATGGCCTATAGGACATCCTTATGAAGAAAAATTTTATTTTTGTGGCAGACACTCAATTGAAAAATTCCCTTATTGTAAACTTCATGTTTTGTACGCCTTCCAACCTAAAAATGCTAAGGAAGAAGACCAAATTTCAGAAGAAGACATTCCGCAATTTATCGAAAAAAAAATTAAATCAGCTTAATTTACTGAGATAGTTCTTTAATTTTTTTTACCAAATCTTCATTTATTTTTCTTGGACTTAAATCTTGTCTATTTTTATGTCGCCTCTCCCCTGGCAAACGAACACCTTTCATCTCTGACATTTTATTGAAAAATTTGTCTGCATGCTTATTCCATCCCGCTCCTGTAATTTTATCTGGCGATATAGCTAAAATAAACTCACCACCTTTTGGTGGGCCTCCATCATTATTGTCATGCTCTTTTGTTTCAAAACTAAAATTATCTCCAACTAAAGCTCCAGCTAATAACTCAACCATCATTGCTATTGCTGACCCTTTATGTCCACCGAACGGAAGTAAAACTCCACCGTCTGCAATTTCTGCTGGATCAGTAGTTTCTTTTCCTTCTTTTGTAAGGCCAGTTCCTAAAGGAACTTTGTGTCCTTCTCTTTTAGCAACTTGGACTTCTCCCATTGCCATGGATGCTGTTGCCATGTCATAAACAACTGGCATTTTTCCGGGACGTGGCCAAGCAAAAGAAATTGGATTTGTTCCGAACAAAGGTTTGGTTGCACCCGCTGGGGCAACTGAAGGTTTATAAGATGTGCATGCAAGACCAACTAATCCAGCTTCTGCTATTGCTTCTGTTTCAGGCCACAAAGCAGCCATATGATGTGAATTAGTAATAGCTAAAACAGCCACTCCATTTTCTTTAGCTGCTTTAATTAATTCTGGCAAACCTTTATTAAGAACCATTGGTGCTAAGCAATTATTTCCTAAAACTTTAATTACACTTGGTGAAATTTTTTTAACGTCAGGTCTTGCT
>Ga0114997_10000926_pt1 | contig 24459 bp, 24 predicted proteins | sample ArcticOcean_MG_C_2_FD_87045 | JGI IMG/M metagenome (GOLD analysis project Ga0114997, IMG submission 87045) | Marine microbial communities from western Arctic Ocean - ArcticOcean_MG_CB4_136 | ecosystem: Environmental > Aquatic > Marine > Oceanic | place: Arctic Ocean: Canada Basin | collected... | reverse complement strand
TATTTACATATTATATTATTATGACAACTTTAACAGAAAAAATTTCTATAAAAAATTAAAAAATTAAAAAAAAATAAAAAAAAAATAAAATAAAAATAAAAAAAATAATAATTAAAAATATAAAAAAAAAAAAAAAAAAGTATTTCATTATTGATTTAACAAATAATAATAAATTCAAAAAAAACAAAAATTCATATCAAATAAGTATAGGTCAATTTGGAAAAATTCTTAAATTAATCAACAATAAAAAGTGTAATAAGGTTTTATTTGCTGGTAAAATTGATAAACCTAAACTTTCCTCACTAAGACTAGATTTGAAAGGTTTTTATTACATTGTAAGAATTATTAAAGCTTACAAACTAGGTGATGCTGCTATATTAAAAGAGCTAATAAAGATTTTAGCAGAACAAAGAATAAATGTAATTGGTTCAACCACATTTAATCCTGAATTAACTTTGTTAAAAGGTTGTTACACAAAATTAAAGCCTAACAAAAATGACATTATTTCTATTAATAAAGGCATTAAATCATTGGGTGAGTTAAATTCTCATAATCATGTACAAGGATTAGTAATTAGAGATTCTAATATTATTGCTAAAGAAACATTTAAAGGTACAAAAAAAATGCTTCAAACAATAAAGAAATCTAAAAATTATAAAGGCATATTAATTAAGTTTCCAAAGAAGAAGCAAGATCTAAGAGCAGATTTACCTACTATTGGATTTAATACTGTCAAAGATTGTGCGCGTGCAGGAATTAAAGGAATTGTTTTAAAATCAAAACAAAACATATTTATTGACAAAAGCAAAGGTATAAACTTTGCGAATAAAAATAGGATTTTTATAATAGTTAAATGAAAAAAATATTTATAATAACAGGTGAACCATCGGGAGATAAACTTGCATCAACAGTTATATCCAACCTTAAACAAAGTAATTCTGATATTGAATACTCTTGCGTTGGTGGAACACATCTTAATTCGTTAGGAATAAAGTCAATTTTTGATCTTAAAGAAATTACTTATATTGGTTTTACAAGTGTTTTATTAAATATATTTAAAATAAGAGCTAGAATTAATGAAACAGTTAAAGAAGTTATAAAATTTAATCCAGATATATTATTTAGCGTAGATAGCCCTGATTTTACCCTTAGAGTTGCTTCCAGAGTAAAGAAGATAAAAAAAAATATAAAAATAATTCATTATGTGGCACCACAAGTATGGATATGGAGAAAAGGTAGAGTAAAGAAATTTAAAAAGTTTTTAGACCATATTCTTTTATTATTTAATTTTGAAAAAAAATATTTTGATATGGAAAATATACCAAATACTTTTGTTGGACATCCTTTGCTTGAAAAAAAAGTTAAAAACAAAACTGATTTATCAAGCATTATATCAAAAGATAAAAAAATTATCTCTTTATTTGCCGGTAGCAGAATATCTGAGATCAATTTACTTTTACCAATTCTAATTAACTTTATTAAAATGATGAATGATAAATTTAATAATTATCTTTTTGTATTTCATACAACTGAGACAAATAAAAATTTTATAAATAAGATGTTAAAAATTTCTAATCTAAATAATACTCAAGTAATTTGTGATGAAAATATTAAATCTAAAATATTATCATGTTCTATTTTTGCAGTCTCAAAATCTGGCACTATATCTTTAGAAATTTGTAATGCTAAAGTTCCATCAATAATAATTTATAAGATGAATTTTTTGAATTTTATGATTATTAAGTTCTTGGTTAAGACCAGATATGCCAATATTATTAATATCATTAATAATAAAGAAATTATTCCTGAACTAATCCAAAAAGAATGTAATGCTAATGAGATTTATAAATCTGTAATTTATTTTTTAAAAAACCCTAGCCTGATGAACCAGCAAATTAAAAATTGCCAAAATACATTGGAAGAAATTAGATCAAAGACATCTTCTGCAGTTGAGGCATCCTCTGTATTAACCAAATATCTTATTTCTTAATCTTCTAAGAACCTCTTCTTTACCTAAGGATATAATTATATCATAAACACCAGGCCCAAATTTTGAACCTGTTAATGCTATTCTCAAAGGTTGCCCAACACCTTTAAAGTTTGTTTCATATGATTTGATTAGATTATTAATAACAGGCTCTAAACTTTCTTTGTTAATATTTTTTAATTCTTTAACTATATTAGCGAACTCAAATATTATTTTTTTTGCTTTACTATTTATAAGTTTTAAATCCTCATCAATAAAAAAAACTTGATCAAAAATAATATATTTAGCATTATTGTATATATCTTCTAATGTTTTAGCTTTATTTTTTAAAAAAAATAAAGATGGTTTAATTTTTTTTTCTTTATCTGATTTAATTTTTTCTTTAAATAGTTCACAATATTGAACAAAATGAGTGTAAAGTTCATTTTCATCAATAGTTTTAATATAGTGTTCGTTCATTGATAAAATTCTGCTCATATCTAATTTAGATGGAGATTTGCCGATTCCTTCTAAGTTAAAATGTCGAATACTTTCTTCTAAGGTAAATATTTCTTTATCTTTATAAGACCACCCAAGTCTTAATAGATAGTTTCTTAAAGCATTTGGCATTATGCCTATTTTTGAATAATCATCCAAAGTTGAAGCATTATCTCTTTTGGAAAGTTTTTTCCCTTCTATGGTGTGAATTAATGGGATATGTGCGAAAGAAGGCAAGTTCCATTTCATTGCCAAGTATATTTGCATTTGTTTAAAAGTATTTATCTTATGATCATCACCTCGAATAATGTGTGTCATTTTCATTTGATGATCATCAACAGTTGCTGATAAATTGTAAGTAGGCGTTTCATCATTTCTTAAAATAATAAAATCTTCTATATTAATATTTTCAATTTCAACATCTCCTTGTACCAAGTCTTTAAGGACAGAAGACCCTTCGTTTTTACTTTTAAATCTAACAACTGGTTTAATATTTTTTGGTGTATCACTCTCAACTAATTCTCTGCATTTTTTGTTATAAGTGTAAGGAAGTTTTTTTTGTTTAGCTCTTTTTTTTTGTTCTTCTATTTCCTCACTTGAACAATAGCATTTGTATGCATGATCTTTTTTAAGTAGTTCATTAGCAACATTTACGTGATCTTTTATTTTGGTAGACTGAATATACACTTCCCCATCATGCTCTATGCCTATCCATTTTAAAGATTTAATAATTTGAATTTTATGTTCATCTTTAGATCTTTCTTTGTCTGTATCTTCAATTCTTAAGTGAAAAGTTCCAGTTTTATTTTTTGAATATAACCAATTAAATAATGCTGTTCTAACACCACCAATATGGAGAGCTCCAGAAGGAGAGGGAGCAAATCTCGTTGCTACATTAGACATAAGAGATTTTTAGACTATTTTATTAGAAGTTTCTATATAAAGATACTAGAACACCTTGAACTTTTACTCTATCGGGACCAAATATTTTAGTTTCGTAGTTTTTATTTGCACTTTCAAGTGCAACAGTTTTGCCTTTTCTTCTAATTCTTTTTAACATAGCTTCATGTTCGTCAATTAAAGCTACAACAATTTTACCATTATCAGCAGTATCAGATCTTTTTATAATAACCGTGTCACCTTCGTTAATTCCAGCTTCTATCATTGAATCACCTTGTACTTTTAGTCCAAAATATTGACCATTTTTTTCAAGATTGCTTGGAAGTGGTATTCTAGAAACTTCATTTTGAATTGCTTCTACAGGAGTTCCTGCAGCAATATTACCTAATACAGGTATTTCCATTTCGTTCGTGTTAATATTTTCAACATCTAAACCACCTTTAATAACACTTGGTGAAAAACTATTATAAATATCGTTAGCTGAAGCAGTTTCTGGGAGCTTTATTACCTCTAAAGCCCTTGCTTTATGAGGAAGTCTTCTAATAAATCCTCTTTCTTCTAAAGCACTTATTAATCTATGAATTCCTGATTTAGACTTTAAATTTAGTGAATCTTTCATTTCCTCATAAGATGGTGAAACACCAGACGTTCTCAACTTCTTGTTGATAAATAAAAGCAGGTTTTTTTGTTTTTTAGTTAGCATAGGAACAAATAAAGTACAAAATATGTTCTACTAGTGTTCTCCTGTTTTAACAATAGCTAAAAAGTGTTTAAAATAGAGGCTTATTTTACTATAAAATTGAAAAAATTGAATTGTTATTTAAATTTTTCAAAAGTGATTCACCAATTAAAAAAGTTTTAATTTTTGTTTTGCTATTTAATTCAAGAAGCTCTTCCTTTGATTTAATTCCACTCTCAGAAATTAATGGGCTAGAATGTTTAATTAAAATATTATGAATATCATAAGTTGTATTTATGTCTGTTTTTAAAGTTTTAAGATTTCTATTATTAATTCCAATTAATGCTTCTTTAAATTTAAGAGCTTTTTTGGCTTCATTTACTGTATGAACCTCAACTATTATAGACATGTTATATTTTAGAGCTTCTTCATATAATTCATTAGCAATCTTATCAGAAACCCCAGCCAATATAATTAATATTGCATCCGCTCCATAACTTTTTGCTAGAGGCACTTGAAACTTATCTATAAAGAAATCCTTACAAAGAATAGGCAGTTTTATTTTTTCTTTAACTTTGCTTACGTGAATTAATTTTCCAAGGAAGAAATCTTCTTCTGTCAAGATTGATAGACAGGTTACTTTATTTTTGTTATAGATTTCTGCAATTTTTATAGGGTTGTATTGATCAATAATGATGCCTGCAGAAGGGCTGGCTTTTTTAATTTCAGCAATTAATGAAATTTTATTAGCATTAATATTATTTTGAATTTTTTCTTTAAAGTTAATAAATAATTTACACTTTTCGATTTTTTTATTTAATAAATTTATAGAAATAGATTTTTTTAATAAATCAATTTTTTTAATTTTTGTTTTAATTATTTTATCTAAGATATTTTCAGCCATTTTGTATTCTTTTTAGATTTTCAAAAGTTTTACCAGACAAAATATGTAATCGGGCTGCTTCATACGCGTCACTAAATTCGATATGTTTTTCAGAAACAATAAGGCCAGCAGCAGCATTCAAACAAACTGCTTTAGAAAAGTCATTATCTTCGCCTTTAAATATATTTATCATTTTATTTGCATTAAATTGAGAATCATCGCCTAATAAATCTTCAAATTTATTTGCTCCTATATTTAATTCTTTAGGATCAATAGTTATTTTTAAGATTTTACCCTCTTTTAATTGAATTACATTTGTTTTTTTATAAGGTGATATTTCATCTAATCCATCCTCACTATTCACAATCCAGGCAAATTTTATATACAAATTATTTAAAGCTTCAGCAAAAATTTTGAGCAATCTTTTATCATAAACACCAACTACCTGTCTCTCCACAAGGGCAGGGCTACTTAATGGGCCAATCATATTAAATATTGTTCTTTTGCCTATCTTTTTTCTTGTTGGACTAACAAATTTCATTGCATTGTGATAGTTTGGAGCAAACATAAAACCAAAGTTATTTTTATTTATTTGTTTTTCTATATCTTTAGGTTCTAAATCAATCTTGATATTCAAAGCTTCGAGTACATCACCCGATCCACATTTAGATGAAACAGCTTTATTTCCATGCTTCGCTACCTTGATGCCCATGCTAGCTAATAATAGGGCTGAAGCTGTTGATATATTTAGTGTATTCATTCCATCTCCACCAGTGCCACATGTATCTATGCAGTTTTTAACGTTAACTCTTTTTGATTTATTTCTTAATACGTAAACACCACCGGCGATCTCATCTGAAACTTCACCCTTTGTTGAAAGTAGAGTTAAAAAATGAAATATTTCTTCATCAGAAGCTTTACCTTCCATTAGTATTTCAAAAGCATCTTTACTTTCATCAAAAGATAAATCTTTTTTATTTTTTAACTTTTCGAGAAATTTTTTCATTAGTTTTTGTAATTAATAAAATTTTTTAATATTTTAATTCCTATAGTAGTTTTTATACTTTCAGGATGAAATTGAACACCATGAATGTTGTATTTTCTATGTTTAACACCCATAATAATTCCATCTTCAGTTAGAGCCGTAATTTCAAGTTCTTTTGATAATGTTTTTCTTTCAATAATCAAACTATGGTATCTTGTAGCTTTAAATTTAGAAGGAAGATTTTTTAATATACCAATTTTATTTGATTTTATTAGGCTTGTTTTTCCATGCATTAATATTTTAGCTTGAGTTATTTTTGAACCAAATACTTGTCCAATAATTTGATGACCCAAACAAACACCTAGAATTGGAATTTTTTTATGTAAAGATTTAACTATCTTAATGCAATTTCCTGATTGATCTGGATTACCAGGACCTGGTGATATAACAATCTTATCATATTTATTTTTAATTATTTGTTTCCCAGTAATTCTATCATTTCTTATAACATCAACTTTCACTTTTAGTGATGATAAATAATGATACAAATTGAATGTAAAACTATCGTAATTATCAATTAATATAATCTTCATTATTTTAAAGCATTAAGTAAAGCTTTTGCCTTATTGACAGTTTCTTCATATTCTTTAATAGGGCTACTATCAGCAACTATTCCAGCGCCAGCCTGAACATAAAATTTATTATTTTTTGCAACAGCGGTTCTTAAAGCTATACAAGTATCAAATTCACCATTGGCTGAAAAATAACCTATGCCTCCAGCGTAAATCTTTCTTCTTGTTGATTCAAGCTCATCAATAATTTCCATAGCTCTAATCTTTGGTGCTCCCGACACAGTTCCAGCTGGAAATCCAGCAAGTAATGATTTAAATTTTGAATATTTTTTATTATAAACACCTATTACATTGGAAACTATATGCATTACATGTGAATATTTTTCGATAATAAAACTTTCAGTAACCTTCACGGTATTTATTTTGGAAACTTTTCCAGCATCATTTCTACCCAGATCAAGCAGCATCAAGTGTTCTGAAAGTTCTTTTTTATCTTTAAGCAGATCTTTTGCAAAAAAAGCATCTTCTTTAGAATTTTTTCCTCTTGGTCTAGTTCCTGCTATTGGTCTAACGGTAATTTTGTTGTCCCTTAGTCTAACTAGAATTTCTGGACTAGCTCCAATTATTTGAAAATCTGAAAAATTAAAGAAGTACATGAAAGGAGATGGGTTGGTAACTCTTAGTTTTTTATAAATATCCAAGGGATTTTTTGATAATTTAGCTTCAAATCTTTGACTTAAAACTACCTGAAAAATATCACCAATCTTAATATATTTTTTTGCTTTATTAACCATATTTATAAATTTTTTTTTAGAAATATTAGATTTAACTTCAATATTAGTATTTGTATTTTTGTATGAATTAATTTTGTTAAGTGAAGCCTGCATTAATAAATCATTAATTTCACTCTCAATTTCTAAATATTTGTTCTTATAATCTAAAATTTTTTCATCATTAAAAATATTTACAATGTAAAAAATTTTTTTTTTTAAATTATCATGAATAATTACAGTTCTGGGTCTCAAAAGTCTTACGTCAGGTAGTTTTAAATCATCCTTACATTCGTTAGGGATTTTTTCTATATATCTAATAGAATCATAAGAAAAATATCCAGATATTAAAGAGCAAATAGGAGGCAGACCTTTGGGTGTTTTAAATTTAAATTCTTCTATTATTTTTTCAATTACTTTATCGGGATTTCCTTTAATTTTTTTTTTAGTTTTATTTTTAATTAAATAAGAGTTTTTATTATTAAATTCCCAAATTTTATCGGGATTTTTTCCAAAAATAGTGTACCTACCTCTTATTTTTCCCTTTTCAACAGATTCAAAAATAAAGCTATTTTTTTCATTAAGGAAATTATCAATTAAATTTAAAATTTCACGATCATCACTTATTTTTCTTGATGTATAGATAATTTGATTTTGGTTATTTTTGTGATGAAACTTAAAATCTTTAAAGTTTCGATTTAGCATTATCTAAAGTAATTTTTAACTCTTTCAAGAGTTTTTTGGTTAACATTAATTTTATATTTATCTTCGATAAGTAAATCGAAAGACTCAAATAAATTATTTTTTATTTTATTGTTAGATAGACTTATATATTCTGTAATTAAATTAGAGTTATTAAATAAATTATTAATAACTACTTTATTCAGCTTAACCAAATATACGTTATCTTTTTTATCATTAACCAGTGTAAAAGAGTTTGAAGGTAATGAATAAAGTAATTTAACCGACTGTGTTGAAAATTTATTATCATCTTTTATTGATTTTAATTCTATATTTTCAATTTTTCCACTTGAGATGTTTTTAAAACTTGTGTAATTAAATTTTTTATTATTAATCTCATCTATTATTTTTTTGTTATATTCGTATTTTTTTTTAGTATATAAAGTATTTGTAATTTTATTTTTAAAATTTAAATCGTCTAAATTAGGTAAAATTTCATTTATTTTATTAATTTGAAATAAAATATAAAATTTATTTTCATCAATTAATTGAATTTTATTTTCATTTCTTTTTTGGTAAATTTTATTATGTATCTCATCACCTTTTTCATTAAGGATGTAGTTTTTTTTGATAATAGTTTGAATTTTTAATTTTTTTGATAACACATCTATCTTAACCCCATTAGATATGTCATTTTCTATTTCATCAATTTTTTTAAAAAAATTTTCATTGAATTCATCATACCCAGTTAAGTTGTTAGGTGTTATTTTAAAATAAGAAAAATCTATATAATCTTCTTTTAGGTTATCTTTATTGTCATTAATAAATGCAATTAAATCAGATTCTAAAAAACTATTTTGTTTTTGATATTTATTTTCTAAATTAATGAATTCAATTTCTATTTTTTTATTCTCTTGTATATAAGTATTATTAGCATAAAAAAAAGGTGACTTTATTCCACCAGCAACATATGCAAACAGTTTCTTTTTTAATTCATTTTTTTTTAGTTCTTTTTCAAATCTAGTCGCTGTAAAATTTTGAGATAATAAAAATTTTTCATACTTAGTTCTAGAAAATTTTTTTTTACCATCATGAAAATTCTTGTTATTTTTTATTGTTTTTATTAAGGTTTTATCTGATATAAAAAGGTTTAAATTTTTAATTTCCATTTCTAATATCTTTTCCGAAACAAGCATGGATAGTAATTTTTCTAAAACATTATTTTCTAGATCCTTTTTTATAGTTTCAGGATTTATTTTAGATTGATTTATGTAATCGATAAAATCTTGAGTCGAAATATTATAATTATTTATTTTAGCAATGCTATTAGAGTTACCCTTGTTAAATACCCCTCCCATACCCCAAAAAATAAATGGGATAATAATTATAATTATAAGTATTTTTGCAAATATTGTTTTTGAAAAGTTTCTAATAATGTTTAGCATGGATAATTCTAATTTATTGATCTATAAAAGACAAACCTATAGATTAAATTTATCGCTATGACAAATAAATATATGTATTTTGTTGCTAATTGGAAAATGTTTGGTGAGCCAAAGTCACTTAATTCTTTAAATAGAGTTATAAAATTTTCAAAATTAAGAAAAACTAATAAATTTAAGTTAATATATTGTCCTCCCTATACATTATTAAATTTATTTTCTAAAAAATTAAAAAAAACAAAAATTAGTATTGGAGCGCAAAATTGTCATGAGAATAATAATTCTAGTGCCTTTACAGGCTCTATTAATGCCCAGATGTTAAAAAGCATTGGTGCAAATTATGTAATTTTAGGCCATTCTGAGAATAGAGTGTCAGGAGAAAGCGATAATTTAATAAATAATAAAATTAAATCATCTTTAAACAATAATTTAAAAATTATTTTTTGTATTGGAGAAACCTTTATTCAAAAAAAAAAAAAATCAACTATTAAAATTCTTAATGATCAAATTGTTAATGGATTAAAAGGAATTAAAAAATTTAATAATGTTATATTAGCATACGAACCCGTGTGGGCAATTGGCTCTGGTCTAGTTCCTGAAAATAATGAATTAGAATTTAATATAAATTATATTAAAAACATTGTTAAAAAAAAATTTAAGATAAAAAAACCAAAAGTTTTATATGGAGGCTCAGTAAACCCAAAAAATGTGCTACAATTAAATAAAATTGATATTATTGATGGTTTTTTAGTTGGTGGCGCCTCCCAAAACTCTAAAAAATTCATTGATATAATAAAAAAAACCTTTATTTAACTCACATGGAAAATATTTTATTAATACTTAATGTTATACTGGCTATAATTTTAGTTCTTTTAGTTTTACTCCAAAAGTCTGAAGGTGGAGCGTTGGGTATTGGTGTTTCACAAGATAACTTTATGTTTTCTAGATCTGCAGGTGATTTTATGAGTAAAGCAACTGCAATAATTGCTACATTATTTATTATATGCAGTTTAAGTTTAACTATAATTTCTAGAGAAGGATTAACACCAACCATTTCAGTTATGGATAAAATTGAAGAAAAATCTGATGATACACCTGAAATTCCTGATAATAAAAATTAATACTTTTCAATTCAAACATATATCGCTATAAGGTAATTCCATGGCGCGATATATTTTTGTCACCGGCGGTGTGGTTTCATCCTTAGGAAAGGGTCTCTCATCCGCATCACTAGCTTATCTTCTTCAATCAAGAGGTTTTAAAGTTAGACTTAGAAAACTAGATCCATACTTAAATGTAGATCCAGGTACGATGAGTCCATTTCAACATGGCGAAGTTTTTGTAACAGATGATGGAGCTGAGACCGATCTAGACTTGGGTCATTATGAAAGATTTTCAGGAATTTCAGCAAAGAAATCAGACAATATTACAACAGGAAAAATTTATAATGATGTTTTAAAAAAAGAACGTAAGGGTGGCTACTTAGGTAAAACAGTTCAGGTTATTCCACACATCACTGACCGTATAAAAGAATTTATTAAGCATGATGTAGCTAAAGAAGATTTTGTTATTTGTGAAATTGGAGGAACAGTGGGAGATATTGAAAGTCTACCTTTTGTTGAGGCAATAAGACAATTTGCAAACGATATTGGTAAAAAAAATACATTATTTATTCATCTTACTTTAGTACCATATATGAAAGCATCTGATGAAATTAAAACTAAGCCCACTCAACACTCGGTAAAAGAACTTAGAAGCATTGGTATTCAACCTGATATAATTATTTGTAGATCTGAAAGAGCCATACCTTTGGATCAAAGAAAAAAAATATCTTTATTTTGCAATGTAGATATTAAAAATGTAATTGAAACTGTTGATGTAAAAACAATTTATGAGGCACCAATCAGTTTTAATAACGAAAATTTAGACAAACAAGTTCTTGATTATTTTAAAATTAAAACAAAAAAAAAAGTAAATTTAAATCCTTGGAAAAAAATTACTAAAATTGTTTTACATACAAAAAAATATGTAAATATTGCAATAGTTGGAAAGTATGTAAACTTAAAGGATGCATACAAATCATTAGATGAAGCATTAACTCATGGGGGTATTCATAACTATTTAAAAGTTAATTTAATCAGAATAGATTCTGAAAATTTAAAAGTTTCCGAAATTAAAAATAAATTAAAAGATGTTTCTGGAATTTTAATACCTGGTGGTTTTGGTAAAAGAGGTACGGAGGGTAAAATAGAGGCTGTAAAATATGCGCGATTAAATAAAATTCCCTTTTTAGGAATTTGCTTTGGTATGCAGATGGCTATAATTGAGTTTGCAAGAAACAAACTTAATATTAAAAAAGCAACCTCAAGTGAATTTGGTCCAGGTGGTATACCTATTATTGGCTTAATTAACGAATGGAATAAAGCTGGAAAAATAATTAAAGGTACAGATAAAGATTTGGGTGGAACAATGAGACTTGGACTTTATGAGGCTAAACTAAGAGACAATTCTATGATTAAAAAAATATATAAATCTAAATCTATTAATGAAAGACATAGACATAGATATGAAGTTAATATTAGCTACATCAATATATTTGAAAAAAATGGTATGATTTTTTCTGGTATATCACCAGATAATAGGTTGCCTGAAATAATTGAATTAAAAAATCATCCATGGTTTGTGGGTGTGCAGTTTCATCCAGAATTTAAGTCTAGACCTTTATCACCACATCCATTATTCTCATCATTTGTCAAAGCAGCAAAAAATCATAAATGAAAAGTATTAAAGTAAATTGTGGAAAGATAGAAATTTCAAATAGCAATAAAATTTGCATAATTGCGGGTCCATGCCAACTTGAAACTGAACAACATGCGATGGATATGGCTGGAAAAATCAAGGAAATTACTTCAAAATTTAATATGGGCTTCATTTACAAAACATCTTTTGATAAAGCTAATAGGACAAGTCTTAAAGGTAAAAGAGGAGCTGGCCTCGAACAATCTTTGAAAGTTTTTGATAAAATAAAAAAAGAATTAAATTTACCAATTTTAACAGACATTCATAATGCCGAACAATGCTCTATAGTTGCTAATCATGTAGATGTTTTGCAAATCCCAGCTTTTTTGTGCAGACAAACGGATTTATTAATTGCAGCTGCCAAAACAAATAAAATTATTAATGTAAAAAAAGGACAGTTTCTTGCTCCGTGGGACATGGTCAATGTTACGAAAAAAATTTCTGACTCAGGAAATAGCAATATTTTAGTTACAGAAAGAGGAGCAAGTTTTGGTTACAATACTTTAGTTTCAGATATGAGAGCATTACCAATTATGGCAAAAAATGGTTATCCAGTTATCTTTGATGCAACACATTCAGTTCAACAACCAGGTGGTTTAGGAGAAACAAGTGGTGGCCAAAGAGAGTTTGTAGAATATTTAGCAAGAGCTGCAGTTGCAGTTGGTGTTGCGGGTGTTTTTATAGAAACACACCAAGACCCCGATAACGCTCCATCAGATGGACCAAACATGGTTCCATTAAATAAATTAGAAAAACTATTATCACAACTTTTCGAAATAGATAATTTAATCAAAAAATAAATGAGTAAAATATTAAAGGTAAAAGCTCGACAAGTTTTTGACAGTAGAGGTAATCCCACAATTGAAGCAGAAGTGTATTCTAATAATTTAAGTGCTACTGCAATATGCCCATCTGGAGCATCCACTGGTACATTTGAAGCTTTTGAAAAAAGAGATAAAAATAACAAAAAATATTTAGGCAAAAGTGTTTTTGGTGTAGTCAATTTAGTTAACACAAAAATATCAAAAAAAATTAAAGGCTTAAACGTTCACGATCAAGAGCGTATAGATGCAACATTGATCAATCTTGATGGCACAAAAAAAAAAACAAATCTTGGAGCAAATGCAATTTTAGCTGTTTCTATAGCTGCAAAAAAACTTTCTGCAAAAATTAAAAAAATACCTCTATACAAAACTTTTTTATTAAAAAATAATTTTAAATTACCCTATCCTTTAATGAACATTATTAATGGAGGAGCTCATGCTAACAATGGTTTGAGAATTCAAGAATTTATGATTAGACCCGATAAAGCTAAAAAATTTTCCGAAGCTATGAGAATTTGTTTTATTGTAATTAATAATTTGAAAGATTTAATTAAAAAAAAAGGTCTATCTACCAATGTTGGTGATGAGGGCGGTTTTGCTCCAATGATAAATAGCAATGAACAAGCGCTTGACTTGGTTGTTGCAGCAATAAAAAAATCAGGTTTTAAAAATGGTAAAGACATTTCGATATGCCTAGACGTTGCTGCCAATGAATTATATAAAAAAAACAAATATTCAATTCATTCAAAAAAATTTATTTCAATAGAACTATCCATTAAAAAATATCTAAAAATGATTGAAAAATATAAGATTAAATCAATAGAAGATCCATTTGCAGAAAATGATTGGTTGTCATGGAATAAAATGATGAAATTTACTAAGAATGTTCAAATTGTCGGAGACGATCTTTATGTTACAAATTTAGAAAGACTTAAAAAAGGTTTTTTAAATAATTCTTCTAACTCTATTTTAATTAAACTGAATCAAATAGGCACTGTTTCTGAAACTCTTGAAGTTATTAAATTTGCACAAATCATAGGATATAAAACTATTATTTCTCACAGATCGGGAGATAGTGAAGACACCTTTATTGCCGATTTTGCTGTTGGAACAAATTCTAATCAAATTAAAACAGGTTCTTTATCAAGATCTGAGAGAGTAGCTAAATATAATCAGTTAATACGAATAGAAGAAGAGCTTGGAAAAAAAGCTATAATGAATAAAATTTATTAATGTTTGATCAAATAAAAAAAAATTATTTTTTATTAATATCTACTTTTTTTATACTCTACTTTTTCTTTAACCTTTTAGATGGTGAAAGAGGTTTATTTTCATATTTTAAAAAAAAAGAAATTTTAATAACCTTGCAAAATGAAAAAAGTGATCTATCTAGTAAAATTAAAAACCTTGATTTCAAAAACTCTTTATTAAGTGACAAGCTGGATTTAGATTATGTTGAAACACTTATTAGAAAAAAATTTTTATTTGTCAAAGAAGGGGAGACACTTTATATAATCAAAAATAATGACAATTAGACATCCTGAAAAAGTTAATAAACCTATAAATCCAATTAAGAAGAAACCAGTCTGGATACGATCTAAATTCGTTAATAGCAAAGAATTTTTTTTAACCAAAAATATTGTTAATAATAATAATCTTGTAACTGTTTGTCAGGAAGCAAACTGTCCGAATATTACTGAATGTTGGAGTAAACGTCATGCAACATTTATGATCATGGGAGACACATGTACAAGAGCTTGTGCTTTTTGTGATGTTAAAACTGGCAAACCTAGAAAATTAGACCTATTAGAACCTGTTAAAATTTCTCAAGCAGTAAAAAAACTTAATTTAAAACATGTAGTTATAACATCTGTTGATCGAGACGATCTGAAAGATGGAGGATCTCATCATTTTTATGAAGTTATTAATGAAACAAGAAAACTTAATCCAAACACATCTATTGAAGTTTTAACTCCAGACTTTCTTAAAAAGGGAGATGCTTATAAAAAAGTATTAGAAGCTAATCCAGATGTTTTTAATCATAACATTGAAACAGTACCAAGACTTTACTTAAAAGTTAGACCTGGATCCAGATATTTTTCATCTTTGGAACTTTTAAAAAATGCTAAGGCAGTTAATAAAAATGTTTTTACTAAATCAGGCTTGATGGTTGGATTAGGAGAGAGTAAAGAAGAATTATTGCAAGTTATGGATGATTTAAAAGCAGCAGATGTAGATTTTTTAACAATAGGTCAATACTTACAACCATCTACAAAACATCATCCATTAGATCGCTATTATCACCCTGATGAATTTAAAGAGTTAGAAATTATTGCTAAAGCAAAAAGTTTTTTATTAGTTTCCTCTACTCCTTTAACAAGATCTTCATATCATGCAGACGAAGATTTTGCTCAATTAAAAAAAAATAGACCAAAAAACTAATGCCTAAAGCTTCAGTAAAACGTTTAGTTGAATGTAGTATAAAACAACTTAGTGATTTAGTTCTTGATATAGAAAAATATCCAGAATTTGTGCCATTTTGCCTTGATGCAAATATTTATAAAAAAAATAATGAAGGTGATCTAATCATAATTGTTGCCGATTTAACGATTGGAAAAGGTCCTTTTAAAGATACTTATAAAAGTGATGTTAAATTTAATAAAAAAGATAATTCTATAAAAGTTGTAAATATCGGTGGACCCTTGAAACATTTAGAAAATACTTGGAATTTTAATGAATATAAAAACGGTACTGAAATTTCTTTTGATATTGATTTTGAAATTAAAAATAAACTTTTAAATATTGTTATGACAAAATCTTTTCAATTTAGTTTAGATAAAATTGCAGATGCATTCCAAAAAAGAGCAGAGGATTTATATAGACCTAAGAATAAATAATTAAATTAATTTTAGAATAATTTTTATAACTTTTTTTGTTGCCAAAATTTGAATAGTATTACGATTTTTTGATTTAAATTTATTTTTTTTAATAGTAATTTTTTTTCCTTTTTTAATTCCAATATAAACAAGTCCAACAGGTTTTAATTTTGTTCCTCCATTAGGTCCTGCAATACCAGTAACAGAAACTGATATATTTGCTTTGCTAATTTTACTTAGATTTTTTACCATAGATTTGCAGCATTCTTTACTTACAGCTCCATATTTGGTTATTATTTTTTTAGAAACTTTAAGAACATCAATTTTTGCTTTATTTGAATAAGTAACTAAGCCCAAATTGAATATTTTTGAGGACCCACTTATTGAAGTTATAGCACTTGATAATAATCCACCAGTGCACGACTCAGCGAATGAAATTTTAATTTTTTTTTTAATCAATTTTTTAACAAGTTTGTTGGATAAATTTTTCATTATAAAATGTAACTTTTGATAACCATAAAACAGACAAGACTTAACACCACATAAAATCCTGCACAAATATCATCCATAATCACACCAAAGCTATTTTTGAAGTTTTTATCAAAGAAACTTACTGGAAAAGGTTTCATGATATCAAAATATCTAAAAAGAACAAAAAATAGAGCATAATATATCATGGCCTCAGTATTTTCTTTTGTTGTGCCATGTGAAATTTCATAAAGGTATATAGGTATTGATTGACCTAAAAATTCATCAATAATAATTTCTCTAGGATCTTTATTGTCGATATCCTTAATATGAGAGGATACTGCAAAAAAAGAATAAATAAATATAACTATTAATCCAATTAAAATTGAATATGGCGAATAATTTAGAACATGAAACAAATAATAAAGAATAATAATAGTTGCAAAGGATCCAAAAGTTCCAGGTATGAATTTAATTTTACCTAAACCAAACATGGTTACAAACAAGGAGTTAAAAGTTTTAATCATATTTAATTACAGAAACTATCACTTCTGAAGCTATAGCTTTTTCTTTTCCGATTACACCTAGCTTTTCAGTTGTCTTACCTTTGATATTTATTTGTGTTGGTAAAATTTCACATAATTTTGCAATACAATTTGTAATTTTTTTTTTATATTTTTGAATTTTAGGTTTTTGAGTAATGATATTAATGTCAAGATTGTTAATTGAATAACCTTTAACTTTAATTAGTTTAATTATTTGTCTCAATAAAATCGTAGATCTAATATCTTTAAATACTTTACTTTTATCTGAAAATTTTTCACCAATATCACCCAAAGAACACGCACCAAGTATAGCATCAATCACCGCATGTAAAACTGGATCACCATCTGAATGACCTAATGTGCCAAATTTTGAGGTTATTTTGATTCCACCTAAGTATAAAATTTTATTAGGAACCAATCTATGAACATCAAAACCCAATCCATATTTAACAGAATTTTTAATTATAATATCTGAATTTATTGTAATTTTATTATTATTAGATTCACCGTAGATAATTTTTATTTTTTTACCAGCTTGTACAAATAAATTTGCATCATCTGTAACGTTAGAGCTTTTATCATTTTGGAGTCTGTATAATTTTTTATAATTAAATGCTTGAGGTGTTTGGATTAAATAAATATTTTCTCTTTTTAAGTTTGTAACTTTATTATAAGATTTTTGTTTAATTGAATTTGTTGTTTTGATTGCAGGTATAACACAATCATTTGATTTAAGTTCTTGATTTAATCTATCTAAAAGTTTTAAAGAAAAATTAGGTCTTGCAGCATCATGAATCATTACATTTTTAATATTGTTTTTTTTTATACTTTTTAATCCTATATAAGCAGACTCAGCTCTTGTTCTACCCCCATAGATAATTTTGACATCTTTAATTTTAAGTTTTTTTATTAAATTTTTATGTTTTTTGTTAATAATTAGTATTATTTTATTAAATTTTTTATAAGCTTTGACTTTATCAACCGAATGAAGCAATAATGGTTTACCTTTATATGAGTGATAAAGCTTTGGTGTTTTAGAATTAAATCTTTTACTTTCTCCACCAGCTAGTATTATAAAACAGTTATTCATGTTAAAAATTTTTATTACTTTATTTACCTCATAATGATCAATTTTATCAAAAAAAATATATTTATTACGATTATATTTTTAACCACATTATCATTAGGTTTTTTAACATTTTTAACATTTATTGATAAAAGTATTATTAAGCTTAATGAACTTAGTCTTCAATTATTATTAATAGCCGACGTTGTTCTTTTAATAATTTTTTTTTTAATAATATTTATTGAAATCAGACGTTATCTAAAAAATGATATAAATGCTAATGGTTCAAAAACTAATAGAAAATATATTGTTTTTTTTTCACTATTTACATTGGTTCCCTCAATATTAATTTCAATTTTTTCATTATTTTTATTTTCATTTGCCCTAGATAAATATTTAGATAAAAAAATAACCACAGCAGTAAATAATTCATATGAAATTGCAAAAAATTACGTTGATGAAGTAAAAAATAAAATAGAGTCCGATATAGTTTTAATTGGATATGATTTGGAAAAAAACATTAATATTTTTTATGACAATCCTAATAGATATAAAAATATTATGCTAACACAAAAATTGATTAGAGCTGTTGATCAAATTCACTTGATAGATAGTTCGGGAAATTTAATTATTTCAACTTTGAATAACTATAAGTTATTTGAGCCACCATCAAGCAAAGGTTTGGAAATGATTTACAACAAAGAAAGACCGTTGAAAATAATTAATGCTTTTGAAAATAAATCATCTGCTTTATTGAAGTTAACAGGATATATAGATACTTATTTATATGTTGTAAAATTTTTGGATGAAGATATTTCTAATTATTTAACACAATCAGAGGAGGCAATAAACTTCTATTATACTGTTGAGGATCAAAGAAGTGGTATAAAAATCTCATTTATTTTTATTTATATTGTTATTGTAACTTTATTGTTATTTTTATCTATTTCTATTGCTATTAAATTTTCTTCAAGATTTTTCAGATCAATTAGTAATTTGATTTCAGCTTCTTCTAATATTGGTAAGGGTAATTTAGAAACAAAAGTTCCTGAAATTGAAACAGATAAAGAAATTGAAACATTAAATAAAAACTTTAATTTAATGATAGATCAATTAAAAAACCAACAAGAAAAATTATTACTCAATGAAAGACATGAAGCCTGGGAGAATGTTGCAAGAAAACTTGCTCATGAAATTAAAAATCCACTAACACCAATACAATTAACAATAGATAGATTAAAAAACAAATATTTAAATTTAATTAGTACATCAGAGAAAAATAGTTTTAACAATTATTTACAAATAATTGTTAATCAAATTAAACAAATTGAAAATTTAGTTAATGAATTTTCAGATTTTGCAAGAATGCCAAAACCAATTTTAAAAAATAATGATTTAATTTTAATCTTAAATGAAAATATTAAATTATTAAATGAAGTTGATTTGAATATTAAAATTAATTTAAATCATAACCAGGATAAAATAATGTTTATTTGTGACAGCGAACAAATATCTAGAGTATTTTTGAATTTAATTAAGAACTCAATTGAAAGTATCCAAGAAAGAAACTTAATTAATACTGACTTTATTAAGAAAATTCATATAGATAACGAATAAAAATGATTATATAGAATTTATAATTATTGATAATGGGTTAGGTTTTTCTGGAAAAAATTTGGATAATATAATTAAACCTTATTTTACAACAAAATCAAAAGGTAGTGGTCTTGGTTTATCAATAGTTAATAAGATTGTGAATGATCACAACAGTAAAATTAAATTTATGCAACAAAATATCGGTGCTAAAATTATTATAAATTTTATAAAATATGACAACTGAAATACTAATCATTGATGATAATCCAGATATTAGGAATATCCTTAATGATTTAATAAATGACGCTGGATATAAAACAAGAGTAGCAGCCAATTATAGTCAGGCATTATTTGAGATCGACAAAAGATTACCTGATGTTGCTATTATTGACGTCAAACTTGATAAAGGTGACAATGATGGCATTCAACTATTAAATCATATTAAAAAAAAAAATAAAGAAATCCCTGTTATAATAATTTCTGGTCATGCAAATATTGAAATGGCTATCAAGTCATTAAAATCTGGCGCTTTTGAATTTATTCAAAAACCATTTGATCAAGAGAGGTTAATGAATTTTGTTAATAGAGCTGTAGAAAATTTTAAACTAAAAGTACAAAATAATGAGTTTGAAAATAAATTATTTCATTCATATGAACTTATTGGAAATAGTCAAAATATAGAAAAAATTAAAGATCAAATTTTGAAATTATCAAATACAGATAGTAGAATTTTTATTAATGGGCCAACAGGATGTGGTAAAGAATTAATAGCCAGAAAAATTCATAAATTATCTAAAAGAAATAATCAACCTTTTGTTATTTTAAATGGTGCATTATTAGATACTAAAAAATATGAATTAGAACTTTTTGGTGAAGAAAAAAATGATGCATCTATTTCCTATGGTGCATTGGAAAAAGCTAGTGGTGGAACTTTATTAATTGATGAAGTTTCTGAAATCCCTTTAGAAACTCAATCAAAAATTTTACGAGTTTTAATTGATCAAAGATTTAAAAGAATTAATGGGGATCATGACATAAATGTAAATGTTAGAATTATTTGTTCTTCGACAAAAAGTATAAAAAATGAAATTTCCTTAGGTAACTTTAGAGAAGATTTGTTTCACAGATTAAATGTTTTTCAAATTGATGTTGAGCCTTTATCTAGAAGAATAAGTGATATCTCACTATTAATAAAGTATTTTTCTAAAAAAATATCTGAAAATTATAATTTAAAAAAACTTGATATTGACATTAACAATCATTATTTAATTAATTATAATTGGCCGGGTAATGTAAGAGAATTAAGAAATTTAATTGAAAGAATAGCTATTTTAGCTCCAGATAATAAGGAAAAAATATCAAATATAATTAAAGAATCTTTAAAAACACCAGAAAATGAATACTCTAAAGATGAAAAAACCTTATCTATCCCATTAAAAGAGGCTAGAGAGATCTTTGAAAAAAATTATTTAACAACACAATTAAAAAAATTTGCTGGGAATATATCAAAAACTGCTAAATTTGTTGGCATGGAAAGATCAGCATTGCATAGAAAACTAAAGTATTTGGGAGTAAAAGATTTAAATTAGTATGAACATTATAATTTGTGGAGCTGGCAGAGTAGGTTTTACTATAGCTAAATTATTAAGTGACCAAAATCACTCAATAACTATGATTGATCAATCCAGTGAAGATATTCAAAAAATTAATGATGTTTTAGACGTAAAAGCAATCGTTGGTAAAGCAACATACCCATCTATATTGGAAAAAGCAAATGCCTCCGAAGCCGACATGATAATTGCAGTTACACGTAATGATGAAATTAATATGCTAATTTGTCAAATAGCTTACTCAATTTTTAATATACAAAAAAAAATAGCAAGAATAAGATCTCAAGATTATCTTAATCCCAAATTCACAAAAGTTTATAATAAAGAAAATTTACCTATAGATGTTATCATATCTCCCGAAATTGAAATAGCTAAATCATTACTAAGAAAACTAGAGGCTCCAGGAGCATTAGATAATGTACCTTTTGCTAAAAATAAAATTAGACTCCTTGAAATTCTTGTTAATGACAACTGTCCATTAATAGACATTAAACTTCAAGATTTAACAAAAAAATTTCCCAAATTAGATGCTAACATTCTTGGTGTGATAAGAAATGATAATTTTATTATTCTTAAAAAAAATGATGTAATGAAAAAAAAAGATAAAGCTTATGTCATTATTAATTCTGCACAAATGCAATTAACATTATCCGCATTTGGTCATAATGAAAAAATAGCAAATAAAATTTTAATTATTGGAGGTGGTAATATTGGATTTAATCTTGCGAAAAATATTGAAGAATCTTTTGAATCCGCAAGAATTAAAATTATAGAAAAAAACAAAGAAAGAGCAGAATTTATTGCTGGTGAACTTAACAATTCAATAATTATAAATGGAAATGGTCTTGATGAAGATATTTTAGAAGAAGCTAATTTAGATGAAGTTGAAACTGTATTAGCATTGACTAATGATGATGAGGATAATTTAATGGTAAGTGTATTAGTTGAAAAATTTTCTAAAGATAAAAGAACTATGGCACTTATAAACAAGCCAAATTATGCTTTATTACAATCATCATTAAAAATTGATGATTTAATTGATCCTAGAATGAATACAGTATCCAGTATTCTTAAACATGTTCATAAAGGAACAATCGAAACAGCTTATAGTATCTTAAATGGAGAATATGAGGTTATAGAGGCAGATATTATTGAAACTTCTGAATTAATTAATAAAGAATTAAAGAATTCTAATTTACCAGAAGAAATTAGAATCGGAGCAATATTGCGAGATAAAAAAATAATAATACCTAGGTCAAATTTTATTTTTCAAAAAAACGATGTTGTTGTTTTCCTTGCTAAAAGAGATCAATTACCGATTGTTGAAAACATGTTTAGAATTAGCTCTATTTAGTTTTAATGAGTTATTTTAGCTTAACTTACTTAGGAATATTTTCTTTAATTATTTCTATCTTATCCTTTTTTAACATCGTTTATTCTTATTATTTTAATTTATATTTGAATTTAGATAGTTATGTATACTCATTATTTATATCATTATTTTTTGGGTTAATTTTTTTAACAAAAAAAAAAAATAATTTTCAAATATCAATATATACAAAAATAACAACTGTGATATCTGGTTATATAGTTTTACCAATTATTATATCAATCCCATTTTATTTTAGTATTTATAATATATCCTTTCTAGACTCTTACTTTGAATCCATATCTGGATTTACTTCAACTGGCTTTACTATTTTTGATAATATAAAACATTTGGATGAAAGCTTAATTCTATGGAGGTCATCTTCACAATGGTTAGGTGGTTTATATTTCCTTTTTTCAATTATAACTTTATTGGATGTTTTTGATGATAATTTAAAAAAATCATTAACTAATTTTTTATCTTTCAATAAATCTGAAACATTGAAACAATCATCTAAAATTTTAATTCTTTATTTTTTATTGACTCTATTTTTGTTTATTATTTTTAAAATTTTTGATTTTAGAACTTTTATATCCTTTAATTTTGCGATGACTATAATTTCATCAGGTGGTTTTCTTCCTGTAAATAAATTATCTTCTATAGTCAATACTGATATTAAAGAAATTATTTTTTCTTTATCTATGTTAGTGTCATTTTTTAGTATTTTCTTAAGTTATAATATTTTATTTTTTAAAAGCAAAAACATAAATTTTTTTCAAGAAGATCTTTATTTACTATTTTATTTTTTATTTCTTTTATTCATTTTTTTAGTTTTTTTTAATTTTGATTATAATTTTAGTGTAATTTTACTTTCTTTAATTAGCAGTATATCAAACATAGGATTTTCATTAGATAAAAATCCTTCAAATTTATCATTTATATTTTTAATTCTTGTAATTATTGGAGGCTCTTTTTTTTCAACAAGTTCTGGAATACGTTTTTTAAAACTTTATACATTGTTTAGGTTTTCTATTAATGATTTAATTTCCCATGTAAGACCTAAAAATATTTTTATTAATAAACATGTTTATTTAAATATTAGTTTTAAAAAAAATGAAATTAATAAATATTTTTTGTCATTCATGATATTTATTATTTCTCTGCTGTTATTGACTTCATTATTAACAATTTCTGGTTCGAGTTTTGAAAATTCATTTAAATTAGCAATTTTAACTTTAATGAATACAGTGAATTCCTCTATGTATGGTTTGGCTAATTTTGATTTTCAAGAACTTCATTTTTTTACCAAATATTATTTGATAATTTTTATGATTATCGGCAGGGTTGAAATGTTGACTTTTTTGATTATTTGTAAAAAAGTACTTTTTAAAAGCTAAATTAGTAATATAAGGAGTTTTAAGATATTTTGCGCTCTTAGCTCAGTTGGATAGAGCATCGGTTTTCTAAACCGAGGGTCGATGGTTCGAATCCATCAGAGCGCGCCAAAAACCTTTAAAATTGCTTGTTTTTCTTCTTGATGCAATAAATATATCATGTTTAAATTACTTATATTCAAAATTATTTTGAATTATTTGTTAACAAATAAAAATAACACAAAGGAAGAATAATGTTTAAATACGTAAAACAATTAACTTCTTTAGTCGCTATGGTTGCAGTTCTATTTGCTTTTACAACTGAAACAATGGCAGCTAAGAAATCTAAAACACTTAAAAACACTCAGAAAAAAGGTTTTGTAAGATGTGGTGTATCTCAAGGTTTACCTGGATTTTCTAATGCAGATGCATCAGGAAATTGGACAGGTGTTGACGTTGATGTATGTAGAGCAGTTGCTGCTGCAGTATTAGGTGATGCGAACAAAGTTAAGTTCACTCCACTAAGTGCTAAAGAAAGATTTACAGCTCTAACTTCT
>Ga0114997_10000925_pt1 | contig 24462 bp, 26 predicted proteins | sample ArcticOcean_MG_C_2_FD_87045 | JGI IMG/M metagenome (GOLD analysis project Ga0114997, IMG submission 87045) | Marine microbial communities from western Arctic Ocean - ArcticOcean_MG_CB4_136 | ecosystem: Environmental > Aquatic > Marine > Oceanic | place: Arctic Ocean: Canada Basin | collected... | reverse complement strand
AGAAATACGTAAATTTATACGTAAATCAATGTAAATAACCACTACAATGATTTTTTAATACTCTTCAAAGCATTGATGTCATTGACAATGGTCCTATAGCTCAGTTGGTTAGAGTAGCTGATTTAGAATTAGAAGTTTTAAAATTTAATAGCGAGATTTCTGGGGCATCAAATTTAGATTTTTAAGGAGATGTGATTGATGCAAATCTTAAAATTAGCGGAGCATCAAAAGTTTATTTTGAAGAAGAAGGTGAAGGAAATATTTTAATATTTACTTCAGGGGCCTCTAAGGCATATGTTAATTCTAGCGAATCAATTAGCGTAGAAGCTTCATCTGCTAGCGGTATTTTTTATTATGGAAATGGACAGGTAGAGAATTTTGATATATCATCTGCAGCAAGTTTAAAAAACATTAATAAACAATAATAATATAAGTTATTTTAAACAAAAATAAAACTGTAAAGTCTAATTTAAATTTATGATAGATATTAAAAACCTTCACAAGTCTTATAAGATGGGAAACTCTTCTTTACACGTGCTGAAGGGTATAGATTTTAAAGCTGATGAAGGAGAATTAGTCGCTATAATGGGATCTTCAGGTTCAGGCAAATCAACTCTTTTAAATATTTTAGGAATGTTAGATCTAGCTGATCAAGGGAGTTATTATTTAGACAATATTGAAATAAAAGATCTCGACGAAACAAAAGCTGCAAAATATAGAAATCAATTTTTAGGATTTGTTTTTCAATCTTTTAATCTAATTAATTATAAAAATGCTCTAGAAAATGTAGCTCTACCATTATACTATAGAGGAATTAGCAGAAAAGATAGACAAAAACAAGCCTTGGATTATTTAGAAAAAGTAGGATTAAATCAATGGTCAACTCATTTACCAAGTGAACTTTCAGGTGGACAAAAACAAAGAGTGGCCATAGCTAGAGCTCTAGTTTCAAAACCAAAAGTTTTATTGGCAGATGAGCCTACAGGAGCTTTAGATTCAAAAACATCTACTGAAGTCATGTCCCTTATTCAACAAATAAATAATGAGGGTAAAACTATTTTGGTTGTTACTCATGAAAAAGATATTGCCAAAATGTGCAAAAGAGTTGTAGTCTTAAAAGATGGAGTTATAGTAGAAGACAAGAAAATAAATCAAAAATTAATACACTAAAAATGTTTAGCAGAGATACTTGGATAGAGATTTTTATAACTATGAGTAAAAATCGTTTAAGAACTTTTTTATCTGGCTTTACTGTAGCTCTGGGAATTTTCATATTTATAGTTCTTTATGGTTTTGGAAATGGCTTGAAAAATCAATTTCAGGAGTTTTTTTTGGACGAAGCAACTAATGTTTTAACTCTTTTTGCCGGAAAGACTTCAATGCCACATAAAGGGTTTAAGTCAAGTCGTCAAATTCGATTTCAAAATGACGACATAGAAGAGATTAAATTAAACTTTAATTTTTTTTTAGAAGATATTTCCCCTATTATTAGAAGGAATTCCCAAGTTAGTTATCAATTAGAATCGGACAATTATAGAACAGAGGCAATTGCTCCATCGCAACATTTTTTTGAAAAAAATGTTTTAATCAAAGGGAGATTTTTAAATGAACAGGACATCATAAATAGAGAAAGATATGTTGTAATGGGAAGGCTAGTTGCTGAAGACATTTTTGGTTTAAAAGAAAATCCAGTTGGAAAATATATTAGCCTAGGATCAAGTCCATTTAAAGTTGTGGGGGTTTTTAAAGATAGTGGAGGAGACAATGAAGAGAGGGTTCTTTATTTACCTTACACGACAAGACAATTACTGGAAAAAAACAATGACTATGTGGATCAGATTAAAGTATCCTTTAGACCTGAATTGGGATATATTGGAGCTATTGCCTTTGAAAAACAACTTAGAAATTTTTTAGAAGAAAAAAAATCAATCAATCCAAAAGATAAAAAGGGAATATTTATAAGAAATGTTGCTAAGGATTTAAAAAAAAATCAAGAATTCTCTAGGGTATTACAATATATTGTAACCTTTGTTGGTTTTGGCACGCTTCTAGCTGGAATTATTGGGATTTCTAATATTATGGTTTTTGTTGTAAAAGAAAGAACTAAAGAATTAGGAATTAGAAAAGCATTAGGCGCTACACCAAAATCAGTGATAGGTACAATCTTAATTGAATCTATTTTTATAACAACTCTATTTGGTTGTATAGGTATGTTTTGTGGTGTTTTTCTTTTAAAGAATTTAGGAACAACTCTAGCTGAAGACTATTTTATAAAAAACCCCTATATAGATATTTATACTGCAGTTTTTGCAACTATTATATTGATTATTTTTGGAGGAATAGCTGGCTATATACCCGCAAAAAGAGCTTCCAAAATAAAACCAATTGAAGCACTTAGAGATGAATAGTTTGAAAATAATTTTTGACATTGAGGTTTGGCAAGAGATCTTTGGGTCAATCAGAAAAAATAAGATAAGAACTATAATAACAGTTGTAGGAGTTTTATGGGGAATATTTATTTATGTTGTTCTTTCTGGAGCTGCAAAAGGACTGGATAATGGATTTGAAAGGCAATTTGAAAATGTCGCCATGAATTCTATGTTTATTTGGGCGCAAAATACGAGTATACCTTATGATGGATTTAAGATAGGCAGGTTTCCCGAATTGAAAATTCAAGATGTTGAACTTTTAAGAAAAAGAATTCCCGAAATAAAATTTATTGTACCAAGAAATTCTAAAGGCAGTTTTGCGGGAGGAGAACCTGCAAATATAGTTCATGGAAATGATTCAGGAAATTATGCTATTTATGGAGATTTTCCTGAATTTAGAAAAATTGCCACTCAAGAAATTTATGACGGAGGAAGGTTTATTAACGATCAGGATATTAAAAATAATCGTAAGGTTTGTGTTATTGGCGAGAGAACAGTCTCTGATCTTTTTGATTCATCTGAAAACCCAGTAGGAGAATATGTTAGAATTGATAATGTTTTTTTTAAAGTTATCGGGGTATTAGTCTTTAGACAAGGCAGTCCTTTTGATTCCGATTCCGATATTTTTATTCCTTTCACTACATATAAAAATCTTTTTAATACAGGAGATTCTGTAGACTGGTTTAATATAGCTGCTTATGAAGATGCTGATGTAGTTAAAGTAGAAGAAGATATTAAGCAAGAACTTAAAAGAATTCATAGAGTTTCTCCTAAAGACGAACGCGCTTTTGGATCATTTAATTTAGGTGAAATATTTAATAAAATCAGTGGTTTTGCAAGAGGAATGACTTTTTTATCTCTTATTGTAGGGATTGCAACTATTATTGCAGGAGTTATTGGTATTGGAAACATATTATTGATTTCAGTAAAAGAAAGAACAAAAGAGTTAGGGGTAAGAAGAGCCCTGGGAGCTACTCCAAGAGAGATAAAAAGTCAAATATTATTAGAAAGTGTTTTTTTAACTATTATTGCTGGCATTATAGGAATTGTAATTGCTTCATTTGTTTTAGCAGGCATTAATTATGCGACAATAGACTTATCTGATTTTCCCTATACTAATCCAACTGTACCTATATCATTTATTTTAGCCGCTTTATTTATAATGATATTTTTAGGAACAATTATAGGCTTAATTCCAGCTCAAAGGGCTGTAAGTATTAGGCCTATTGATGCTTTAAGAGAAGAATAATGAACTATAAATTATATTAAAAATGAAAATACTAAAATACATTGGAATTGCTTTTTTTATTGGGGGTGTTTTATTTGCTATGGCTTATTTTATTAAGTCTAATAGTAAATCAATAATAGAATTTGAAACTGAAATTGCCAAGAAAAGAAATATTGAGACTAAAACTGTTGCAACCGGAAAAGTAGTCCCTGAGGATGAGATTGAAATTAAACCTCAAATTTCTGGTATTATTGAAGAGTTATTTATTGAGGAAGGAGATTTAGTTAAAAATGGAGATTTACTAGCTAAAATTAAGGTGGTTCCAAACGAACAAGCGTTAAACAGTTCCAAAGGAAGACTAGATAGAGCTAAAATAGTTTTAAAAAATGCTGAAATCGAATATAAAAGAAATTTAGATCTATATGATAAAAAAGTAATTAGTAAAAAAGAAATGGAAATGATCCAATTAAATTATGATCAAGCAAAGCAAGAAGTTTCTAATGCTTTTTCAGATCTTCAAATTATTCGATTAGGATCAGTTGGAGGATCATCTGTTGCAAATACCAATATTAGATCTACAGTTGATGGGACTATTTTGGAAATTCCAGTTAAGAAAGGTCAACAGGTAACCGAGAGCAATAATTTTAATCCTGGTACAACAATTGCTACTATAGCTGATTTAAATATGATGATTTTTGAAGGTAAAGTAGATGAGTCTGAGGTAGCAAAATTAAAAGTTGGAATGCCATTAGAGGTAAATTTAGGGGCTATTCAGAATCAGAAATTTAAAGCTAAATTAAGATTTATAGCACCAAAAGGTAATGAGGAAAATGGAGCGGTAAAATTTAAAATTGAAGGAGATGTTTCTTTAGACGGTCTTTCCTTTATAAGAGCAGGATATAGCGCTAATGCTTCTCTTGTTTTAGAGAAAAAAGACAGTGTCTTGTCTATTTCTGAGGCGATACTTCAATTTGATCGAAAAACAGGAGATAGCTATGTAGAAGTTGAAGTAGGAGATCAAAAATTTGAAAGAAAAAACATTAAAATAGGAATTTCCGATGGTATAAATGTTGAAATTATATCTGGAATTGACAAAGATGACAAAATTAAAGTTTGGAATAAAACAGAACCTTTAAAAGATGACTTTAGTTCTGAATTTAAAGATGATAAATAATTAATTATGAAATATAAATTTATAGTTGTTTTTCCATTAGTATTATTTCTTTTATGCATTTCAAGCTTAAATGGACAAACTAAATATTGGTCTCTTCAAGAATGTATCGATTTAGCTTATGAAAAGAATATTACAATTAAACAAAGTGAACTTCAGTTAGAAAATTCAAATATTGATAAAAGCGCAGCTAAAGCAAATTTTTTCCCTAATATAAATGCATCCGCTAATCACTCTTGGAATTATGGTTTAAATCAAAATATTACAACTGGAATACTTGAAAATATTACTACTCAATTTTCTTCAATGGCAATCAATTTTGGAGTAGATCTTTATAAGGGACTTCAAAACATTAAAAAATTACATAGAGCTAATCTTTCGATCATTGCAGATCAATATAATATTGATGACATTAAAGATGATATTGGCCTTCTAGTTGCCAATTCATATTTACAAATAATGTTTAATAGAGAAATACTGTCAGTTCAAAAGCAACAATTGGAAGTTTCAATAAAAGAATTGGATAGAACTAGATTACTTATAGATGCCGGCATTCTAGTTGAAGGAGACTTATATGACATAGAGGCTTCATTAGCGACTCAAGAACAAACCCTTATTCAAGCTGAGAACGCTTATAGGCTTACAAAAATCAATTTAGCTCAATTGCTTTTAATAACAGATTACAATAATTTTGAAATATCAAATGAAAATTATAATGTTCCTTTTACAAAAATTTTAGAAGAAAAACCTAAAGATATTTTTGCTAAAGCAATTAGTCAGAGAAATGACATCAAACGCTTAGTAACAAATTTAGAGATTGCTGAAACTGATATTGAAATTGCCAAAGGGGGATTACAGCCTTCAATTTCTGCTTTTTACGGGTATAGTTCAAGAATTTCATACAGTGATAGATTAGAGCGATCAGGAGAATTTAATACAGTTCCAATAGGTTATGTCGGATCAACTGGAGATCCTGTTTTAACACAAATTGAAAACACTAAAATAGCAACTCCACTTTCAGTAGCTGATCAATTAGGAATTAATGATGGTCATAATTTTGGGATTCAACTTAGTATTCCAATTTTCAATCGTTTGCTCGCTAAAAATAACGTTAAAAGGAGTGAAATTAATTTAGAGATAGCTAAAAATCAATTTGAGCAGCAAAAATTAGATTTAGAGAATACAATCAATCAAGCTTATAACAATACAAGTGCTGCATATAAGTTTTATCAAGCAACAAAGAAAACTGTATTAGCAAGAATTGATTCTTACCAAAATGCAAAAAATAAATTTGAAGCGGGTATAATAGATTCTTATGATTATGCGCAAATAAAACAGCGATATGAAAGTGCCGTTTCAGATGAAGTCAGAGCTAAATACGATTATATTTTTAAATTAAAAGTATTAGAATTTTATTTTGGATTGAAACTGGAAATATAGATATTAAATAATGGCATTAATTTTAAATATTGAGTCTTCAACCACTAATTGTTCCGTTTCAATAGCAAAAAATGGAGAATTAATACATTGTATTGAGAAAAATGATCCTGATTTTAAGCAAAGTAATCATCTTCACTCATTTATTAACAAATTATTAATTGAATCCAGGATTGATTTAAAACAGTTAGATGCAATATCCATAAGTAAAGGCCCTGGTTCATATACAGGTCTTAGGGTTGGAGCTGCTTCAGCAAAAGGGTTTTGTTACTCTTGTGAGATCCCGTTAATAGCAATAAATACTTTAGAAATTTTAGCAGCAGGTTATAAAGCTGAAAAAGGAACAAATATAATTTCTTTATTAGATGCTCGGCGAATGGAGGTATATTCAATGGTTTTAAATTATAAACATCAAGTGATTAGACCTACTAAAGCAGAAATTATCGATCTGAATTCATTTTCTGATTATGTGTCTAACTCTAAAACTGTTTTAATGGGGAGTGGTGCAGAAAAATGTAAACCGTTTTTAAAAGCTGATAATATTTATTACCCAGAAAGCCCAAAATATCCTTCTTCAAAAGACATGATCTCCATTGCAGAAACATTTTATAAAAATAAAAATTTTCAGAATATAGCTTATTTCGAACCTTATTATCTTAAAGATTTTTACACCATAAAGAAGTTATAATATCTTAGATTATCCATTAACTGCATTAACTGTTGATATTTTTCCCGGAAGCATTTCTTTTAGCATGGTTTCTATTCCATTTTTAAGAGTGAAAGTAGAAGAGGGGCATCCACTGCATGCTCCTTGAAGAATAACGTTTACAGACTTATCTTCTTTTTTATATGATTCAAATAGAATGTTTCCGCCATCAGATGCAACTGCAGGCTTGATGTAATCATCTATAATAGAAATAATTTTTTTAGATGTCTCATCTAATGATTCATATTCTTTACTTACGTCTACTTTCTTATTAACTACTTTTTTGTCAGTAAAATTTAAAATGGAATTGTTTTCTTCTATATAGGATCGAATAAACTCTCTAATCTCTATCACAGAGTCTTCCCAAGTTGTAGTGCTGTTTTTAGTTACTGAAATGTAATTCTCATTAAGAAACACTTCCTTGACATAAGGAAATTTATATAGAGCTAAAGCAATAGGCGTATTATAGGCAGACTTTTTAGTCTTAAATTCAAGTATTTCATTTACTAATTTTTTGTTTGCGACAAACTTAATTACTTCGGGATTAGGAGTGCTTTCAGCGTAAATTGTTACAGGATTTTTTTTTGAAGTTTCTAATTCATTAAATATAACACCTCCTTGTTTCAAATAATTTTTAATTTCTAAAGCAACTTCTTCTAATACATCTTCCCATTCTAAAATATCAAATTTTTCCAACTCTAACCCATCTGGTGAAAGAATTACTGATTTTACAAAAGGTAAATAAAACATCTGTTGGACAAGAGGAGATTCTTTGGCTTCATCCACAGAGTTATATTTTTTTGATTTAATTAAATCAAATTTAGGGAGGAAAGTGAATTTAGCAATTGAATTATTAGCGGTGACTAAACTAGTAATAGAGTGAGTATTCATTTTATATTTTTTACAAAAATAACGAAATCATACAAAGCAAACCTCATTTATTTTTTTGATTTTTAACTTATCACTATATTTAAATATATATATATATGAAATATGCTTATTAAAACTGTTAGAGGATTTACACCGGAATATGGAAATGATTGTTTTTTTGCTGAAAACTCTACGATAATTGGAGATGTTTTATTAGGAGATAATTGCTCTATATGGTATTCAGCCGTTATAAGAGGAGATGTAAACAGCATAAGAATAGGGGATAGAGTTAATGTTCAAGATGGAGCGATTATTCATGCAACTTTCATTAAATCCTCTACAAGTATTGGTGACGACGTTTCTATTGGACATAATGCGATTGTTCATGGATGTACTTTAAAAGATAATATTTTAATAGGAATGGGTAGTATTATAATGGATGATTGTATAGTAGAATCAAATAGTATTGTTGCAGCCGGAAGTGTTGTTACTAAAAATACACATATTCCTTCAGGCACAATATACGCAGGAATACCAGCCAGAAAAATCAAAGATGTAAGCCCTGAATTGCAAAATGGAGAAATTGAACGTATTGCCAAGAATTATATAGAATATTCTAGTTGGTTTAAAGACTCTAAATAATTATTTTAGCTACATCTTTATTCTTTAAAAAAGAACTAAGAAGTTTCACGTTACCAGTAGAAAAATAAATTTCCTTAGCAGTGTTTTTTATTGAATTAATAATTTTATAATTTAAAAGCATTTTTTTAGTTTGCTGAGCAACAGCATTTCCGATATCAACAATTTTCATTTTATCTTTTATTATAGGCATTAATATTGGCTCTAACAAAGGATAATGAGTACAGCCTAAAACTAATAAATCAGCATTTTGATCTATCATAGGCTTAATATAGGAGTTTAATAAATTTATAGTTTTTAAATCATTAATCTTATTATCTTCAATTAATTCAACTAAACCAGTTCCTTCTTTTTCAATTATTTTAATATGTGATGCGTGAAGATTATTAGTTTTAGAGAATAAAGAACTAGAAAGAGTGCCCTTAGTTGCTAGGACTCCTATAGTCCCAGTAATACTTTTTAAACTTGCGGGTTTAATTCCTGGCTCAACTCCTATGAAAGGAACATTAAAGTTTTTTCTTAGCTCATGGATCGAATTTGTTGTTGCGGTATTACAAGCAATAACAATTAATTTACACCCCAGGGAAATTAATTTTCCAGTAATTTGAAAGCTTCTTTTTTTTATTTTTAAAGGAGATAAGCTTCCGTAGGGCGAATATAGATTATCAGCTATATAAATAATCTTTTCATTTGGCAGTATTTTTTTTATAGAATTTAATAAAGTAATACCACCTATTCCAGAGTCAAAGAAACCTATAGGGGATGAGTTAGTTGTAGTCATATAAAAAAAAACCACCTAATTAATGTAGTTTAATTTATAAATAATATTTCTAAAAAAAAAAGATTAAAAGCCTAATTCAGTTTTAACTTCTGACATTAGGTCTTTTCCTTTAGCCATAATAACACTTCCACCAGCGCTAGCGTCTAAGACATAATCAAATCCTTGAGCAGAAGCAGTTTTTTCAATTGCAGTTTTTGCTTTTTCATAAAGAGGCTTCATCATTTCAACTTGTTTTTTTTGAAGATCTTCAGTAGCAGTTTGTCTAAACGATTGAATATTTTGCTGCATACTTTCAAGCTCTTTCTGTCTTGCTTGATTAGTGACATCAGTCTGATTTTCGACATCAGCGGCATATGTTTGAGCTTTAGTTTGAAACTCTTTATAGGTATTTTCAATTTCAGTACTATAAGTTTTTTCTAACTGCGCAAGTTCTTTTTGTTTAGCTATTACCTCAGGCATTTCACTAATAAGTTTTTGAGTATCTATATGAGCTACTTTAGATTGAGAATAAGAATAGCTAAAAGTAAGCATCATAGTTATAGACAGTAAAAATGTATATTTTAAATTCATAATATTAACAGTGTTTTAAACTTAATTATTTTTTTTTCTTTCTTCAATTAGTTTCATTTTAGCTTTGTTCTTCTGTTGTATTGTGATTTTTCTTAAAACTAGTTCGCTAATATCGTAATTTTTTGCTGAATATAACATAATTAAGTCAGAAGATCTATCAAAAATAAAATCATACTTCTTCTCTAGAGCGATTTGTCTAACAGCATTCAATACTTGATCTTGAATAGGCTTTATAAGTCTTAGTCTTTGCATAACTAAATCTCCAGAAGGTCCAAATCTTTTTTCTTGTAAAGCAACGATTCCTGAGGAAAAATATTTTATTTCATCATTTCGATCCTCAATTAATTCTGGTGTTAAAAGAACTTTTTCAGAATTTAGCTCATCTTGATGTTTTTTTAGTTGAAGTTTTTGTAATTCAATTTCTTTTTTCCAGACTTCAACTCTCTTATCGATAAGAGTTTGCGCTATTATATATTCATCAATATTTTCTAGAATTACATTCATGTCAATATAACCAATTCTAACTCCTTTTTGTGATAAAACTTCTTGGTTAACGCAAAAAAATAGTATTACACTAAACAGAATTATTTTTTTCATATTTAAAATTGTTGACCAATTATAAAATGCGTTTCCCATCCATTAGGAGTCGAAATTAGGTCATTAGGATTGTCAAAACCATATCCGAAATCAATGCCAAGAAGTCCAAATGCAGGCATAAATATTCTTATGCCAAAGCCACCAGATCTTTTCGAACTAAATGGATTAAAGTCCTTGAAACTATCGTAACCTTTTCCAGATTCAAGAAAACTTAAAGCATATATTGATGCACTTGGCTTAAGGGATATGGGATAACGTAATTCCAATGTAAATTTATTATATATAATAGAGCCGTCATTACTTGAAAGAGTTTGATTCTCATAACCTCTTAGTGCAATATTTTCTCTTCCATCTAAAGAATAATTCATCATTCCGTCTCCTCCAAGATAAAATCTTTCAAAAGGAATGCTGCCCCTATCTTGGTTATATGTACCTAAAAATCCAAAATCTGCTTGAGTTTTTAGAACTAATTTGTCTACAATATTAGTATACCATGCTCCGGAAAATTTAACTTTATAAAACTCTAACCATTTAAATTTTTCTTGATCAATTAATGCATTATTTGCTACTGGCACTCCGTTTATCATAGTTTGAAATTCTTTTTCATTTCCAAGATTAGCAAAGTCTTTACCTGATATAAGTGAAAAAGGAGGAGTAAATTTAGCGCTAATACTAAAGCTAGATCCTCCAAGTGGGAAAATGGGATTAGTATACGTGTTATTCCTACTTAATGCTACAGTATAAGATATATTATTAGAGACACCATCTCCAAACGTAAATAACCCAGTGTAATAGTTGTTTAGGTTGTAATATTGATAAGAAAGAGATTGAGACAGGGTAAAGTAATCATCTGGAGCCCTTAATCTTTTTGCTAACCCAATAGAAATACTACTAATTTCAAAAAATTGACTTTTATCTGCTCTTCCAGTAAAATAATCATATCTATATTGAGTGGTTCGAGACAAGGATGTTGATAATTGAACAGGCTGCCTTCCACCAAGCCATGGTTCAGCAAAAGAAAAGCTATATGTGTTATAGAACTGACTTGCCTGAAGGCGAAGACTAAGTGATTGCCCATCTCCAGAAGGAACTGGTTTATAGGATTTTTTATTGAAGATATTTCTCATTGAAAAATTACCAAAAGACAATCCTAAGGTGCCAATAAATCCGCCACCGCCATAACCGCCTTGTAATTCTATTTGGCTACCGCTAGTTTCTTCTACTCCAAATTCTATATCGACAGTGCCTTCATTAGGATTAACATTCTTAAAGTCTGGTTGTATATTTTCTGCATCAAAAAACCCAAGTTGTCCCAATTCTCTAACAGTTCGAACAACTTTATCTTTACTATAAAGCTCACCAGGTTTAGTTCTTAGTTCTCTATAGATAACATGGTCATTTGTTCTGTTGTTTCCCACAACAGAAATTTTATTAAAATTCGCTAATTTCCCTTCATTTATCCTTATTTCAAAATTTATAGTATCATTTTCAGCGCTAACTTCAACGGCGTTTATGTTGGAAAATAAATATCCATTATTTTGATATAGATTTGTAATGTCTTCTCCGTCTGGCTTAGTCTGATCAGCAATTCTCTTTCTCAATAAAACACCATTATATACATCACCTTTATTAACACCTAAAAGCCTTCTAAGCTGATTGTCTGTGTAAACTGAATTACCAATAAATTTAATCTCACCAAAGCTATATTGATTACCTTCTTGAAATGAAAGTTTAATGTCAAGTGTATTATTTTTATTTTTTATAACAGTATCATTTACTATTCTCGCGTCTCTATAGCCTTTTTCTTTATAATAGTCAATAATATTTTCTAAATCTTCTAGATAATCATCATTAATAAATTTAGATTTTTTCCAAAATCTTATTAAGCTTTTAGTTTTAGTATTTTTCATTTTCTTTTTAAGCTTAAAAGATTTCATCTTTTCATTGCCTTCAAATTCAAATGAGTTTATTTTGACCCTATCCCCTTTATCAACATTTACTATAAGATTAAATTGGTTACTTCCAGTTGAATCCGCCTCAGTATTTAAGTGGACCTTAGTGTTTAAAAATCCTTCTTTTTGATATTTTGAAATTAAGTAATTTTTAGTATTGGTGAGAAAACTTTCTGAAAGTTTTTTCCCTGATTTAAGGTCAGTATCATCTTTTATGCTTTGAATTTTACTTTTTTTAACTCCTTGAATTTTGACATTAGAAAGAGTAGGAAGTTCTGTTATTTCAATTTCTATTGATATTTTGTCTCCATCAACTTTTGTAGCATAAAAGTTGATATCACTAAAAAGATCAAGTTTCCATAATTTGTTAATTATTGTACCGGTTTCTTCTCCTGGAAGATATAAGTTTTGCCCTAGTTTTAACCCACTGTATGTAATAACAGTTTGATCACTAAAACTCTTTAAACCTTTTACTGAAATAGAATCAAGAATATATTTTTTACCAGAAACATAGCCCTCAACTTGGGCGCTAGTTTTTGAATAAAAAAGCATAACAATCACAATAGTGAATATTTTCAAAATTATCTTTTTATAAGAATTATGATTTAACTTGCTCACTTGTCTTTCCAAATCTTCGTTCTCTATTTTGGTAATTAATTATAGCTTGATGTAGATTTTTTTCATTAAAATCAGGCCAAAGTACTTCAGTAAAATAAAGTTCTGCATATGCAATTTTCCATAATAAAAAGTTGCTAATACGTTGCTCTCCACTTGTTCTTATTAATAAATCTACATCAGGTAAATTTCGCGTGTAAAGATGATTATTTATTATTGATTCATCAACCTTTTCAGGTAAAATTATATTATTTTTAACTTTATTCAAAAGGATTTTAAAAGCATTTGTTATATCTTCTTTTCCTCCATAGTTAATAGCTATAGTAAGAGTCAATTTTGTGTTACACTTAGTTTTTTCAATAGTCTGCAGTAGTTTAGATTTAACTTTAAAAGGAAGCATGTCTATGTTCCCAACAGCCTTTAATTGTATATTATTTTTGACCATAGTATTTAATTCTTTTTCAAGAACTAAAATAATCAACCTCATAATTGTTGAAACTTCTTTTTCAGGTCTATTCCAGTTTTCAGTTGAAAAAGCAAAAAGAGTAAGAAAAGAAACTTTTAATTTTGAAGCTTCTTGGATAAGCTTCTTTACCGCTTTAACCCCGTTTTCATGACCATATAGACGACTTCTACCTTTTTTCTCTGCCCAACGACCATTCCCATCCATTATTACGGCAATATGTCCAGGTATTTTATCAAGATTAATTTCCATTATTTCTCTTTACAATAACAAGGCATTCTTCCAAAAGTATAGCTAATGGATAAACCAGCAAAGGTATACCAATCGTTGTTTTTTAAATTTCCAAACTTAAGGCTTAAATTCTGAGCATAGTCTTTTGAGGGATTACTAGAGTCAATGTTATCGGTGAAAGTATACCTAAAACCAACTTCAGCTCCTATTATAAAATTAGAGCTAATATTACTTTTAACTCCTATAATAATTGGCAAAGCAAAATTTAATTCCTCACCATACTCTTCAGCTTTTTTAGTACTAAAATTCATTTTTAGTAAAGAATATTTAAAGTAATTGATTCCGGTAAAAACATAAGGTGAAAAGTGAAGTTGCTCATCATGTAAATTGAAATCAAAAAAATTAAATTCAATTCCAGATGAAAATTCTGAAATGTTATTTTTAAATTCATAAGACCTGAATATTCGATTTAAATCACTACTATTAGTATCTAGCCCTTTTAGTTTCCCTATTTTGTAGCTTGCTCTTAAGGAATATCTAGTGGTAATATTCCATTTATAAATAAGGCCTAAAGAATAAGAATTAGGATTGATGTAATTACTGCCTCCTACATCTCCAATGAAATTGCTGCCGCCTATAAATATCCCGAACTCATGCATTTGAGAATAAGATAAGTTATATGATAATGTCATGATAATCCAATATATAAGCCTTTTCATTTAATTTTGGGTCTGCTAATATAAAAAAACACTTTGTAATGAATGTCTTAAACAGACGTAACTTTAAACTTATTTTTAAAGGAATTATTGCCTAATTTCTAGTGTCAAGTCCCCAAAAAAGTTTTTCTCTTAAAGTTTTGATAAAAGTATTGCCTTTGAGTTCAACAGTAGAAATAGTGAAAGGAGCTTTTTTAATAAATATTTCAGTTCGGGAAGCAACAGTTAAAATTCTTGAATCAAGCGATATTAAGTGTTCATTTGCTCTTCCTGTTACTTGAAGCTTAATAGTAGTGCTGTCATTAATTATCAATGGTCTAATATTAATGTTATGAGCAGCAATAGGAGTAAGAACAAATCCTGAAGTTTCAGGCGTCATTATAGGCCCTCCACTACTTAAAGAATAACCTGTAGATCCCGTAGGCGTAGCTATAATTAAACCGTCAGCCCAATATGTCGTTAGATGTGAATCATTTAAATGTGTAGAAATACTTATCAATGAAGCAGTGTTTTTTCTGCTTACGCATACTTCATTTAATGCAAAATTAAAATCAAATAAATTCTGCTTAATTTGAGGAGCGTAAACCTCAAGTAGTGATCTTTTAATAATTGAAAAATTTGAATTAATTAATTGATTTAATCCAAATTCCATAGATTCTTTTTGAAGACTTGTTAAAAAGCCTAATCTGCCAGTGTTTATGCCTAAAACAGGAATGTTGCTGTCTTTAGCCTTTGTTATAGCGTGAAGCATTGTTCCGTCTCCGCCAATTGAAAAAAGAAAATCAATCTCAGCACTTAAAGCTTCAAATTTTTGATATTTTTTTGGAAGTTTGGATTTGTTAAGATATTTTATTAGATCAGAATCAATAAAAACTTCTATGTCTAATAAAAAAAGATGATTAATAACTCCTTGAGCAAAATTTAAAGAAGAATCATTGTTAAAAGGACATATCACGGCAATTTTCATAAAAATTATTTTAAACTAAATTACAAAACCTATATAACCAAAGATAAGTCAGCTTAACTAATTGATGTCTTATAATTGGGAGAAATAAATTAACTACGTAATTTTACTAAAAAAATAAAATGGTTAAGCTAAGTGTTAATATCAATAAAATTGCTACTTTAAGAAATGCCAGAGGAGAAGACTCTCCGAATCTTTTAAAAATCACTTCAGATATTCAAAAATTTGGATGTAATGGAATAACAATACATCCGAGACCAGATCAAAGACATATAAAATATAGTGATGCCTATGATTTAAATAATGTTATAAATACAGAATATAATATTGAAGGCAATCCCTCATCAGACTTCATATTATTAGTTAGCAAGATAATTCCTACTCAAGTCACTCTTGTCCCTGATGCTGAAGATGTAATAACATCTAATTCAGGATGGGATACTATTACTAATAAACTGTTTTTAAAAGACATAGTTAGTCAATTTAAGGAATTGGGGATTAGAACCTCAATTTTTATTGATCCAGATAAAAAAATGATAGATGCAGCGCTTGAAACTGGAACAGATAGAATAGAATTATATACTCAAAAATTTGCTAAAATTTACCCAATTAATCCCCAAGAAGCAATTCGAAATTATGTTAGCGCTGCAGAGCATGCAAATCAAATAGGAATTGAAATTAATGCCGGTCATGACTTATGTCTAGATAACATTGATTTTTTTTCAAAAAATATTCCAAAATTAAAAGAAGTTTCAATCGGGCATGCATTAGTTTGTGAGTCATTATATTTTGGTTTAGAGAATGTTATAAAAAAATATTTAATTAAATTAAAATAATGAGAGTTCTAAATTCTATAATCATTGGAGGAGGCGATAAGCATATAATTATTTTACATGGGATGCTAGGAATGGGGGGTAATTGGAAATTTATAGCAAGTAGATTATCCGAAGTTGGATTTTGTATTCATTTAGTTGATCAAAGAAATCACGGAAAAAGCTTTTGGGATGATGAATTTAGTTACAATACTCTATGTGGAGATTTAAATGTATATTATGATTTTCATAATATTACTGAGGCAATCTTATTAGGGCATTCAATGGGCGGTAAAGTAGCCATGAAATTTGCTTTGGAGTATTCAAAAAAAGTTTCTAAACTAATTATTATAGACATAGCGCCTAAAAAATATAAACCGAATCAAGATGAGATTTTAGAAGCTCTTGATTCTATTGATTTAAAAAAAATTAAATCAAAAATTCATGTAGATGAACATTTAAAGAGATTTATTCCTGATAGAGAAATTAGGCAATTTTTATTAAAAAATTTATATTGGAAAACTCCTGAAGAATTAGGTTTAAGACTAAACATTAAAGGAATAAACAAGGGAAAGTCAAATTTATACTGCGAAATAATTAGCGAAAAAGTGTTTTTAAAAGAAACAATTTTCATAAAAGGTGATCTTTCGATTTATATTGAAAAAGAAGACTCTATTATGATTGAAAAATTATTTCCTTTTGCTAAAATAAAAATTATTCCAAATGCAGGTCATTGGACTCATGCAGAAAATCCTAAATACTTTTTAAAAGTATTGTTAGAATTTTTGAATTAAAAATATATTCACACTCTCTATTTAAAATGTGATAAAAATTCATAAAAAATATTGTGTGATTTATATGTTATATTTTTGAAATAATAATGGAAAATTTAAATATTCGCATTGCAGTTAAAAAAGACATGCCTTTTGTTTTTGACTTGATTAATGAATTAGCCTTGTTTGAAAAGAGTCCTAAACAAGTGATTATTTCTATTAATGATCTTGAAAATGATGGTTTTGGAGATAATCCTCTTTTTAGGTGCTTAGTAGCTGTAATAGAAAACAATATTGTTGGGATGGCTTTATTTTATCCTAGATATTCTACTTGGAGAGGGCCAACATTTCACCTTGAAGATTTAATTGTAAATGAAAACTGGAAATCAAAAGGAATTGGCAAGGCATTATACAAATCATTTATAGAGTTCGCTTGTGACCAAAAAGTTAAAAGAATTGAGTGGGTAGTTCTAAATTGGAATAAAAATGCAATTGAATTTTATAATCAAAGTGGAGCAAAAGTATTAAACGACTGGAATACGGTTCAAATGGATTATGAAACGATGAAAAAATATTTAAATAAACAGTTAAAATGAAAATCTATAAATTTGGAGGAGCATCAGTTAAAGATGCAAATGGTGTAAAAAATGTCGTTAATGTATTAAAGAAAGTTGGATTTAATGATGTTTTAATCGTGCTTTCAGCCATTGGAAAAACCACTAATTATTTGGAACAAGTAGTCAAAGACTATACCGAAAAATCAGAAAACCTCCAGAATAGTGTATTAAATGTTTTAAAGTTACATCTCGACATTGTTGATGACCTTTTTTTAGATCAAATGAATTCAACTTCAATCGAAATTCATTCTATTATTGAAAACTTGAAGAACTTTTTAAATACTAATAAATCTCCAAATTATAATTTTATTTATGATCAAGTAGTGAGTTATGGAGAAATTATTTCAACTACAATTTTAAATAATTATTTAAATTATATAGGTATTGAAAGCGAATGGCTAGATGCTAGAAAATGCATTAAAACGGATGAATATTATAGAGATGCTAATTTAAATTGGGAAGCTTCTCAAAATCAAGTTTTATCTCATGTAAAGCCATCCAAATTATATATTACTCAAGGATTTATAGGGAGTGATAGCAATAATTTTACAACTACGTTAGGAAGAGAAGGATCTGATTATTCAGCTGCAATTTTTGGATATATTTTAAATGTAGAAGCTGTAATAATATGGAAAGATGTTCCAGGAATTCTAAATGCAGATCCAAGGTATTTTAAAAACACAAAATTATTAAATAAAATCTCTTACACAGAAGCAATTGAGTTAGCATTTTATGGGGCATCTGTAATACACCCAAAAACACTACAGCCACTTCAGCGTAAAGAAATACCATTACAGGTGAAATCTTTTTTAAATCCCCAGGAACCAGGCACTACGGTTTCAAAATGTAAAGCTTTAGAGCCACATATACCTTGTTTTATAATTAAAAGTAATCAAGTTTTACTTCGTCTTTCATCTTTAGATTTCTCATTTATTGTAGAAGAAAACATAAGTCATATTTTCTCTTTATTGCATAAACATCAAATGAGAGTTGAATTAATTCAAAATTCTGCAATTAGTTTTTCAGTTTGCATAAATAATAAATTTAATCGCTTAGATGACTTATTGCAAAATCTAAAGTATAAATTTAAGGTAAAAGTATACGAAGATGTAACTTTGTATACTATTCGACATTTTGATTCAAAAGCTTTAGAATCATTAAGCGAAAAATCTTCTAAAATTCTTTTAGAACAAAGAGCTCAAGAAACTATACAAGTCGTGTTAGAAAATTAAATTATGGTTTATCTAATTTAGAGATTTTATCAACAATAATTTTAGCAAGTTTTTTATGACTTTCAAAAGACCATCCTGCAACATGAGGAGACAAAAGTATTTTATCAGATTTTAATAAATAATTTAAGGAATCTTCTTTTTTGAAAAAGAGCTTTTCAAATGATTTTGTTTCATATTCTAATACATCAAGCGCAGCTCCTAGTATTTTTTTATTTTCTAATCCCCATATTAAATCTTTAACAACTAAAGCTTTGCCTCTGGCTGTATTAATTAACCAAAAAGGATTTTTCATTTTTGAGATAAAAGATTTATTAAACATGTTGGTTGTTAAATTGGTTTCAGGAATGTGTAAACTAACTACATGAGATCTTTTTTGTAGCTCTGTTATTGAGACTTGTTGAGCAAACATATCATTTCCAGTTTTTTTTATATCATAAAAAATAACTTTCACATCAAAGCCTATCAATTTTTTAGCAAAACTTTTACCTGTATTGCCATATCCAATAATTCCAACAACTTTTCCTTCTAATTCATCCCCGCGATGCTCTTCCCTATGCCAATGGCCTTTTTGAATACTTTGATGGGCTAATCTTAGTTTATTTAATAGAGCTAAAAGCATTCCTATTGCATGCTCTCCAACAGAATTACTATTACCTTCAGGGGCTGAAATAATTTTTATTTTTTTGGTTCTTGCGTATTCTTGATCAATATTTTCGATACCAGATCCAACTCTAGCGATAAACTTTAATTTTTTTGATTTGTCTATAAATTCTTTATCAATTTTAAAGCGACTTCTAATAACTATTCCATCGTAGTCTTTCGATGCATATAAAATTTCTTTTTTAGAAATATTATATGCAATAGTATTTTCATGACCAAGTTTATTCAAGGTTTTTAAAAGCAAAGGATGATTTTCATCTATATGAAGTATTTTCATATTAAAAATTTAAAACCCTAAAATTAGCTTTGCTAAATAAAAAAAAAGAAATATTCCAAAAATATCGTTGGAAGTAGTAATAAATGGACCGGTTGCTATAGCTGGATCAATTCCTCTATTATTTAATAGTATTGGAATGAAAGTACCAACAAGAGCAGCGACAATTATAACCGCCATCATTGAGAGAGATACAGTAAGGCTAAGAGATAAATCTTGATTTATAAAAATTCCAAATAAAATTAAAATAATGGAAAGCAAAAAACCATTAATTAAACTTAAGCTAACTTCTTTTAATAATCGAGACCAAATGGATCCCTTTAAAACATCATTAGCAATACCTTGAACAATTATAGCTGAAGATTGAACTCCAACATTGCCTGCCATAGCTGCAATTAGCGGAGTGTAAAAAAACAAGCTTCTTAAGTGTGGCTTATTCATGAATTCTTCAAAATTTTGGAGAATAAAAACACTACCTAATCCACCAATTAGCCCTAAGAATAACCACGGAAATCTAGCTTTAGTAAGTTCAAAAACACTATCATTTGCCTCAACATCATTTGATATTCCTGCTGCAAGTTGATAATCTTTGTCGGCTTCTTCTTTTATTAGGTCAACTACATCATCTATTGTTATTCTTCCAACTAATTCATTCTTTTTATTAACTACAGGTATTGCCTCTAAATCATATTTAGACATTATTTTAGCAACTTGATCTGCTGGATGATCTATATAGACGATATCAACTTTTGGAATATAAATGTCTTTTACTTTTGCCTTAGAATTTGCGGTAATTAAATCTTTAAGCGAGAGTCTTCCAAGCAACTTATTTTTAGAATTTATCACATAAATTGAATGAACTCTAGTCACATATTCAGCTTGAGATCTCATTTCATTAACACACTTAAGGACACTTAAGTCTTCTTGGACTTTAACTAACTCTTTAGCCATTAATCCTCCTGCAGTATCTTCTGCATAGGCTAGAAGCTCTCTAATGTCTTTCAAATGTTCTGAATCAGAAATTTGTGACATGACCTTTTCCTTTCTATTTTCAGGTAATTCAGCTATTAGATCAGCCGCATCATCAGTATCTAGCTCCTGAATTTCATTTGCAATTTCGCTTGCAGAAAGTTGTTCAATAATTTTTTCTCTAAAATCTTCATTTATTTCTGCAAGCGCATCAGCAGTTTTATCGCTTTCCAATAACTTTATTAAGTATGTCGCCTTTTCAATTGATAATTCTTGAACAATTTCAGCTATATCTGCATAATGAAGCTTACTAAGACTTTTAAGCAAAAGTGCATTATTTTTTTTTTCGACTAGATTTTCAATTCTCTTAATGGTTTCTTTATTGATTTTGAATTCTTCCATTTTGAATTTTTTGAGTCAACTTTATAAAATCAACATTAGATAGTTTTTCTGGTCGCAAATCAAAGATACTATCTTCCGTAATATTTTCATCTAATTGTAGTGTTTTTAAGCTATTTCGAATAGTTTTTCTTCTTTGCTGAAAGCTTAGCTTAACTATTTTAAAAAATAAATCTTGATCACAAGGTAGATTATAATTTTCTTTTCTTTTTAATTCAATAACTCCAGAATTTACTTTTGGAGGTGGAGCAAAAACTTGAGGAGAAACATCAAATAAATAATAAGTGTTATAAAAAGCTTGAACTAGGACAGAGATAATTCCATATTTTTTTGTCCCTTCAGTTTCACAAATTCTCTCCGCGACTTCTTTTTGGAACATTCCACAAAAAAAAGGAATATAGTCTTTATGTTTTAAAACTTTAAATAATATTTGGGTTGAAATGTTGTAAGGAAAATTTCCAAATATTGCAAGAGGCTTATCGTTAATAATAGAGTTTAGATCAAACTTTAAAAAGTCATTATGGATTATATTTTCAACTAAATATGGGAATTTTTTTTTTAGATATTCAATTGATTCTTTATCAATTTCAATTATAAATATTTTTTTATTTTTTGAAATAAATTGAGTTAAAATGCCCATGCCTGGTCCAATTTCTAATACTTGAGTATAACTATCAAAAGTCAAACGATCTACTATTTTGCGAGCAACATTTTCATCTTTAAGAAAGTGCTGTCCTAATTTTTTTTTTGGATTAACAAAATTCATTATACTTCACAAATTAATTTTAATTCTGATTTAAATGTAGTGACATTAAATCCAAAATGTAACTCTGTTTGTTTTTCAAAATCAGGAAGACCTATTTTTATAAAAGCATCATACTCTAATTTATTGGCAAAACAATATTGTAAAGAATAATTTATGTCAGTTGAAGATAAATATTCAACTACTTTAATTAAACTTATTTTTTTAATATTAGAATATTTCTTTAAATAATTTTTTTTAATCCATGAAATCCATTTTTCTTGGAGTTGATTCGGAACAACATTAGTTATATTTATAATATACATTATTCTATGATATCAAGTCAAAACCAGTATAAGGGATTAGAGTCTTTGGTATCTGTATTCCTTTTTCTGTTTGATTGTTCTCCAACAAAGCGGCAATTACTCTTGGAATAGCCAATGAGCTACCGTTAAGTGTATGTAGGAGCTTTTTTTCACCATTTTTATCACGATATCTTAACTGAAGTCTTTCAGTTTGAAAACTATCAAAAGTTGACACGGAACTAATCTCCAGCCATTTATTTTGAGCGGTTGAAAAAACTTCAAAGTCATAAGTGAGCGCGGAAGTGAAACCAAGGTCTCCTGAGCAAAGCCTTAAAAGCCTAGTTGGTAATTCAAGCTCGATAAGTATTTTTTTAACATGTGAAACCATTTCTTCTATGGCAATTTCAGATCTTTCAGGTTTTTCTAGTCGAACTATTTCAACTTTATCAAACTGATGTAATCTATTTAACCCTCGAACATGGGAACCATAGCTGCCAGCTTCTCTTCTAAAACAGGGAGTATAAGCAGTAACACTAATTGGGAGTTCATTTTCTTCCAAAAGTTTGTTTCTAAACATATTTGTAAGAGGAACTTCAGCAGTTGGAATTAAATATAAATCATCTTCAACTATATGATACATTTGTCCTTCTTTGTCAGGTAATTGACCTGTTCCAATACCTGAGGCTTCATTTACTAAATGAGGAACTTGAATTTCTTTATAACCCGCAGTTGTATTTTTATCTAAAAAGTAATTAATTAAAGCACGTTGGAGCTTAGCTCCTTTGCCTAAATATACAGGGAAACCTGCTCCAGTTATTTTACTGCCTAAATCAAAATCGATTAAATTATATTTTTTTGCAAGTTCCCAATGAGGCAAAGCTTTTTCATTTAGTTTAGGAAATTCTCCAAATGAATCTATAACTTGATTATCCTCTTCAGATAATCCTTTGACAACTATTCTCTTTGGAATATTAGGAATTAGATACCTTAATTCTTTTAATTCTATTTCTATTTTTTTCAGCTCTTCTTGAAGTTTTTTTGAACTTTCTTTGATTTGCGATGATTTGAATTTAAGAATTTCAGCTTTTTTTTGCTCACCCGATTTGTAAAACTCTGCAATTTCTTTTGCAATTGAATTAGCTTCAGAAAGTTCTTTATCTAAATAAGTTTGGGTTTTTCTTCTTAATATGTCAATTTCTATAATCTTGTCAATAATATCTATTTCTTTAAACCCTCTTTTTTTAAGTCCTGATATGACTTCTTTTTTATTATCTCTAATGAAGCTTAGTTGTAACATGAATTATATACTATAGTTTTACAAAGATATTGATTTAAATTTCTAGGAAATTATTTTTTCTTAGTTCAATGCAAGTTATTTTATCTTTTTCTAACTGTTTTTGAAGTTCAATTAGAGAATTAAATTTAATTTCATCTCTAATTTTATCATAAATTTTAATTTTAATTTTATTGCCATAGATGTCGTAATTAAAATTAAAAAAATGAATTTCAATTGTTTTATTTTTTCCATTTATTGTTGGCCTGTTTCCAATATTCATCATTCCGTAAAAAATTTCATTATTTAACCTTGAATAGACAAAATAGACTCCGTTTATTGGCAATATTTTATAGGTTTCTTCAATATGTATATTAGCGGTAGGGAAATTAATTTTTCTACCTATCTCTTTTCCCTTAATGACTATTCCGGTAATTACAAATGGTCTTGCTAAATATTGATTAACGATTTTCAAATCCCCTTCAGCCAGAGCTTTTCGGATTTTAGTAGAACTAATATTCACTTTTTTAATCTCTTGAGCCTCAATTTTTTTCACACTAAAATTATATGTGGATCCAAATTTAATTAAATCATCAACTGTAGCTTTTCTATTTCTTCCAAAGCGATGATCAAAACCAATAAAAATTTTTTTAATTTTAAAAATATCAACTAAAAGATCTCTTGTGAATTCTATTGCGCTCAATTTTGAAAAAGATTTTGAAAAGGGATGAATAACTAAAACATCAACACCCATTTTCTCAAGAATATCTTTTTTTTCTTCAATTGTGTCAATTAACTTTATGGCATTATCTTTTTGTAAAACCATTCTAGGATGGGGAAAAAAACTTAACACTACTGCTAGGAGATTTTCTTTATGAGCCTCAAAGACTAATTCGTTAATTATTTTCTGATGTCCAATATGAATTCCGTCAAAGGTCCCTATAGTCAATAAGCATTGTTTATTTTTAGTGTAATTGTCAATACCATTAATCACTTTCATTAAAAATAAGTATATTTAATATATTGTAAAATTAGTT
>Ga0114997_10000924_pt1 | contig 24480 bp, 25 predicted proteins | sample ArcticOcean_MG_C_2_FD_87045 | JGI IMG/M metagenome (GOLD analysis project Ga0114997, IMG submission 87045) | Marine microbial communities from western Arctic Ocean - ArcticOcean_MG_CB4_136 | ecosystem: Environmental > Aquatic > Marine > Oceanic | place: Arctic Ocean: Canada Basin | collected... | reverse complement strand
GCTGTTGATTATTTAGATGATTTAGTTCCTTTTTTTAAAGTTGCTTCCGCAGATCTTACTAATTATCCATTAATTAAAAGAATTTGTAGTAAAAATAAACCAATTGTTCTTTCAACAGGGGCCTCTAAACTTCATGAAATTGAAAATAGTATAAAGTTTATAAAAAAGGTTAATCCTAAAATTACAGTAATAATTCTTCATTGTGTATTAAGCTATCCTACTAAATATGACAATGTTCATTTAGAAATTATCCATAATTTATCTAAGAAATTTTCAAATAATATTATTGGTCTATCAGATCATACGATGCCAGACCAAAGTATGACAGTTTTGTCATCGGCTTACTTGTTAGGTGCAAAAGTTATAGAAAAACATTTTTCTGATAAAAAAGGAAGTAAAGGAAATGATCATTTTCACTCACTAGATTATAAAGATTTAAAAAAGTTTTTAGAAAATGCAAAGATTATTCAACAAATAATAAAAGATAAAAAAGGACGACCTTTATTAAATGGTGAGAAAATCTCTCGAAAAAATGCACGTAGGAGCATAGTAACTTTAGGCAAAATAAAAAAAGGTGAAATTTTAACAAAAGAAAATTTAATTATGAAAAGACCTGGGACAGGTATAAGTCCAACTCAGATTAATAAAATTATTGGTAAAATTGTAAATAAAAATTTGCATGATGATCACGTGGTTAAATTTTCAGATATAAAAAAAAGATGAGTAAGCTTGGTACTATATATGTAATCATGGTTGGTGGAATTGGCGCTAGATTAAGACCTTATACATACGCATTGCCAAAACCACTTTTAACAGCCAATGGTATTTCACCATTAGAAAAAACAATTAATAACATTTTAGAAGAAAACATATCAAATAAAATCCACTTAGTAACACGTTATAAAAAAGAAATTTTTAGAAAATGGATAAAGTCAAAAAATATTAAAAATGTTATCTTTATCTCTGAAATAAAACCATTAGGGACCGCAGGGTCATTAAAAAAACTATTAAAAAAAAATTTTAAAAATATAATATTGATCAATGGAGATCTTTTTTTTCAAACGAAATTTGAAAAATTAATAAATTTTCATAAAGATAATAATTATGAAGCTACCGTGTGCACTAAAAAAAATATTACTTCAATTCCATACGCTATTTTACAAAAAAAAAATAACAAGATAACTTTTAAAGAAAAACCCAAAATTCAACATATAATTAATGCTGGAATTTATGTATTGAGTAGAAGTTTTCTAAAGAGATTTTTTTCATTAAATATTAATAAAAAAAGAGAAAAATTTGATATGCCTGAACTAATTAATTTTGTAACTAAAAAAAGATTAGGAATTTTTGATATTGGTAATAAGTGGATAGATATAGGAAATATTTATGACTATAAAAAAGCTTCTCGTGAAATAAAATTTTGGTGACATGAAAAATCAAAACGCAGTGGTTTGCGTAATTCCATCAAGGTCACAAGGTGATCAAATAAACAACTTAAATTTTTTATATGTTGGAGATAAAATGCTTTTGGAGTTCTCAATTATTTCAGCCATTGAAAGTAAGATATTTAAAGAGATATATGTAATATTTGACAATATTAAGCACAAAAATTATTTTGAAAAAAAATATAAAATACGTGGAATTGTTAATATAAAAAGAAATATAGATTTTACAAAATTAATAAAAAAATATAGAAAAAAATATTTTGATTTGTATTCTTATATATGTGTTTTATTTCCTAACTCACCTTTTAAAAATAAAAAAACTCTAAGAAATATGTATTTGCAAATAAAGAAAAATAATTTGAATTTTGTGGTATCTGGATGTGTTGAAAAAAATAAGCATTATTTAAAAAATAGTAAAAAATATTTTAAAATTTCAAAAAAAAAAAATACTAGTAAATAAAAAATTTATTACACATCTGGTGGTATTAATTTTTTCAAAAGTAAATTTAACAATTATGATAGTTATACAAATGATATTAAGGATAAAAACTTCCATATACTTAATCATCATGAAGGTTTTTCGATATATACTTTATATGATTTAATTTTAGCTAGCACTATAAATGATATAGATTATTCAATTTTCACCAATCTATTAAAAAAACGATGAAAAATAATATTAAAATCTCAGATTATATAAATCACAAAGATCTAAAAAATTATTTTGAAAGACTTTTTCCAATACCAAGAAGTATTCTTGGTGAGGGATTCAGAAAAAGCTTAGATATTTTGGGTGAAATAGTTGATCTAAATAAAAAAAAAGTAAAATCAGGCACAAAGGTTCTTGATTGGACTGTACCTTTGGAGTGGTCCATCAAAGATGCTTATATAATTACTCCTTCAGGAAAAAAAATTGCTAATTTTAAAAAAAATAATTTAAGTGTAGTAAATTATTCAGTACCTGTTAATCAAACATTAAATTTAGAGGAACTCAAAAAAAATCTTCATACACTCCCAAAACAACCGAATGCCATTCCTTATGTAACTTCATACTATAAGAAGAGATGGGGATTTTGTTTACCATTTAATGAATACAAAAAACTAAAAAGTGGAAAATACAAAGTAATTATTAAATCAAAGTTAAAAAATGGTCACTTAGTTTACTCAGATAAACTGATTAAAGGTAAAAGTAAAAAAGAAATTTTAATTTCCACTTATCTTTGTCATCCCCAGATGGCTAATAATGAATTGTCTGGACCTTTAGTTTGGTCCGCATTATATAAAATTTTAAAAAATACTGGTCCTCATGAATATTCTTATAGATTTTTAATTTGTCCTGAAAATATTGGTTCTGCAGCTTTTTTGCATTATTCTAAAAAAAAAGTAAAAGATATAATCGCTGGCTTTGTTATAAATTGTGTTGGTTATGGTAAAGAATTTACCTATAAAAAATCAAGAAGAGGAAACTCTATCTCTGACTTGGCAGCAGAAAATGTTTTAAAAAACTCAAAAACCCCATATAAAATTATTGATTTTATTCCTGAAGGAAGTGATGAGAGACAATTTTGCTCTCCTGGTTTTAATTTGCCTATTGGATTACTTATGAGAAAAATGTTTGGTGAGTATAAGGAATACCATACATCACTCGATAATGCAGATTTAATAAATTTTGATACCATTATTAGCACAATTAAAGCTTATTATGAAGTTTTACTTACAATAGAAAATAATTTTATCCCTTTTGGAAAAATACAATTTGGTACACCACAATTATCAAAAAGTAGAGTTAACCTATATAAAGATATCATGGACTTTGGTAGCGAAGGTAAAGGAGAGAGAATAAGCACAATTTTACAAATTTTAAATCTTGCTGATGGAAAGCTTGATTTACTTGAAATAGCAAATGCTAAAAATTTTAAATTGATAAATCATATTAATACCATAAAAGATTTACTAAAGTCTGGTTATATAAAAAAGATTAATAAAAAAATCCAGTAATTAAATGAATGATCAAGAAATTTATCAAATAATTTTTTCAAATTTTAATGAGAGTTTAAAAAGTTATGATAATAAATCTAAAAGTGACTTCTGGATCAAATTTTTTGATAAAAGTAAAATTTCAAAAATAAATCAATTAAATTTAAAAAATTTTAGAAAGCCTAAGTTTTGGGGATCGAAATTAAGTTCAGGTATGGATGATGATTTTGAATTTTTTCCTACCATGGAAGCTTATATACAATTACTAGATACAGTTAAAAAAAAAGATATTCTTGAATATATAGAGCTTAAAATTGGAAATCCAAAATATTATAATATTGGAGGTGTTGATCTTAATCATCATGAAATTTCAATGTTTTACTCATTTAATAAAATAAGCTCATACATTAAAAGTGAATATAAGATAGTATGTGAGATAGGAGGAGGTTTTGGTTCACTGGCTTCTAAGCTTAAAAAAAAACATGATAATTTATGTATTATAATTATCGATTTACCAGAAGCAATAATTCTTCAATCTTATTATCTATTAAAACTATACCCTGAAAAAAAATTTTGCTTTTATAATGATTTTATTAAATTAACACCAGAAGAATTAAGAAAAAATAATTATGATTTTATAATAATTCCTCCTTGGGCTAAACAAAAAATTATCAATCTTTTTAAAATAGATTATTTTATAAACACTCATTCATTTCAGGAGATTGATAAAGAAATTGTAAATGATTATTTTAAATTTATTCATAAAACAATTAATGAAAATGGAATATTCTATTGTTTAAATAAATACTCAAAAATAATTAATAATACACCAATAAGAATTTCTGAATATCCTTACGATAACTATTGGGAGTTATTATCTTCAGAAACAGGTTGGAGAAATCAAAATATGCATGAACTAATTGTCAAACGTGTTAAGCATGAAAATATTTCAACAAAAAAAATAATTCAAAATCTTCCTAAAGAAAATTCAAGTATAAGTAGGTCTTCAACTAAACTATATATTAAATTATTTGTTAGAAAAATTTTGGATTGCTTTATGTTTTTTATTCCAAAAAAAATACTTTTTAAATTATTTAAGATGTACTCATAACTATGAATAATTTTGAAAGTGAAATCAGAAATTTATTAAACAACATAGAAATTAAAAAAAATGATTTTATCTTTTTAGTTTCTGATATTACAAAGTTGATGTTTTATTTTAAAAAAAAAAAAATAATTTTTGATATTAATTTTTTTTTAGAAACTATCCTAGATGTAATAGGGAGAAAAGGAACTCTTGTACTTCCTACTTATAATTGGGATTTTTGCAAAGGTATTAATTTTGATTACATTAAAACACAATCTATGACTGGAGTTTTGGGAAAAGTAGCTTTGAAACGTGATGATTTCATCAGAACCACCAATCCAATTTATTCTTTTGCAGCTGCGGGTAAAGAAAAGAATCATTTATATGATTTAAAGCATTCAAGCTGTTTTGGAGAAGACTCTCCCTTTAGTTATTTTCATAAAAAAAATGTTAAATACTTATCTATTGGTGTTGATTATAAATTTTTAGGTTTTACACCTGTACACTATGTTGAAGAAAAAGTGGGAGTTTCTTATAGATACTTTAAAAATTTCAAAGGAAAATACGTAGATAACAAGGGCAATCAAAAAGATGTAATCTACAAATTTTTTGTAAAGGATCTTTCCAAAGTCTCCATGACAGGCATTAAATCAGAGACAGATCATCAATTAACCTCAATTGGAGCATTAAAAAAGTATTATTTTTGTGAAGAAAACTTTATGACAATTTATTTGCGTCCTGCCCTTGACTACTTAATACAAGATTCAACAAATAATATTGAAAAAAATAGATTAATTTTCCCCATTAAAAATGATAAAATTAGAAGAACAAAGATCAATGAACTCAATGCTTATCAATAATGATTCAAAACAAAATTACAGAAAAGTTTTATAATCAAGGCATAGAATTAAAGCCAAATGATATTAAAGATATTTCAAAATTAGATTACTTAGATGTCATACGTTTATTTGAAGCCAAGGGTTTAATAATTTTTAGAAATTTTAATATTGATCCAAAAAAATTGTCTGAAATAACATCTCATTACACAGAAACTTATGCAAATGATGCTCAAAGAAGAGAAAATAGGTTGGATCAAAAAGTAGTTAATAATGTTGACTTTGGAAATGAAGAAATGGCCCTTCATAGTGAGGCAAGTTTTTCACCAAATTGGCCTGAGATTGTTTGGTTTTTTTGTAATGAGGCACCAACAGAAGGTAATGGAGGAGCAACAACTGTTTGTGACGGTATAAAGCTTTGGGATAGCTTAAGTTTAGATACAAAAAATTTTTTTCAACTTAATCCCATAAAGTATGAGCTAGAAATACCAATAAAAAATATATCAAAAAAAAAAGGATCAAAAAAATGGCCTTTAAATTTTCAAGGCACTGCAGATGGTATTTTAGATTATGAAAAAGGTATTTTAAAAATTACACAGATTCGTTTTGCAGTTACACAAAGCAGAATACCGGGAAAAATTTGTTTTTCAAATCATACACTTTATAAGAATACAGATTCCACAATTACAAAGTGGGGCACTATACATAATAAAAATATACCTCAGGAAATTATTAAAGAAGTTGAGGAAAAATCTCAAGTTATTACTTATGATCTTCAATGGAAAAAAGGTGATTTAGTTATGATTGATAACAAAAGATTTATGCATGGAAGACGGTCTTTTAAAAGCAGAGATAAAAGAGATATAGTAAATATTCAAACAGCTACAGCAAATTTTGGATATGGATCTACCACAAGAAATAAGATTTGTTGATTAAATAAAAAACCACAAATGCAAAAAATTTTTTCAAACTTAGAAAAGCATCACAATAAAATTGCATTTATCGATGATAATCTTAAAAAATATAATTATTCTTTCATAATAGATTATGCAGTAAAATTTAAAAAATGCATAAAAAATAAAAGTCTAATTTTAATGATTGGAAGTAATCAGGCTGCATCAGCCATTGGTTATATTTCATTTTTAAGATTAAATTATACCTTAATTTTACTTGATGAAAGTTTTAGTAATCAATATATAAAAAAACTAATTAAAATTTACAAACCAGAATATATTTATGGAGAAGATCAGCGCTTAAAACAGATTGAACTAAAATTTCAAAAATTAAAATGTTTAAATTTTATTTTATTTAAAACAAAATTTAAAAAGAATAATAAAATTAATAAAAAAAATTTATTACTTATTTCCACTTCGGGATCAACAAATAGTCCAAAATTTGTAAGACTTTCCAATATAAACTTAATTGATAATACAAAAAAAATAATTAATTATCTTAAAATCAATAGCTCACATAAAACTATTACCACCATGCCTTTCGGATATTCTTATGGTTTATCAATTATTAACTCACATATAGAGAGTGGAGGTATTGTTGTGTTTAATAAAAAAAGTGTATTTGAAAAAGATTTTTGGAAAATAGTTAAAAATTGTAAAATTACATCTTTTGGAGGGGTTCCCAGTTTTTATGAATTATTAAGAAAATTAAAATTTGATAAAACATTTTCACCAAATATCAAATATTTAACACAAGCAGGTGGTAAATTAAGTAATGATTTAATTTGTTATTATTCAAAAATAAAAAATTTAAAGTTCTATCAAATGTACGGTCAGGCTGAGGCTAGTCCAAGAATTGCCTACTTGGATCCAAAAAAAAATCTAGAGAAAATAGGAAGCATTGGAAAACCTTTAAAAGGATATAGATTAATTATTAAAAAAAGATCTTTATCTAAACAAGAAAATTTAAATGGGGAGTTTGTCTTACATGGAAAAAATGTTTGTTTGGGGTATGCTAAGAAAAAAGAGGATTTAAATAAAGGAGACGAGAATAGAGGAAAGATTTTTACTGGTGATCTTGGATATAGAGATAGTGAAGGATATTATTATATCACTGGAAGAAAAAAAAGAATTTCTAAAATTTTCGGAGTTAGAATTAATTTAGAAGATATTGAGTTTTTACTTAAAAAATACAACTTATCATCAAAGTGTATAACATCTAATGATTATCTAAGTATTGAGATTAAAGAAAATTTTGATGAAAATAAATTAAAAAAAATAATTCATGATAACTTTGGTGTTAAAGTAAATTATATAAAATTATATAAAGTTAAAAAATTTACACATATAAATATGTTTAAATAAAATATGGAAAAAATTAATAAATATTTAGAGTTAAATGCTTTTTCACTAAATAAAGAAAAAAAAAATAAAGTTTTTTTTGATTTAATAAAATCATTAACTAGACACCATTATAATAATTCAGCTGAATATAAAAAAATTTTAGATGTTATGTTGGGTAATTTAAATTTTAAAAGTTTAAATGAAGTCCCTTTTTTACCCACTTTATTATTTAAGAACAATGATATTAAAAGTGTGAATACTGATAAAGTAATAAAAACTTTAACTTCATCTGGTACAAGTGGAAATAGTTCTAAAATATTCTTGGATAAAATAAATGCAAACAACCAAATAAAAGTCTTAAACAAGATAATCTCTACTATACTTGGTAAAGAGAGATTGCCGATGTTAATAATTGATGAAAATCCTAATTTAGAAGATAGGAGTAAGTTTAATGCACGGAGAGCAGCTATCCAGGGGTTTTCAATTTTTGGAAAAAATCATACATATTTATTAAATCAAAATGGCAAGATTGATTATAGTTTGTTAAATAATTTCCTGCAAAATTATGCAAATAAAAAATTTTTCATATTTGGTTTTACAAGTTATGTTTTCCAAAATTTATACGAAAAATTAAATAATAAAAAATTAAAATATGATTTTGAAAATGCCATATTAATACATGGGGGTGGCTGGAAAAAAATGGAAAATAAAAAGATTAGTAATTTTCTTTTTAAAAAAAAGCTTTTTGAAAAGTTGAAAATTAAAAATGTTATTAATTATTATGGACTTGTAGAGCAGACAGGCTCGATATTTATTGAGTGCGAAAAATGTGAAAGTTTTATTTCCTCAATTTTTTCAGAAGTTTTAATAAGAGACAAAAATTTTAATATACAGAAACCTGGAGAACGTGGCCTTGTACAATTATTTTCAATTTTGCCAACAAGCTATCCTGGCCATAGCATAATTACTGAGGATATAGGTGAAATTTTACCAAAAAATAAAATTAAATGTAATGTGGATGCAACTCATTTTTTAATTCATGGAAGATCTAAACACTCTGAAGTAAGAGGTTGTAGTGATGTTTAAGAGAGATAGTGACACAGAATATTTGCTAGGTTCAAAGCAACCTAACACTTTGCCCACAAAGCCTTTTGACTCATTAGTTTGTGAATTTCTAGAAATCTTTTCAAAAAAATTAAATTTAATGAAAAATATAAAAAAACATCCTGATCTAAAAACTTTATCTTTTTGGTGTAGAAAAGGAAATATTTATAATTTAAAAAAGAAATATTTTTCAGAAGAAACAAGAATGGGCCTTGGAATGATTTTTCATATTACTCCATCTAATATACCGACTAATTTTGCGTATTCATTAATATTTGGTTTATTAACAGGTAATTCAAATATAGTTAAAGTTCCTTCAAAAAAATTTAATGAAATTGATATTATTTGTTCAGTAATTAATTTGATTTTAAAGAATAAAAAATTTAAAAAAATTAAAGATAGAATTTTGATAGTGAGATACAAAAATAACGATTCATTCACTCGTGAAATTTCACTAAAATGTGATGCTAGGATTATTTGGGGTGGTAATTTGACTATAAATTCTGTTAGAAAATTTGAACTAAATGAAAGAGCAAGAGAAATTACATTTTCTGATCGATATTCTTTATGTGTTATAAATTTTGATAAACTTCCAAAAAATAATAAAGATATTTATAAAAAATTAGCTTTGGATTTTTATAACGATACATATTTAGTGGATCAAAATGCATGTTCATCTCCACATTTAATAATTTGGTATGGAAAAAATAATGAAGAAAAAAAGAAATTATTTTGGAAGAATGTTCTTGACGTTGTCAAATTAAAATATGATTTATCTGAAAGATTAGCTGTAGAAAAATATTATGAATTATGTAATCAACTTTCAACATCAAATAATATTAAAAATGAAAGAAGATATGAAAATTTAATTTATACATTAAATTTGAAAAGTTTAGTAACAGATATGGATAGTTTTAGAGGCAAGGGAGGTTTTTTTTATGAGTTTAATACATCTAAAATGAGTGATATTGCTAAAATAATTAATAAAAAATACCAAACTTTGACTTATTATGGGTTTAATAAAAATTTTTTTAAAAGTTTTTTATTTGATAACAATTTAAAGGGTATTGATAGAATTGTTCCCATAGGAAAAGCATTAGATATTGGTCTTGTGTGGGATGGGTATGATTTAAATAAATTTTTAACGAGGATCATAGACATCAAATGAAGGAAATGAAATTAGATAAAGATGAAATTTGTCAGTATCAAAAGAATCGAGATCCATATTTAATGATTGATTATGCAACAAAAATAATTCCTGGAGTTTCTGCTGAGGGATATAAAGATCTTAAAGATGATGAATGGTTTTTTAAAGTACATTGGAAAAATGATCCTAATATGCCAGGTATGCTTCAAATTGAGTCATTAGTACAAATGTCAGCGCTGAGTATTTTAACTTTAGACGGAAATAAAGGAAAGACCATGTATTTAGTTAATGCAAATAATCTTAGATTTTTTAAGAAAATTTTACCTAGAGATAGATTGTATATAAAAACAACCGTTGATTCTTATAAAAGAGGTATAGCCAAATGTCATGGTGAAGGCCATGTTGAGGATAAGATTGTCTGTAAGGCCGATTTTACACTTGTTTTAAAAGATAAAATAATTAAAATTAGGAATTGACCGTTCAAAATTTGAACGTTAAGATCAATATTTATGCCAATTGCTTCATCATTATTAAACAAACCAAGATTAGTAAGAAAATTAAAGAATTTCTATGACTATGTGAATAAAAATGATGGAAAAGTTGGAACAAAAACTAGAGGTATAGATTTAAATTTTAATAATGCTTGTAATTTAAGGTGTAAATATTGTTTTACAAATTCTCCTAAGGGAGATCACGTTAAAGAATATCTTGATATTGGAGCAATTAAAAGATTAGCAGATGAAGCTGATGAATTAGGTTATTTCGAATTTGACTTACAAGGAGGAGAGCTTCTTTTGCAGCCAGATAAATTATTTGAAGTTTTAGAAGCAATAAAACCAGAGAGATTCTATATGTATCTAACAACTAATGGATATTATTTAGATGAAAAAATGGCAAAAAAATTAGCAGAATATAAAGTAAGTAGAGTTTCAGTTAGTATTGACAGTATGGATGAAAAAATTCATGATGAAATAAGAGGTAGAAAAGAATCATGGAAGAGAGCAATAGCAGGACTCGAACATGTTCGAAATGCTGGCATGGACCCTTATTTGAATGTCACAGTTGGTCATTACAATGCTAATACCGAACACTTTAAGCAGCTCTTGGATTATTCAAAAGATAAAAGATACAAAACCCTATTAAATGTTGCTGTACCATCGGGTATGTGGCAGAACGCAGAAGGAATAATTTGTGATGACAAAGATAGAGAGTATTTAAGAAAAATTAGAAAAGAATATAAAAATTTGGTTAGAAATATTTGGAATCCTTTTGATAAAAATAATGAAAAAATTTTAGGCTGCACAACTGTTAACAGGGTATACATAACTCCCATTGGAGATGTTCTAGTTTGTCCATACGTTCATATTAAAATAGGAAATATATTCGAACAATCCCTAAAAGAAATTATTGACCATGGTTTTAGTATTAAATATTTTAGTGAGCACAGTGATCTATGTTTGGCAGGAGAAGATAAATCTTTTATTAAGAATTTTATGACTAAAACTGGCCAATCGATATTCAAACCAGCTTTAGCTAAAGAAATATTTTCAGAAGAAGATTTTGTAAAATAATGCTTTTGAAAAAAAAGACGGCAATAATTACTGGTTGTAATCGGGGAATTGGTGAAAAAATTTTAGAGAAATTTTCTTCAAGTGGTGCAAATATCTTTGCCTGTACTAGAAAAAAAAATAGTGAATTTGAGTCAAAAATATCAGAATTAGCAAGAAAATATAAAGTAAAAATTATTCCAATATATTTTGATTTTGCAGATTCTGAAGAAATAAAAAGTGCAGCAAAAAAAATTTTGGATAGTGGAGAAGCCATTGATATTCTTGTAAATAATGCAGGCATCATAGATGTATCAATTTATCAAATGACAAGCATAAAAAAGTTGAAAGATATGTTTGAAATAAATTTTTTTTCCCAAACTATTTTTACTCAAAATATAATTAAATCAATGATAAGAAATAAATCTGGAAGTATAATAAACTTAGCCTCGATAACTGCTTTAGATGGTAATGAAGGCAGAAGTGCTTATGGGGCTAGTAAATCAGCTTTAATTGCTCAAATGAAAACTTTATCAAAAGAAGTTGGTATATTTAATATTAGGGTAAATTGTATAGCGCCTGGATTGATTGATACTGAAATGTTATCAAAAAATACTCCAAAAAATATTATTGAAAATATGAAAAATAAAATATCATTAAGACGAGTAGGGAGTCCAGAAGAAATAGCAGATGTTGCTTTATTTTTATCTTCAAATTTATCTACTTATATTTCAGGGCAAGTCATAAGAGTGGACGGTGGAATGTGAGTAAGAAAATAGAAAAAAAAACTATTTTAAAAATAGAGGATTTTTCATCTAGAATAAGAAAAAATATTCTTGAAATGTCAAATGAGGCTGGTGCCAATAGTTCTCATTTTGGAGGAGCTTTATCTATAGTCGAAATTATATCAACTTTATTCTGTCATAAGATGAGAATTAATGAGGATAAAAACTGGGCAAAAAGAGACAGATTTATTTTGAGTAAAGGACATTCGTGCCTTGCTTATTATGCTGCGCTTAGTGAGATAGGTTATATCAAAAAATCTGAACTAAAAACCTTTGAAAAAGATGGAAGTAATTTACTTGGACATCCCGTAGCAAATGAAAAATTGGGAATAGATTTTTCAAATGGTTCTTTAGGTATGGGTCTATCTTTAGGAATTGGGTTAGCTATATCCTCAAAAAAAAAAAATTTAAATTTTAATGTTTATGTAATTTTGGGAGATGGGGAATGTAATGAAGGCTCAGTTTGGGAAGCAGCAATGTCAGGTGCTCATTTTAAGTTAGATAATTTATTTGCAATAATTGATAGAAATAATTTTCAACAAACTGGAACTAGTGATGAAATTATGAGTTTAAATAATCTTAGAGAAAAATGGTCAAGTTTTGGCTGGAATGTTTTAGAAGTTGATGGGCATAATATAAGTGAAATATTAAACGCTTTATCCTCTGTAATAAGTGATAAGCCTACAGCATTAATTGCTAATACTATTAAGGGAAAAGGATTCTCTTTTTCAGAAAATAATAATAACTGGCATCATGCAGTGATGACAAAATCAAATTATGAAAAAGCGCTTGAAGAGATTGAAAATTCAAAAAAAATAAATGATAGAATATAATGAAAAGAATATAAAAACCTGGTCTTTAGTTGGCTCTCGAGCAACTTTTGGTTTGATTTCATTAGAATTAGCTAAAAAAGAAAAAGATCTAATGATTCTAACTTCTGATGTATCTACCTCAGCTGGGTTAGATAGATTTAGAAAAACTTTTCCAGAAAAGTATATTGATGTTGGAATTGCAGAACAAAACTTAATTGGGATTGCAGCAGGGCTTTCAAGTGAAGGATATAAAGTATTTACCACCACTTTTGCTCCATTCCAAACAATGAGGTGCTGTGAGCAAATTAAAGTTAATTTAGGCTATATGAAGAAAAAAGTTAATTTAGTTGGTTTAGCCAGTGGTTTGGTTTTGGGAAATCTAGGTTATACACACTGTTGTATTGAAGACATATCAATCACAAGATCAATTCCAAATCTTACAGTTATTTCACCTGCAGATTGTGTTGAAACTGCTAAGGCAATCGAGTCATCTCTGGAACATGAAAATTCTGTTTATATAAGATTAACTGGTGGTCAAAATAACCCCCAAGTTTATACAAAAGATTATAAATTTAAAATAGGTAAAGCAATTAAACTTTTGGATGGTGATGATGTTGCTATTTTTTGTACGGGAACAATGGTAAAAGAATGCTTAATAGCTGCAGATATTTTAAAAAGTAAATCTCTAAATTGCTCAGTTATTAACATCCATACTATTAAACCAATTGACAAAAAAATAATTGAAGAAATGTCAAACAAAAAAAAATTAATTGTTTCAGTGGAAGAGCACTCAGTAATAGGTGGCTTAGGAAGTGCCATATCAGAAGTCAAGTCAACAATAGAAAACTCGCCAAAACAATTATTTATTGGTATACCTGATCAGTACAAATTTAGTGGAAGTTATAAATTTTTAAAAGAAAAATATGGTTTAGAGGCAAAATCTATTGCAAAAAAAATACTAAATTCATATAAGGTATAAAAATTTATGAAAAATGAAAAAAAACTAAAAAAATCTTTTTGTTCAGCGTTATCAATTACTGAAAATTTAGTTAATGAAAAGTTAGAGTATAATGGAATTCCAGAGTGGGACTCAATTGGCCATATGTCTCTTATATCTTCAATTGAAGAAGAGTTTAAGATCTCAATTGAGACTGATGATATAATAGACTTTAGTGGATATGAAAAAGGAAAAGAAATTCTATCCCAAAAATACAAAATCAATTTTTAGAATTTTTAGACAATTTAAAAATAAAAATTTATTATTATTTTTTAAAGAAAATATCTCTGAAAGTGGATCAAATATATTTGAGAATTAAGCAATTATTTAAAAATTTTTATAAAAGCTGATTTTGTACTTTTAAGTAAAAAATTTATTTCATTATAACTTGTTGATTTCGAAAAAAAGATTATCCCACTTGATGGATAAAAGATTTTTTTTGAAAAAAGAAATTTTCTAAATAACTTAACTTTTTTAAAATTCTTTTTTTCTAGGAAATCTCTTTGAGGTCTATCTTGTGCATTATTTTTAGTAAATATAATTCTTATTATAGATTTTATGTTCAAACACTTTGCATCATAATTATTTTGTTCAAAAAAATTATTTAAATTTTTAACAAAATAATTTGATTTTTCATTTAAATCTTTAAAGATTTTATTTTTATTTTTCAAAATAAACTTTAATACTTTATTTGCAATATAGGTATTTATAGAGTTTCCAGAAAAAGTTCCTCCAAAAAAAACTTTATTTTTTTTCTCTAATAATTTTTTTTCTATATTTTTTTTGATTGCAATTATGCCTATTGGCAATCCACCTCCAAAACATTTACCAAAAGTAGAAATTGATGGATTTAATTTTAAAAAATCTTGAACACTCGAGCCATCATATCTTAAGCCAGTTATCATTTCATCAAATATAAGAATTATATTTTTTCTTTTACAATAATCATTTAAAAATTTTAAATAATTTTTTGCTAAAATAGGCAGGCAACCTTGTATTGGTTCTATAATCACACACATTATTTTTTTTTCATATTTCTGAAGTACTTTTCTAGATAACTCAATATTATTGTAAGGAATAAACTTTATATTTTTTTCAGTCTGAGACTCCAAACCTTCACTAAGTTTAATATTTTCTAGTTTTTTATTTGTTGTATATAAAAGTTCGTTTACTGATCCATGCCAACTTCCAGAAACAGAAATAATCAAATCTTTTTTTGTAATAGCTCTCGCTATTCTTAAGGATTTGAAAACTGCCTCAGTGCCAGAGTTACAAAAGATGAATTTAGAGTATTTAGGAAATACCTCCTTTAATGTTCTGGAAAATTCGTATGCATGAGAATTTTTAGCTGCTAAATTTGAAATATTATCTTTAATTAATTGTTTTATTGAATTTTTAAATATAGCTGAATTGTGACCAAGTAAATTTGTTCCTGCACAAAAAGATAAATCAAGATATTTTTTATTTTTTATATAAATATTTGAACCTATTCCTTTAGTAAAAAGATTATCTTTATCTTCATAGCCTTCATTCATTATCGTTTGATTTTTTAAAAACATCTTTTATATTGATTTGGTATACTTATCTTTTTTTTTAAATAAATCGTATCTTTTATAAGCCAGGTTGGAGAATTAATAAATTTTCGTCCAAAATTAATTAAGTCTGCTGAATTTTTGTCTAAAATTTTATTAGCATGTTTTAGATCTTCTATCATGCCTGTAGTTCTTGTAACCATTCCAGTCTGCTTTTTAATAATCTTTGCTAAATTTACCTGGTAACCTGGTTTAAAAATTAAATTTGTTTTAGGTACAATTCCTCCACTACTCACACAGACATAATCAAATTTTAATTTTTTTAATTTTTTTACAAGATACACACAATCTTTAATTGTTGAACCATTTTTAACCCAATCATCACCGTTAACTCTTGCACCTAAAAGTTTATTTTTAGGCCAAATTTTTCTAATCTCTTTTGAAATTTGTAGTAATAATCTACACCTGTTTTCTAAAGATCCTCCATATAAATCTTTTCTTTTATTACTTATAGGTGAAAAAAATTCATGCAGTAGATATCCATGAGCCATGTGTAATTCTAAACAATCTAAATTTAATCTTTTAGATCTTCTTGCAGCATTTTTAAAAGCAATGATTATTTGTTCAATATTTTTTAAATTTAAAGCTGCTGGTTTTGGCCATGATTTCTCTCTTTTTATTGCTGAAGGAGCACAAGTTGTCCACCCACCATTTTTTTTGGATAAACTTTTATTTGACCTAACCCATGGGATTTCCGCTGAACCTTTTCTTCCCGAGTGTGAAATCTGTATCCCAATTGCTATATCGCTTACTGATTGAATATAAGAAATTAATTTTTTCAAAGAATTCTCATTTTTTTTATTTAAAATTGTGAGGTCTTTTATAGAAATCCTTCCTTGTTTATTTATTGCTGTTGACTCTAGCATAAGCAAGCCAGCACCAGATTGTGCAAGCTTTTGTAAATGAGCATAATGCCATTTTGTAGGATTGCCATTATTCGCCGAGTATTGACACATCGAAGCTACGGAAATTCTATTTTTTAATTTAAAATTATTTATCTTTATTGGTTTTAGTGCTTTCATCTTTTTTCATTACTACAAATTCATTATGAGGGTGAAATATTGCTTTAGGATAAGACCAATAAGTTTCAACAAAATATTTACCTAAAGCTTTTCCTAACTTTGGCAAGTGAGGAACACCATCACTGTCTTTAAGAGAATCCATCGGTGTAGCAAATCTAAGCCATTCTCCTGTTGGCTGATCATTATAAATATTTCTTGAGTAAAGAGCTATTTCGGGAGAAACCAATGAAAAGTTATTTTCTTCAATTTTATTATAAAATTCTTTAAGTTCAATTGGTCCATTAAAACCAAAGTCACTTACTTTAATCCTAATAAGATTTATAGGATAACTATTTTTTGAGTATTCAAATATTTTTTTAGAAAAAATGTCTTTAATCCATTCACTGCACACAAAATTATTTGCCCCAAGATCTTCTAAACAGTCTTTAGAAGTAGGGTATTTAACGTTATTTATTGTTTTCCATATGTTGCTTTTCATAAATAAGATATATATATTACCATAGCGTTCAAAAGATGAACAGATTATATTTATGAATCCTAAAGATACAATAAAAAAAAACATAACAAGAAGATCGGAGATAGTCGATCTAGTTCCATTACACCAGGGGGTTCCAATGCCGACATGGGTGGAGCTAAGCTTGATAGATGTTTGTAACAGAAAATGTAGTTTTTGTCCCAAGTCAGACGATAAAGTGGCTCCAGATACATTTCAAAAAATGACAAGAAAAATAATTGATGAAATACATGATCAACTTTTAGAAATTCATTTTAAAGGTACTATTTCATTATGTGGGTACGGAGAACCATTGCTTCACAAAGATATTTCTTACATAGTAAAAAAACTATCAAACATTAGCAATGTTGAAGTAATTACAAATGGGGATGCTCTTTCACCCAAAAGATTACAAGAACTTTATCTTGCAGATGTAAGCAAAGTACTAGTCAGTATGTATGATGGACCTGAACAGATTGAAGAGTTTAAGGCAATGACAAAAAAAGCAAATGTTCCTGAAGACTTAGTTATACTTAGGGATAGATGGTATGATCAACATAATGATTTTGGCGTCAAGCTTACTAACCGAGCTGGCACAGTAGCAACAGGTATTCAAGAAAAAGTTGGAAAATATAAAAATTGCTATTATCCAACTTATCAATTTTTAATTGATTGGGATGGCAATATATATCTATGTCCTCAAGATTGGTTAAGAAAAAGTTCAATGGGAAACATGATGCAAGAAACTATTTTTAATATTTGGACGGGGAAATCTTTGACTAACTATAGGAAAAATCTTTTATCAGGAAACAGATGTTTAAATCCTTGTAAAAATTGTAATGCAGATGGCACACTTCTTGGAAAAAATCATGCAAAAAAATGGAAACAATATTATATTAAAAAACAGAGTTAATATTAAAAGATTAAGAATAATCGAAAATTTTAATGAGCAGCAAAGAACTTATCTGGGACACAACTTTATATCCATGTGATTATCCAAAAGAAATTAAAAAAACTTTTTTCCATCTAAATATTTCTAATAGAAAAAAATTTACTAAATGGATAAGTAATATTTCCAAAAACTTTTCAGAAAATTTTGATTGGTGGTTAAGCCCACCAGCATCAAGAAATCCATTGATATCTGATCTTCATAAGCAAATTACAATATTAGAGACTCTTAATAAGGTAAAAAATAATTTTCTAAGTATTGAAATAGTCATTCACTCAAATAATTTTAAAAAAATATTAAAAGAATGGTCTAAAAAACAAAAAATTCCCTTAACTGTTAAGATAAAAAAAAAAAATGACTATATAAAAAATAAGTTAATTCCCATAAAAACTTTTATTTTTTATTCTATTATTTTTATTTTTGTAAAATGTTTTATCAAGAAAAAGCATATCAAAAATAATAACAAAATTACCTTAATAGATGTTTTTCAAACAGATTTTTATAAGAATAAAAATTTTGAGGCATTAACTAAAAATAATCCAATTAAAAAAAAAAATATTTATTTTTGCCCAACATTTGTGATTCAAAGAAATATATTCCAAATTTTAAGAATAATAAATTCCATTAAAAACTCTAATTATATATTCAAAGAACACTATTTAAATATTATTGATTTCTTAAAATGTTTTTATCCAAGGTTTTTTCATCAATCTTTAAAAAAAAAATTTGTTAATTATTCTAAATGGGATCTCAAAAGTGTTATTAAAGAAGAACTTTCAGAATTGAAAGATTACCCTTCAATGTTTTTAGCCAGAGAAAACTATTATTTCTGCAAAAAAATTAGTCAACAAGAAATCAAAATTAATAAATCTATTAACTGGTTTGAAAACCAAACAGTAGATAAAGGTTGGAATTATGGTTTTAGAAAATTTTTTCCACAAGTTAGATTAATAGGTTATCAAGGTTTTACGCATTATATGCAATTTATGAATACAATTCCAGCTAAACACGAGGAGAAAGCAAAAATAATTTCTAAAGAAATATTAACAATTGGGAAAGCTTATGTAAAAATGAAAAAAGAATTTTTTCCAAAATTAAATGTAAAAGTAGCACCAGCACTAAACTATCAAAATATTTTTGATAAATATAACAAAACATTTACCAACAAAATTTTAATAATTCTATCAGGAATAAAAGAACTTGATAAAAAAATTTTAGATTGGACTTTTTATTTTTTAGAAAAAAATAAAAATCAACGTGTTATGATTAAAGCTCACCCAATTTTGCCTTTTGAGAATCTCATAGAAAATGAGAATAGTAAATATATGAAGCAAATTATAACTTATGAAGGAAAACTTAATACTATTCTAAAAAAAACCCATTCTGTAATTTGTTCTGGTCCAACAAGCGCAACTATTGAATCTTTAGCATTCAATTGTTATTTAATTATTCCAGTTTTAGAGCCTTGTGATGAAGAAAATATTAAGAATTTATATATCAAAAATTTTTTGTACAGTTTTGTGTACAATAAATATGACTATAATAAAGAAATACAAAAAGTTTTTAAGAAAAAATATAAATTAATTAACAATTCAAAAATAAAGAATTTTCTTTTTAAAAAAATTGATAAAAAGAATATAGATATATTTTTATAAAAATGAAAAAAATAGATATTTTTTTTAACAACAAAAAAATAATTATTACTGGGCACACTGGTTTTAAAGGAACATGGCTAACACTGTGGTTACATTTATCAGGTGCAAAAATTTTAGGAATTTCAAAAGATATTCCTACAAAACCTTCATTGTTTGAAAAATTGAAATTAAAAAAAAAAATAAAAGATATAAGATTAGATATTTCAAACTTAAATAAACTAAAGAAAATTTTTAAAAGCTATCAACCAGATTATGTTTTTCATTTAGCAGCACAATCTTTGGTTAAAAAATCTTATGAAGACCCAATAAAAACTTTTACCACGAATACTGTAGGAACATTAAATATAGTAGAGTCTTTAAAATTAGTTAAAAAAGAATGTGTTGCAGTAATAATTACTAGTGACAAGAGCTATAAAAATTTAGAAATTAAAAGAGGGTATAAAGAAGATGATGCCCTTGGTGGATTCGACCCTTATAGTGCATCAAAAGCTTCAGCAGAATTAGTGATCCAATGCTACTTTGAGTCATTTTTAAAACATAAAAAAAATATAAGAATAGCGGTCGCTAGAGCTGGAAATGTAATTGGTGGTGGTGATTGGTCTAAAAATCGATTAATACCAGACTGTATGAAATCATGGTCAAAAAATTTTTTCGTAACTATCAGAAGTCCAAATGCAACAAGACCATGGCAGCATGTTTTTGATGCATTATATGGATATATTACACTAGCAATAAGTCTAAAAAAAAATAATAAATTAAATGGTCAAGTATTTAATTTTGGGCCACCAGTTCGTAATAATTTTAAGGTTATAGATGTTTTAAAATTAATGAAAAAATTCTGGAAAAAAGTTCGTTGGAAAATAGAAGCAAAAAAAAATTACCATTATGAGAGCAATCTATTGAAACTGAATTCAAATAAAGCTAACAAAATATTAAAATGGAAACCAAATTTAAGCTTTCATGAAAGTATAAAATTTACAGTAAATTGGTATAAATTTTTTTACTTAAACCAAAAAAAAATTTATAATTTTTCATCAAATCAAATTGATGAATATAATAAAAAAATCAAATAAAAAATTATTATGAAAGTTGTTATTTTAGCTGGAGGATATGGAACAAGAATTTCAGAATATACAAAAATAATACCTAAGCCCATGATAAAAATTAATGGAATACCAATAATATTACATATTATTAATCACTATGTCTCATATGGATATAAAGATTTTTACATAGCCTTAGGATATAAGGGAGAAATTATAAAAAAGTATTTCAAAAATCTAAAAGATAAAAAATTCAATATTCATTTAATAAATACAGGCCTAAAGACGATGACTGGGGGAAGGTTAAAACGATTAGAAAAGTTTTTAAAAGGAGAGACATTTTTAGCCACATATGGTGATGGATTAAGTAATATTAATATAAATAAGTTAGTCGAATTTCATAATAAAAATAAAAAATTAGTAACTCTGTCTGCAGTTAGGCCTCCGGCCAGATTTGGTGCAATTAAATTTAGAGGAAGCAACATATCTTACTTTAAAGAAAAATCTAATTTAGATGAGGGTTGGATCAATGGAGGTTTTTTTGTAATTAATTCAAATTTTTTAAAATATATTGATAATGATAAAACTTTATTAGAAAAAGAACCTTTTGAAAGGTTAACTAAAAAAAAACAATTATGTGGCTTCAAACATAAAGGCTTTTGGCAATGTATGGACACCTTGAGAGATAAGGAAATTTTAGAAAAAAGTATAAAACAAAAAAAACACATTGAATAAAAAAAAAATTTTAATAACCGGTGGTACAGGTTTTATTGGATATCACCTGGCAAAAAAATGCTTAAAATTAAACTGGTCTGTAACAAGTTTATCTACAAAAAATCCGACAAAAATTAGAAAATTAAAAAAAATTAAATATTTAATTTCAGATATTTCAAAGAAAAGTGATTTAAAAAAAATAATTAATATTAATTATGATTATGTTGTAAATTTAGCTGGCTATGTAGATCATTCAAGGAAAAAAAAAACTTTATATTCTCATTATAATGGCTGCAGAAATATTTCTGAAATTTTTTTAAGAAAGAAAATAAAAAAATTTATTCAAATTGGTTCGTCTATTGAATATGGTAGAAATTTATCACCTCAAAAAGAAAATTTAAATAATACAAAAACGTTTTCAATTTATGGTAAAGCGAAGTTAATGAGTACCAATTATTTATTATCTTTGTATAAAAAGTATTCTTTTCCAGTATCAGTTTTAAGGCTATACTTAGTATATGGACCATATCAAGATAGGAATAGAGTTATTCCTATAGTTATAGATAACGCATTAAAATCAAAAGAGTTTGACTGTTCATTAGGCACACAATTTAGAGACTTTGTTTATATTGATGATGTGGTGAATGGTATTATCAAATCATTAAAAACTAAAAAAAGTAATGGCCAGATAATAAATTTGGGTTCTGGGAAACCAATAATGATAAAAGATGTTATTTTAAAAATTTGTAAAATTATAGGGTCTGGAAAACCTCAATTCGGTAGAATAAAATTTAGAAAGGATGAAATTAAGAACCTATATCCTAGTATTGTTAAAGCAAAAAAAATTCTTAATTGGAGACCTAAAGTTAAAATTAATTTTGGACTAAAAAAAACTATTAATTTTTACAAAAAAAATGGATAAAAAAGTTAGTGTAATTGTTAATTGCCATAATGGTCAGAAATACTTGAATGAATGTATTATTAGTATTCTTAACCAAAAATATCAAAATTTTGAAATAATTTTTTATGACAATTTTTCTGATGATAAAAGTAAAGAAATTATCTCATCTTTTGAGGATAAAAGAATAAAATATTTTTATTCAAATAATAAGCTATCTTTATATCAAGCAAGAAATAATGCTTTAGAACGTGTGTCAGGTAAGATAATTGCATTTTTAGATGTTGATGATTGGTGGAATGAAAATTATTTATCAAGCCGGGCCCTACTATTTAATGATGATAAACAAGATTTTTTTTATTGTAATAGATATACTTTTTATGAAAAAAATAAAAAATTACAAATATTCAGAAAAAAAAATCTTCCAAATGGTAAAATATATAATTATTTAGCAAAAGATTATTTAATTTCTATTAGTGGCTTGATTATCAAAAAAGAAATTTTTGATAAAGTTGGTTTGTTTAATAAAGATTTTAATATAATAGGTGACTTTGACTTAGTCATGAGAATGACAAGAAAATTTAATGCCCATGCTACAAACGAACCATTGTTATTTTACAGATATCATAAAAATAATTTTTCAAAAATAAATCTTGAAATGTTTTTTAAGGAATTTAATGAATGGTTTAATGATCAGGCTAAACAAAAAGATAAAGATTTTTTAAATAATATTAAATATTTTGAGAAAAAATTACTTTCCTATGAGATTAAAAATCTTTTAGTTAATAGTGGTAAAAATTTCTACCTCCTGCGTAAGATAGCTAAATATCCCAATTTATTTGAAAAATTAAAATTTTTAATGGTATTTTTAATGCCAAAACAAGTTGTTAATTATTTAAAAAAATGAATAAAAAAATTTTGATACTTTCAAACGACAAACTATTTATTAATAAAAATAAAATTTCATCAGATTATAATGATACTATTAATATTATTGAAGGATTAGCAAAAAAAAATTATTTAAGTTTTGTTTGCAAAAATACAAAAAAGATTAGAAATTTTGTTACAATAAAAAAGAAATATAAAAAGTTTAAAAAAAAAAATTTTTTAGATTTTAAAAATAATTTTAATAATTATAAAATTTTAATGATTTCAATTACTCCCTTTAATCTTTTTTCATTTATCTTTATCAAAATATTTAACAGAAAAATTAGAGGCTACGTTTATCTTAGAAGTGATGGCCATAAAGAATACTTTTATAAATATGGTATACTCGGACGTATTTTTTATGACTCAATGTTTAAAGTTGTAACAAATTTCTTAGAAATTTTAGCAGTATCGAGACATTTAACGGGCTTAAAAGAAAATTATACTTTAATAAAACCATCTGAAATTGAAAATAAATGGTTTTTGAAAAGAAAAAAAGCAGATCTTTACAAACCAAAATTACTTTATTTGGGTCGATACAAAAAAGAAAAAGGTATTTTTTCTCTTACAAATATTTTAGATTCAATTAATTTTGATTTTGAGCTTAATATTGTTGGATTAAAAAAGAAGATTATATCACAAAATGATAAAGTTAAATTGTTTAATGAAGTCAATTCAACAAAAAAAATCATAAGTTTTTATGATAAGTGTAATATATTTGTTCTTCCATCTTACACGGAGGGTTCACCAAAGGTAATATTTGAAAGTTTAGCTCGATATAGACCAATAATAGTCTTCGAAGAAATTGAGCATGTAAAAGAAAATTTAAAAGGTGTTTTTGTTTGTAGGAGACAAACTAAAGATTTTATTAATAAAGTTCATTATATTATGAAAAATTATAAATATATTATCAAAGAAATAAAAAAAAATAAGATTAATACAAAAAAACAATTCCAAAATAAACTTAATGAAATTTTTCAATGAAAATTATAAATAGTCAAAATTTAACGGTATTGTTGTTTGTAATACCTTTATCCTTTATTGTTGGTATTGCGTTAACAGAATTTTTTGTTTTTTTTTGTATAATATTTTTCTTAATCTTTAATAAAGAAAAATCTTTATTTCTAGATAAAAAAGTAATTTTTTTATTTTT
>Ga0114997_10000920_pt1 | contig 24509 bp, 15 predicted proteins | sample ArcticOcean_MG_C_2_FD_87045 | JGI IMG/M metagenome (GOLD analysis project Ga0114997, IMG submission 87045) | Marine microbial communities from western Arctic Ocean - ArcticOcean_MG_CB4_136 | ecosystem: Environmental > Aquatic > Marine > Oceanic | place: Arctic Ocean: Canada Basin | collected... | reverse complement strand
GGTCGTGGTCGGCGCGGCGAAAGTCAACGAGACGAAACCGAAAAGGTCGCTGCAAGAAGCGTACGATCCGTTCGCGTCCTGTTTCGTCTGCTCGAAAAATGGGGAGTTGAAGTTGGAAACGAGACGCACGAGCGATAGGAAGATTTTACGGAGCGAGTTGGCGAGAGGATTGCCGGAAACGTACGAGGAGTTACCGGGGATCATCGCGCCCGGGATGATCACGTCGGTGATGGTGTGCAGTGGAAGTTGGCACGGGTCCATCGCGTTGATGGATAAAGCGGTGTTAGCGAGACCGCCTTTGATGATGCTTGAAAAAATTATCGATTTTACCGCCACCGACGTGTTGGCGCCGAACGAAAAGTGTTCGGTGCAATCGGAAATCGTCAGTTTAGACGAGCCGAATTTCGCGACGGTGAAGATGGAAATGACCATTGGTGGTCACGAAAAAGACGATGAGGAGAGTAACAGTAATAGCGGCAACAAGAGTAGTAGTAACTACACTTCCAAAAAAACCGTCTGCGCTCGAGCGATTATGCGTTTCAAGAAAATCGGCGCCGTGAGAAGCATCTCGTGAACAACAACAAACAACAGCGTTCCGTGAGAGAGAGAGAGAGAGAAAAATAAAGTACGCTCGAGAAAAATCGCTTATTATTTAACGCTTAATAAAAAACACTGCATTGCACAGAAGATACATACGCATTTACATAGAAGAGACGCAAAGAAGCGCTTTCGACCTCCTAAAGATTTTATGCACTACTTTGCCAAAATCGTCCTTTTCTCTTGTGTGTGTCCTCTTCGTTCGTGTTTTTGTTTTCGTAGAAATCTTGTGACTCTGTTTTTTTTTGGTCTGTTCCCCAAAGGGTAAAGCGCCGTCAAAGAAAATTTCACGACAAACACACGTATATACTAATACCAATCTCTTCTTCTCTTTAGGAAGATATATATATATATACACAGAGAGAGAGAGAGTCGCGCTCGTGCACGGAAGGGAGCGTCGTAATAAGAGAGTGAAAGAAGCTCTTCTTTCTTTCTCGTTCGTCGTCTCGGGTTTTAGGATTGGATTGGAATTGTAAAGCCCAAATTTCACACAATTCGCCGCGACGAAGTTTAACGTTTTACTCGTATTATAAAGAAGTTTAGGAGCAGAGATGATGCGTGGAACGATGACAACAACAACGCCTTCGGTGTCCTCGTCGCTTGCGAGCCGATCTTCGTTCGTGAGAGGCGCTCACGCGAAACAGCTTCGTGATGGTGGCGTCGTGGGGAGGAATGTGATGGCGAAAAACAGGAGCAAAAGCCGAGTCGGTCGTCGATTGGTGGTGAGATCCGAGGTGGAGTCGCACGAGACGATGAAGCGAGAAAATTCGGACGCGCTCGGGGAGATTTTGAGGAAAAGCTCGACGTTGAAGAAAGTGATGGCGGCGAATAGAGGGGAGATTGCGGTGAGAGTCTTTCGAGCGGGGACGGAGCTCGGGATGCGAACGACGGCAATTTTTAGCGAAGCCGACAGGTTAGCTGCGCATCGATATAAAGCGGACGAGTCGTATTTGGTTGGTGAAGGGAAGGAACCAGTCGCGGCCTACTTAGATTACGAGTCAATCATTGACGTCGCGAAGGAGAACGGCGTAGACGCTATTCACCCGGGCTACGGGTTGTTGAGTGAAAACGAAAATTTCGCGAGACGTTGCGAGGAGGAAGGGATCGCTTTTGTCGGTCCGAGAGCGGAAACGCTAGGACAAATGGGTGATAAAGTCGTGGTCAAAGCGCAAGCGAAAGCGTGCGGGTTACCGTTGGTTCCAGGTACTGAGTACGCCACGGACGACGTGAAAACCGCAGTTGAATTCGCGAAAGAGTTTGGAATGCCTTTGATGCTAAAAGCTGCCATGGGAGGCGGTGGTCGCGGTATGCGAGTCGTGAAACAGCAATCGGAGGTGGCGCAAGCGTTCGCAAGAGCGTCATCGGAAGCGAAAACCGCGTTTGGCGATGGACGCATGTTCATCGAAAGGTACGTCGAGGCGCCGAGACACATCGAAGTTCAAATTATGGCTGACGGCGTCGGGAACGTCATTCACTTGGGCGAACGCGATTGCTCCGTGCAAAGAAGACACCAAAAAGTCGTTGAAATGGCACCGGCACCGTGCTTGGACGAGGAGTTACGAAAACGATTACACGACGATGCGGTGAAATTGGCGAAACACGTCAACTATCGCAACGCCGGGACGGTCGAGTTCATGGTGGACAACCAAAATAGACATTACTTTTTGGAAGTGAACCCAAGAGTCCAAGTCGAACACACGGTGACTGAGGAAGTCACCGGAGTGGATATCGTCCAAACGTAAATCTTAATCGCGGGTGGAAAAACCTTACCTGAACTCGGGTTCAAGTCGCAAGACGACGTGCAAATTCGCGGGTTCGCCATGCAGTGCAGAATCACCACGGAAGATCCGGCGATGGGATTCTCTCCTGATTTCGGTAGAATCGAAGTGTATCGTCCGCCTGGTGGCTTAGGTGTCCGCATCGACGGCGAAGTTGTCGTAGGCTCGAGAATTTCTCCGTTTTACGATTCGTTGCTCGTGAAGTTGACGTGCACGTCGCAATCTTTCGAAGGCGCTGTGCAAAAAATGTACAGGTCCTTGGCTGAATTTCGCATTCGTGGCGTGAAAACGAACGTGCCCTTCTTACAAAACGTGTTCCAATCGAAAGCGTTTTTGAGCGGGAAGGTCACCACGAACTTTATCGACGAGACGCCAGAATTGTTCGATATGATTTCCAACGTGGACGATACGCAAAAGTTGCTCTCGTATTTAGGAGAAATCGCGGTCAACGGGGCAAAACACCCCGGCGCAGTTGGTCCGCCGCCGATTGGTGCCGAACCGAGCCCGCCAAAGCCGTCCAAGAAAACAGCCGAACTCGCCAGTCAACAATCGTTCAAGAAAATTATCGACGAACAAGGACCGGCGGCGTTTGCGAAAGCGGTTCGCGATCACAAAGGGTTGCTCATCATGGACACGACTTGGAGAGATGCGCACCAAAGTTTGCTCGCTACGAGAGTCAGAACGAGAGATTTGTACCAATGCGCGGACGCCACGGCGTCAGCGTTGGATGGTGCGTACTCTTTAGAAATGTGGGGTGGCGCTACATTTGACGTATCGCTTCGCTTTTTGCGCGACTGCCCGTGGAGACGATTGGAGCTTTTAAGAGAAAAGGTACCAAACATTCCGTTCCAAATGTTATTGAGAGGTGCAAATGCGGTCGGTTATACCTCCTACGCTGACAACGTCGTCCAGGAATTTACCACCGAGGCTAAAAAATCCGGTATCGATATCTTTCGCGTGTTTGATTCGTTGAACTACGTGGATAACTTGAAATTCGGCATCGATTGCGTGCGAAACGCCGATGGGGTCGTCGAAGGTACCATTTGCTACTCTGGCGATGTTTCTGATCCGTCGAAAAAGAAGTACACGTTGGATTATTACGTCGATTTGACCGAACAACTCGTCAATCACGGCATTGACATTTTGGCAATTAAAGACATGGCGGGTTTGTTAAAGCCGCGTGCGGCGACTATGTTGGTCTCCGCCTTGCGAGCAAAGTTCCCAGCCTTACCAATGCACGTTCACACGCACGATACCGCATCCACTGGCGTCGCGTCCATGCTTGCCGCGGCAGAGGCTGGAGCAGACGTCGTCGACGTGTGCACGGACGCCATGGCTGGCTTAACTTCGCAGCCGGCCATCGGCGCCGTTTTGAACTCCATTAAAGGCTCGGAAACTTTAGATAACCCAATGAACTTGAAAGAAATCTTGAAACTCAACACGTACTGGGAACAAGCGAGAGCGTTGTATTCCCCGTACGAATCTGGCATCAAAGCAGGGTCGGCGGACGTATACATTCACGAAATGCCCGGCGGGCAATACACCAACTTGAAATTCCAAGCGTTTGCGAATGGTTTAGGCGAAGAGTGGGACAACATCAAGGAATCCTACGCGACTGCGAACCAATGTTTAGGCGACATCGTCAAAGTGACGCCGTCCTCGAAAGTCGTCGGCGACATGGCACAGTTTCTCGTCGCGAACAAAATCCCGGACGAGAAAACCTTGCTCGAACAAGCCGAGTCGTTGTCTTTTCCAACCTCCGTCGTCGAGTACTTCCAAGGCTACTTGGGCCAACCGGTTGGTGGTTTCCCCGAACCGTTGCGCGCAAAAGTCTTGAGAGGCAAGGATATCATCGAAGGTCGTCCCGGATGCACGTTACCGCCGGTTGATTTCAAACAATTACGCGCCGAGTTGCAAGAAAAGCACCGCGGCCGACGCGACGTCTCCCACAAAGACGCCTTATCTTCCGCAATGTACCCGAAAGTCTTCGACGAATACGTCATCTCTCGCGACATCATGGGTCCGGTTTCCTTGCTTCCAACTAAAGCCTTCTTAAAAGGTTTGGAAATTGACGAAGAGATTGAAGTCAAAGCTCGCCGCGGTTCCTCGGCGTCCATCAAGCTCAAAGCCGTCGGCGAACTCCTCCCGAACGGCAAACGCGAAGTCTTCTTTGAAGTCAACGGTATCCCGCGCGTAGTAGACATCCTTGACTTGAAAGTCTTAGAGAATGAAAACAAAAAAGGCGGCATGTCTGCCGTGCGCGAACGCGCCGACCCGATGGATTTAGGCTCCGTCGGCGCCCCGATGGCGGGCGAAGTCGTCGACATTTTGGTCAAAGACGGCGCCGAAATCAAAGCCGGAGAAGCTTTAGTCGTCATTTCTGCGATGAAGATGGAAACAACCGTCTCTGCACCGTGCAATGGGAAGTTGAAGCACATCGCGGTTGGAAAAGGCGATTCGTGCACCGCCGGCGATTTGCTTTGCGCCATCGAACCGTAGAAGTAGCAGCGCAGAGAATACGAAGAAGAAAGCATCTTCAGTACATAACGTCATCGCCCGCCGTAAAAAGAGAGAAAGAGAGAAATGTCCAAAGTCTCGCTTTTAAACATCAACTCATACACACTATTTAATAAATACTACTAATACTCATGAAATGAACTCCTCCGTAGAACAACGCTGTGTAGTAAGAATCGGTTTTTCAAGTTGATTTTAAAGAGTGAATTCATCACAAAATATTTCCCTTTATATCGATGCATGCGCTCCCGACTCGCTCGATACCTTTCTTCGACGAGCACTACTAGTATTCTTTCATTACATCAACGAAAAGAGAAATCGTTTTTTATCTTTTCGTCCTCCTCCGCGTTCTTCCTCTCGACGACGACGAGGACGAGAGGAGGAGGAGAAGAATCGAAGATGGCGCATAAGAAGAGGCGCAAAGCGCCGCCAGATGAAAATGAAAAACCGACGACGGCGGATATCTACGCCGCGTGCGTGGAAATCCGAAACCCAAACGGTAAACAACCGTCAAAGTTTAGTCACGTAGATATTACTCCGTATTCGGACATTCGAATTGAATCGAACGTTCCTTCCTCGGAACATAAACCTCGATGGACGAAAGAGACGAAACCGAAAGGTTTCGAGTACTTGAAACAGTTATTCGAGGACAGAGGCGAAGGCGTGGCGGAGGAGAAAGTGAAACGAAGTTTTTGGGTAGCGCCGATGGTGGACGCGTCCGATCACGCGTTTCGAATTCTTTGCAAGCGATACGGCGCGGATGGTAGCTACACGCCGATGATTCACTCGAAGATATTCATGGAGTCGGCGACGTTTCGGAAAGAATATTTCAGCACGCACGCGACGGAGGAGTGCAGACCTTTATTGGCGCAGTTTTGCGCGAACGATCCAACGACCTTGTTAAAAGCCGCGAGAGTTATACAACCGTTCTGCGACGGCGTGGATATTAACTTTGGGTGTCCGCAGAGAATTGCAAAGAGAGGAAATTACGGCGCGTTTTTAATGGACGATTGGCCGCTGGTGGAGAAGTTGATTAAAGAGTTGGACGAAAATTTAGACGTGCCGGTGACGGCAAAGATACGGGTGTACGATGATTTAGAGAAGAGCGTAGAGTACGCGAAAATGGTTGAAAGGGCTGGAGCGCAGATTATTGCCGTGCACGGCAGAACGAGAGAGCAGAAGAGGTTGGCGGAGTATAAGTGTAATTGGTGAGTTGTTGTTTTTCTCGGCTTTTTTTCTTTCGCGCTCGTAAGCGTTGATTTTATTATGTTTGCATCGACTCGCAATATACGACTACATATGTTCTGGTGATGATAATATCCCAATACCAAGATCTGTTCTGAAGTCCAGTGATAGACACAACTACATGCACCACTATCTGAAGAACATGCGTATGTGTATTATTTTTTTACTCAACTCCTACCTTCAAAAATGCTGACCATCACCTCACTCGCGCTCAAACAGGGACTTCATCAAAGCCATTAAAGAGGCAGTATCAGTTCCGGTATTAGCCAACGGCGGCGTTCGAAACTACCAAGAGTTGCAAGAGTGTCTCGAGTACACGGGCGTTGACGGATACCTCTCCGCGGAGCCGCTTCTCGGCAATCCGACGTTATTTTCCAACCCACCGTTCGCTCCGAATCCGTCCGAGGGCCAACCGCCCTACCCGCTCGAAAACGACCATTCTTTTCAAGTATTTTTAGAATACATAGACATTTGTCGTCAGCATCCAACCGCGCCAAAGATTGTTTTTGGTCACTTACACGGAATCGTCGGTCACTGGATGCACGAGTTTCACGATTTACGCGACGACTTGAACGAAAACAGACGCAAGTACGCCGACTTAGACGCGTTAGCCGAGTGGGTAGAAAAATTACGAGCACGTGCGAAAGAAATACGTGAGACGGAAGGTCGAAATTACCCTATACGTAAGATGAGTCAAAAGCAAGTCGATAGGCAAAAGAAGCGCGAAATCGCAGAGGCTATCGCCGCGCAAGAAGAAGAGGAGAAGATGTTAAAAGGTACGTGTTTAGATTAGTCTTTATTTTTTCTCCCATCATCAAAAATGGCGCGTGACGATCAAATCAGATAGGGACATCCGAATTTCAACTGTGGAAACCATCTGGAAGCTTCTAATGGAGACATTAGTGCTCACACCGATGCCATTGCGCGTGCGCTGCGCAAAATTTATTTTGCGAATCGAAGATTTTCAAAACATCTCACCATCTTTCTCTCATCTCATCAAAACAGATATCGACGAAAAGGACAAAGAGCGCGAAAAGAGCGCAAAAGTTGCCGCCGAATGAAATGATGTAAATATAGTAAAGTAGCGCGATAGCCCCGATGTAAAAAACATGTAAGTATTAGAAAAGGAAAGAAAAAATACGACAAAAAATGCCCTCCGCCTCCGAGAAAAAGAGCGAAGAACGAGAGAAAACAACAGCTAATAAGACGACAGAAATCGAAGAAGACGAAGACGACGAGGAAAATCAACTCGACGCGACGCATAGGGAGTTGCGTGAAGCTGAGAATTCAATTCACCGAGCGGTGATCGACGCGGCGAGACGGACTGATCGATTGGAAAGAATACAAAGAAAAAGTGCAAGACTTCGGGGCAGCGCGGAGCGCTTTCGAGAAAACACGCGATTGTTAAGACAAGGATTGCTCGAAAGACGACGTGGGCACTTGTTTTGGGCGTTTTTGCTGTGTTTTACGGCGACTTTGATCTTTATCGCTCTTATTTCTTGGATCATTGTCGCTTACACCGGTGCTTGAGATATCAAGCGAGAGAGAGAGATATCAAGAGCGAGAGAGATACGAAATAAACGGGTTATTATAAGTATCAGTTCTTCGAAATAGAAGAAGAAAGAGAAAAAGAAAAAGAAGAAAAATGGAACGGGACGAAGCGACACAAACGACAGAAGATGACGGACGAGCGATACCGTTGAGTCAACGTATGTACAGGTACGTGTTCGTTCGTGATAATTATCCGACGTGGATCGAAACGTCCAACGGATGGTTCGGCGGCGGCGGATGGTGGTTCATCCTTCTATCCTTCGGCATCTTCTGTCTCTTTTGGATGTTGCTCGGGTGGTTGTATTGGGGAGAAGACAGAGACTAAGGGACTGAGAGAGAGGGAGAGAGAGAAGAACTAACTAAGAACGGAATACCTTTTAAGACCAGCGCGTTCCTTCGCCGATTCCTCGCGAAGCAAAATCCTCATAAAGTTTCCATAGTAGTGCACTTTCTCAAAATTGAATGGGGAAACAAACCCACGGAATAACTTCCAAACCGTCGGAGTCATCGTGCGAAGACGCCAGAGTAGCCGCTTTGCGTTGTGCGTTTTCTGTTGAAGTTCCTTTTCTCTCCGCTCTCTCTCTCTCCCTCTCTCTCCGTGTCGCGCGTATTATTATTGTTTAGCGGGCAGTCCTCTTCTACCAAAATTGGAGCGCGTTTAACTAACTCAAAACAACAATTCCGAACAACAAACAAACAGGTTCAACGAAATACCCGAACGAACGCATCGTCTGCAAAGAACTCTACGAGACGTATAAAGAGTGCAGAAAGAAAGAGCAAGAGGAAATCGTCAAGGAAAGGAAGAGGAACAAAGTGTCTATCCTGTGAACACTTCCCTTGGTTTAGGTAATTAGGATTTGAAGATGATGGCGACGAAGCTCTTGGCGCTGAGACGAGCGACGACGAGTTGTTACGCGCCATCATCGTCGGCTATCTTTCGTCGCAGGAAATGCGATGACGGCGTGCTGACGCGAAAGAGATTTGTATGCGCGTCTTCGAGCAGCTCAAATGAGTCTTCTTCCTCCTCGGAAGAAGAACGACGCGGGAACGATAGGGACAGAGCGTACACGCCAAAGAAAGTATGGGGACCTCCTTTGGAGGTATCGAAAACGCTCAACCGAAGGCCGACGGTTCTCGAATGGCGAGGGCCGAATTTTCCGCAAGATCAAAGCGATGGATTAGTTTTCTTGGTGGATAAACCGCAAGAGTGGACGTCGTTCGACGTGTGCGCGAAAATCAAATCTATGAGTAAGAAAATGGGGGTGAAGAAGATTGGACACTGCGGTACATTGGATCCGATGGCGACTGGGTTGTTGATTGTTGTCATCGGCAGAGCGACTAAGTTGGCGGATGAGTACCAAGCGAAGGTGAAGACGTATACTGGGACGATTAAGTTAGGCGAGAAGACGGCATCGGGTGATGCGGATAACGAAGTCATTGAAACGAAACCGTTTGGCGAGGACATTGTGAACGAGGCGTCGATGGAAGCGGCGAGGGCGAGTTTGATCGGCGACATCGAGCAGATTCCACCGATGTTCTCTGCCGTGCACGTTGATGGTAAACGACTCTACGAATCCGCGAGAGAAGGCAAAACGGTGGAAAGGAAACCGCGACCGGTCCACGTGGAAGCGTTTTCTATAAAAAGACGAGAGACTGAAAACGAAACGCATTTGATCGATTTCGAAGTCACGTGTTCAAAAGGCACGTACGTTCGAACGTTAGCGGAAGACTTCTGCGAAAAAATGGGTACCGTTGGTCATTTAGTTAAACTGCGCAGAGAGAAAATAGGCGATTTTGACGTGAAGGATGCGTTCAAACTTCCCGCCTTGCTAGATGAGATATCAATCACAGTTTCGGAACACCAAAATCAAAAAAATAGCTAGTTAATAATTTACAACTTTAAATAATCAACGCTTGCCCGATCTTCTTCTCGCGCACTAATCGCGCGGGATTGTGTATCACGACAATGCTCACGTCTCCACCATCTCCTATGCCAAACACTCGCCAAATTTGATACCTATCTGCAACTTCTGGTTTCACCGCGAAATCCCATTCCCACGGTGAAATCTCAAACGCGTTTTTATCTCGAAATCGAGTCGCTTTGACTTCAATGAACGTTTTCGCGTGTGAATCGCCATCGGTCAGCATTATATCATAAAACGAGTTGGATTCCTCTATCTCGTTCATCCATTTCACGGATACGTTCGTGCCTCGATATTTTTGAATCAAAACGTTGAAGACGACGCGTTCGCCGAGTCGCCCACACTTTTCCCAGTCGACGCCATCGACCTTGTTCATGTTCGGAATGACATCTCTATACGTTAAATATTCTACATCACTTCCGTGATTTATCGCATCGGACTTGCTCGTTGAATTCATACGACCTTCCCACCGCTCATGCGTAACCACGTTGGCGTTGGCGCCGATTTTCTTTTCACCAGTACCGTTCACCCTTCTCGATTTTTCGAGCTCTAACTGGAACTCTCGTTCGCATTGCAGTGCTCTTCTTTTTGCTTCTTCTTCTTCTTCTTCTTCTTCTTCTTCTTCCTCTTCTCCTTCCCCTGTCTTTTCCTCTTCCTCTTCTTCCGCCCTCGGTAATGCGAACTTCTTCGCGCGATATTTCGCCCCGCCTAAATGTAACATCGCGTACTCTGCCGCCGCCGTCTCCACCATCGCACTCCCACCATTCTTCGTTTCCATCGTTTTTCTCACACGTTCCAAAACCTCCCGAAACTGTGGCGCGTATTCTTTCTTCTCCAACCCTTCCTCGACTTCTCGCACGAACCTCTCGCACTCCGCCTTCGTCGGCTTCGTCAACTCCGGCACGTACGGTAACCCCGAACTCTCCTCCACTCTTCGACGTTTTTCCGCGTGTTTCTTCTTCTCTCGCACACGCTGTTCTCGCCATTTCAACAGCGACATTTCTTCTCGTAACACGTCTCGCTTTAACTTTTGCACGTTTTCTTCGCGTTCTCGCACGAACTGTTCCAGGAAGCAAAACCGTTGTTTTTGTTGCTCCTGCTGTTGCTCACCATTTTGCTCACCATCATCAAAAATCTTCTTCTGTCTCTTCTTCCCCGGGGCATCTTCGTTTTTATTATTAAACTTCGCCTCCAACACTTCTCTCAGAGCCGTTTGTATTATCGCGTCGTCGTCGACCTTCTCTTTCTCGCCGCCCTCGTTCTCTCCTTCACCAAGAAGAAGTGCACTTCTCCACAAATTGAGAATCTCATTTTTGTTGTTCATCAAAGAAGAATCCGAAGAAGAAGAAAGAAGAAGAGATGCAAAAAAGTCGTCGTTGTTTCCTATCTTGGACTCGAAGTACGCTTTCGCTAACGCCAGGCGGATTTCTTCTTTCTCTCGCGCCTTCTCCTCCATCACGGATGGTGTTCGTTTTGCAGCAACCAACACCAACATTTCCCCTAAAGGAGAAAAATAATTAAAACCCTAAACAAAATTTTTTAGGTATTTTTTTTTAATTTTCAAAAAAAAACATCACTCTCGCAACTCCTTTGTATCATCGTGTCTCGTCATCATGTCGGGTGGTGGCGATGCTGCTCAACAACAACAACAATTAATCCAACTCCTGAACGCGTGCGTGTCTCCGGACGAACGGGCGAGAAAAGATGCGGAAATGATGGTGCAATCCTCCGGGGCGGTTTTTGGTTTCGGGGATTTGCTTTGCCGAACGGCGTTTGGATTGGATGGTGATGATGTTGGACATCATCTTAACATTCGAATGGAGATTCGACAACTCGCGGCGCTTTTATTAAAGAAATACGTCAGAGAGCGATGGCAAGTCGGGGAGCATTTTTTTATCGAAGGCGAGCCGATGACTTCGGTGGAAGAGAAGAGCGCGATTCGTGGGAAGATATGCGCGGGTTTAAGAATGAAAGATTCAAAAATGAGAACGGCGTGCGCGTTGGTCATCGCGCAGATTGCCACGCACGATTGGCCGGAAGAGTGGGAGTGTTTGCTTGGGGAATTATTAGTTCCGATACGAGAGAAGAGAGACGTGGACCACGTGAACGGCGCTTTGAGGTGCATGTCGATGCTTTGCGGGGATTTAGAGGAACGGCAGTTACCGAAACTGGTCCCGGAGTTGTTTCCAGATTTGTTCGGGTTGTTACAAGCCTCGGACGATGGTTTAAACGGAATCGACAGGGATCAGATGACCATGGTGAAGTGTCGAGCGTTAGACGTAACGAGGGGATGCTATTCGAATCTTGGGATGATTGGGGACGATCAAATTCGGTTTCAGATCAAAGAGGCGGCGAAGCCGTTTCTGGAGAGCAATTTTGTCGCCTACGGGAACATTTTTGAGTTTCGCTCGGACGTGTTTGAGACCGCGGGTGGGTGCACGTTGACACTGTCCGCGTTGAAAGCGATGCAAGCGACGGTGCAGTATTTCGGGAAGGAGATTACTGGTGGGCAAGTGGTTTCCGAGCAAACGTTCGGAGGGTGCGTGGAACGATTTTTCCACGTCTTTGAAAAAGCCGCGAATAGGTACGTGCAATGCAGAGGCGCGGAGGTGGACGCGTTGGACGATTGCGAGGATGATATGGGGGATAAAGTTTCCAACGCCGCTGTTTTGACTCAGTGCATGGAACTCGCGATGACGATGATTGAAAACACGAAGATTGCGAAGAGTTGTATTCAACCCAGACTGAAGAGTTTGGTATCTATCGCGGTGGCGACATCGTTAACCACGGACGACCAGTTAGAGACGTGGGAAGACGACGTGAACCAATTCGTCGCGGATGAAGAGGACGATTACCAATCCGTGAGAGCGACGAGTGGGATATTTTTAGCTACTGCGTGTGCCAAGTTCCCGAAAATCTTTTACGTCGTTTTTGCGGAAGTCGTCGCCGAACTTTTCTCGCAGTCCTTTGAGGAGCAAAATAACAACGACGAAAACTGGTGGCGGCGCAGAGAGGCGGCTTTGTTAGCCGTTGGAAGCGTCTCGGATGAATTAGTAGAGCAAGATAAAGAGGCCAGAGGAAAAAATATGAGTCCCGCGTTCGATTGTAACGCGTTTTTGAATGAGATTATTCGGAGCGAATTCACGGCAACCCCTACGTCCTCCAATCCGTTTTTGAAAGGGCGCGCGTTGTGGACAGCCAGTCGTTTAGCCGCCGCGGCGTCGGCGGAAGGTGCGAATGCGATTTTAGACGCGAGCGTGAACGCTCTGAACGATCAAAGCGCGCAGTTTCCGGTAAAAATAGGGGCATGTCGCTCACTCATCGCTTTCGTACCGATGGCGATCAAATCAACGCAAAAGAGCAAGAAGGATGAAAAAGAAGAAGGAGAACAACATCAAATCAGCGCGGAGGATCAAGTTAAAGTCCAAAAACTACTCTCGCGATTAGGTGATGTGTACCAAGGTCTCGGTCACCTCTTAACTGACGCGACCGAGGAAGCGTTAGTGCTCATTCTGGAAGCTTTATTGATTGTCGTCAACTGTGACGGCGACGCGGCGTTGCAATGGCTTTCGCTGTTAGCGCCGGCTATCATGAGAATTTGGGCAGAGAACGTTCGGGACCCGTTTTTAGGTGCAACCGCGAGAGATGTCATACAAGCTTTGGCGAATCAACTGAAATGTAACGCGGAATTGACGCAGTTACTCGTTCCCGAGTTGGCGAGAGTGTTTCGAACGCCGGACGAACAACCGGAAATGTTGGTCGAAGCGTCGTTGGACATTTTGGCGTGTTTGTTGAAAGCGTGCGTGGACGAAAACGTCGCCAGGGGTGCGTTTGCTGCCACTTTTGAAAACGTTGCGACGCTCGCGAAAACCTCGGACGACGTCGGCATCGTCCAAAACGCTTTAGACGCGATGAAAGCCTTTCTGAGAGCGGCGAAAGGCGAAGCGATTTTATCGTGGGGTGGCTCAGATCCCTCGTCAGTTTCTCGAGCTTATTTAGACGCGTGCGCGACTTCGTTACAGCCGCACTGCGAAGAAGGCGCGGCTTTGTTTGTCGCGCCTCTTTTAGGTCAAATGATTCGCCGGTTACCGTCCATCATTGGTCCGATGATTCCAGAAATGTGCGACGCGGTGTGCGCACGATTACAGACCGCCACTCGACCAATGTTGATTGCTTCGTTATTGTGTATTTTCGCTCGCTTAGCGCACGTGGACGCGAACGCGTTGGTTACTTTACTCGCCTCGCGCGAAATTCAACCGTCTCCGGAAAACGAAAACAGCAAAACGCAACTTGAGTTTGTCCTTAAAAAATGGTGCGAAGGCCAACCGGACGTCCACGGTCGATTCGACGTGAAACTGACTTCGACCGCGCTCGGGCTCATCTTAGCCACGCAACATCCGACGTTAATCGACGGCTCCATCGTTCTCAAGGGTAGACCGATAGAAGTTGAATTACCCCCGGGAACAATCCGAACGCGATCTCGAGCGAAGCAAACCGGTCCCGAACAGTTCACGCAAGTCTCCGCGCCTTCGAAAATCATCAGTCTCCTCGCGGATTCCTTGGCCGAAGCGAAAGAGTTGGAAGCGGACGAGTGGGAAGAAGACGACGGCGTTGGTGGCGCAAACGGCGAAGAATTCGACGACGACGACGAAAACGACGACGACGACGACGACGACGAGCCCACCGGCTGGTCCGGCGACATCTTTGAAAAAATCATGCTCAAAGGTTTGCTCGACGGCGACTTTTTCGACGACGAAGAAGCCGACGACAAAGACGACCCGATCGACGACATCGAACTCGTCCACTTCTTAGAGGAAGGATTTAAAAGGTTACAAAGTAACACCGGTGGACTTTTCGATGCCGTCGCGAACGATTTGACCGAAAGCCAGAGACTGACTTTGACCAAAGTCTTTTCATCGTCGTCGCGATAACCTACATATTACTACTACAAATACCAGTATTTTAGAGAAAAAACGCTTCTACCACTCCACACAAAAACACTCTTTCCCGCACATAGTACTTAACTCAATGCGCCGAAGAACTCCCCTCCTTTTCGCCTTCTCCGGCGGCGGCAAGAGAGAGGAAACGTCGTTCTCTGTCGTCGCGTGTTACGTCTTCAACACTCTCAGAAGAGAAGGAGGAGGAAGAAGATGCTCGTCGTCGTCATCTTTTGTTCTTCCGCGCTGTCTTTCTGGAGGACAAAATAATCAACGTTGCTTTTCTTCCGAAACACAGAAGGATGATGGCGATGTTAATTATTGTGCCGTTTTGATTCATCCGAGATATACGTCCTCGTCGTCGGTATCGTCATTGTCGCGAAGACGACGGCGATTCGGAGGAGGACGGGAGAATAGATTTATTAACGAAGATTTTCAACATCGTCAACAACAACACCGTGGATTTGCTGCCGCCGGGGGCGCGTCTTCATCTTCCACGGAGACATCATCAACGGTTGATGGAAAACAAGCGACGATGAGTAGGAACGAATCGACGTTGGCTGCCTCAGCTTCTGGACAACAAAAAAATCCTTCCTCTTCTTCTTCTTCTTCGACAACGATAGCGGAGGAGGCGAAACCGAAAGTCGACGTCAACGCGCTCAAACGCGCGAGATTTGAAATAGAGATGATGCGACGGGAACAGCACATACATTTCGCGAAGAGAACGTACCAAGCGGTCGCGAACGTGACGAAATATGTGATCAGTTGGGGGCCGTATTCGGTGCAGTTGCTGAGGCAGTCGCCGAGCGAGTGGAAGGTGACTTTGAGTTCCGGGTGGAAGCACGCGAAGCACGAGTTCGCGCACTATTGGTCCGGCGCGAAACTGTTGTGGGTGGAAGTGAAAATTGCCAGCAGACTCGGTTTTAAACTCATGGGTGGGCAGACGTTAACGAGACGCGAGCGAAGGCAGTTGACGAGGACGACCGCGGACGTGTTTCGGTTGGTGCCTTTCGCGGTGTTCGTGTTGGTGCCGTTTATGGAAATATTTTTACCCGTCGCGCTGAAGCTTTTTCCAAACATGCTACCGAGTACGTTTAGGGACGAATTAAAACACGAGGAGGAGTTGAAACGGAAACTGAAAGCGAAAATTGAGGTGGCGAAGTTTTTACAGGATACGGTGAAAGTCATGGCGAAAGGGTTGAAACATAGCAGTTCGGGGGTGAAACGAGAGAAGGCGGACGCGCTGTACGAGTTTATGAACGCCGTGAGAAGCGGTAAAGCGGTGACGAATGAGCAGATTGTGCGGTTTGCCAAGTTGTTTAACGACGATTTTACCTTGGATAACATCAACCGGACGCAATTGGTGAACATGTGTAAATTTGTCGGCATATCGCCGTATGGGACGGATACGTTTTTACGGTTTCAGTTACGAAATAAGTTGAGAGAGATTAAACAAGACGATAGACTGATTCAATTAGAAGGCGTTGAAGGTTTATCGGACGAGGAGTTGAAATCAGCCGCGAGAACTCGAGGGATGCGATGGGAGGAAGATAGAAAAGAGTTGGAAAGGCAACTGAAGGACTGGCTGGAGTTATCGTTGCAAAATAATTTGCCGAGTTCTCTGTTGATTCTAAGTCGTGCGTTTTTAATCACGCACGCAAAGGAAGAGGACACACAAACGGCGACGTTGAAGGACATCACGGATACTTTGGCGAGTTTACCGGAGGAAGTGGTCACGCAAGTCTCCGTCGAGACGGCGATGGCGCACGAGTCCAGCAGCGAGGAGTACAAGAAAAAGTTGGAGTATTTGATGCGAGAAGAAGAGACGATCAAACAAGAAGCCAAAGATACGGAAGCGAGAGAAAAACGATTGAAAGCGGAAGCGTACATGAAGGAGAAGATGCGCTTGTACTTGTCTGGACCGCAGTTTTCGGAACGGTTTTGGGCTAACGTGAGAGGTCGAGATGCGTTACTCGAGTGGGAAGCGGAAGAGGCGAAGAGAGAGGCAAAAGCGGCGATGGACAAGTATTTACAAGGTATGCAATATTCCGAAAGGTTCTGGGTGAATGCGAGAAAATCAACGACTTCGCACTTGCTTCAACAGCAGCTTCTCATGCAGCAGCAGCAGCAGCAAAGAGAGAAGGAAGTCATCTCGACGAAAGAAGCTTCTTCGGCGGACGTCGCCAAGATGGAAATGGTTTCAGAAGACGCGACGAAACCTTCGGAGTCGTTATCGCCCAAGCGTGTTGTTGATGAAGGCTTAGACGCCATAAAAAGTGCAGAAGAAGATGCGATATCTACGACAGCAAAGATGGAGAAATTGCTCGTCTCCAGCGCGCCGGACGCTCAGAGAGTCATTTCGCGCACCTCGCTCTCCTCCGCTGAACTCGAAGAACAGGATAAACAAGTCGCGGATGCGATGCAGAAGACCAAACGCTCCGAGGTGGATTCTTGTACAGACGAAGAAACAGACTTTGAAATGCAGACTCGAAAGTCCAGACGTCGCGCGCAACTCTCTCGGTTGTTGGCTATGGTTTTAGATACCTCCGGCGTGAGCGACGAAAGACGTATGCTCACGGAATTAGTCGAGCAAAAGTTAGACGCTTACACCGAACGAAAGGACGAGCTGGTGGAGTTGCGAGCGATGCGCGCGGGTGATGGTGGAAGTGGCGATCCGTTTTACGACGAAGATCCGTTCGCGCCGTCGCCGATAGAGTTGAAAAAGATGCGAGAGGAAGAGCAGGATGCGAGTCTCCACTCCAAAGAGGAAGCTTCCTTGACGGATAAAATCGCCGACGACGTCTCCGCCCGCGTCGACGAAATGCTCCGAAAAGTCGAAAGCGAACTCTCCGCGGCGGAAACCGCCATCGGCGAAAAATTCAAACTCCTAGACGCCGACAACGATGGCATCATAAGTCTCGAAGAACTCCTAAACGTCACCAACGTGTGCAAAACCACCGAAGTCGGCGAAGACGCGGAGAGTGAACTGAGAGAGCTTTTAAAAGACTTATCCGACGAGGAAGGATTCGTTCGCGTGGAAGATTTGAAACGCCTCTCCTTGGAGATGTTGAGAGCGGAAGCTGCCGAAGAAGAAGAAATCGAAGACGGCGGAGGAGGGGGGGAAGACTCGATGATGAAATCTACCAGTAAAATGTAGTAGTCTCTTAATAATAGCAACTAATCGTAGTCCTTTCTCTCTTTGAGAATAAACTAATACTATAATATCTAATAATAAAGAACCACCATCTGGGAGGAATATTTGTTACTTACTGCGCGTAAATACAAAAGGGGATCGTTCAGAACACAAACTCCTCGTTCTCCACAAATTCTTAAACTTAATATACATCGAAAAGAAAATGCCGTTAAACCTTGGCGATGTCGTCCCAGACTTCTCCTGCGACTCCTCTGTTGGTCAAATACACTATTACGACCACGTCGGCGACGAAAATTGGTCCATCTTATGTTCGCACCCGAGTGATTTCACGCCGGCGTGTTCGACTGAACTCGGGACGTTGGCGAAGCTTTTGCCGCAATTCGAACGGAGAAACTGCAAAGTTTTAGCTTTATCTTGCGACAGCGCGGAGTCGCATCGCAAATGGATCAAAGATATCGACGCGAGCGGGTATTGCGGGAAAACTTCGTCTACTGTTTCGTATCCAATCTTAGCGGATGAAGAGAGAGCGTTAGCGGTGAAATTTGGCATGCTGGACCCGGAGGAAAAAGACGAGAAAGGCCAGCCCTTAACGTGTCGCGCGGTGTTTATCGTGGACGATCATAAGAAGTTACGAGCGACGATTTTATACCCGGCGACGACGGGGAGAAACTTTTACGAGATTTTACGAGTAGTGGACTCGTTGCAGTTGACGGACGAGTATCCCGTGGCGACGCCGGCGAATTGGGAGAGAGGCGAGAAAGTGTGCGTGACGCCGTCCACCCCGGACGAGGTCGCCCAGGTAGTTTTAGGGGACTTTTCAGTCGTTAAAGTACCGAGTGGGAAGAAATATTTGAGACTGTCGAAAGATCCGGGGTATAAAACGCCGAAAGTTCTGAAGAGAGGGATGGTGGAAACGATTTTAGGGACCGAGTATGGCGCCAAGTTGTTGCCGACGCTCGGGCGAATGGTCGTCGCGTTCGCGCTGGGCTTTTCTTCTTCTTCATTCGCCTCTTCAAAGAAAAAAGAGAAACCTGTTCACACTACTACTCAAACGAGTGGATGGAAGAAGAGATGATTAAGAAGTGATGATGGTCACATCATGGGCGTGCTTATTTACGTGCCATATTTATTATCGTAAGTTGTAAAAAAAAAGAGGATCCAAAAGGTTTTTGGTTCGTCTTGTGTTGTGTATATGAAGTGTGTATTTTATGAATGTCTTTCACGCGTTTCGTTCATTTCATATTTTGAATCCATCGGGTTATAATGATTTACGCGGCAAGCATGTTCACGTGGTGCCCCCACGCCAAACCCGTCGCTAAAAGACCAAACACCAAAAACGGTTGCGCCGCGGCTTGGTACTTCACGTCGTTTTTAATCGGATCCGGCAAGAAGAACTTGAACTGCGCGAAGATTTGCGGCGCGATCAAGCAAAACAAAACGTTGGAATAAAAATCTTCGCCAATGCCTCTCAAATAAAAAGCGACGAACAATTGCGTCGCGTCGATGGTTCCAACCGTAATCCACTTCGCTTTTTCAACCCCAAATGCGACGGGTAAACTTTGCAAACCTAACGCTCGATCGCCTTCGATGGATTTGAAATCGTTCACGATGGCGATGCCCAAACCGGCGATGGAATACAACACCGTCAACACCATCACGTCCGGCGTCAACTGACCAAACGTAGCCATACCGGCCCACCACGGCAACGCGATGTACGAACTCCCGAGCGCGTAGCATCCTTTCCAACCTTCTGCTTTCAGCTTCAACGGCGGCGCGGAATAAATATACGACACCCAACTCCCAAACACGGTCAACAAGAAAATCACCGGGAAATCGTGTTCGCACCACTGATCCAGCTGCCAACCGCACGCCAAACCACCGAGCAATAAAACCGCAATTTGCGCTTTCACGGCGGTTTCACTGATCGCACCACTCGGAATCGGCCTGTACGGTTCGTTAATCGCGTCGATTTCTCGGTCGTACCAATCGTTGATGGTTTGCGTGTACCCGGTCAAAAACGGCCCGGACATGGTCATGCACAACAACGCCTTCCCGATGTTGTCTAAATTCCACTCGTAATGCCCGCTCGCGGCGGCACCACACATGACTCCCCAAATTAAAGGTACCCACGTCCCTGGTTTCGTCAACTGAATGTGAATTTTCCAAACCGGCACGTCCTCGGTACTCGCGCCTTTAAAGCCCAATATTTGTCTCACGTCGCCTCCTAATTTCGTCTCCGAGACGTTCGTTTCGGACGCTTTGATGTTCAAATCGTCCACTTTATCCCCCGCCGCCATGTTCGTGACGATGAGTCCTCGTGATGCATTTCTTCTTCTCCTGTTTTGCTCCATTTTTATAGACGACGACGACTTAAAACTCGTCAAAGTCGTTCCAGGGAAAGAAGAAGATCTCATCGATGATGGTGTCGTTGACGATGATGATTTTGAAGACGATGAAAACAAAGACGAACTTCGCCGCGAAGCGTTCATCACCACCGCGTGCATCGCAGCAGCAGTCGTGCACACGGAAGAAGAAGCCATTCTGTGTCGTGTTATAAACTATATATGTATGTTTATAGAGTGAGCACCAAAAAGTGTCGTTTGATGTGGTACACTCTGTGCGGACAAACGAGAGAAGATTATCCAAAACACCTTGTGAGAAAGAAGAAGGAAAGACCCTAATGTTGATATCTAGGCACCTAATTCATGTAAAAACCCTAAAAATGAAATTTGAGCTTTAATTTGAGCACCCTTTCTGCGTTCAAATTTCCTCTCTTTCACACACGAAAAGAAATACGACAGACGAGAGAAAGAAATGAAGAGACTCCTACTACTCCTTTTTTTCTCTGATGAGTGAGAGAGAGGAACCTTTGAGGAGGTCGCGATGATGAAGAAGAAAACAATGGTACACGTAACGGTGGAAGAGCTGGACGCGCTCGCTCGAGAGCGACTGGCGACGCATTACGCGTTAGAAACGGCGCGATTCTCGTTGGCGTCGGAGGATGTTCGAAATGAAATCGTGCTTTCGTTGCATCGTTCGTCGTCGAGGTCTTCGTTGTTGTCGTCTTCTTCTTTTGGTGATGACGATGAGAAGGACGATGTCGATGGAAATAATGATCGCGAGATAGTGAACGAGTTTAAGAGAAAAGATGACTTGTCGAGGAAGACTTTGAAAATCGCGCTGTGCGATTCGTCGAGAATGATGCGAGAGTGGTTGAAAGTCAGGGAGGTGGATTTATTCGAAGAACGGGTGAGGTTGAACGCGGTTCGAGGATTGCCCGAGGAAGTTGACTTTGAAGATGGCGTTCTTTTCGAAGAAGAAGAACATAAAGAAGAGAACGAAAAAGAAGAAGAAGAGAAGGAAAGGTGTTATTGGTTTCCGTTCGAAAAGTGTCGACGACTGATACGCGCGCGGAAAGTAACGATTATGAAGAGAGGTCAGTGTTTGGTTCGAGAGAGACTCGTGCCGTACGTTTGGTTCGCGGCGTACGAGGACTATTTAGAGGAAGATTTAGAACGCGCGTTTCGAGAGAAGCGGTTCGCGTTGGCAAATAACGCGTTCGATGTGGGTTTAAAAGACGTTTGCGACCGGTTGAAACTGTGGAGACCGGACGTGGACGAGGACGACGGGGGTGAGGTTCACCCGTTGATGGCGCTCGCGACGAAACATTTACTGGAAAGGAACAAAATTTTAATGAAGAATGCGACCGCTGGGAATAAGAAGAATTTGAAATACGGTGGCACCGAGAACTGGGGAGTCGTCCGAAGAGACTCGAGAAGAAAGAAGCAAAGATTAGGTGGCGGTGGTGGGATAATGTTAGAATACGAAGACGAAAACGGGAAAATGAAAACGTACCACTCGAGAAAACCATCGAAAGAGTTGAAACGTTCGCTGAAAGTTATCAAAGAAGGCGCCACGGGAGCGCACGCGAAAGTGTTTCCGCCGTGCATGAGAGACGTCATGGACGAGTTGCACGTGAAAAAACATCTTCGACATTTCAAACGGTACGAGCTGAACTTGTTTTTAAAAGGTATCGGTTTACCTCTGGAAGAAATATTCAAAGTCTGGCGCTCCGCGGTGTTCCCTCACGGCGCCATGGGCAACTACCAAAACGAACACACGTATCAACTGAGACACGTTTTTGGTTTAGAAGGCCAAATGAAAGAAAAATTCGAACACGATTGCGAAAAGTTGATTAAAACGTCTCAAATGGAACCACACGCGGCGAAATGTCCATTCGCGATGCCTTTGAACCAGTATCGAGCGTTGAACGCGAACGACCATCGATGGAAGCGAGAGATTTCCATAGACGCGAACCGAGAGATTGAGATGAAAGTTTCCAGAGGCGATTATAAGTCGGCGTGCGAATCGTACTTTTCGCACAAACACAAAGGTGAAAAGATGTTCAACGCGAACGTTCGGTACCCGACGGATTTCTTCGACGCTGGGATGGAAATTGAAGATTGGTTTCGAGACGCGAAAGAGGAGAGATTAAAGCAGTTAAACGCTTCGAAAAAAGAGAACTTGGAGGATGAAAGTTTTCAAATCGAAAAGGAAAAGAACACGACACTTCTAGCAATAAAAGACGACCCCGATTTAATGATTGAATCTTCTTCCTCGGACGACGATTCGGATATCGACGACGGTGAAAACAATCCAAATCGATTCCGAGGCGAATTGATTGTTAGCGATAGCGACGATATGTACACGTACCTTGTAGGTACCTTGTAGGTAGTAGTTTAATCATGTATAATATACAGCGCAAAAGTAAGTAATATCGTCTCCTCGAGGGAATCAGTTGCTCTCCGTCAGCGCTCTTCTCCCGACTCTCACCAACGTCGAGACCAACAAAAAGCTCGCCGCGGAGAGAAACACCAACGCGAAAATCTCTTGGTCGATGACGGGCACTCCCAACTCTTGCGCCACTTGCTCCATGGGCCCTTCCGCGAGGAAATAATCCCCGATAAACGACGCCGTGATGCCAAGCATAGCCAAACGCCCGTTAAAAATTTCATACTTTTTATTCTCTCTCACTTGTTCTCTCCAGGCGGACTTCACGATACCCGCCATCGCGTCTACTCTGTTCTCGCCGTTCGGACGCGACATTCCGCTCATCGTCGACGTCGACGGTTTCCTCAACCCGCTCGTGACGGCGAGTAAAAAAACGCCGCTCAAAAACACCCACACCAATATAATGCTCTCCACGTACAACCCCGTCACCTCTAACACGTCTTTCGCCAAGTTCAAAGGGTTGACCACGTGGGTGACTAAACTCTTCTCCTCTCCGATGAGCTGCTCTATCGGCCCTAACCCGTTCGTGGAAACGTCCAAAAATGTCGTCGCGGCGAAACCGAGCATGGCGGACCGTCCCAAATTCAGTTCTGTTTTCGCCATGAAAGTTTGATCTTCTTCTTCTTTATCGTCTTCTTCTTTCGATGAATACGATGACGTGACTTTTCTCTCCTCGCTTCTGCCGACGACATTATCTAATCTAATCTTCCTTCTTCTTCTTCTTCTCACCAACGACGAAGAAGAAAGAGACGATGAAAAAAGAGACGACGACGACGAAGGTACTTGCAAAGAAAACGCCGCCACCATCGTCGTAAAAGGTTACTGATGAATACTGCTCTTTTCTTCTTCTTCTGATGATGATAAAAGCGCTGAATAAAGCGTCTGTTTTATTTTGTCGTTTCTTCCCCAAAGAGAGACACTTTTTCTCTCTTTTCGTGGCTCTCGTGTGTTCGTTAAAAAATTTTGAAAACCCTAAACACTACACCCTAAACAAGAGTCACTCGCTTTCCTTCTTTGGGAAAAACCGCGGCCTGCTCGACACACTCATCATACATTCGATAGTATCAACGATATGAAGACGACGATGGATGAGTATAATATCAACATTATTACTACCCTCGTCATCGAACGAAGAGAGAGTTAGGCGGAAATTAAAGTAACTCTACTCTTTCTTCTTTGTTGTTGTTGTTGTGTTCATATCACATCTCTCTCGTTCGAATTTCCCCCCGAAGAACTCTCACGCATTAGGAACATTAACGAGACAACATTGAACAACAAGAAGAGCTGTTTGTTTAATTCGTATTCACACACAAATAAAGGAGGAAAGAGTATTATGGGCGCGTCGAGTTCTCGCAGCACCGTGCCTCGTTGGAACACGTTACACGAACGCGGTCGGGGAAAAGAAGAAGCAGACGTGAGAGGAAAAGAGGAGGAAGAGGAAAACGAAGACGTCGAGAAAGGCTTGTGTGGGTGCAAAAAGAAAAAGACGACCAAGTACGGAAGCAATCACACGAATACGACTGAGAAGAAGAAGAAGAAGAAGAAAGACCAAGACGAAAACTACGACGCGATTATAGGAGATGAGAACGACGAAGACCGCCGACGGCGGTCGCGATACGACGGACGGAGTTCGCAGTCGGTTTCGAGCGAAGACGAGGACGAAGTCGCGAAGCGATTGCAATACGAAAGCACAGCCAAGACGATTAAGAAAGGCACACACGGGAGCAAAGAGAGTTCGGTGAAAAGCAGCGAGAAGAGCAGTAAGAAGCAACTGAGGAAGGAAAAAGAGCAGTTGGCGATGAATGCAAAGTTGTACGATCTGGAGAAGCAAGAAATTCTCGCGACGAGGAAAAAATTAGCCGACGAAGAAGAGTTGGAAAAAGGTAGAAGGATGTGGTTGTGTTCTGGAAGTCCGTGGGTTTCCAGAGTTGCGGTTTGCGTGTTACTCGTACTAGTGGTGGTTTTAGCGACTATCTTAGGCACCGAGTTGCACTATTACGAGAGAGGCTTGGCGTATTTC
>Ga0114997_10000916_pt1 | contig 24560 bp, 21 predicted proteins | sample ArcticOcean_MG_C_2_FD_87045 | JGI IMG/M metagenome (GOLD analysis project Ga0114997, IMG submission 87045) | Marine microbial communities from western Arctic Ocean - ArcticOcean_MG_CB4_136 | ecosystem: Environmental > Aquatic > Marine > Oceanic | place: Arctic Ocean: Canada Basin | collected... | reverse complement strand
GAGCTATAAATATCATTTTTGCAAGAGCTAGCTCCTACAATCTATTAACTTTAGTTTCTTATATTAAAGTTTTAAAATCTATTGATTCTAGAGTTCTTGTAAATATCAACAAAAGATTAGCGCTTTTACTTATTCTCTCAATTAATAAAAACTCCAAATTAGGTTTACTTTTAAGCCGTATCTTTAAAAAAATATAATAATTATTAATTTGATGATAACTTAAATAATTAACGTAAAATATTTTTTCTAAGTAAAAATATTATTAATAAAAAAAATTATTAAATGAATATTCTAGTCACCGGTGGCGCAGGTTATATCGGAACACATACAGTTGTTGAGTTATTAAATGATGGTCATCAGGTCATTGTTTTAGATAATTTAAGCAACAGTAGTCTTAATGCACTTAAACAAGTCGGTTTTATTACAAAAATAAAATTACATAATAAGAAAAAAGCAACTGGTGACTATATTTTTATTAAAGGAGACTTAAGAGATAGAAGTTTAATCAGTAAAATTTTTACCATATATTCTATTGATGCTGTTATTCACTTTGCTGGTTTAAAGTCAGTTGGAGAATCAGCCCTATATCCTTTAGAATACTATTCTAATAATGTTATGAGTAGTATTATTTTATTTGAAGAGATGCAAAAAGCAAATGTTAAAACTATAATTTTTAGTTCAACTGCTGCCGTTTATGGGACGCCTAAATCAGTCCCTATTACTGAAAAATTTTCTACTGAAAGTATATTAAGCCCCTATGGTAGATCTAAATTAATGATTGAAAATATTTTAAAAGATATCTATGCTTCAGATTCAAATTGGAAAATTGCATTGTTGAGGTATTTCAATCCAGCAGGTGCTCATCCTAGTGGACTAATTGGTGAAAATCCTAATGGCGTTCCTAATAATCTAATTCCTTATATTACTCAGGTTGCATCAGGAAAATTAGATAGGTTGAAAATTTTTGGTAATGATTACCCAACTATTGATGGAACTGGTGTGCGTGATTATATTCATGTGGTCGATCTTGCTAAAGGCCACATATCAGCTCTTAATTATATAACTACTAAAGATACAGTATTAGATCTATTTAACTTGGGTACTGGTAAAGGGACAAGTGTTCTTGAAATGGTTAGAGCATTTGAAAGAGCAAGTGGAAGAAATATTCCATTTAAATTTGAAGATAGACGTTCAGGTGATGTTGCTGAATGTTGGGCTTCAACTAAATATGCTGAATTAACTCTAGGCTGGAAAGCTCAATTGGATGTTGATAATATGTGTAATGATGCATGGCTATGGCAAAAAAACCTTCTTTAGAACTCTAGTGATTAGCAAATAATTAGATGATTTTTAAATAAATTGAGGATAGTTTAGGCTTAAGTTAATATGATTTATTAGCTCCAATTATTAATTTAAAGTTTTAAAAATGAATTTTTATCATCAATAAATTTACTATATTTTTTTGAGAAGTAATTGGCATCATCCTCATTTAAAGATGCAAATGACACTTTATTATCTATAGCTAATTTTTTTTGAAATTCATTGAATGAGTTGGGGTAACTATGCCTTAAAAAATTATAATTGAAGATATTTTTATCAATTCTCTTATTAATAAAGGTTTTAACTATCATAGCATTTAAATAGTTTTGAGCATCTTCTAGCCTTCCTGCAACATCCCAATATAAAACTATCTTCATGTTTTTTGTTTTTATTTTATCAGTAGACATTTGTGAGCTTGAGGACGCATGAGCTAATCTAGAATCAAAAATAACTACATCACCAGCTTTGAGAGGTACTCTATATTTTTTTCTTGGAATTTTATTGATTAAATCCTTATGTAAAACATTCAAAGTTCTTCTATCGAAGTTTTTGAATGATTTATGAGAGCCTTTTTTTATATCAATCCCACCCCCAAACTGCAACGAATTATCTTGTAAATATATTCCAATCTTGTAGAATCGATATTCTTCTAAAAAAAGGTAATCAGCTTTCAAGTAGTCTTCAAAATTCGAATCTATATGCCATCCTTTATTTTTTCCTGAAACATTGATCTTATTAATTTGAATATTTAGATCAGCCAAATAATATATTTCATTAGACAATTTTTTTAATTTTTTTATAATTTGCTTTAAAAAAAGTGTTTTGAAAATATTATCATTTTGAAGAGCGAAGTCTATACAGTACTCACAGCTTTCACCATCTTTTATATTAACTAGAAGAAAATTTCTTAATTGTGAAATTTCAGAAGTGCTTAAGCCAGATTGAAAGGCAATATAACCATTTTTTCTAAAATTTTTGAAGTCTATATTCATAATTCAACGAGATATCTTAATAAACTATGTTTGTTGACAACTTTTCTTTAAAATTATCATATCATTACAGTGTGATGAAACAATTAACATGACTTATGTAAAGAGATAAAGCAGTCCTGCTGACCTTATTTTGTAAAAGCAAAAAATGAAAAAATGACTATTTAGCAATGAATCTTAGGCAATCTCCTGAGTCTCCTTTCATTAATTTACCATTTTTTAAATAGGTTCTACTATGAATAACCTCATTAAAATTACTTTCAAAGAATTTACTTGAAAAGTAATAAGTATGTGGTGGATCTATTTTATGTTTGATACCAGGATTATGATTAGGGACCTCAAAAAAATAAATAGTATTTTCATTTGATAATTTTTTAAAATCCTTGATTACCACATCTATATCTGTAACGTGCTCTAGGCTATGAGAAGCATAAAATAAATCAATACTTATTTTGATTTCATCTGTAGTATTAACTGTAGTCCAATTATTTTTAAAATACTGAGCTATTTTAGAGGGCTCAACATTGATTATATTATGTCCTGCAGCATTTAACAAAATAGATATACCGCCTGGTCCTGCACCAAAATTTACAATATTTTTTTGAGAATCATTTAAATTTGGAAAAGTATCTAATAATAGGTTGTAGTGTTGGATATCTCTGAGTTTGACTGGATGGTCTTTCTCTATACCTTTGGCAAAGTTTACCTCTTCATAAAATTGGTTTAGTTCTTCTTTAGAAGGCATTGGATCGACAATGAAATAACCTTTATCTTTATAGATTAAATCAAGTTTAGTAAATTTCTTGAAGTAGGTCTTACTTGCAAGCATAGCTTTTACTTTGGGGCGATACATTTTTGGCAAAATTCTAAGCTTATAGAGTAGAATCGCTGTAGATGTTTTAAGATAATTTTCAACAAAACTACCTAAAGTCATATTAGACATAATAATAAAATATTTTTCAGTTAATTCAGGAATAATTATATAAGAAAAATAAACCTTAATCATCTAATTAAAAAACCTCTAAATAGAGATTGTTGACTTAGAAACTGGAAAAAGAAATAGTGTCTTAGAAATTGTTTGAGTCTTTGAGAAAGCTAGTGTTAAGAAAACTCCTTTTTTGAAAGTAGGTGTTTTGAAGATGAAGCTGAATGTTGGGCCTCAGTAAAGTGTATTTGATTAACCATGAGCTGTAAAGCACAAATAGTATATCTAAAGATACATAGGTATGCCAAAAAATCCTCTATAAAATAGAACTATTTTTCAATATAGTTAAAAACTGATGTTATACAATCTCTTCCATAACTATCAGATAAATTTTCCATATAACTATTATTTAGAGGGATAGCTTTGTATACTTTCTTCAAATTCGTAAAACGACAGTTTTATCAAATTAAAGATGGCGGGTTTAATGCTTTTAACAAAAAATTACTCATTATTTATCCTCACTGTGTATTGATACCAATGTACTTATTAGCTATCCCTATCGTTTTGCTTATTCGCCTACTTGGTCCTTTTTATTTAATTCGTTGGCAAGGAATTTGTGCCTCTCGTATTGGCCAATTTGCAGCAAATATAGAGCTTTATTTATGCGAAAAAGATAAAGGCATCAATTTGCCAAATCGAAGATATTTTGATATATTTTTTCTCGAACATATGCCAATTTGTAACAATCAACTCTTATTGATGTGGAAAAGAGTTATAAGAGTGTGGCCGAGATTTATTTTTTACCCAATCAAAATAATTAATCAAATTATTCCTGGAGGCAATATCCATGAATTTGGACCATCTTGCATTGATAGAGATATTAATAATTTATATGATTCGACATTACCCCATCTCTTTTTTACAAATGAAGAAGATAAAAGAGGTTTGCAAGGTATAGTAGATTTAGGAATTCCTAAGGATACTAAATTCGTATGTTTAATGGTTAGAGATAGTGCTTATTTACCAGAACATCAGTACCATTCCTATAGAGATGGAGATATTCAAAATTATATTTTAGCTGCTGAAGAATTAACTAATAGAGACTATTATGTAGTCAGAATGGGCGCAAAAGTAAATCAGAGAATTAAATCCAAAAATCCAAAAATAATTGATTATGCTGCTAATGGTTCTAGAAGTGATTTTATGGATATATATTTGGGAGCAAAGTGTACATTTTGTATAAGCACCTCAACTGGATTTGATGCAGTTCCAACAATTTTTCGGAAGCCAAATGTGTTTATTACCGTTCCAGTAGGCTATATTTATACATTTAGTAATAATTTTTTATCAATCACTAAGCATCACATATCTTTAAAAGATGGTCATAAGTTAACATTAGATGAAATTTTTGACAGTAATGTTGCGTATGCTCTTTCTTCAGATACTTTTAAAAATAATGGGGTTAAAGTTGTTGAAAATTCACCTGAAGAAATTAAAGACCTTGTAATTGAAATGGATGATCGAATTAATGGTCATTATTTTGAAGAAGATGAAGTTATAAGAAATATCTCAATTAAAAACTACATAAAGAATATTAAGAAAGATCAAAAAAATATTCATGGAGAAATTGTTTCTTTGTTTGGGGCTAGATTTATAGAAGAAAATAGCTCTTTTTTTAATTTAAATTAATTATTGTGACTAAAAAGACCTCAATCACTTCAATTTTAGTAGAGTTCTTAACTCAATATACTTTTCATTTTGTCATTTTATTTTTATTGCTACTTAGTGAAGGATTAGTGGCTGCTGGAACAGTTTTATCAATGGTCCCATTAGCTGACTATTTATTAGAGCCTACACTTAAAGATGCTAATAAGGTTACCTCTTATACAATTTCAATATTTCATAAGCTCGATATTCCAGTAAATTTTTGGTCTTTTGGCCTACTATTTGCTGGATTAAATTTTATTAATGGACTTTTCAAGGTTTTAATTCGATATGCGATTTTGAAAATAAAGTATTTGATACTTTACGACTTGTTTAATAATGCACTTACTACATTTTTTAGAGCTAAATGGAGTTTTTTTAATAAGTCTGAACATGGTTATCTGCTTAATACTCTCAATAAAGAAATGAATACCATTGGTGATACTCTAGGACATCTTGCAACTCAACTTGCACAAGTTGTTCAATTTTTAGTTTATCTTTCAGTTCCATTTGTATTAAATCCTAAGATGACTATTACTGCAATTGTCCTTGCATTTATTTTCAGTGTGCCTTTCATCTTAATGAATAGAGTGAGTTATAAGTTTGGATTAAAAAATACAAGTACGTCTAATAAATTATTAGGAGTATTAAGTGAAACCTTGCAGGGCGCTAAAATAATTCTCGGTTTTGGTGAACAAAAAAAATCAATTATGAGGTTTCTTGAAGCCTTTAAAAATCATGTTTCAGCAACTTTAAAATCTCAGACTCTAGCTGTTTCAGTACCTTCATTATTTGCTCCATTTGGTATTTTAGCGGCAGTCATTGCCTTGGGGGTAGCGATACAAAGTGGAAGTGATCTACCAGAATTAGTGGCTGTACTGTGGAGTCTTTTGGCTGCATTTCCTATTCTTTCGTCATTATTGCATGCGAATGTTAGTATTAATAATTTTATCCCAAGCTATGAGCAATTAGTATCTCTAAGAGAGGAGGCTCAATCGTCTGCAGAAATAGATGGTAATAAGAAATTTATATCTTTAAATAATTTAACTTTAAATGCGGTAAATTTTTCTTATCCAGATAGCTATAAGACCATATCTAACGTGAATATGAATATAAAAAATGGTGAAATGACAGCAATTGTTGGGGAGTCGGGATCAGGCAAATCAACAATTGTAGATTTAATATTAGGGCTTCAAAGCCCAGATTTCGGAAAAATTACACTAGACGGAGAGAACTTAAAGGATTTAAATCAAAATAGTTTTAGAAATAGAGTTGGTTATGTGCCTCAGGATTCAATATTATTTTACTCCTCTATTAAAGATAACCTACTATGGTCAGTTGATAATGCAACTGACGAAGAGTTATGGGATGCCTTAAAATTAGCACATGCAGATAAATTTGTATTAAGTTTGCCTAAAGGTATTGATACCATTGTTGGTGAAAGAGGTTCTAGATTATCTGGAGGACAAAGACAGAGAATCGCCTTAGCAAGAGCATTGCTAAGAAAGCCTGCATTACTAATACTGGATGAGGCGACAAGCTCTTTAGACACTGAGTCAGAAATTGCAATACAAAGCTCTTTAGAAATGTTATCAAATAATATGGCTGTATTAGTAATAGCTCATAGGCTTTCAACAATTTCAAAATCCAATAATGTATATGTTATGCATTCAGGAAAAATTATTGAAGATGGGCCATTTTCGGTTCTTAGTAATAATTCAGGAAGTTATTTATATAATTTATTAAAAATTCAAAATTCCAAAGAATAATATTATTAATTAATAGGAATTATTTATATTAAATTCAGAGTACTTTGGACTAAACTACCATTTGGAGATATTTAGGAGTAATTAAATGGCATCTAAACTTATAAAAGAAATAGAAGAAATTTTTATAATAGCTGAAGCTGGAGACCAGCACTTTGGATCAGTAAAACTAGCAAAGGAGATGGCTCTCAAGGCAAAATTATGCAATGCAAGTGCTATTAAGTTTCAACATCATTTACCAGACGAGGAAATGCTCAAGGAAATTCCTGATTCTAGCAATATGAACGAGCCTTTATATGATTTTCTTGTTAAAAATGCTTTGTCAATCGATGAGCATACTGAAGTTAGTGAATATTGTAATGAGATTGGAATAGAATATATGTGTACGCCTTTCTCTTATAAAGCAGCAGTTGAACTTATTGGTCAAACTAATATCAAAAGGTTCAAAATTGGATCTGGAGAAATGACTGATATTCCAAGTTTAATAAAAATAGCAAATTTAGGCCTACCAATGATTGTATCTACTGGCATGTCAACTTATGATGAAATTGATGAAACTTATAATGCTCTAATTGATATAGTCAATGACCTATCATTGTTATATTGTGTTTCTGAATACCCTCCAATATATAATGATATGAATTTGCTAAATATACAAACTATGCAATTAAGGTATACAAAGGCTAGAATTGGTCATTCTGATCATACTCCTGACTTATATACTGCTTTTGCAGCCGTAGCTTTGGGGGCTAAAATTATTGAGAAGCATGTGATTCTTGATAAAAAGATGCCTGGTCCTGATCAAAGTGTTTCAATAGATTTTAATGACTTACAAGCTTTAGTTGATGGAGTAAGAAAAATTGAGCTTGCTTTGGGTAGTGAAAAAAAAGTGCATGATGAAGAAAAGCAAATTAGAAAATGGGCATTTAGATCAGTTGTATCAATCAAAGATATTAAAGAAAATGAGATAATTACCAAAGATATGGTCTGGACAAAGCGCCCTGGAACAGGAATCCCTTCTAAAGAAATTGATAAGGTGATCGGTAAAAAAGCCATCAAGGCTATTAATAAAAATTCACTTATATCCTGGGAGCAATTAGAAATATGAGTAGAAAGATTTTGTTAGTAACAGGCTCAAGAGGAGAATATGGATACATTAGACCAATCCTTAAAGAGATTGAAAAAAGTGATAGCCTTAGTTACGATATCGTAGCAACAAATATGCTTCTTGTTCCAGAATTTGGATATGCAATAAATCAACTTCTCGAAGATCAATTTGATGTTAAGTATCAAATTGATATGTCAATGTCAGGCTATACAAATGCAAGTATGAGTAAATCACTAGGTATTTTTATTCAATCTTTAACAGATATTGTAAAAAATGATTTGCCTGATATTATTTTATTGGCAGGTGACAGAGGAGAGATGCTTGCAGGTGCAATTGTTGGAGCGCATATGAATATTCCTACTGCACATATTCAAGCAGGAGAATTATCAGGGAATATTGATGGTATGACTAGGCATGCGATTACAAAATTTGTTCATTTGCATTTTGCAGCAAATGTTGACGCAGAGTTAAGACTTAAAAAGATGGGAGAGCAAGAGTTTAGAGTTTTTAATACAGGAGCTCCCCAGCTTGATGAATTTCATAACTACAATTATCTTTCAAATAAAGACTTTTATAATAAATTTCAATTAAATAAAAATGAAGATTTTGCCTTAATAGTGTTACACCCAATAACTGAGGAGTCTGAAAAGTCTGAATCTCAAATGCTTTTGATGCTGGATGTGATTTCAGAACTTGGAATCCAGGCTGTTTTAATTTATCCTAATAATGATGCTGGAAGTGTTGGAATTCAGAATGCTGTTGAGTCTATAAGGGTTACTAATATTCATGTCAAAAGAAATGTTGATAGAGAGTCCTATGCAAATTTAATGAATAAAGCTAAATTTATGATAGGTAATTCAAGTTCAGGAATCTTAGAAGCTCCAACATTTAAACTTCCAGCTGTTAATATTGGCAGAAGACAAAATGGAAGATTACAGGCTGATAACGTTATAAATGTAGAATTTAAAAAGTTAGCAATTAAGGATGCTATTAATAAAATATACAATGATAAAGTATTTTTAGCAAAACTTAAAAAGGTCGAGAATCCTTATGGAGATGGAGACTCGTCTAAAAAAATTGTCAATATATTGCAAAATATTTCAATAGATAATAAACTTTTAATGAAAGATTTAACATATTAGAGGGGCATATGATGAGTTCTTATACAATAAACAAAGATTTTTTATTGCTTGATGCATTGGTCCAAATAGAGAACAACCATCATAGAAGTCTAATTGTTTTAAATGATGACAATAAAGTTGTCGGATCTTTAAGTGATGGAGATATTCGAAGGGCATTAATCAATAGAATTATCTTATCTTCAAAAATATACAATACAATGAATCTTGATTACATATTTGTGGAAGAAGATGCGACAGACATCGAGGTTGAGAATATATTTAATATTTCAGATATTTTTATACTGCCTAGGGTCGATAAAAATCGAATTCTTTTAGATTTACATTTCAAACCATAGTTAGGCATTTCTGATTATGAATTATGTTGCAATAATTCCTGCAAGAGCTGGCTCAAAGGGAATAATTAATAAAAATACTCAGGATTTAAATGGCATTCCAATGGTAGCTCATACTTTTATAGCTGCTAAAAAATCTAAGCTAATTGACTCTGTTTATATTTCTACAAATGATAAATATGTTCTTGATCTAGCGCGTAATTATGATATTGAAATTCCATTTACTAGGCCTGAATTACTGTCAGGTGACAAAAGTACAACTGTAGATGTGGTTATTCATTTTTTAGACTGGTTTATAAATAATAATAAAGCCTTGCCGTTAAACTTTGTGCTTCTGCAGCCAACATCACCACTTAGAGATAGTACTGATATTAATAATGCAATAGAAAAATTTGAAAAAAATAATGCTGAGAGTTTATTTTCAGCATGTAAGGTCTCTCAGCATCCATATGAAATGTTTCATATGGACTCAGAAAGTGATTTAGATTTTTTTTATAAAAAGAATAATAATGTTTCAATAAAAACGAGACAGTATTATAAGAATGTGTATTTTGAAGATGGTGCAATATATATTTGTAATACTGAATGGTTCTTAAAAAATAAAGTTTTTCTTAATAAGCAATCAAGTGTAACTGTTTTAAGTAAAAAACATTCTATAGATATTGATAATAATGAGGACTTGCTTCTAGCAAGAGTATTTATAAAAAATGAATAAAATAAATTTATAATGTAAGTTAAGTAATATTATTTTAAAAATTTATATATAGAAATTTTCTTAACAAGGGCTTTGAGGATAAATATGGAGATTAAAAATAGTGGGCGAGGGCATGGATACACTCAGCAGGATATTAATGTTGTAATAAAAGCAATGGAAAATGCTGATCCTTATACACAGGGACACTATCAAAAAAAATTTGAAGAAAAATTTTCAAAATATTTAGATGCAGATGTCATATCTTATGCTGTATCTAGTGGAACAGCTGCTTTGGAATTAGCTGCTATACTTTCTGGCACTGGGAAAGATGATGAAGTGATAATTCCTGCGCATACATTTGCTGCAACTGCAATTCCATTTGCACGTACCGGCTCTAAAATATTGTGGGCAGATATTGATCCATCTACTTTTGTTGTTTCAGTTGACTCAATTAATAGCCTTATTACTCCGTCTACTAAAGTTATAGTTGTAGTTCATTTATATGGGCTAATGGCTGATATGAATGCAATAATGAAACTTGCTAATCAACATGGAATTATTGTTGTTGAAGATTGCGCTCAAGCATTAGGCGCTGAGATTAATGGAAAAAAAGCTGGAACTTTTGGACACTTTTCTTGCTATAGTTTTCACTCACATAAGCACTTAACAACTCTTGGTGAAGGAGGAATGTTTGTGCTTAAAGATAAAATATTGGCAAAAAAAGTTAATGGGTTAAAACATAATGGGCTAAGAAAATTTGAAAGTAATAATGATCAATATTGGAAACCTGCCATGTCAAATGTAGATTTTGATATTGATGGCTTTTGGCCTTATAATTTTTGTATTGGAGAAATTCAATGTGCAGTAGGAATATCTATACTTGACAGATTAGATTCTTTAATTCAAAGAAGAATTGAAAGAGGAACTCGAATAATTAAAGGATTGGTTAATTTTCCAGAGTTAAGTTTTCAATTTACTCCCAAGATAAATCGAAACACATATTACGGCTTGCCAGCATTCATCAATCCTAAATATGGAATTAGTAATGATTCACTAATAAGCCATCTTTTTAATAAATACAACATAAAGGCGATAGTTCAATACTATCCACTCTATAGATACCCAATGTTTATTAAAGGTGGATTTCAAAATAATGATTGCAAGAATACTAACTTGTTTTTTGACAATATGATAGCTTTTCCAAATAATGATGAACTTAAAGATTATGAGTTAGATTATATAATTGACTCTATAAAATCTTCCATCCAAGAATTAAGATAGTATTGATTCATCAATAATTTCATATAAGCTTTTATATATGGTTCTAGTAACTACTGCAATTAACAGCACAATTGAAATAGATGATGATATTCTTTTATTGGGGGAATGGTGTAATGGAGAGGATTTATCTGAAAGACATCATAAACTTGTAAAGGGATCTTTAAATTATCATTGGAAAGATCGAGACAAGTTTTATAAAGATCATAAAACAATAATTGCTTTATATAATAAGTTACTACCTCAATATTCAGACTCATTAAACCTTCTTCATAATGTGAGTTACTCTTTGTCTTTTTGGGCGATTATCATTGGGCCTTGGCTATTATTTTTTATATCAAATCTTTTTGATAGATGGTCCTCTATAACCCAAGCAAAAGAGGAGGGGGGGTTTGATTATGTTGCACTCTCGGTTCCTAGGGAATCTGAAATGATAGCAACTAATATGAAGGATTATTATGAGATATCTGGTCAAGATATTTGGAATAACTATATTTTTAGCAAGATTGTAAAAAACTACACATCTTTGAAATTTAAGGAATTTCCACTAATCAATGAAATTACTAAAGTTAACAGACTCTCACTTAAACATAGAATAAAAAACTTTCTACCTAAATTATTTGATAAATTATCATTTTTTTCATTAAGTAATAAAATTATTTTTGTTGATAGTTATATGCCGATTAATTTTCAATGGACTCTTGAAAAATTACTAGGTCAAAAACCTTCATTTTTTCATTTTTATAATGAAAGTAATAAGGGCTTCAAACATCTTGAAAGATCCAATTTAACAATCAAATATAAACCTCAAAATGACATTGAGACATTTATTATCTCAATGGCCCCTCTTCAAATACCTCAATCATATATTGAAAAATTTGACAGTCTATTAATGAAAGCCAAAAGTAAGAATTTACCACAATCACCAAAAGTTATTTTTACCTCTAATGCCCATTTTTTTAATGATCAATTTAAATTTTGGTCAGCCATTCATAAAGAAAAGGGAGCTAAGCTTATTTTAGCGCAACATGGAGGAGGAATCGGCTCTATGCAAGTTTTACTAACTGAATATTTGGAAAAATCTATTGCTGATAAATATATTACATGGGGATGGAGTGATAAAAAATTTTCAAATACTGTGCAGCTTCCGGCACTAAAACTTCTCAATAGCAAAAAATATCTACCAAAAAAAGGATTGTTGCATGTGATGGACGATAATTCAAGGTATGCTAGAGGTGTGTCATCAACTCCAATATCTTCTTTGCATATAGATTATCTTGAGGACCAATACCATTTTTCAAATCTAATTAATCATCAATTGATACGAGATTATGTAGTGAGAAAATATCCTAATAACTATAACTGGGAATATAAAGAGAAATGGAATCAAAATGTGAAATTTGATTCAAACAAGTTTTTTTTAAAATCGATTTATGAGCATAAACTTATTGTAATTTCAAGCAACTCTACAACTTTCTTGCAAGTTCTAGCATCCAATATACCAACTGTAGTTTATTTGACATCTAAATATAATGAGCTCAGAGATACATCAAAAAATGATTTTGAAAGTTTAAAAAAAGTAGGAATTCTATTTGACTCTGGAGAATTAGCTGCTAATCATATTAATTCTAAATGGAGTGATATTTCAGGATGGTGGCAATCACAAGAGTTGCAATCAGTTCGGATTGAATTTTGTAAAAAATATGCTAGAACGTCAAATGATAGTTTATTGAAGTGGAAGTCCTTTTTTGAAGAGATTAATATAGGATAATAATATTTAAAAATTATTTTTAAAAGAGCTGAAGGTATTTATTTTAATAGTTGGAAAATTGTATTAATAGATGCTTATTGGCAATTTAATTTAGCGAATATTTTTAATTTGCTCTTTGTGCAATTAATAATTAAGAATATTATGGCAAAACTGAGTGAGGTAAATATCATAAAAAAAAATAAAAAAAAAGTTATTGTTATTGGTGGTGGCACTGCAGGACTAACTATTGCATACCAACTGCAAAAATATTTCAAAGTTGTCGTTATAGAGAAGAGTAAATATACAAAGTATCCATTTTTCTTATACAAAATACCATTACTGGGCGGTTTGTTGTTTCGAAAATCTAAATATATTTCTAAGAGAAGTTTTGAATTATCAGGACGAAATATTCCATTCTTTGAATCAAATTTATTAGGCGGTGCGTCAGTTATTAATGGATGTGTTCATACAGTTGGCAACAGGCTGCTATGGGACTCTATTTTAAAACCTTTTGATTCAAATTATGATGATGTGCTAGTAAGTTTTATTAAGTTATTTTCATTAAATGAGAGTGAAAAAAATAAAATAACCATAGTTAAAGCGCCTCAAAACAATATTGATGAAGGCTTTATTGGAACTTTAAATAAACATCAGGTGCCCTGTGGTGATATGAACTTTTCTGATAATGAAATTTGTGGGCCTATTCTAGTTACTTCTGGAAAATATTTTAGATCATCAGTTTTGTCTTTTATAAGTAATAAAATATTTCAAGTTTATACAGACCAAAAAGTTGAAAAAATTCTTTTTGATGACAGTGGTAAGGTAACAGGAGTAAAAACAAATTTAGATACTATTAGCTCAGATTATGTTATATCTTCTTGTGGAGTTATTGGTAGTTGTGATCTGTTATTAAGATCACAAAGTGTTAAAAATAACTACCTAAAAAATATTTCTATAGGGTCTGGAGTAATAGATCATACAAATCTTAGAATAAAGGTAATGTCAAACAGAAAATTTAATTCTCTTAATGAGCTATCTCATAGTTTTTTTAATAAATTACTAATTATGTTTGAACATTTTTCGGGTCATTCTACGCTTCTTAAAACTACAGGGGCATCATCAGCAGCCTATTTGGATCTTGATCAAGATGGCAAAATTGACACTAAAATTCAATTACTTCAATTTACTGAATCTGGCAGACTTGGGAGTGATGGGAGTAAAAGTTTGTTCGATAGTCACCCAGGTTTTTCAATTGCGATTACATTAATTAATCCAAAATCTAAAGGAGAAATTACTTTAGATAAATTAGAATGTAATGTGGACCCTAAATATCTTTCATCAAAAAGGGATATCAAGTTACTAAATGTAGCGCTTAAATATTGTTTAAAACTTCTCCGTTCGCCACCTTTAAGTAAGTATGTCCTTGAAGTTGTTAATGAGACAGTAATTGAAAATAACCCAGAAAAATATATTATTGATAATGCCTATAGTGGCTATCACCTAGTAGGAGGCGCACAGGATGCAGTTGATTCTAATTTTGAGGTTAAGAGTACTAAAAACTTATATATATGTGATGCCAGCATATTTAAGATGCATGTAGCAAGTAATTCTCATGCATCAGTTGTTTTACTTGCAGATATTTTTGCAAAAAAATTTATTGCTAATAATTTTAATAGCCATTCTAATGCGGAGCTACCAACAACTTCCTTGACTTAGTTTTTTTTGTAGAGAGTAGATTTTTGAAATGACAGATTTTACAAGCCTTTTTTTTAACTGATATTACAAACTGAATTGTTAATAAATAAAGATAAATTAATTAATAACGAATTTGAACGACATGTTAATTTAATGGTCAAAACACTTGTGTCTAATATACAAGGTATTGATTCAATTATTTTGTATGGTAGTTATGGAAGAGGTGAGGGTGCTTGGATTAAATCTAATGGCTCATATAATCCGTACAATGATTATGATGTACTAATAGTATTAATTGATAAAGCAAAAAAGCCAAAAAACATATCATCAATAAAAGAAGATCTTCTTAAAAAAATTAATATTAAGTGGATTGATTTAAGTTTTATACATTTGACTTCACTCCTCAAAAATAAGAGTAAATCAATTTTTCAGTATGACTTGATCCATGGCTCCAAGGTGATTTTTGGTAATTTTAATCTTTTAAAAAAAATTCCAAAATTTAACTCTTCTGAAATCAATTTAAATGAAGGAAAATTATTGTTCTATACTAGATTATGGCCTTTTGTTGGCGGTGCAAAGTTAGCGAATGATTTGCATCCAAGTGAGGCCCGTTTTTTTAGATATCAGATGGCAAAAGTTATTTTGGCTTCATTAGATATGATGCTTCTGATGAGAGGTTTATATGAGTCAAGCTATGTTAAGAGATGTGATATTGCAACGTTAATTTGTGAGCATGAAAATTTATTAGATAAAGGTCTTTTTCTTTGGGCGATAGAGCAAAAACTCAATCCATCAAATGATATTATGGACAAAAATCAAGTAATTAAATTACAATCAAAAGTTGCGCAATTATTTTCTCAATACGGCCTAAAAATTTTATCTAAGAGATATAATAAAAAATTTACTAGTGTAGAAGATTTTGAAAGATTTTATGCGAATTCAATTGTTGAAAAGTTTAAAATTTTTGCAGGTTTTGTTTTAAGAAAGAAAATTAATTATAAGAAGATTCGAATCTTTAATATGATTCAGATGCTTGTTCTTTCAAATATATTGGGGGAAATTCATTTAGACCATACTCTTTATGAAAGTAATAAATTATTGCGAATATTGGGTTTTTCAACGATTTCTGACCTTAACACATTAAGAGAATTAATTGCAAGTGAGAGGTTAATTTAAATGGCAGCTAAAGTTTTTTTCCTTATGGACGCCTTCAGTTCAGATTACCTCTCAGAGGAAGATACTCCTTTTTTATTCAATTGCGCAAATGAGGGCGAGTTTACAAAAAGAATTACTAATGGCTTTGGTTTTTGTGAAAGAGCGGAAATTTTTACAGGTATTAGTTCTATTGATAGTAATTATATTTCGGCCATTGGCTATTGCCCAGATAGAAGTCCATATAAAAAATTATCTTTATTTCTTAAATTAATTAGTTTTGTTGATAAATGTATTCCTATTTCAGTTTTTCGAAAAATTTTAAGAAGACTCTTAGCTTTATTGATATATAGAAATAAACATGCACTAAATCCATATCAAATTCCATATCAAATGCTTAAGTACTTTGCCCTTACTGAAGATTATAATGATTCTTCAGAAATGCATGCATTAAGGCATGAGTCTATATTTGATATTGCTTTAATTAATTCTAAAAAAATTCATCAAAATTCATTTACTGGTTTAAATAAAAAAAATAATGGTACAGATGATAATCGTCTAGCTGTTGTTTTGGATGAATGCTCTAATGACTACTCACTTTACTTAATTTATATTTCCACTATGGATGCATGTGGACATAAGTTTGGTCCAAAATCTTTACAAGTCAAACAAGCACTTAAGGAATTAGATACTAAGTTACAAAGATTTGTGAGTGATTTCGAAAAGAAGTTGCCTGAAAGTACGTATGTTTTTCTTGGTGACCATGGCATGACAACTATTAATGATAGAATTGATATTAAGTCGATTTTAATGCAAATGGAAAAAAATACTAAATTGCGTATACATAAGGACTATATATATTTTTTAGATTCAACTATGCTTAGAGTTTGGGTATTAAATAAAAATATAAACGATGAAATTGAAATTTATCTTGAATCCGACCCAGTGCTTAATGGTAATGGTATTTTCTATTCAAAACTTCCAGAATACAAGCCGAATAGAGAGTTAGGTGATATTGTATGGTGCGCAAATTCAGGAATTTTAGTATCCCCTGATTTTTTTCACACTTCTAATGATAACTTAAAAGGAATGCATGGTTACTTAAATGCTGATGAGGGAGGAACTGGAATGTGTATTAAATATGGCAATGTTAAAAAGAAGGTTTATGAAGAAAGAGAGTTACACTGTGTTTTTGATGATTTGGTGGATTCGGTTAATTAATAAAAGCCTAAAGCTCTTGGAACCATCTAGGATATTAATGTTATGTATTTTTAAAAAAATGTTATGAATACATTTATCAGTCTATCCAATGGTGTCTATCAGACAGGTATAATGCGTTTTTAGTTATGTTATTGAGAATTAAATGAAAGCATTAATCACAGGAGGCTGTGGGTTTATAGGGAGTCATTTAGCTGATGAATTAGTCAAGTTAAATTTTGAAGTTGTTGTCATTGACAATCTTAGCACTGGAAGGCTCGATAATATTTCGCAATTAATTGCGAATCCTAATTTTACTTTCCACAAGCTTGATATTGTTAATTTTGATGATATATTAGATATATTTGAGGGCGTTCATTGGGTTTTTCATTTAGCAGCATTGGCTGATATTGTCCCATCAATTGAAAATCCTGATGCCTACTATCACTCGAATGTAAATGGGACATTTAATGTTTTAGAAGCGTGCCGTAAGAAAAATATTAAGAAGGTAGTTTATACTGCATCATCATCATGTTATGGTCTTCCTGATGAGTTCCCAACAAAAGAGACTGCAGAAATTCGTCCACAATACCCATATGCGCTTAGTAAAAATATTGGTGAGCAACTAGTTTTGCATTGGTGCCAACTATATAAATTACCTGCAGTATCTCTTCGTTTCTTTAATGTTTATGGCCCGCGTGCTCGAACTTCTGGGACATATGGAGCTGTATTTGGTGTTTTTCTGGCGCAAAAATTAGCAAATAAACCTTATACTGTCGTTGGTAATGGAGAGCAAACTAGGGACTTTACTTATGTTTCTGACATAGTAAATGCAATTTATACTGCTGCAAAAAGTAATATTATAGGCGAGGCAATAAATATTGGTTCTAATAATACTTATAGCATAAATAAATTAGTGGACTTGCTTGAAGGGGAGGTAATTAATATTCCAAAACGGCCTGGAGAGCCAGACTGCACTTGGGCTGATATAACTAAGGCTAAAAAACTGCTAAATTGGACGCCTAATGTAGGATTTGAGGAGGGCGTTAATGTGCTGATTAATGACATTGAGTACTGGGCTGATGCTCCAGTTTGGGATAAAAAATCTATTGAAATAGCAACTGAAAAGTGGTTTGAGTTCTTAGGATAAATAGTGAAAGAAAAAATACAAAACTTAGATCATCTTGCTGAAATTATCTCAAAGCTAAAATTAGAGGGAAAGAAAATAGTTCATTGCCATGGGGTTTTTGATCTACTACATCTTGGACATATTAAACATTTTGAAGAGGCTAAAACTTTTGGAGATATTTTAGTTGTCTCAATTACACCCGATCAATTTGTAAATAAAGGACCAGGTCGCCCAGCATTTTCCACTTCTAATCGTTTAGAGGCATTATCTGCTCTAATGTCAGTTGATTTTGTTGTAGCAAATAAGTGGCCATCAGCAGAAGAGATTATTAAGGCTTTAAAGCCAAATATTTATTGCAAAGGCCCTGATTATAAAGACCATTTAGAGGATATTACTGGGAAAATATCTGATGAACAAGAGGCAGTTGAATCTATTGGTGGAAAATTAAGTTATACGGATGATGTTACTTTTAGTTCAAGTAGTCTACTAAATAAATTTGGTGATTTATACTCTCAAGAGCAAGAATCATTGATTCAAAATATAGTTGCAAAAAATAGCTTTGAAGAGATTAGTTTAAATCTTTCGGCGATTCAAAAATTAAAAGTTCTAGTTATTGGTGAAACCATAATAGATCAGTATGTGTTTTGTGAAGCTTTAGGTAAGTCTGGCAAGGAGCCAGTTTTAGTTTTGCGTGATCTTGATACTCAAGAGTACCTAGGTGGAGCGCTTGCTATTTCTAGACATTTAAGTGACTTTTGTCACACGGTTTCAGTGTTGAGTTTTCTTGGTGAAAAAAATGAGTATGAGTCATTCATTGAAGACAACATTGAAGATAACATAAATTTAAATTTTTTATCAAAAAGTAATTCTCCAACTATTGTAAAAAGAAGATTTGTCGACAATATTGATAGAAAAAAAATACTAGGTGTTTATTCTATAAATGATAACTCACTTATAGAAAGTGAAGAAAATCAGTTTATTGAAGCTTTTGATAGGCTTGTTAAGGAGCATGATTTGGTAATTGTTTCTGATTATGGACATGGTATTATTACTCCTAAGATTGCAAAACATATCTCTCAAATAGATAAGTTTGTTAGTTTAAATGCCCAGGTTAATGCTGCAAATATTGGTACTCATAATATTAGAAAATACCAAGATATTAATTGTTTGATAATTAATGCAACTGAATTGCGTCATGAGATGCGACAGCGAGATGGTGAACTTGAAAAGATGGCTGTCACACTTAAGAAAATGATTAATTCAAAATATATTACTGTAACTCAAGGTAAGGTTGGTGCTTTTCTTATAAAAGAAGATGAAACTCCAGTAAAGTGTCCTGGATTTGCAGTTCAAGTAGTTGATAAAGTTGGTTCTGGTGATGCTTTATTGGCTTTACTATCTGTTTGTCTTTATTGCAATTTTGATGAGGATTTATCTCTATTTATTTCTTCAATAGCAGCAGCTCAGTCCGTAGAGACCATTGGGAATAGCCAACCAGTTAGTAAACCTAAACTTTTAAAAACAATTTCACATTTGTTAAAATAATCCTATGTCTGATCATCAATTTATTAAAAATTACCTAAAAGACTTCATAGAGCTTCTAAAGCCAAATGATGATTCAATAGAAAGCTTAATTCTGGCTCGAAATTTATTACTAGATGTGACAAACAATAAAAAGAAGGTCTTAATATTTGGTAATGGAGGAAGTGCAGCAATTGCAAGTCATTTTAGTGTTGATCTTACAAAGAATGCTAAACTTAGATGCCTTAATTTTAATGAATCTGGCTTGATAACTTGTTTTTCCAATGATTATGGATTTGAGCACTGGGCAGAAAAAGCTGTAGATTTTTATGGCGATAAAGGAGATTTACTCATAGTCATTTCTTCTAGTGGTAAATCTGAGAATATGATTAATGCAGTAAAGGCTGCTCGAAATGGTAATTTTCATTCAGTTATTACACTTTCTGGCTTTTCTGAAAACAATCCTCTTAAGAAATTAGGAGATATTAATCTTTGGGTAGACAATAAATCTTATAACTTTGTTGAAAATATTCATCAGATTTGGTTGTTATCAATTGTTGATTTGGTGATTGGTAAAAGAGAATATCCAGCTTAATTAATTAAAATAGAGGAAATAATATATGAGAAAAGTATTTATAACAGGCGGTGCTGGGTATGTTGGGGCAGTAATGGTTCCTCATCTATTAGAGCAAGGTTTTGAAGTTACAGTATTAGACCTTATGATTTATGGTGAACATGTTTTGCCAAGACATGATAATTTAAATGCTGTTAAAGGTGATATTAGAGATCAAGACATGTTAAAAAAGTTGATTCCTGGTCATGACGCTGTAATTCACTTGGCTTGTATTTCAAATGATCCTAGCTTTGAAATGAATCCAAACTTAGGAAAGAGTATAAACCTTGATGCATTCAGACCCTTAGTAGATATTTCAAAGAAAGTAAATGTTAAAAGATTTTTTTACGCCTCTTCTTCAAGTGTTTATGGCATTAAAGATGAACCAAATGTTCATGAAGAAATGGAATTAGAGCCCCTAACTGACTACTCTATATTTAAAGCAGACTGCGAAAAAATATTAGCTGAGTATCAGTCAGATGAATTCACGACCACTACGATACGCCCAGCTACAGTTTGCGGCTATTCTCCAAGGCAGCGCCTTGATGTTGTGGTAAACATACTTACAAATTTAGCGTACCATAAGAGAGAGATTTCAATTTTTGGTGGAGAGCAACTTCGTCCAAATATCCATATTAAAGATATGGTCGAAGTTTATATGACTTTACTTAGGGCTCCTAAAGAAAAGATTGCAGGAAAGATTTATAATGCAGGTTATGAGAATCACTCAGTTAAAGACATAGCTCAAACTGTTAAGGATGCTGTTGGAGATGATGTAAAACTTATTACATCACATTCTGACGACAATCGCTCTTATCATGTGTCTTCTAAAAAAATTCAAACTGAACTTGGGTTTGTTGCAAAATATACAATTCGAGACGCTGTAGAAGATTTATGTGAGGCTTTTGATCAAGGTTTATTGCCAAATTCTCTAGATAATGAAATGTATTTTAATATTAAAAGAATGAATACCTTGGAGTTAAGCTAATATGAAAGTCAGATATTCATACTTGCCTCAACAATTTGAAGATTGTGAAGATCTATGGCAAGATTTAAAAGATTTTGTTGCAACAGGTGATTTTACTTTAGGTGAGCCTTTAACTAGATTTGAAGAAAGTTTTGCTAAGTTGATTGGCACTAAATATGCCGTAGGTGTAAATTCGGGAACTGATGCAATTAAACTATCTCTTAAGGCTTTGAATATTGGCCCAGGAGATGAGGTTATTACTGCAGCAAATACTTTTGTTGCGACTGTTGGCGCTATTTGTGAGCTTGGAGCAACTCCTGTTTTTGTAGATTGTAATGATACTTTTTGCATGGATACAGAGCTAGTAGAAGCAAAGATTACTGAGAAAACAAAAGCGTTTTTACCGGTTCATTACACTGGATATATGACCGATATGAGAGTAATGAGTCAACTATCTGAAAAGTATAATATTCCAGTTGTTGAGGATGCATGTCAGTCAATTTTAGGTGCAATTGATGGAAGAAATGCTGGAACCTGGGGAAAGACTGGAGCTTTTTCGCTTCATCCCCTGAAAAATATAAATGTATGGTCTGACGGCGGGGTCATTGTTACAGATGATGAAGGCCTCTATAAGAAGCTTAGATTACTAAGGAATCATGGTTTTGAGAATCGTGACACAGTGGTAATGATGGGCTGCAATTCAAGATTAGATACAATTCAAGCTGTTGTGGGAAATTGGATATTGCCACAAGCTAAATCAATATCTGATAAACGAATTAGTAATGCTAGGTACCTAGATAATGGCCTTCAAGAAATTAATGAAATTTCTATTCCACCCAGGCCAGAAAATTTTCGTTTAGTATTTCACCTTTATATTGTTTTTGCAAAAGATAGGGACGGTCTTCTGAAGCATTGTCTTGATAGTGGTATTGAAGCAAAAATTCATTATCCTATTCCCATATATAAGCAAGCTGCTTTAGATTATTTAGGCTATAGCGATGGAGATTTTCCAGTTACCGATGAACATGTAGAAAAAATAATCACTTTTCCTTGCGATCAACATCTAGAGCAAGAGCAATTAGACTATATTATTTCTACGGTAGCTGAATATTATGCAAAGTAGTTCAAGTAGAATCCCTTATGTAAACCTTCAAAAGCAGTGGCTAGAAGAGCGAGATGACTTATTGCCAATTATTGACAAAGTTCTTGGAGGTGCTCAGCTTATAGGCGGTGATGAACTAGATAGATTTGAAGAAAATATTGCTAAATTTTGTGGGACAAAGTATGCGTGTGCCCTAAATAGTGGCACAGATGCTCTAATGATTGCACTTGCATTATGCGGTATTGGTAAAGGTGATGAAGTTATAACACCACCGAATTCTTTTATTGCCTCAACTGCAGCAATTGTTCATATAGGCGCAAAACCTATTTTTGTTGATGTTCTTCCTGATCAAAATATTGACCCAACTAAAATCGAAGCCGCTATTACAGAAAAGACTAAAGCAATAATGCCTGTTCACTTAACTGGCAGGATGTGTGATATGGATCCAATTATTGATATTGCAGTGAAGTATGACCTAAAAGTTATAGAGGATGCTGCTCAGTCAGTTGGTTCTAAATATAAAGGAAGGCTTAGTGGCTCAATTGGAGATGTTGGATGTTTTTCAACTCACCCATTAAAAAATTTAAATGCTTGCGGTGATGGTGGTTTTTTAACAACAAATGACGAAGTTATTTACAACAAGTCAAGGTCATACAGGAACCATGGAATGGCCAATAGAAACATTGTTGATCATTTTGGAAGTGTTACTAGAATGGATAATTTACAAGCATCAATTTTGAATTTTAGATTAGATAAATTGGATGAAGTTACCAAAAAAAGAAGAAGTAATGCAAAAGCATATACTGATGGAATTAATAACGTAAATATATTTATTCCTAAAGAAAATTTTTTTGAGCACAATGTTTATCATACTTTCGTAATTCAAACTCAATACCGTGATGAATTGAAAGACCATCTATTTGAAAATGGTATTGATACCGCGATTCATTATCCAATCCCTATACATCTTCAGCCAGCTGCAAAAAAATTAGGCTATAAAGCTGGAGATTTTCCAGTTACTGAAAAACAGTCTAAAGAAATTTTGACTTTACCTGTTAACCAATACCTTGAAAAAATTGATTTAGAAAGAATTATTAGTGTTATTAACCAGTTTAAAAGTAAGGCTTAAAGAAATGAATAGTACTTCTAAAGAATTGTATTTTTCAATGCTACGAATCAGAATGGTTGAGGAGAAAATTACAGAGTTGTATTCAGAGCAAGAAATGCGGTGTCCTGTTCATTTATCTATTGGCCAGGAGGCTGTAGCAGTAGGCGTTTGTGATCATCTGGATCGAGAAGATATTGTAATGAGTGCTCATCGAGCTCATGCTCATTACCTAGCTAAGGGAGGGGACTTAAATTCCATGATAGCAGAGCTATATGGCAAAGAAACTGGCTGCGCTATGGGCAAGGGAGGGTCAATGCATTTAGTGGATTTAAATAGCGGTTTTTTTGCAGCAGTTCCAATAGTTGGAAGCACAATTCCTATAGCAGTTGGAGTCGCATGGGCTTTTAAATTGAAAAAAAGCAGCAATATAGTTACAGTTTTTTTGGGCGATGGCGCAACAGAAGAAGGTGTTTTTTTTGAAAGTTTAGATTTTGCTAGTTTAAAAAATGTACCAATACTGTTTGTTTGCGAAAATAACCTTTATTCTGTTTATTCTCAGCTTGATGTTCGTCAAGCCCCTGGTCGGAAGTTATCTATCTTAGCTGAAAGTCATGGTATTAAATCTTTTACTGGAGATGGTAATAATATTGATCAAGTTTCTAAATTATCAAAAGAGGCTATTAAACATATTAAAACTAATAATGCCCCTGCATTTATTGAGCTTGATACTTTTCGTTGGCTTGAGCATTGTGGCCCTAATAGTGATGATGATCTCGGGTATAGAAAAAAAGGAGAGTTAGATCAATGGATAAAAAGAGACCCCATTGATTCTTATAAGTCTAGAATGATTGAAAATCATAAATTAACTGAAAAAGAAATAATTGAAAATATAGAGGTTATATCTACTGAGATAGATGAGGCTTTTAAATTTGCTAAAGAAAGCCCTTTTCCAGATCAAAGTATTCTTAATCAGCATATTTATAAGGATTAAAGCTTTTTATGAGAGAATTAAATTATGCAAATGCAATAAAAGAAGCAACAGACTTTTGCTTGCAGGAAGATAAGTCT
>Ga0114997_10000914_pt1 | contig 24573 bp, 22 predicted proteins | sample ArcticOcean_MG_C_2_FD_87045 | JGI IMG/M metagenome (GOLD analysis project Ga0114997, IMG submission 87045) | Marine microbial communities from western Arctic Ocean - ArcticOcean_MG_CB4_136 | ecosystem: Environmental > Aquatic > Marine > Oceanic | place: Arctic Ocean: Canada Basin | collected... | reverse complement strand
TAATTGTTGGATAGTTAAACTTGGTATTTTCATATTTATTCCCGGTTAAGCCACCACAGTAATTTCCACTTAAGGACCGGAGGTATAAAACCACAAACTGTGTGCGTGTTAATTTAATTTAAGTGGTATTTACGAATTATTTGAAAAACAAACAAGTCTTTTTTAATGAATAATTGCTGATATATCGCTGTTTCTGAGTAAATTTATTGATTTTCTATCAATAAAACGTTTATTTTTTAATTTAAAGCTAATTTCATTGTTTTTATCAAAAATGTTGATTTTAACTTCTGTGGAACCATTTTCTTTAAGTAAATTTGAAATTTTTTCAACATCTTTAACAGATTTTAAATTAAATATAATTTCAGATACTGGTTTATTAAAAAGATCTTTGAGAGATGCTAATTTTTGAACATTTGTTCTTTTAAATCTGTTTTCATCGCTAGAAATATTTTTAATCAAAGTTACTATTAAAGAATTACCCTCTGTCAAAATTTCACGATTGGATTCCAAGATATCAGAGAAAATAAAAAGTTCAAATACACTTGTCAGATCTGTAAACTTTATAACAGCATAAGAATGGCCTTTAGCAGTTTTTCTTTCTGTAATTTTTAAAACTGTTGCAGCTATATTTGCATCCTTGATATTGTTATTTGAATTAAATTGAACATAGTCAACAATTTTATAATCATCAAAAATTTCTTTAAATTGATTTAAGGGGTGATCTGATATAAAAAAACCAACGGCTTCAAACTCTCTAGATAATCTTTCATCAAATTTCCAATCTTTAATATTAATAACAATTTCATTGTCCTGTTCTTCATCAGATTCAAAGAGATCAATTTGATTTGCAGCTTTATTTTCAAAAATATTTTTTGTTTTTAAAATAAAATTTGGAATAGAGTTGAATAATGCTTGTCTATTACTATCTATACTATCAAACGCCCCTGATTTAACTAAACCTTCTAATTGAAGTTTATTAATATCTTTGGGCTTAACTCTATTTAAAAAATTATTTATTGATTTAAATTCTCCATTCTCTGTTCTCTCTCTTACAATATTTGACACAGCCTCAAACCCAACACTTTTAATACCTCCTAATGCATAATAAAAATTATTTTCATCGAACTGAAAGTCAGCAAAACATTTATTAATGTCAGGTCTTATAACGTTTATTTTTATTCTTCTAAGTTCCTCATGAAATTCACTTAGTTTATTTTGATTAGACAAGTCCATAGTCATAGATGCTGCAAAAAACTCATTAGGGTAATAAACTTTTAAAAATGCAGTTTGGTATGATATTATTGCATATGCAGCAGCATGGCTTTTATTAAAACCATATTCAGCAAATGGTTCAATTTTTAAAAAAATACTTGCAGCAACATCTTTGCTAATACCATTTTTAACTGCACCAGCAATAAAACCTTGTTTTTGTTTTTCTAATTCTGCTCTCTTTTTTTTACCCATAGCTCTTCTTAAAATGTCTGCCTCACCAGCAGTATAACCAGATAATTTTTGAGCAATTTGCATTACTTGTTCTTGGTAAATTATAACACCGTATGTTGGTTTAAGAATATCTTCTAATAACGGGTGTAAATAATCTGGAGTTTGTTTGCCGTGTTTGCAATCATTGTATATGGGAATATTACTCATGGGTCCCGGTCTATAAAGAGCTACTAATGCAATAATATCTTCAATATGATTAGGTTTCATTTGCAGTAAAGCTTCACGCATACCGGCACTCTCTACCTGAAAAAGACCCACAGTATTTCCAGAGGATAGAAGGTCAAAAATTTTTTTATCTTCAAAATCTATATTTTCAATTTTAAAACCTTTAACTTTTTTATTTATAAGTTTTTGTGTTCTGTCTATTACCGTTAATGTCTTTAGGCCTAAAAAATCAAATTTAATTAATCCTGCGTTTTCTGCTGAATACATGTCAAACTGCGTTGAGGGCAACAACAAATCAGCTGAAGCATCTTTATATAATGGAACGGTTTCTGTAAGTTTTTTATCAGCTATAACAACGCCAGCAGCATGAGTTGCAACATTCCTATTTAAACCCTCTAATTTTAATGAAAGATCAATTAATTTTTTTACTCTGGGATCTTCATTAATTAGTTTTTGAAGCCTCGGTTCATTGTTAATACATTCAGTTAAACGTTGGGGACGTGAAGGGTCAAAAGGTATCATTTTAGAAATACCATCTATAAAACCATATGGGAGTCCTAGAACTCTTCCAACATCTCTAATAACCATTCTGGCTTTGAGCTTTCCAAAAGTTATGATATGTGCAACACTATCTTTGTATTTTGTTGTTAGATATTTAAAAACTAAATCTCTTTTTTCCTCACAAAAATCTATATCAAAATCCGGCATAGATATTCTATCTGGATTTAAAAATCTTTCAAAAATTAAATTAAACTTGATTGGATCAACATCTGTAATTGACAAACACCACGCAACTAATGAACCAGCACCAGAACCTCTACCAGGACCAACAGGAATATCATTTTTTTTTGCCCACTTAATATAATCAGAAACAATAAGAAAATAACTAGGATATTTCATTTCAATTATAATTTTTAACTCATGGTCTAATCTGTCTTTATATTTTAGAAAATTCTCATTTTTATTAATGTCTTTTTTTTCAACTTTAAAAACTTTTAAAAATTTTTCCAACAAACCATCTAGTGAATCTTTTTTTAGTATTTCGTCAGCATTGCCTCCTTTTTCAGTACTTATATTTGGTAATACTGGATTAGAAAACTTAGGTCTAAAATTACATCGAAAAGGAAGGTTAAAATTGTTTTCTAAGGCTTCTGGAAGGTCAGAAAATAAAGTTGACATTTCTTCATCTGATTTAAAATAGTGTTCATTGCTATATTTAATTCTATTTTTTTCATTAACATAAGTTTTTGATCCAATACAAGTTAATGCATCATGGGCTTCATGCATGTCAGGATTAATATAGAAAACTTCGTTTGTTGCTATAATAGGTATTTTTACTTCTAATGATTTTACTAGATTATATTTTTCGAATGAAATTTCATTTTGATCACCATGCCTCTGAATTTCAAGATAAAATCTATCATTAAATTTAGTTGATAATTTTTTGTATAGATTCGTAATTTCTTCAAATTTTCCCTTTTGGAATAACTTTCCAAAAAAACCCTGAATTGTTCCAGATAATAATACTACTCCTTCCATATCTTTAAATAGTTCCTTAATATCTAGATGTGGCTCAGAAAGTGCGTCGTTTTCAAGATATGATCTAGATGATAATTCAATAATTTTTTTATAACCATTTTCATTAAGTGCAATCAGTGGAAGCAGTCCTGTTGTTTCTTCAAATCTAAAATTAATTTGAGTCCCTATAACTGGTTGAGTTCCAACTTTAGAAATATTTTCAGCAAACTCTAATGCACCAAATAAATTTGATGTATCCGAAACACCTAAACAAGGTATCTTATTTTGTTTGCAATAATTCTTTAAATCTTCAATCTTGATAGCACCTTCACAAATAGAATATTGGGTGTGAATTTTTAAATGATTAAATTTTTTTTTATTTGATTCTAGCATTAATAGTTTTTATATTACCATTAATCATTTCTAATTTACAATCTGCCATATTAGCAAAAAATCTATTATGAGTTGCATATATAATTATTCTATTAGATTTTTTTAACTTATATAAAATTTTAAAAACTTCTTTAGCCGTTGATTGATCCAGACTTCCTGTGGGCTCATCTGCTAAAATTATCTGAGGTTCATTAACTAAAGCTCTAGCAATAGCCACTCTTTGGATTTCACCACCCGATAACTCAGATGGGTAATGGTTCAATCTTTTTAACAAACCCATCTTTTGAATAATATTTTTTGCTTTAATTATGGCTTCTATTTTATTGTTATTTATTGCTAAATTAGCAAGATATACATTTTCCAAGGCCGTAAAGTCAGGTAGTAAATTATTTTGCTGGTAAATAATACCAATTTTTTTAGCTCTAATTTTATCATTTTGTGTTGAATTTAAAATATCTATATTTTTATCATCGATTTTAATTTTACCTGATGACGGTGTATCAATTAATGATAAAATATTTAAAAGTGTTGATTTGCCTGAACCAGACGGACCAATAATAGAATAAATTTTACCATTTTTAAACTCATAATTAATATTTTTTAAAACATTAATCTTTTTGATAGATAAAAAACTTTTGGAAATATTTTTAAGTAATATAGAACTATTCATACTTTAATGCTTTAACTGGCTCTAATTTTGAAGCCTTAATTGCCGGAAATATCGAAACTAGAGCTGTTATTAAAATTGAAGAAATTGAAATTATTAAAATTGAAGAAAAGTTGATTTCAGATGGCATTTTGCTTAAAAAATAAATTTCTTCTGGGAAAAGACTAATATTAAAAATATCACTTAAAAAAGATCTAAAATTTTCTATATAAATAGAGAATATTACACCAATTATTACACCAAATAAAGTTGCTGAAGTTCCTATGATAAGACCAACTAGAAAAAAAATTTTTGTAATTGATTTATTCAAAACACCAATTGATTTTAAAATAGCAATTTCTCTTGTTTTGTTCTTAACTAATATAGTTAGTCCTGAAACTATATTGAAAGCAGCAACAATTATTATTAATGAAAGTATTATAAACATTACATTACGTTCAACTTTTAGTGCTGAAAAAAGTGCACTATTCATATCAGCCCAAGTATAGACAAATTCATTATTAAAAATTTCTTGAACTATCTTTTTATTTTTTTCTATATTGACTGGATCTATTAAATAAATTTCTAAATTTTTATCATTTTTTTCAAGATCAAAAAATAATTCTAAAGATTTTATATTAATAAATGCAATGTTATAATCAAAATCTGCCAATCCACTATCAAAAATTGAATTTATTACAAACATTTGTTGTTTTGGAAGATTGCCAATTATCGTTTCAACACCAGAGGAGGACATGATCATAATTTTATCACCTACGTCTAAATTCAAATTTAGACTTAACTCTTTTCCAATAGAAATAAAATTACCTGTTAAGTTATTAACATTGCCTGAAAAGTTATCATTATTTGTGATTTTTAGTTTTGGAAAATCTTTCTCATTATATCCTCTAAGCACTATTCCCTTAGTGTAGTCTTTATTAATTATTACAGCCTCTCCAGTGTTACTAAAAATTATTTCTTCTGAAATTAACTTTAAATCATTTTTTTTTATTTTTTCATAATCGTAATTTAAATCGTGGGATTTAACTGTTATGTGCGGATTAAATCCCACAATTTTATTTATTAACTCTGCTCTAAACCCATTCATTACTGACATTACTATTATTAAAACAGCAACACCTAGAGCTATACCTATAAATGAAAAAATTGTAATAACATTAACAAAACCATCTTTTTTTTTGGTTTTCAAATACCTTAAAGTAACTTCTTTTTCTAATATAGAAATCAAATTTTTGCTTTTTGTTCAGTTAAAATTTTAGTTATCTCATCTAGCTTTAAATTTTTAGAAACTTTGCCAATCTCTTTAAACTCAAATAAATCACCTTCAGTTTTTTTCCCTAAAATAATTTGATAAGGGACACCAATTAAATTAAATTTTTTAATTTTTGAAGAAAAATTTTCATCTGTATCGTCAATGATTGTATCAATATTAAGATTTTGAAAATGTTTAAATAAATTTGTAGCTTTAACTAACGTCGTTGAGTCATTTTTGTTAATCATAGGAATAATTGCAAGCTCATATGGCGCAACAGAAAATGGCCATTTCATAATTTCTTCTTTGTCATCATATTTTGCCTCAATAATAGCACCAACTAATCTTGAAACACCAATCCCATAAGAACCCATTTTAACAAAATCTTTTTTTCCACCAGGAAGATCTACGGAGGCGTTTAAAGATTTAGAATATTTATCACCAAAATAAAAAATATGCCCTACTTCAATGCCTTTTGTAATTAATCTATTTTCTTCTAAAACTTCTTTTTCAAAATCTTCTTTCTTAAATTTTTCATCTGTTACTGAATAAAATTTCTCATATGTTTTTCTTAAATTTTCTAAAGATTTTTTATCTGCCAAAGAATCTGTGTTATCTAAATCAAAAATTCTTTTATCTGTAAAAATTTTACTTTCGCCAGTATCTGCTAAGATAATAAATTCATGTGAAAGATTTCCTCCAATAGGTCCTGTGTCAGCAGCCATGGGTATAGCAGTAAGACTCAATCTTTTGAAAGTTTTTAGATAAGATAAAAAAAATTTATTATAAGAAAATAATGCATCTTCATCACTTACATCAAATGAATAAGCATCTTTCATATAAAATTCTCTACATCTCATAATTCCAAATCTTGGTCTTACTTCATCTCTAAATTTCCATTGAATATGGTATAAAAGTTGTGGCAAAGATTTATACGATTTAATGCTGGTTCTAAATATATCTGTAATTAATTCCTCATTAGTAGGGCCATAAAGCATCTCTCGACCTTGACGATCTTTAATTCGCAACATTTCATCACCATAATCATCGTACCTACCACTTTCTTTCCAAATTTCGCTTGATTGAATTGTGGGCATTAATATTTCTTGTGCACCAATTTTGTTTTGCTCTTCTCTAACAATCTGTTCAATTTTTTTCATTACTTTAAAACCTAGTGGTAACCAAGAGTAAATTCCAGCTGATGATTGTTTAATCATTCCAACTCTAAGCATTAATTGATGAGATTTTATTTTGGCCTCTGATGGATTGTTCTTCAAAATGGGTATAAAAGATTTCGAAATATACATTTAAACTATTAAGTTCCTTAAATTAAAATACTCATATTTTATTAATAAATAAATTATTATGAAAATAATACTTGTTATACCAGTACAATAAATAAACTTTTTTAACATCTTGGGATTCTCTGGTGATCCTGCGTCTTCACCATTGATTTTATTGGTTTTTTGTCTATTTACGTCTATTGGCAATATTGAAAAAAATGCAATCCACCAAATTAAGACATAAAGTATAATGGATCCTGTTACGCTCAATTAAATTCTCACTAAATTGATATTAGTAAATGGTTTTTTTCCTGTTTTTTCTTTTGAGTGTTTTCGACAAATTATTTTTAAAGAATCTATTAAGTTATGTTCTTGCTTTTTACTACCTAAAGAAAATTTTTTTGTTGTATTTTCAATTTCATCTTCTATAGCATAAATAAACTCATCAGTATCACTTACTGGCAACCCACGATATGTAATTATAGGTCTTTTGTGAATATTGCCCTTCGGTGTTATTAATATTGTAACTTCCATATATCCATTTGCACTTAAATTTTTTCTATCTTTTATTGATTGTGCGTTCTCTTCGACACTAACATTTCCGTCTAAATAAAGTTTGCCACTTGGTGCTTTATCGTAGACCGCAGGTTTATCGCCAGGATATATCTTAACAATATCTCCATTTTCAACCAAAACTGGATTAGGCACTTTCATTTCTTTTGCAAAACTGACATGTTCAATCATATGTCTATGCTCTCCATGAACTGGGATAACACATTTAGGCTTGACCCAGCCATACATATCTCTCATTTCATCTCGATTAGGATGACCTGATACGTGTACAAATTCATTTTCTTCTGAAATTACTTCAATACCATCCTTAACTAGTTGATTATGAAGTTTGTATAATTTTTTTTCATTTCCAGGAATTATTTTTGATGAAAAAATTACGGTGTCTCCTTTTTCTAAATAAACATCTGGATGTGTATAACTTGATACCCTCATCATTGCTCCCATTGGTTCACCTTGACTACCAGTACACAAATAAACTATTTTTTCTCTTGAAATTTTTTTAGCTTCTCTTGGATCAATTGGTTCAGGGATATTTTTCATATAACCACATTGTTTTGCAGCTTTGTAAATACGATGCATGGATCTACCAACAAGAGAAATTTTTCTTCCTGTTTTTTCAGCACAATGAAAAATAGTTTCCATTCTGGCTACATTTGATGCAAAAGAAGTTACAATTATTCTTTTTTTAAGGCGGCTCATAATTTTTACTAGACTTTTTCTAACATCACCTTCTGAGCCAGATCTACCTACGCTAAAAATATTTGTTGAGTCACAAATCATTGCTAAAACACCTTCATCACCAATTTCTTTTAAACGTTTAATGTTTATGTCCCCTCCAATTAAAGGGTTTGGATCAACCTTCCAATCACCAGTATGAAGAACAGCTCCTGCCGGTGTTTCAATTCTTAAGCCATTAGGCTCAAGTATTGAATGGGTCATTGTTATAAATTCAATTTTGAATGGGTCTAATTTAATCGTACCATTTAATTCAATTATCTTAAGATAATTTGTAATGTCTATATTTTTTTCTCTACATTTTTCTTTTATTAAAACTGCTGTAAAAGGAGTAGCAAAAATCTTACATTTTAATTTAGGCCATAAATGTGCAATAGCACCTATATGATCTTCATGTGCATGAGTTAACACAATGCCTAACAGATCATCTTTTTTATCTACTATAAAACCTGGATCAGGATAAATTAAATCAATGCCTGGTAGCGTATCATCTGCAAAAGTAACTCCAATATCAACCATGATCCACTTGTGTTCACCAGGTTTACCGTAAGCATATAAATTCATATTGGCTCCAATTTCACCAGATCCACCTAAGGGACAAAATAATAGTTCATCTTTCATGATTATTTAATTAAATTAGAAGCCTTTATAAGGCCTTTAATAGTAATGTCTTTATTTATTATGATATTTTTATTCATTGATTTCTTAAATAAATATGAAAAACCACCTGTACTTATTATTTTAAATGATTTTCTAGTCTCTTTAATAATTAATTGAACAATGTTATCAATTAAACCTCTATAACCCCAAAAAAAACCAGATCTAACAGCAGTTATAGTGTTTACACCAATAACTTTATTAGTTTTTTTTAAATCTAATTTAGGAATCAGCGAAGCTCTATCTATGAGCGTATTCAAAGAAAGTTTTAAGCCAGGAGCAATAATACCTCCATGATAAATATTTTTTATTAATACATCAAATGTAGTTGCTGTACCAAAATCAAGTATTATGAAATTATCTTTTTTATTAAAGACGCCAAGAGAATTAGCAAGCCTATCAGAGCCAACTTGCTTAAAATTAACTTTAATTTTTAATAATGAATTTATTTTTAGCTCTTTAAGTTCATAGCATTTTAAGTTGTATTTTCTATTTAAGAAATTTTTAATTAATTTATAAGTTTTTGGAACAACACTACAGAATAATATTTTTTTAATACTTTTATTTGTAAAGTTAATTTTATTAAATGATCTTATCAACAAAGCTTGATTTAAACTTTTAGTTTCAAAGGTAATTCTTTTTATAATTTTTTTTTTTGAATTTACTAAACAAATTTTTGTTTCAGTGTTTCCAATATCTCCAACTAATATCATTTAAACTCTATTAATTATTTTTAAATTTAATCTTGAGAATTTTGGGATAAATTTTTCATAAATCCTTTTTAATTCTAATATAACAGTTTTATTATCAATGTATTTATTTGTAATTGCTGACAAATTAGTTGTAGGGTAATTTTTAAATTTTGGATTTTTTACTAAATTTAAACCAATGCCAACAATCATATATTGTACATTGGCTTTGATTATAGTTTCTTGTAAAATACCACAAATCTTTTTTTTTTTAATAAGCAAATCATTTGGCAATTTAATTGTTATTCTATTCTTGTAGTATTTCGATATAAGTTTTTTAATTAAATAACAATTTATTTTAGTCTTTTTTTTTAGTGATGATTTATCATCTTTTAATAGAAAAAAAATACTTACAAATAAATTACCCTTATAAGAAACCCATTTTTTTCCATATTGTCCTCTGCCTTTTTTTTGATCTTCCGAAACTACTATTCCAAATTTAGTATTGGAGTTTTTTATAATTTTAATTGCTTTATCGTTAGTGCTAGTCACGCTCTTAAAGATAAATTTTTTTAGTTTCATTATATAACATTAATTTTAGATACTATTTCAACTAATTTACTTGGATAGATAAAATACAAAAGTATTAATAGTGTTGAAAGTGTTAATGTTATTTTAAGACCAATACTAAAATCAGTATCATATTTTTCTTTTGGTTCGTCAAAGTACATCAATTTAATTATTCTAAGATAATAGAATGCTGCAATTACAGTGGATAGCAAGCCAACTATAGCTAAAAAAAACATCGATTGTTCAATGACAGCCTTAAAAATATAAAACTTTGCAAAAAAACCAGCCAATGGAGGGATTCCAGCTAATGAAAATAGTATTATCAAAAGTGCAATTGATAATAATGGGTGATTTTGAGACAACCCAGAAAGATCATCAATATTTTCATAATATTTATTGTTTCTTTTCAACATAAATAGGCAACTAAATAATGCTAAGTTCATTACCATATATATTGATATATAAATAATTGAGCTTTCTATTCCTTCATTAGTTCCAACTACCAAGCCAGCAAGCGCATAACCCATGTGACCAATTGAACTATAGGCTATTAATCTTTTTAAATTTTTTTGTCCAATAGCAGCTATGGCTCCAAACAACATTGATGCGATTGAAAGAAATAGTATTATCATTTGCCATTGGTCAATCATATTTATAAATGGAATATACAAAAATTTAATAAAAATTGTTAAAGCAGCGATTTTTGGAATAGTAGCAAAAAATAAAGTTACAGAGGTTGGGGAACCCTCATAAACATCTGGAGCCCACATATGGAATGGTACAGCAGAAATCTTGAATGCTAAGCCAACCAATATAAAGACAATTCCGAGAGTTAGTCCATACTCAAATTGATTAAAACTGTTAGCAATTATTTCAAAATTAGTTGATCCAGAAAAACCATAAATTAATGAGCAACCATATAATAATAAACCTGAAGATAATGCACTTAATACAAAATATTTTAGTCCAGCTTCTGATGACTTTATTTCATCTCTGTTAAAAGAGGCTAAAACATATAATGCAAGAGATTGGAGCTCAAGACCAATATAAAATACAATAAGATCATTAGCACTAATAATTACCAACATTCCTAAAATTGAACATAATATTAAAATTGAATATTCCATCTGTAACATCTTGACTATTTTTAAATATTTTGACGAAGTAATTAAAACAAAAATTGAACCTAATAATGTCAAGCTTTTCATAAATGAAGATAAATAATCGATTTTATAACTATTATTAAAAAGACTAATATTTGTTTCGAGTGGATGGTTAAAAATTAGAACAAGAGTTCCAAACAATGAAATGATAGATAAATTGTATATTAATGTGGAACTATTTTTTTTAAAAACACCAAGCATCAAAAGAAACATAATGCTTAGAGAAATAAATATTTCTGGGTAAGCTAAATTTAAATTATCCATTATTTTTTATTTCTGATAAATATAAGTTTAAATTATTATTATACATTTCTATTAAATTACTTACTGAAACTTCAGTAGTGCTGATTAAAGGCTCTGGATAGAAACCAAAAAATAATACAGGTATTGCTAAGCATGACAGCATAACTATCTCTGAACTGTTAAGATCTTTCATTGACAATAATTCTTGATTAATTAATTTTCCAAAAACAACTCTCCTGTATAACCAGAGCATGTATGCAGCTCCAAAAATTACACCGATACTAGCAATAGTGGCTACTATAAAACTATCTTGAAAAGTTCCCATTAAAATTAAAAACTCTCCTATAAAACCACTGGTGCCTGGTAAACCTAATGCACCTAAAGTAAAAATCATAAATACTATTGAATATTTTGGCATAATTGAAACTATACCTCCATAATCTTTTATTAGCCTAGAATGGTTTCTGTCATAAATAACACCTACACATAAAAATAATCCAGCAGACACAAGACCATGACTTATCATCTGAAAAATACTTCCCTCTATACCCTGTTGAGTGTTAGTAAAAATTCCAAGTGTTACAAAACCCATATGTGCTACAGACGAGTAAGCAATCAATTTTTTCATATCTTCTTGCATTAATGCAACTAAAGAAGTGTACAAAATTGCAATTAAACTTAATAAATACACTAAGGGAGTAAAGTAATCAGAGGCTATTGGAAAGAGTCCAAGGGAGAACCTAATAAAACCATAACCAGCCATTTTTAAAAGTATTGCAGCCAATATTACAGATCCTGCTGTAGGTGCTTCCACATGTGCATCTGGGAGCCATGTGTGAACAGGCCACATAGGTGTCTTCACAGCAAATGAGGTAAAAAATGCTAACCAAAGTAGATTTTGATATTTTGAGTCAATTCCAATTTTATATAATTGAGTTATATCAGTAGTGCCTGATATCCAATAAATTGAAATAATTGCTACTAACATCAAAACGGAACCTAACAAAGTATATAAAAAAAATTTAAAAGCTGAATAAACTCTTCTAGAACCACCCCAAATTCCAATTATCAAAAACATTGGAATTAAACCACCTTCAAAAAATAAATAAAATACAATAAGATCAAGTGAACAAAAAACTCCAATCATTAAACTTTCTAAAATTAATATTGAAATTAAAAAATCTTTTAAACGATTTTTAATTGTATTATTTACTGAAATTATACTAATTGGAGTAATTAAAGTTGTCAGAATAATAAATAAAATAGAAATTCCATCAACTCCTACCTTGTAATTAACAAAGCCTTTTATCCAAACTCTGTTTTCAACAAATTGAAATTGAGAAGTGGAATTATCGAATAAATACCATAAATAAAGAGAAATTAAAAAATTTACACACGATGTAAATAACGCAACATACTTTATTGTTTTAAAAGTTTTATTTTTGTTATTTTTTGAAAATATTAGAAACAAAGCACCAATTATAGGCAGCAATATTAAGGATGATAAAATTGGAAAGTTCATTAGTGTAAAATTAAAAAAGTTAGTAATGCAGAAAATCCAAGTAACATCATAAATGCATATTGATATATAAATCCACTTTGAAATTTATTTGCTTTTACAGAAAGACTTTTAATTACAGCAGAAATACCATCAGGTCCGAATTTATCTATAGTTTTTTGATCAATTACTTTCCAAAAAAATAAACCAATTTTCTTTGACGGTTTAATGAATAAAAATTCATATAATTCATCAAAGTACCATTTATTTACTAAAAAATTATACAATGGTTTATTTGAGTTGACTAGCGAGTTTGGTATTTCTTTATTTTTAACAAACAAATAGTAAGAGAAAGGAATAGATAGAGTTACTAATATTGGAGTAATCAGTACAATCAATAATGGTGGATGGTCTTTACTTAACGGTTCTAAAAACTTTATTGAATCTCCCCAAAAATTATTTCCTCCTCCATGAATAAATAAATCTTTAAATAAAAATCCTACAAAAATAGCTCCAACTGAAAGAAGAAATAATGGTATTAACATTATTAAGGGGGATTCATGCATGGTTTCGATCTTTAGTTTCTCGTTATTATAAGTGCCATGAAATGTTTTAAAAATTAATCTCCATGAATAGACTGCAGTTAATAGTGCCGTTAATATACCTACGCCAGCAGCATAGTAACCAGTAGTATTTCCTCTCAAATAAGCAAATTCTATAATCGCATCCTTAGAATAAAAACCTGATAAAAATGGAAAACCAGTAAGTGCCAATGTTCCAATAATCATCAAAATCCACGTATATGGTAATTTATTCCAGACACCTCCCATCTGGTTAATATTTTGTTCATCTTTAAATGAATGGATTACAGAACCAGATCCTAGAAACAATAAAGCTTTAAAAAAAGCATGAGTAAATAAATGAAACATCGCAACATTATAAGCACCTACACCAGCTGCAAAAAACATATAACCTAATTGACTACATGTTGAATAAGCGATAATTTTTTTAATGTCTGTTTGAACAATCGCAACAGTAGCAGCAAAAAAAGCTGTAGACATACCAATGATAGTAATAACATTAAGTGCTAGTTGAGAATATTCAAAGATTGGTGAACATCTTACTACTAAAAAAACACCTGCCGTAACCATTGTTGCAGCATGAATTAAAGCTGAAACTGGTGTAGGTCCTTCCATTGCGTCTGGTAACCATGTGTGAAGAAATAATTGAGCAGATTTTCCCATCGCCCCAATAAATAAAAGTATACAGATCAAATCTATCGAATTAATTTGAATTCCTAAAAAATCTAATTTTTTTTCTAAATTTTGTGGAATAAGATTAAAAACTTCTTCATAATTTAAAGTACCAAACAAATAAAAAATTAAAAAAATTCCTAAAGCAAAACCAAAATCTCCAACTCTATTTACTACAAAGGCCTTAATTGCTGCTGCATTTGCTGAGTCTTTTCTAAACCAAAAACCAATTAAAAAATATGAGCAAAGACCTACGCCTTCCCATCCAAAAAATAATTGAAGAAAATTATCCGCTGTAACCAGTGTTAACATTGCAAAAGTAAATAAAGATAGATACGCCATAAACCTTGGTTTGTGTTGGTCATGAGACATATCCAATGGAATAAATATGTACTAGTGAGGACACCAGTGTAATAACAACTAACATAATTGATGAAACAGAATCTACTTTTATTGACCAATTGACATTAAGTGATCCTGATTTTATCCAAGATGCTATAACTGTATTATTTTGGTAATTGTTTACAATTACTTCATAAAAAATAATTAAAGACAAAATTGCAGAAATTGAAACAAGTAAACTTGTTATTACTTCTGAACTTCTATCACCTACAAATTTTCCAAAAAAACCTGATATGATTGCTCCTAACAGCGGAAAAAATAATAATAAAATTTCCATACTATCCTTTTAAGCTATTTATTTCTTCAACTCTTATTGTTCCAGAATTTCTATAATAAACGACAATAATTGCCAATCCAATTGCAGCTTCTGCTGCGGCAACAGTTAGTATAAAGAGTGTAAAAATTTGACCAGTCAAATCATTTAAAAAAATTGAAAAAGATACTAAATTTATATTAACAGCTAAAAGTATCAGCTCTATACTCATTAAAATTACTATAATATTTTTTCTGTTTAGAAATATTCCTATAATTCCAATTGTAAAAATTATTGCACCTAGAGTTAAGTAATGTCCTAAACCAATATCAGTTATCAATTTTAACTCCTTTATTACTTTCTACTTCAACTAATTCTACAGCCTCGGATGGTTCTCTTGAAATTTGACTTATATAACTTTGTTTTTTAACACCAGATCTTTGCCTAAATGTCAGTATGATTGCTCCAATCATTGCAACTAACAAAATCATACCACTTAACTGAAATACATGGATATAGTCAGTATACAAAATGTTTCCAATAGAGTGAGTATTGCTAACTGTTTGATTAAGTATAAGTGACTTTGAACTAAATAAATCAGGTTTATATTTCCATCCTCCTATAACTATCATTAATTCAAAAAAAATAATTACACTTATAATTAAACCAAATGGTATATGTTTTGAGCTTTCTGAAGAACTGAACCATTGGTTTTTTTGTTGAGCAACATTTAACATCATAACAACAAAAAGGAATAAAACAGCAACTGCACCAACATAAACGATTAGCATTATCATTCCCAAAAACTCAGCACCTATCATTATAAACAAGCAAGAAATACTAATAAAATCTAAGATTAAGAAAAAGACTGAGTGAACGGTATTTTTGGAGGCCGTAACCATAACAGCAGAAATAATAGCAATTATTGAAAATGTGTAAAAAAAAATTGTATGAGCTAACATTAAATTATCTATAAGGATTGTCTGCTTTTATATTTGCAGCTAAAACATTCTCCCATCTGTCACCATTATCAAGAAGCTTTTCTTTATTATAATAAAGTTCTTCTCTAGTAAATGTTGAAAATTCAAAGTTAGGACCTTGAACTATCGCATCTACAGGGCAAGACTCTTCGCACAATCCACAGTAAATACATTTCATCATATCAATATCATATCTGGTAGTTTTTCTACTACCATCATCTCTCTCGGAGGACTCAATAGTGATAGCTTGAGCCGGACAAACTGCTTCACATAACTTACAAGCTATACATCTCTCTTCACCATTTGGATATCTTCTCAAAGCGTGTTCACCTCTAAATCTTGGACTAATTTTACCTTTTTCAAAAGGATAATTTATGGTTTTTTTTGGTTTAAAAATTTCAGCAATAGCTATCCTTAACCCCACTAAAAAGTCTAATAAAAATATTGTTTTAAAAAATCTGGATATTTTCATAATTAATTAACTGGTAGTAAGTCAAAATAAAGTAAATAACTTGATGTAAGAACAACCCAAAATAATGACATTGGTAAAAAAACCTTCCAACCTAATCTCATTAATTGATCATATCTGTATCTTGGTACGGTAGCTTTTACTAGAGCAAAGAGTAAAAATAAAAACAATATCTTAAAAATTAGCCAAATAAAACCAGGTATGTAGTTAAATGGATAAATTTCAATTGGAGAAAGCCATCCACCAAGAAATAATATAGATCCTAATGCACACATTAATAAAATATTAGCATATTCTCCAAGCCAAAACATAGCATACATCATCCCTGAATATTCTGTTTGATATCCAGCTACTAACTCGGCTTCAGCTTCTGGTAAATCAAATGGCGGTCTATTTGTTTCAGCTAAAGCTGAAATAAAAAAAATAACAAACATTGGAAATAGTGGGATTACAAACCAAATTTTTTCTTGAGCAACAATAATATCATTGAGATTTAGCGAACCTACACACAATAAAACATTTATAATTATTACACCTATAGAAACTTCATAAGAGATCATTTGTGCCGCAGATCTAATTGCACCCAAGAAAGGATATTTTGAATTCGAGGCCCAACCACCCATAATTATTCCATAAACTCCCAAAGAAGAAACAGCAAAAAGATAAAGGATACCAACATTAATATCAGCAATAACTTGATCTTCACCAAAAGGAATTACAGCCCAAGAAACTAAAGCTAATGTCATTGTTACAATTGGAGCTAAAATAAATATTATTTTATTTGAACTAGCTGGAATTATTATTTCTTTAAACATATATTTTAAAGCATCAGCTAACGATTGCAATAATCCAAATGGACCAACCACATTTGGTCCTCTTCTTTTTTGAACAAATGCCCAGACACGTCTATCTAGCCAAACAATCATTGCTACAGACACTAAAACTGGAACTAATAAAAATAATATTCTATAAATTTCAAAAAATAAAATATCAATATAGCTAATCATTTTATCCTTCTGTTCCAGTATTTTTTAAATCAATTTTTTCATATTTACATTCAGACATAGTTTTTGATGATCTTGCGATTGAATTGGAATAATAATAATCACAAGGAATGATCTTTATTTGCTCATCTATAAATTGATGATTTAAATTATAATCATTTTTTTTTAAATTATTATTATCTAAAAATAATTTTATATAATTCATCATACTGCTTTCAAGTTCATTTTTGTCTTTAAATAATTTTTTATTATTCAATACTTTAGATAATTCATTCACAATTTTCCAATCTTCCTTTGCTTCACCAGGTGGGTAAGATGCTTTATATGCTTTTTGCAATTTACCTTCTAAATTTGTAAAGTATCCATCTTGTTCTGTGTATGCTGCTCCAGGTAAAATAATATCTGCTATTTCTGCTCCTTTATCTCCATGACTACCTTGGTAAATTATAAATTCATTTTGTTTTTTAAAATTTAAATTATCTTGCCCTAATAAATAAACAATTTCATATTTATGGTTTTTTAAATCTAACAAAACTTCGTTTGATCCGTCGTTTGTACAATAAATCCCAAGATCAAGACTACCAACTGTAGCAGCGTCTTCAGAGATTATATTCATTGAATTCCAATCTTTTGTAATTTTTTTATTTTTATTTAAATAAGATTTGAATGATTCAAAAATGTATTTACCTGATTTTAAAGCGAAAACTGATTGACCAAAAACAATTAGGGGTTTTTTTGCTTCTTTTATTAAATTTGAAACTTTATGATTGTCTTCAATTATTTGTTTTATTGTACTACTACTTCCATCAAGATATTCATAATCGTAAGTTAAATCTCCAATATTATTTAAAGAAATAATTTTAGTTTTATTTTGAAGCTGTGATTTTCTAATTCTAGCATTTAAAATCGTAGCTTCATATCTTGGGTTTGTTCCTATCAAAAAAATAAAATCACATTCTTCAATGCCATTAATTGTAGAGTTAAATAAATAATTTTCTCTTTTATTTATATTTATATATGAATGATTTTTTCTAGATTCAATTTTTTTAGAATTTATTGTTTTATTAAAAAGTTCTTTAAATATATAAAGAGTCTCCATATTGACTAGATCTCCAGTAATCCCACAAATTTTCTCACTATCAGTTTCTTGAATTTTTGCTCCAACAATATTATAGACTTCTTTCCACGATGCTTTGTCAAATTTACCATTATATTTAATAAGAGGAGAATCTAGTCTTTGGTTTTGAAGACCATCACAAGCATATCTTGTTTTGTCTGATATCCATTCTTCGTTAATATCCTCATTTATTCTTGGTAAAATTCTTTTAACTTCCCATCCATATGTATCTACTCTAATGTTTGATCCAATAGCATCCATTACATCTATTGTTTCTGTTTTTTTTAACTCCCAGGGTCTAGCTTCAAATACGTAGGGTTTCGAAGTCAATGCTCCAACAGGACATAAGTCTACAACATTTGCAGAAAGCTCAGATTGCATTGATTGCTCTAAGTATGTTGTAATTTCCATATCTTCACCTCTGCCTATTGCGCCAATTTCAGGCACTCCTGCTATTTCGGTTGCAAATCTTACACACCTCGTACAGTGTATGCATCTAGTCATTTGAGTTTTAATTAATGGACCCATATTCTTTTCTGAAACATTTCTTTTGTTTTCTTTGTATCTAGATTTATCAACACCATAAAACATAGACTGATCCTGCAGGTCACACTCACCACCTTGGTCACAAACTGGACAATCTAGTGGGTGGTTTGCTAATAGGAATTCCATTACGCCTTTTCTTGCTTTTTCAACAAATTCTGTATTAGTTTTAATATTCATACCTTCAGCTGCTGGCATTGCACATGAAGCAACTGGTTTTGGAGATTTTTCCATTTCAACTAGGCACATTCGACAGTTGCCAGCTATTGATAGCTTTTCATGGTAGCAAAATCTTGGGATTTCAACACCAGCTTTTTCACAAGCTTGGAGTACAGTTAGTCCTTCTTCAACTTCTAACTCAATATTATTAACTTTGAGTTTAAACATCTTTATTATCTAATAAGTGTTGATCAACTAAATAAGGAATATTTTTATCTTGGTTGAAAGTTGGATTAAAATTATTTCTTTGTTGAATTTCTTTTTTAAAATGTCTTAAAAGTCCTTGAACAGGCCATGAAGAGCCCTCACCAAAAGCACAAATAGTATGGCCTGCTATTTGATTTGTAACATCTCCTAACATATCAACTTCATCTCTAGATGCTTCACCTCTAACCATTCGCTCGAGCATTCTCCACATCCACCCCGATCCTTCTCTGCAAGGAGTGCATTGTCCACAACTTTCATGCTTATAAAATCTAGCAATTCTTGCCATACATTTAATAATGTCTTGATCTTTATTTATGACAACTATTCCAGCAGTTCCGAGTCCAGTTTTATTTTCTACACAATCATCAAAATCCATTTTTATAGTATCGCAAATTTTTTTAGGTAATAATGGCATTGATGAACCTCCTGGAATTACAGCCTTTAAATTATCCCAGCCACCAATTACACCACCTGCATGAACTTCTATTAATTCTTTTAGTGGAGTGCTCATTTCCTCTTCAACGTTGCAAGGGTTTTTTACATTTCCAGAAATACAAAAAATTTTTGTTCCTGTATTTTTTGGTCTACCCAAAGAAGCAAACCATTTTCCTCCTCTTTTTAAAATAGTTGGAACAACTGCGATCGTTTCAACATTATTAATAATTGTTGGACAACCATATAATCCGATTAATGCTGGAAAAGGTGGTTTTAATCTTGGTTGACCTTTCTTTCCCTCCAAGCTTTCAAGTAATGCTGTTTCTTCACCACAAATATATGCTCCTGCTCCATAATGAATATAAATATCTAAATCCCAGCCTGTGTCTGAGGAATTTTTTCCAATTAAATTTTTCTCATAAGCTTCATCTATTGCTGCTTGAAGTTTTTGACCATCAATAAAGTATTCTCCTCTAATATAAATATAACAAACATGTGCTTGAACTGCATAAGAAGCTATTAGACAGCCCTCTATTAATTTATGAGGTTCAAATCTTAATATATCTCTATCTTTACAGGTGCCTGGCTCAGATTCATCTCCGTTAATTACCAAGTAATGAGGTCTTAAACCAACTTCCTTTGGTGCAAAAGACCATTTTAAACCCGTAGGAAATCCTGCTCCACCCCTTCCTCTTAGCTCTGAAGTTTTAATTTCATTAATTATCCAATCTCTACCTTTCTTAATTAGCTCTTTGGTATTAATCCAATCACCTCTTTTTTTTGATGAATCTACATCTGAACCTTTGTCGTTATATAAATTTTGAAATATTCTATCTTGATCTTTAAGCATTTTTTAAATCCATGAGTGTTTTTCGATTATTTTCTGGTTCATTATTTACACGTCCTCTATATGATCCAGGTTTAGGTGTTTTGCCACTTAAAATTTTTTCTAAAATCTCTAAAGTTTTTTCCTTATCTAAATCTTCATAATAATCATCATTAATTTGCATCATTGGAGCATTAACACATGCACCTAAACACTCTACTTCAATCCAAGAACAGCTTTTATCCAGGGATAATTCAGCTTCGTTTTCAGAAATTTTTTCTTTACAAGCTTCAACAATTTTGTAAGCACCTCTAAGCATGCATGGTGTTGTTGTGCAAACTTGTATAAAATTTTTCCCTACAGGAGCTAAATTGTACATTGTGTAAAATGTGGCTACCTCATAAACTTTTATATAAGGCATATCTAGAAATTTTCCAATATACTTCATTGCAGCTAGGGGTATCCAATTACTATTTTGTTTTTGAGCAATATAAAGTAAAGGCATAACAGCACTATGTTGCTTACCTTTTGGATATTTTTCAATAATTTTTTTTGCAGCTTCCATAGAGGTAGAGCTAAATTCAAAATTTTTAGGTTGTTCTTTTGAGGGTCTTCTTAAACTCATCTGTCAACCTCACCAAACACTATATCCAAAGAGCCAAGCACAGCCGGAACATCTGCTAACATATGTCCTTTAATTAAATAATCCATTGCTTGCAAATGTGAGAAGCCAGGTGCTCTGATTTTGCATTTATATGGTTTATTGGATCCATCTGAAATTAGATATACACCAAATTCACCTTTTGGAGCTTCGACAGCTGTATATATTTCATCTTTTTCTACTCGATAGCCTTCTGTAAAAAGTTTAAAATGATGAATTAAAGCTTCCATAGATTCTTTTAAATCTTTTTTAGGTGGTGGACTTATTTTACCATCTTGTGATTTAATTGGACCTTTCGGCATCAACGAAAAACATTGATTAATAATTTTTGTACTTTCACGCATTTCTTCAATACGGCACAAATACCTGTCATAACAATCTCCATTTTTACCTACTGGAATTTTAAACTTTAATTGCTCATAACACTCATACGGTTGAGATTTTCTTAAATCCCAAGGAATACCAGAGCCTCTAATCATGACACCAGAAAAAGAATAATCTAAAGCATCATCTTTGGAAACTATTCCAATGTCGACATTACGCTGTTTAAATATCCTGTTATCAGTCAGTAAAGATTCTAAATCATCAATAATTTTGGGGAAATTTGCACAAAACTTTAAAATATCTTCTTCCAACCCATTTGGTAAATCTTGATGAACACCTCCAGTTCTAAAATAATTTGCATGCAACCTTGAACCTGAAACACGTTCATAAAAAGTCATTAAAGTTTCTCTTTCTTCAAATCCCCAGAGAGATGGTGTTAAAGCACCTACATCTAAGGCTTGTGTTGTGACATTTAAAATATGACTTAGAATTCTTCCAATTTCACAAAAAATAACTCTTATAAATTGTGCTCTAATTGGCACTTCAATTTTTAAAATTTTTTCGATCGCTAAAGCAAAGGCGTGTTCCTGGTTCATTGGTGCCACATAATCTAAACGATCAAAATATGGTACTGCTTGCATATAAGTTTTATTTTCAATTAATTTTTCTGTACCTCTATGAAGTAAGCCAATATGAGGATCTGCTTTTTCTACAACTTCACCGTCAAGTTCTAATATTAAGCGAAGAACCCCATGAGCCGCAGGATGCTGAGGACCAAAATTTAAACTCATAGTTTTAGATTTCTTAACCATTATTTTTTTTTAGATTGTTCTTTAATATACTTTGTACCTTCCCAGGGACTTTCATAATCAAAATTTCTATAATTTTGTTCAAGTTTAACAGGTTCCTTAACAACTTTTTTTTCATCTTCACTATATCTAACCTCTGTATGACCAGTTAATGGAAAATCTTTTCTAAGTGGATGACCTTCAAATCCATAGTCAGTCAAGATACGTCTCAGGTCAGGATGATCTTTAAACTTTACACCATACATATCAAATACTTCACGTTCCATCCAATTTGATGATGGAAAAATATTAGTTAATGAAGCTATAACTTCATTTTCATTAATAAAATAACTAAGTATAATTCTTTGGTTAAACTCATGACTTAAAAATAAATAAACCATCTTAAATCTTTGGGAATTTTCAGGGTAGTCAACAGCTGTAATATCAATTAATTGTCTAAATCTTAAATCATTATTTGTTTTTAGAAATAAAATAACATTAATTAAGTCTTCACTATCAATGCTTAAATAAAGCTGGTTGTGTAAAATTTTAGATTCATTAATTTTAGTAGTAAGTTCTGAATTAATTTTTTTTTCTAAATCTTCTAAATTTTTCATAAAACTATCTTTCTAAAGATCCGTGGTTTCTAATTTTTTTTTGTAATTGCATTATCCCATATAATAAAGCTTCAGCAGAAGGTGGACAGCCTGGAACATAAATATCTACAGGAACAATCCTGTCACAACCTCTAACAACAGAATAAGAGTAGTGGTAATAACCCCCACCATTAGCACAACTTCCCATTGATATAACATATCTTGGTTCAGGCATTTGATCATAAACCTTTCTTAAAGCGGGAGCCATTTTATTTGTTAGAGTTCCAGCAACTATCATCACATCAGATTGTCTAGGTGATCCACGTGGAGCTGCACCAAATCTTTCAAGATCGTATCTTGGCATTGCTGTTTGCATCATTTCAACTGCACAACATGCAAGCCCAAAAGTCATCCAGTGCAAAGATCCAGCTCTTGACCAGTTAATTAAATTATCCAGAGAAGTAGTAATAAAACCATTATTACTAAAATCTTTTGCTAATTTCTTAAATTCTTTAGGAATCTCTTCCTGTTTATTAATTTTATTCATTTAATTATATTAGAAATATTATTCCCAGTCTAAAGCTCCTTTTTTCCATTCATAAATAAAACCTATAGTAAGTATAAATAAAAAAATCATCATGGACACAAAACCAAATAAACCAATACTACCTAAAGAAATTGCCCAAGGAAATAGAAAAGCTATTTCAAGATCAAAAATTATAAATAATATTGCAACAAGATAAAATCTTACATCAAATTCCATTCTTGAGTCTTCAAATGGTTCAAATCCACACTCATAAGCTGACAATTTTTCTGGATCTGGTTTACTTGGGGCAAGAATAAAATTTATGAAAACAAATGCACAGCTTAATCCTAGCGCTATTACTAAAAAAATTATTATTGATAAATAGTCTTTTAAAAAATCTGAAAGCATGATGAATCTTTATAGCAGTTTTTACATTATCTTGAAGTGCAGTAAAGGTCACAATTTAGCAATAATTGATTAATTCTACAAGAAAGTGGCGGGAGTGAAGGGACTCGAACCCTCGACCTATCGCGTGACAGGCGATCGCTCTAACCAACTGAGCTACACCCCCACTTTTAGTTTTGGTGGGCAGTAAAGGACTCGAACCTTTGACCCCCTCGGTGTAAACGAGATGCTCTACCAACTGAGCTAACCGCCCAAAACAGTGGTACTCTTACAACAACAGGGAGATAAAGTAAATTAATAATTGTTAAGCATTTATTATTGAATGCTAGCTTGAGATTCGTCTTTTCCAGATTTTGATAGGTTTTTAACTTCTGTCCATTCAACTCTTTTAAACTCTTTAGTCAGGGCAATCTTTAAAACTTCATCGGCATGTTCTACTGAAGTAATTTTAATGTCTTCTATAATTTTTTTTGGCATATCAACAAGATCTTTTTCATTATCTTTTGGAATGATTACTTGTTTTATTCCAGCTCTATGTGCTGCTAATAATTTTTCTTTTAATCCACCAATAGGAAGGACTTGACCTGTAATTGTAACTTCACCCGTCATAGCAACGTCTCTCTTAACTGGAATATTAGTTATTGCAGAAACTATTG